>Ga0114948_10000729_pt1 | contig 13418 bp, 9 predicted proteins | sample CR04metaG_FD_83877 | JGI IMG/M metagenome (GOLD analysis project Ga0114948, IMG submission 83877) | Deep subsurface microbial communities from Mariana Trench to uncover new lineages of life (NeLLi) - CR04 metaG | ecosystem: Environmental > Aquatic > Marine > Ocean trench > Sediment | place...
AAGAATCAGCCCCGACTTGATCGTTCAAGACGCCGTGGTTCCGCGGTCGGCACTCCCGGATGTGCTGGAAAGAATTGCTGACATCGCAGCCACCTACCGCGTCAAGGTAAGCAACGTCTTTCACGCCGGAGACGGGAACTTGCATCCCAACATCAACTTCGACAGGAGAAACAGAGATGAATTCCGACGTGTCGAAGCCGCGTCGGCCGCCATCATGAGCGCGTGCATCGACGCGGGGGGATCGATCACCGGGGAACACGGGGTCGGCATCGACAAGCTGCGCTACATGCCGCTCATGTTCGACGGAGATACGCTCGCGGCGATGCGAGCCACGCGGCGCGCATTCGACCCTGAGGAGTTGTCCAATCCGGGAAAGGTCGTGCCCGTCCACGCTTGCAGAGAGTGGTCGGCGGCACGCTCACTTCGGCGGGCGGAGGTGGTTGCTTGAGCGCACCGACGAGATCGCCAGGAAGAGTGTTTCGGCATGTCGAGTAGTGACGGCAGCATAGAACGTCGGCTCCGGGCATTGGTGGGGCCGGATGGCCAGATGACCACGGACGACGACGGGACGCCGAACGTCGCGCCGAGCACGGCAACAGGGTGCGCGCTCGTGCTTCGTACGGCTTCAGCCGAGGGATGGAGAGTCCGCATTGTCGGGAATGGGTCGTGGATCCCGCCCGATGCCCCCGCAGAGCTCACGTTGTCATCCCGGGGACTCGGGCAGGTGGAGGACGTGCACGCCGCGGACCTCGTGGCCACGGTGCAGTCCGGGGTCGATCAGCATGCCTTGCGTGAAGCCCTCGCGGACCGAGGAACATGGTGGCCCGTCGATGCCCCGGGCGATCGTCGGTCGGTCGGATCGCTCGTGGCTACGGCCACCGCCGGCCCGCTCCGCTCGGGCTTCGGAAACATCCGTGACCACTTGCTCGGCCTCACCATCGTCACCGCTGACGGCCACATCCTCAACTATGGCGGGCGTGTGGCCAAGAACGTCGCGGGATTCGATTTAACGAAGCTTGCGACCGGGAGTTTTGGAGCGTTTGGTTTCATTAGCTCGGTGCATCTCCGACTGCGCCCCATTCCGCGTGCAGATGCAACCCTGACGACCAACGACCGCCGCGACGCCCTACTTGGGCAAGGCCAGGCCATTCTCGACGCCGGTATCACGCCGTCAGCTCTCGAATTGCTTTCTCCGGTGGCGGGATCCACCGATGACTGGACACTCGGGGTTCGGTTGATTGGGTCCGACGCGACCGTCGAGGCCGAGCGTGCTGCAGTAGCAGCGGCATGTACGGCCCGCTGGACCAGCCTATCGTCACGCAACGCCGCAGATTTTTGGCGAGACGCGCAGCAGAGAGCAACGCAACACGCGACGACGATTCGGGTTGGTTGCGTGATAACCGAACTGCGCCAGGCCATCAATCTCGTGCTGCATCACCTCGATGACGCAACCATCACCGCCAGCATTGGGGCGGGGGTCGTCCGCTGGAGCGGTTCGGCATCGGCGGCGCGGTTACAACTCCTCAGGCGCACCGCAGCGCAAGTCGAGATGCCGGTGACGATCGAACGAGCGCCCTGGCCGCTGCGAAATGAGCTAGGACACTTCGGGCTCTGTCGCAAAGGCGTGAACCGGTTGATGGGCTCGCTGCGACACACGTTCGATCCACAAAGCACTCTCACCGTAGCGCTCGCCGGCCGGTCGTGAGTACGGCCATCGCTGGGCTCGATCCGTGTGTCCGTTGCGGCTTCTGCCTGCAAAGCTGTCCCACATATGTCGCTACCGGCGACGAAGCCGATGGTCCTCGGGGAAGGATCCTGCTGATGCAGCAATTAGCACGAGGCGAGATCAACCCCGGGGATACTCACCTGGCCCATCATTTGAATCGGTGCCTCGGGTGCCGCGCGTGCGAATCCGCCTGTCCGTCGGGAGTCGTCTACGGACCTGCGTTAGAGGAAGCTCGATCGGTGCTCGTAAAGAAGCATCCTCTCAGCCTCCTCGCGCGCGTGGTGCTCGCGGTGATGGCGGATCCCCGCCTGCGGCGGCCGCTGCTGACCCTCAGTCGGATGGTACGCCCGCTTGCGCGGTTCGGCGCCGGCAAGTCGGCGATCGGTTTTCAAATGGGGATGCTAGCAGCCACGCACATGATCCCCAACACAGGAGAGCACTGGGCCAACGACGCAACGGGATCGGGCGGCCGCCTCCGTCGGGACCATCACGAGCCTCGGCTCGCCGATGGGCCGCGTGCCCGGCGGGGCGATGCAGCGGTTTTTCGGGGCTGCATCATGGAGGGGTTGTTCGGGCATGTCAACGCGGCCACGCAGCGAACCTTGCGCGCAAACGGCTTCACGATTTCGGCTGTGCCGAGTCAGGGATGCTGCGGCGCGTTGCACGCCCATGCCGGTTTGAACGAGCAAATGAAGCAATTAGCACGCCGCAACGTGTTGGCGTTTTCGCGTGTGCCCGATGCCATCATAGTGGTAAACAGCGCGGGTTGTGGCGCGACAATGAAGGACTACGGTCACCTTCTCGCCGGAGAAGAACTCGCGAGCGAAGCGAAACGGTTTGCCGCCCGTGTCAAGGACGTGAGCGAGGTTCTGGCGACGGCCGGACCGCGTATCGGCGCACCGCTGGAAATGACCGTGGCAGTGGACCCGGCCTGCCACCTGCAACACGCCCAGGGCGTGGTGGAAGCGCCCCAGGCCGTCCTGGCGGCCGTGCCGAGGTTACAATGCCGCTCCCCGGCAGACGCTAGTCACTGTTGCGGTAGCGCCGGAGTGTATTCGCTCGTGCAGCCGAAACTGTCACGCCAAGTGTTGGCTCGCAAATTGGAGAATCTCGATGCTATCGCGGCCGACGTGATCGTGACGGGGAACCCCGGTTGCATCATGCAACTGGGGGCCGGCATGCTCGCGCGGGGCCAGCAGCGTCCGGTTCTCCATCCCGTCGAGTTGCTAGATCTGTCATACCGGAGGGCCGGTTACTACGCCCAATGACTCACCGGCGCGCATCCCACGATACTAGATTTCAGGTGATATGACAGAGACCGGTCCCACTATGTGTGTGCTGACCCCCGAAACCGTTTCCGACGAGGTGGCGGAGGCTGCCATCGAGGGCACTATCGTCGCGGAGGCTGACGTTGCCGTCATGCATGTCCGGGGACCGTCTGTGACAGCGTGCCTGCAAGGACTCCTGACGAACGACATCGAGGCAGTCGGCGACGGCGGATTCCTCTATGGCGCGGTGCTGACCACCAAAGGAACGATCGTGTGCGATATGTGGACGTCGCGCGGGAGCGGTCCAGCCTGGCTTTCCGTCCCCACCACCGGAAAACAGGCCCTGCTGGACCTCTTCAAGAAATATTTGCCTCCGCGTCTCGCCACAGTGACCGACCGGTCGGACGAACTCGCCGTTCTACGCATCGCCGGGCCGACGGCGACCCAGGTGGCGCATCGCGCGCGGATCGCGATCCCCGAGCTGGGCCGAAGCACCAGCGCCGTCCTCGGTGAGGCGACGGGCATCGTATCCCGCCCCTCCACCCACGCCAATTTCGAATTGCAGCTTCAGTTGGAACGCGACCGCATGCCGGCGGTACTGGATTCGCTCGAGGCAAGCGGTGCGGTGTTGGCTGGTCACGTCGGTCTCGAGCTCGCTCGCATCCTGGCCGGCTGGCCGGGGCTCGGCACCGAGATCGATGCGAAGACGCTTCCGCAGGAGGTCCGTTACGACGCGATCGACGGCGTATCGTATACCAAGGGGTGCTATACCGGACAAGAAACCGTCGCCAGGCTCCACTTTCGCGGACATACCAACCGGGCGTTACGGGGTTTGATTTGGGATCACGCGCCCAATCCGTCGGAAAGTGCGATCATTCAAAACGACAAACCGGTGGGCCGCGTGACGAGTATCGCGTGGCTGGCGCCCTTCGAACAATACATAGGCCTCGGCATGGTGCACCGTAGCGCCGCAACCGAGCAGCCGGTTCGGGCGGCCGACGCTCCTGCTGGAATTGTTGACCTACCGTTCCGGTTCGATCCATAAGCCGGAACCGATCCTACGTCCCTTCGCTCTTATTCTTCCGCGCCATGACCGACCGCAGGGAATTTCTACGCGCGCTGGCCGCTGCAGGACTCAGCGCCCCGGTGAAGCGGTTACAAGATGCTGCACCGCGAGTGGAGGCGGCCGCGAGTGTGTTTTATGCGCACCCTGCCGCTGAGAACACACTCGTGCGCTTCTCGGTGTTCGATGCGGAGGAATCCGCCGGCCGCATACGTGTCTTCGAGAGCAGTGGGCGGAGGCTCTTGGGAACTGCAGCGGTACTGGGAGTCGGGGGCACGCTGTTCGGCGAGCTGTGGCTTCCACTTCGGGGCGAGACCCAACTCATAAGCCAGCTGGAAATGCCGGGCCTCCGCCACCCCTTGCGCACTCCTCACCGCATCGTCCTGCAACCGCAGTGGACGCTGCATTGGATCACCGTTGCCGATCCGGACCAAGTACGCCACCACCTGAGGTCACTCCCCGTCTGGCGCAGGGCCGCGGCGGTAGCACTTCTCCGCGCGCTCCGCGTGACGGGCAACCCTTTCGCGGAAAGTAAAACGCCCCCGGGAGCGTCAGATCATCTGCCACTGTTGCGGCGAGGAATGCCGGCCCTGCAACTGGAAAACGAATTCGGCATCCCGATCAGCCCTGTCGCGGTCGTGGATGCTTCCGACCTGGCCATTCCCGGCACCATGCTCGGCCTCACCGGTGCCGGATTCAGTCTGGTCGCGACCAGAACCCCTGCGCGCGCCGCGCTCACTACGCGACGCGCGCTCGATGGGTCGACCGTCTACACGCTCGCCTTGCCACCGGGAAGCAGCCCCGTGGATCTAGGCTTCGCGAATGGGCGGGACGTGATGGCTCGGGAGATCGAGCGCTGGCTGAAGCAGAGTCGAGATCCGCGTCTGACGACGAACTCAGCAATGCTGGTGAGCACGACGGTCGATGACGACTTGCCTCAAATGTCACAGGCCGTGACCGATTGGAATTCGCGCTATGCGTTTCCTCGCATCGTGGTCGCTAACGCCGAGGCGTACTTCGAAGGAGAACGAACCGGTAGTTCTGGCACCGCACCGGCGATCGCAATACCCGTCCCGCACCGCACCTCACCGACACACGAAGAAATCTTGCGGGCGAGCCATCGGCGCGCCGCAGAGCGCGCCGGTCGGGTCGCCCAGATGCTCGCGCCGATCAACGAACTCCTGGGATCCGCGGCACCCGGTGTGGCCGGTCTGGCGCAGTATGTCGAAGCTCCGACCAACGGAACGTTGGTGTTGAACCCCTCCCCGATTCCTCGCACCGACTCGGTGACAATGCCGGACGGGACCGAGCAGATGGCAACCGATGTGCCGGGCCTGGGTTACGCTTACCTGCCCACCCGCACCGCGAGCGTGAGCCGACCATTTATCCAGCTGGGGCCCCCAAGTGCATTTGGCCACCTCTTTACGGTCCGCCTCGATCCCGAGACCGGGGCGGTGTCGTCCCTCTACCACCGCGCCGATGACCGCGAATGGGTGCGGGCCGGTACCGCCGGCCTCAACGCGGTCCGAGGCGCCACACTTGAAAACCTCACGCGCATGCGGCTTCCCGGCATCGGAATGCGGCTGATCGCGCGGCGACGCACCGCCTGGGGCCCATTGACATCCACCGTAACCGCGTACGAAACGGAACCTTGGATCGACATCACCAACGAATTCGAGGACGAAAACGCGGAGAACATCCAGGTTGATTTCCACTTCGCCGTGGATGATCCCCAAATCGCGTGGGAAACACCCGCCGGGTTCGACGAAGCCTCGGGGCCGTTGGGTCCGATCGCCCACCTTCGATGGTTGCGGTTGCTTTCACGAGATAATTGGCAGGTGCTGTTTCGTGGCCTCGACGCGCCGTACGCCGCGTGCGATGCCAACGGACAGATCGTGAGCCTATCGCCGCCCGGCCGATCGCGCTACAGGATCAAGGTATCGTCTCCCTACGCACCGCCCGACGAACCGTGGCATTTCGGATGGAGTGCGGAGCCGTTCGTCGTGACACCAGTAGAGGCTGCAACCACCGCGTCTTCCCCGCTTCCTCGCTACGGCCATTTGATCGGGGTAGACCAACCGGGAGTTGCCGCCATCGCCATCAAGCCGGCCGACAACGGCGACGGAGCAATCGCCTATCTACAGGAATTAATCGGGGCCGAGCGAACGGTGAGGCTCACAGCGGGGATACTAGGATTTCGGGGGGCGCGGCGTGTTGACGTCCTCGAACGGCACCTGGGTGTACTGTTCGTTGGGTCGGAACCAGCCGTCGACGTGCTCTTGCCGGCGCATGGCATAGGCGTCGTTCGGCTGCTCGATCTCTACCTGCGGAGGGGTTGATACTTGGGCACGCGACAGGGTATATCACGAGTATGACACATCGTTCCAAGACACTCGGTGAACTCCGACAAACCGCATGGGGAGACCCCCTGCGGCACGGCCGCTCCGTCAAGGACGAAATGCGGCAGAATCTCACCTGCATGCTGGAAGAGGGTCACGATCCATTTCCCGGCATCGTGGGCTTCGACAATACGGTCGAACCCGGCATCGTCAATGCCATCCTCGCCCGGCACAACTTCATCCTCCTTGGACTGCGTAGCCAGGCCAAGAGGCGGATTCTCCGCGCCCTGGTCACGCTGATCGACGATGAGATTCCGATCCTGGCGGGGAGCGAGATCAACGACAACCCGTTCCGCCCGATCTCGAAGTACGGGAGGGAACTCGTCACCGATCGCGGAGACGACGCCCCGATCGACTGGATATCGCGGGATCAACGCTTTGTCGAGAAGCTCGCGACGCCCGACGTGACAATCGCGGACATCCTAGGCGATGTCGACCCGATCAAGGCAGCACGAGGCGGCCACTTGTTGTCGGACGAGTTGTCCATCCATTACGGCCTGTTGCCACGCAGCAACCGCGGCATCTTCGCGATCAACGAGCTCCCCGATCTGGCAGGCAAGATTCAGGTAGGACTCTTCAACATCCTGGAGGAGGGCGATATCCAAATCAAAGGATATCCGATACGTCTTCCGCTTGACGTGTTGATCGTTTTCTCGGCGAATCCAGAGGACTACACGGCGCGAGGCAAAATCATAAGCCCGCTCAGGGATCGCATAGGAAGCGAAATCATGACACACTATCCCCTGTCGTTGGATCTGGGGATCCAGATAACCAAACAAGAAGCGTGGACCGACCGGGACGGGCGGCAGCTCGAGATTCCTTCCTTCATCTTCGAGTTGGTCGAGCGCGTCGCGTTCGAGGCGCGCGCCGACAAGCGAGTAGACCGCCGCTCAGGGGTGAGCCAACGCTTGCCAATCAGTCTCATCGAGTCGGTGGTGTCCAACGCCGAGCGACGCGCCATCCCCAAGAAGGAGCGGAGAATCGTGCCGCGGGTAACGGATGTAGCGGCGTCGCTGGGTGCCATCACGGGAAAGATTGAACTCGAGTACGAAGGAGAACTTCAGGGCGCGGAGGCCATAGCCGCCGATATCGTGCGGCGTGCCACGGGCGCGACGTTCGACCACCTCGTCGGCAATACGGATTGTAGCGAAATCGTAGAATGGTTCGATGAAGGCGGCGCGTTGAAGATTGCCGCGGACGAGCGGTCGGACGTTAGTCTCAAGGGCTTTGCCGTCGTACCGGGATTGTTCTCCGTGATCGAAGCCATCGGATTGGCGCCCAAGAAGGACCCGGCGACGCTGGTTGCCGCATCGGAGTTGATTCTGGAGGGACTAGTGGCCAAGAAACGCCTCTCGAGTTCCGAGGAACTCGGGTACGCTCGGGCCGCCTCGGACAAGCCTCCGCCATTTGGGTCCGGCGGTGTGATCCCCGACATCCTTTCGTGAGGTAGCGATTGGCTGTTATCACGATATCCCGCCAGTACGCATCGGGCGGGGCCAAGATTGCCAGGATGGTGGCAGACCGACTCGGATGGACGCTAATCGACGGGGAGTTCGTCGACCGCGTGGCCGAGAGGGTGGGCCTTCCGCCTGAAGAGATCGCGATGCGAGAGGAGCGCGTGCCGAGCCTTTTGGAGCGCCTTGGCAAGACACTGGCTGTGTCTTCACCCGAGGCGTTCCTCACCGCAGCCGACTACACCGCCGACGATCCACAACCCGCAGAAGAGATCGTCCAGATGACTAACGCCGTAATCAAGGAAGCTGCGGAACACGGGGACGTCGTGCTGGTCGGCCGGGGCGCCCAGGCGTACCTCGCCAGCCGTGATGATGCGGTGCACGTGCGGATCGTTGCACCCATGGAAGATCGGATCCGCGCTGCCCAAGAGCGGTTGGATGTCTCGGCCAAGGAAGCCGAGCGCACGGTGAATGCGATCGACCACGATCGTAAGGCGTACGTCCACACCCACTACCAGCGGGACTGGGAAGACGCCGCCAACTATCACATGATCATCAACTCGTCGCGTATGTCGAACGAGCATGTCGTCGATCTGATCGTCCAAACAGCGAAGAGGATTTAACCCATGGCACGCAGCGATGGTGCCGTTCGCGGCGCGATCAACGCCAACCCGGTGCATATGAGTCCCGACCCGGTCAACCAAGACGCGACTCCCCACCGCTCGGCCACGATTCCCGCCATCAACGTCCCCAACGGCATCAGGCCGAGGAAGGCCAACGAGTAGACGGCCATGACTCGGCCGCGTAATTCATCCCCCACTAGGGACTGCAACATCGTGTTCGTCGTGGCGGTGAGCACGACCTGAAAGAACCCGGTCAGCACCAGCAGCGGTAACAATGCGCCGAGGCTGCGGGTAATCCCGAGCGACGCCACAGCGATGCCAAACAAGGGTGCCGCAACCGTTACGACTCGGCCTTTCGGGATGCGATGTCCGAGCGTTGCGAGCCCCAGCGCCGCCACCACCGCCCCGCCCGCAGAAGCGGAAACCATCCATCCAAACTCCGTCGCGCCAAGGCCCATCACGTTTCTTGCCAACACGGGCAGCATCACATGAAACGGGAGTCCGAATACGCTGGCAATGGCAATCATCAGGACGAGCGTGCGCATGTTGCGGTCGTGTGTCACGTACGCCAGGCCCTCCCACACGGTCGATCGACTCGTGTGATCCCCGCGCCGTGGCTGTGGCGCAAAACGCATCAAGAGAAGCGCACCGATCAGCGCCAAGTAGGATATCCCGTTGAGCAGAAAGCACACGCCGACCCCAGCGACACCGATGATGACACCAGCCACCCCCGGACCAACGATGCGGGAGCTGTTGAACGACAACGAGTTCAGTGCAACGGCGCTCATCAGCTCGCGCTTCCCGACCAGCTCTGCCACGAACGCCTGCCGCCCAGGAATATCGAAGGCAGCGGTCAAACCGAACAGTGTAGCCACGATCATCACATGCACGAGCGCCACCCGATTGGTCAACACAATCGCCGCTAGCAACAGCGCAGTGAGCATCGCCGCCGATTGCGTTACCAGAAGCACGCGCCGTCTGGGAAACCGATCCGCTACGACACCGCCGTAGAGAGAGAACAATAGCATGGGAAGCGTCCCCAACATCCCTACGAGCCCCACATAAAACGGGGAGTCCGTGAGGAGCAGTACCAACCATGGCAGAGCCACGGAGTGCATCGACCATCCAACCAACGAGATGGTATGGCCAGCAAAGTACAAGCGAAAATTACGGTACCCGAGGGCACCGAAGCCGGTGGTCGGGCCAGGGTCCGCGTCATGGCTCGGGGTACCGTTTTCCAAAGGCGGGCTTTGGGGCATTGCGGGAACAATGCTCAGGTGCCACACTTTCAACAAGGAAGATCACGTGGATCTGGCCTGGCTTCGAGTGTCCATACAAGTTGGCTCGAGGCGTTGGCCTTGGACGCACCCTGGAGGTCGAATCGTATGCGCCACGTCACCTACTCCAAATACATCCCCGCCCTGGCCGACGCCGTCAACCTACAGGAGTTGATGGATCAGTTGACCGATTTCTTACTCCAGTCGGGATTCGCGGGTGGGCCGTTCAACCATCCGTTTTGGGGCGAGCTGGGAGACGAAGACGGCGACCGCTCGATGGATGCACTGCGGAAAGCCGTCATGGAAGCCCTGATGAAGTCGAACCAGCTTACCCCGGAAATGCTGCAGGCGCTGCGGGGCGAGTCCACCGGGGACGAGGAGCGGGATCGGGACATCCAACGGCAAATCGCCGATCTCATCGACGAAATCATTCAGCGGCTGGTCGATGAGGGCTACCTCACCGTCGATCAGTCACCGCGCATGCCAGAAAGCCACCAAGAGATGTTCGGTCCGGGCGGACAAGCACAAGCCGCGGCAAAACATGTCAAGTTCAACTTGACGGAGAAGGGCGTCGATTTCCTGGGGTACCGTGCTCTCAAGCAGCTACTCGGCAGCATCGGCAAGTCGAGTTTCGGAAGCCACGACACCGCATACCTGGCCACGGGTGTAGAGGCAGGGGCCGCTTCGAAGCCATACGAATACGGCGATACGCTCAATCTCGACGTCAGCGCCACCCTCACCAAGGCCATCGAACGCGGGGGGCTCAAATTTCCGATCGATATCGATTACCCGGATCTCATGGTGCACCAATCGGAATATCGATCCAGCGCCGCCACGGTCCTCATGCTCGACTGCTCGCACTCCATGATCCTCTACGGCGAGGACCGATTCACACCCGCCAAACGTGTTGCGCTCGCCTTGACTCACTTGATCAGAACACAATTTCCAGGGGATTCGCTCCGCGTAGTGCTGTTCCACGATTCCGCAGAGGAAATACCACTGTCGCGACTGGCACACGCCCAAGTGGGTCCTTATCACACGAACACGGCGGAAGGGCTGAGATTGTCCCAGCGGTTGCTGTTGGCGCAGAAGAAGGACATGCGACAGATCATCATGATCACCGACGGCAAACCTTCGGCTCTCACGCTTCCCGATGGTCGCATCTACGTCAATTCGATGGGTCTGGATCCCCGTATTCTACAGGCCACATTCAGGGAGGTCACGAACTGCAAGCGTTCGGGCGTCATGATCAACACGTTCATGCTGGCCCGCGAGCCCTCGCTGGTTCGGTTTGTGAGGCAGGTCTGCAAGATCTCTCGCGGCAAGGCCTACTTCACGAACACGATGACCTTGGGTCAGCACATACTGATGGACTTCATGCAGCGGAAGACTAGGCGAGTGTGATTGAAGATGGGCAGATGGGCAGGCGGTGTGACGGTGTGACGATAGACCGAAAGAATACCGTCTTACCGTCGGGCAGGGTGACGGAGTGGGGTGGTACCGTCGGGAGTGGTGGCAGTGCGGTGTGGTACCGTCTGGGGTGGTGCTGATGCAGTGTCGTACCGCCGGCGGCGCGGCGGTGTTCGCCGCTGAGTTTCTGGAGCCTTCGGTGCTTCGTAGTGCACTCCGGTCCTCGCAATACGAATGCGCTCGCCGTTCCCCTCATCGTCTCCCAAGAGACTGACTGTATGCGTCGTAACGCGGCCGGCTTCGATCTCGATCTCGAGTTCGATCAATTCACGTCGATGGTTCAGACCGTCGTAGCTGATTCGGAGTACGTGACTCCCCGTCGGGAGCTGAAAGCGCGCAAGTAACAGTTCGGCCGGGAGCGTTGACCAGCTGCGTGTGTCGGCCCGCTCGGTGGCAGTGGCGACGGCCCGCGCCGTCACTCGCCCAAGGAAGCCTCCGAGAGCGCCACCTCGGTCTTCGCCCGCCGCCTCGGCAGCCGTGACGGCCGCTTCCTTCAGCAACCCGCGAGAAACCATGCGCAACATGATGGTGGGTTTGCTTTCCTCGAAGTCACGCACGGCGATGGCCGAGAGATCCTGGATGATGGTCGGGGCGATCGACCGCTCGTCGTTCACCGAAACGCGTATATCGCTGGCACGCCGCGCCGCCAGTTGGTACGACGGCCACGCGAGGGAAATCAATTCGAGGCCGACGGCCGATCCTGCGGCCGCGATAACCACGCCGTCTTCATGCCGTGGATAGTCGATGCCCTCTTGCGACAGATAGTTCATGACCACGACCGTGCGTATCAGCACCCGCACCGCAGCAAGCACCGCAGAACCGACGTTACCATTCAACACTGCGTCTTTTTCCGACGCCAGCACGGGAACGTACAACTTCTCTTCCGCCTTGTGAGCCACGAACCCGTTCTCGATGACGACCATGAGCTCGCCCATATCGGCCGATACCTCGGCTGGCTCGGCAACGGACGACTCCCCGTCGGACAGATAGGTCTTCCGAGTTTCTTCGGCTACGTCATCGAATCCGAGCACAGAGGCGACACGTGCCACATCCTCCGCCACTGGGCGGGGCGGCGCCACCCCATAGCGCTGTTCGTAATCGTCATATCCAGTGAGGGACTGTCGCAGCGATACCATGGCGTCGTTATCCTCGCCGGCACTCCATTGAAGCATCCCGGCGATATACTGCAACGCTGCAGGATTGGTGAAGCTGCGTCCCGGATTGTCGTTGGCGTAGCGGCGGAGCAGCGCATTGGCCTTGCGCGCCTCGACCAGAGCGTTCTCCACATCGTCGAGCGCCAGGTAGTTCATCATGCCGTAATAGTGGATCATCGACCACTCCAGGGCGGAGGGGTAGAAATCCAACACGTTGTCGCTCACCAAGAACGCCGCGACGTTCTGCCCAATGCTCTTCGTGTACCGCTCTTCCGCGAGCGCTTCCGCACGTTGCAGCGCGACGTTGCTCTCTGTGTAGCGCCCGAGCCTGTGGAGGAAGAGACCCGCGTTGAGCCGCTTGATCAGCTCATCTTTGGGGCCGCTGGCGAGCAGCTGATCGAGCGCGCTCGAGTCCCGCAGCGTCAGATAGTGACGCATTGCGGCGTCGTGCGGCGGCAACGAACTGCCGTAGAACGGTGAATCGGGCGGGACAGGCGGCACCCTGCTGGCCCCGCAGGCGTGCAGGGCGATGAGGGTAGAGAGAAACAGCAACCGTCCCGCAACAACCCGGTAGGCCATCGCGGTGGTTACGCGCGGCTCGACATTACCGGCGCGTGCGACTTCGCTCGACGAACTTCTTGATGCGCTTCTGGCCGATCCAAACCCGTTCGTTCGATTCCAAGTCGGTGAGGTTGAGATCGACCTGATAGTAGATCACTTCCCGACCACCGTCGACATCCTCGATCGAAGTAATCTCACCCACGACGATGAAATCCGCCCCCAGCTCGTTGCGCATGCGGGCGCGCGTATCCGCGGAGGCATTCTGTTGTTGGTCTTCGCGCTCTTCACGAACTTGCTCGCGTTGGTCGCGGTCGGCCACGACTCGCGCCAACCCGGACCGGAGGAATGCGGCCTCCATGTCTCGCAGGAACGTGTTGACGGCGATGTGCTCGGTGGTTCGGTTCCGCACGGATCCGAAGATCA
>Ga0114948_10000737_pt1 | contig 13362 bp, 19 predicted proteins | sample CR04metaG_FD_83877 | JGI IMG/M metagenome (GOLD analysis project Ga0114948, IMG submission 83877) | Deep subsurface microbial communities from Mariana Trench to uncover new lineages of life (NeLLi) - CR04 metaG | ecosystem: Environmental > Aquatic > Marine > Ocean trench > Sediment | place...
CGTATGTCCTCGCGTCTTGGACGCATTATCGCTCTAGGAACGCCTAAGGGATTCGGTGGCTTCCTGTCACGTATGAGACATCTAAGTGGTAGAGATCCCAAGACAGGTAAAGTTACTCGCCTGAAGGATGAGCAGCGCCTAATCAAGAATGGCTGCCCTTGGGGTCAGTCCATGCTGATCTACAGTCTGAGTCCGAAGGACAACCCTGAGTATGTGAAGTCGGAGTTGGAGGCTGCCCGTCTGGAGCTCACGGACTCTGAGTATGCAGCAGAGTTCGAGGGTCTGATGGTTGCAGCGGAGGGAGCCAAGTTCCCTCATGTCAATGACACTACTATCCGGGCTGTTAGGAAAGAAGAGTACAACAAATGCACCTTTGTCCTAGGGATCGACCAGGGAGCCAGGAACTTTGGTGCTTGCCTGGTAGCTTTTGATGGTGAAAAGATCTACATGGGAAGAGAGTACTTTGATGGCTCTGACAATACGATTAAGAGGAATATGCTGAATCTGAGGCAGGCTGTCCCAATGCTAGTTGAGCAGATGGGTGGGGAGAGACATAACTGGAAGCTGACCATCTTCGATCAGGACCCTCCAGTCTTCAACACCCTGCTTGAAATGGAAAAAGAAGGTAAGAAGTGGAATACAGATCAGACATTCCGGCATCGCAACAAGAAAGCCAATTTCGACAACTGGCGTGAGGAAACGTATATCTTCATTGACCAAATGGCCAAAGATGGTAAGTTGATCTTTGATCTTGATTGCGAAGAGCTGCACTGGCAGGTAATGGAATGTATCAATAAGCCCTCCACCGAGTATCGAGGCATTAACGAGAAGGGTTGGCATGTGAAGGATCAGTGGAGAGGCGACCACGTTCTAGACGCCTGGGTGCTAGCCGTTTGGACAATCGTATCTCAGCAGCTTCAGGCCCCTAAGGGAGACTACATAATCAAGCAGGGTTGGGAAGAGGCTAGAGCAGCCTTCGACTATAAGAGGGCTGTGGATGAGGAACGAGAGCTAGGTGGACGCAAATCCAATGCACAGATCTTTGAGGACAACTTCGGTAGGCCTAGGAATTCAGAACCCGGCGATCTCTTTGCAAACATGGGTACTGAGGGATGGTATAAAGATGCGTAAATTAAGGAAGTCTATTGTCGTCTGTGCTGCGCCACTTGGCTTGACTGCGGGTGCGGAAAAGCTTTTTATGTTCCGCGTATGTGATCCATCCGTCCTTGCCTTCTGTCTTCTGAATCTCTTTCGGTAAATCAGCCATTTCGTGAAGGGCCTTATCAAAGGCTACCTCCATCCGATCAGGCACATGCTTAGGAGTCTTCTTCCGAAAAGGACTAGTTAGCCACGCCCACACCTTCCTCCATCTCGGACCAAATCCAATAAAGAAATAAGAGTTGTTCCATTTATCTGTGAAGCCTAAGTGAAATCCTAGCAGTTTCATTTCTTCCCCTTTACGACCACGACTCCATCAACTAGGTCTTTATCAACGTACTTATCCTCAGGAGTAACCGGGAATCCTGTGCCGGTCCATCCTTGATGGTCAGCAGCCGCGAAAAGCGCTTCCTCATCTTCCTTTTGATAATACACCTGACGTTTAGCATCATTAGTCTTTTTCAGCAACTTCTCATCTAGCTTGTCAAGGCAGATAATAGGTACTTCGATTAGACTACTAATGTCAACGTCTATCTTTTTCTTCTTAATAGCCTTTACCAGAGCCTTGCCAACAAACTCATCCATATTGAACTTTGGCTTCTTAGCCGTCATGACTTGCCCTTGCAAGCTGTCTGTCAATGCGGTTGATGACTGCCTGTAACCGCTTGACGTTAGCTGCTCTCTCCTCAGGAGTACGTTTCTTTGCCTCAACCTTTAGCTTTACGATTATCCTGTCGGTTTCTTTAGACATTAGAAACGGCCTTCAGTCGGAGGCTCTTGAGTATTCCAAGCCTTTACCCCTGGCCGTGGGCCTCCTCGAATAGATGTAAGATCCTGAATCTTTTTTATTACCTTTTGAATTCCATCAACTAGCGCATCAATATTGTATATAGGGAAAGTGATTCCAGTAACCTCATCTTCTCTTGTTAGCAAACAAACTCCCTCTTCATTTAGCTTTATTGTAAATGGCTTTTCTGTTACTTGGGGAGGCAGAGCCCTAAAGGACTGCATACCGCTAACTGCGAGTAGAATTTCAATAAGCTTATCTGCTTCTGCTGGCGGAATCTCAACAGACTCTCCATCAGATTCTATGACAAAGTTACTGAAGTTAGGATAAAGAGTAAACTTACCGCTTACGATTTCATCCTGTCGGTTGGCCATGATCCACGTTACTCCTTACCACCTTTTTTGGTGCGGGTGGGGCTACTGGGGCTGCTGGGTCTTCCTGAACATCCTCTGGATGCTCAAGCATGAAGAGCTTCTTAGCGATCTTAGTCGGAAACTCCTTGGGCATCCCCGAAGTGAGGATGACAGTAAGTTCCGGGTTGAAGCTCTTAGGCTTGCCTTTCTGTGCTTCTGCTCTTGTACCAAGGAGCCCAGAGTAGATCTTCTCTCGCTCAACTAGGGCGTCAGTCTTTTCCTTGAAGGTGACAAGACCGAGCCTGCGGAGGTTTTCCGTTATAGACTCTTCAGTGTCGTGGACACCAGCAGCCGCTCTCTCTGACCGAAGAATCGTCGCTGAAGCGGTGTACTGATCTGTTCTGGCTTTGATACAAGCTTGGAGGGCCTTGAGAGCCTGCTCGTCATAATCCTTGGTAGGATCTGCGATGAACAGTCCAAGAGTATCCATGAGGAGCTTTACTTCCTCGTAGCCTGGTTTCGTCTCCAGAAAGTCTTCCATCTGGTGATACGGGAGTTCAATCATCCCATCAGGCGGAATCTGGATAACTACACCCTTGTCCCAGGGAATCTCAGCCCAGAACGTAGTTGCGTTACAAAGTCTGTTTGAAATAGCCATTTATTTGCCTCCTAAGTAGGTCAGGGTTTTTTTGAAGATCGGTTCATTTCCTAGGCCGCCCCCGCTTCCTACGCTCTACCTTGAGAGAATTTAGAATACGGGTGATGGTTCCAACAGAGACCCCATGAAACGTGGCAATCTCCCTAAGTCCAGTACCAGCCTTATAGGCCGTGATTACTAGTTCTTCCATGCCTATAAGTAACCTCTTCTTCATCCTAATGTTAGTATAACACAAAAAATAAAGAACAATAAGTATTAAGGCTTAGGTAAGAAATCGTAGCCTTTGTCGTGCCAATGCACCACCGTAATGTCTCCCTCACCCAGAGAGACGAGAATCCCTCCAGTGGAAATCGACTGGCGATTTTTGGTAGTGCTTTTGTTATGGAGGACTAGATTAGGCCTGAGGGCATAGCAGATTCGATCTGTGCCCTCAGCATCTCCAAAGCCCTTGGGAGGCTCATGGAGTAAAAGTATATCTGTAGGCCCCTGAGAGCAGGCCTTCTCAACCTCATTACGGGTGTAGTGGCCATGACGCCTCTTGCTAGCTCCACGGCCATATCGGTAGGTCTTCCGGCTGTAGGCCTTCCCCAGACCCACAACGGTACGATCCTCGTCCATTTCTCCAATATGAGTTTTGTACCCGTTTAGCAAAAGAGTCAGGTTTGGTAGCAATTGTAAATCGTTAGCAGATACCTTCCTATTCAGCCACTCATGGTCCTCATGCTTCCCTGCTACCATGAGGGTTTTCCGGGGTAGGCCCTGCTGATTGATATAGAGCTTAGCGAAGTCTCCTGCACCCCCATGCGCCCGCATGGAAGAGGAGATCTTACCTGGATCTGGATAGACCCCGAAATTGCCCGTCTGGAGCACCCAGTCAGCCGTACAGCCAAGTTCTTGCTCAAGGCCTAGTACCTTGTCATAGAACTGGTTGATCTGGCCGTAGACGGAACCAGCTAGGAAAAGGATCATTGCCGCATTTCCTGCAAGAAATTCCATAGATCATATATGTCTTTAGGGCATTGGTCCCAACCCGTCATGTGAGGACGTGGGGGATATTCTTCTGAATATTCAATGGCTTTTTCTGCATGGTAGAGGAACATCCTGTCTCCACTCCCAGGTAGAACTATCTTCCAACCATCCTTTTCGTATAGTGTCATTGCTTCATTGCCCAAAAGAAGTACCATAGATCAGATACCTCTTCAGGCTGTCGCACGCGCCGTTGGGGAGAGAGCGAGAGTGGTGATATATAGTCTATTAAAGTTTCTCCCTTATAGAGCATTAGTAATTCTGGGAGGTGCCTTCCCTTAACTATCTTCCAACCATTCTTTTTGTATAGGATCATTTCACTTTTGCTTTGAGGGCGTCTAGGTCTTTTTGAAGTTTAGCTATATCCTTCCTTTCCACTGGCGCATGGCTACTGGCTTCTAGCGTTTTCACTGTATCTTGAAGCTTAGCTATATCATTGGCAGCAGCCTTAAAGCCATGAGCGGTGGCCTCTTGTAGCCTTTTCACAGTGACCTTGGCTTCCTTCTCAATGATCTTCTGGAGGCTGATACCAGACCTACGGCTTTGATCTTGCAGGCGATCTACCGAATTCTGATTAAGTACCAGACCTCCCTCTCGTAGCATTGAGTAGAAAATGTCAAATAGGATTTCCCCTGTCGTTCGCTTATCGTTACTCATCGTCTTTCCAAACCTCCGGGTATCGTTTACTGACCTCGTTCTTGAACCATTGAGCGGCCCTCGCACCGAAGTCTTGTTCAGCGAGCTCTAAGAAGATCTTTAGATTTTTCTTGCCTGGACGGTCCTTCAAACGCTTCAAGGCTTCGGTAGCTGGGCATTGCCCCTTTGTTAGATAGAGAAATCCTTGTTTGAGATCGCTTGTTCCATCCTGCATTCGCTGGATCTCTCGTTCAATAACGTCTAGAGGTTCCTTATAGAATGGGAGCTCATCTGTCTCTACAGGCGTGACCACCTCCTCTTCCTCTTTGAACTCAATTGGTGTGAAGTAATCCTTTACCATTCCCATCCTCTCTTTTTGATCTGGTCCCATTTCTGCCATTGCTCTTTACGCCATGGTCCCTTCGTCGGCTGCACCTTTTGTTCCTGCTCTCGTTGCTGCCGCTGTGCCTCATTCCACTTTTCCCATTCACCTCGTATCATAATTAGATCACGGTTCTTCTGTGTTTCCTGAATTAGCTCTTTTACTGAAGGGCTATTAATTTCACTAAGCTTTCCACATACATCATCTAGAATGTCTAGAGTTTCTTTGTCTCCAAAGTTAGATCGCATATCTCTAATCAGACCACGGAAAAATTCTACTTCAGTAGCATCAGCCAGTTTTAATAGTAACTCAAGTTCTCTCATTTTGTCTCTTTCGTATCTTAGCAACTATGCCTGTGAATTGCGTATGGATGCCACACTCATTTCCTGCTGGCGGGAGCTCATCAGTTACTCCAAAGAAGGTGGGGTCCTCCTTCACCCGAGCGATAGCCCGCCCAAGTGCCTTGAAGGCAATGTCTTCTCCATAAAGCTTTTTGACCCTTTCTATCCCTGAGACTACCTGTAGGAGTTCATCTAGATTAATTTCTCCTAGTAGATCTTTTATTTCTTTGAGGTAGTCCATAGTCTCCTAATGGGTCCAGTGAAGTAAGCTATTCTGCTCCCTATGCCAGCAGGCGTTTGTGGAGTTCTAGCCTTCCAAGGATCTATCCCATCTATTAGATCTTGACAAGACTTTTCAATGGTCTTCAAAGTTGTCTCATCTCCGAAAGCCGCACGACAGTATTTAACTGTTTTTAAGAAATACTCTAATTCGCTGCTATCAGCTAGTGCAAGGGCAATTCTTAGTTCTTCCTTCATGGCAAGAAACTCAAGTCTAATTCTTCCTTAGTACAGCTCCAATACAGATTGAGAGTTGTCGAGACGTTGGTATGCCCTAGAATCATAGACACTAGTTTAGGGCTCCTTCCTGCCTCTAGTGCAAGAGTAGCAAAACTGTGACGTAATCCGTGAAACGGAATCTGACGGACTCCTGCTAGTTTACATAGACGTTTTAGCCTAAAGTTCACATCCATCCTTGGAAATACCAATGTATCTTGTTGCCCCACAAGATACCGTTTCTCAAGCAAAATTGCAAGTTCATCTGTCATTGGAATGACTCTAGATTTCCCATTCTTAGTTGGGCCTGAAAAAGATCTTTGGACCTTAATCTTTCCCTTAACAAAGTCTATATCTGACCATAGGAACCCAAAGAGCTCTCCTTTACGTACACCTGTATGTAGAGCACAGATTAGAAGTGGATAGAACTTCTTATCCTTTAGCTGGCAAATCCAGGTAGCCTTTTTTGTTTCCTTGTAGGTCCAGGCTTTTACTTCCGCCTGCTGAGCTCGGGAAACCTTAAGCTGGATAACCTGCCCAGTGTCCCACTCAATATACTTTTTCAGGATATTGGCTAAGACGCGGATAGTCCCAGGCTTCAGGTCATGACCCTGCCAGGTGGCTATGAGTCTCTGACAGAATTGCTTGTCAGGCTTCCTAACGCTTAGCACATACGGCTCGATCCATTTGCGGAATAAGCACGCCTGCGTCTTTACCGTGTTAGGTCTGCCTACCAGATTTTTCTCAAAGTCACTCAATATTTCTTATCCTTTTTCACTAATACGGAGTTTAACACAATTTCCTCCCTTGTCAACTAAGTTATAATTAGATTAGGGTTTAGGCGTTCACCGGAGACTAACACTTGACTAAGACTATGCCTCGCGTAGAATCCACTAAAGAGACAATGAAACAACGCAAAGCTAAGGCCAGATCAGAGCCATTGGTGCTCATAGCCTTTGGCAGTCATGCTCTCAAAGACCTAATGGCTAAAAAGGATACTGCGGAAGGTGAAGAACGTCTAATGACCGCCTTTGACGAAAAGCATTGGCCGCCTGTCTACCGCAAAGTGAGCATCTGCACAATAGAAGATGTGGAGCTTTTTCAAGAGTACCTGGCCTGGGTTGCTGAGATGCTTGGGTTCACAGGAGAGGAAGCCACGGAGGAACCGTAATGCCCTGGAAAGTAGAGCCAGAACCAGATAACGCCGATGCCTGTAAGTGGAAGATGCCTTCTGACTTCCAGAAAGCATCAGAAGCACCTGAGGATATAAGGCTACCTCCTGAAGAGATGACCCTCACACCGGAGGAAATGCAGGCTGATGAAGAAGCATGGACCATCGAACCGGAGCCTGTAGACTAACTTGGCTATAGATCGACCACAATTCTATCCTGGCTTACCGCTTGAAGGAGTTCAGTTTTTCAAGCAAAGGGAGAAGTTTCGCACAAATCACAATACTCTCTTTGCAATCGCCAGCTCTTCCTACCAGGATGGGACCCCGCCTGATGCAGCTCTTGCTGCCCTAGCCTACGGTGAGGAGCTCACCGACAACCGTAGACGTTTCCGCCTCAACTACAAGAAAGACAAAAAGGTACTGGTTGTCCAGAAGAACATTGGAACAGACTCCAATGAGAACTGGATAGATCGTGCAACTATCGGTTCAGACAGATTCAGGATTACCGATGAAGGCGTGGTTACGGCTACTGCCTTCTATTCCATCGCAGGTGGGGGCGAACTAACAACCCTCACAGTTGGTGAGTCTGACTTCCTAGGCTTCCCGAGAGAGTCCTTCAATCCTGTCAGGACCATCACTTTCGATAGGCAGGACTTCTACGTAATCCAGGCTAAGGGTGATCCTACTGAGGTCATCATTGGACTGGGTAGCGAAGGCGGAAGCGGCGGTGGAGCTGACGGTAACGATGAGATCGGGACCGTTGATGAGTTTGGAAGTGGTGCAGACACCTCTTTCTCTTCTGTAAGCAGACTTCGAGTTGATACCGATTCTGGTTTCTATCTATTCAAGGATCTCATAGGTAACCCAGTCATCGGCTTTAAGGATATCGTTGCTACTGATGACGGTGGAGAAGCCAATACCTCTTCTAACTTAGGAGCAGGCGAAGGACTTGCCACTCCTAAGGTTGGCGTAGATCTCCCATTCAAGAGTTTGGTAGGTGGTTCTAACATCACCCTAACCTCTACTGCCACTGAGATCACCATTGCCAGCCAGGCAGGGGGAGAATTCTATGCCACGGTCAAACAGACTGATGGACTTGTAAGCTTTAGTGGAATCAAAGTCTGGGCATTTGGTGAAGGCTTCTATCTTACTCAGAACTTCCCGAACACCGATGAAGCAATTATCAATCTCAGGCAGGTTAAGGGAGATACAGGAGATACTGGAGACACAGGAGCTACTGGAGCAACCGGAGCAACCGGGGCAACAGGTGCTCAGGGTGAGCAGGGTCCTGGCTTCTATCTAACCGTTAAGCAGACCAATGGTCTCCAAAGCTTCGGTGGCATCAATGTAATCAATGTTAATTCAGTAGATTTCTATCTTACTCAGAACGATCCTAACACCGATGAAGTCACTCTTAACTTCCGTGGATCTGCTGGCGCTGGTGGCGGTGAAGCTAATACAGCTAGCAACCGAGCTGGAGATGAGGGCCTCTTCTTCCAGAAGACCGGCGTAGATCTAGAGTTCAAGAGTCTTACTGCTGGCACCAATATCTCCCTAACATCAGATGATGATGAGATTGTAATTAGAGCGCTGACGGCTGCCGATGTGGCCGTATCGAAGTTAGTCTTTACAAATACGAATGAGGTCCAGTTTAACCACAATCTTAGCTCTAAGCCTCTCCTCTGGGCCGTGACTGATGATGCCGATGAAGCTATCATTCCCGACAAGGTAGATTTCTCTGATCTGGACACGGCCTTCTTCTACTTCGATTCAGCCATCTCCGGTGAGATCATTCTCTCCACTGGAATCGCACCTAATATCTTCTATCTAACTGCTAAGCACACAGATGGCAGTGCAGTCTTCGGAGGCCTGAATACTCTAAACTTCAATGTCGCTGAATTCTACCTAACCCAGAACTTCCCCAATACTGATGAAGTAACCATTAGCTTCCGTGGCAATGTAAATGCTGAGCAGAATACAGCTAGTAACCTAGGAGCTGGTGAAGGAACCTTCGCATCCAAGGTTGGAGTAGACCTTAGATTCAAGAGCCTAGTGGCGGGTGACGGCATAGAACTGTTCTCCAATGCCACTGAGATTACCATCAATGCTCCAGAGAAGTTCTACCTAACTGTTAAGCAGACTGATGGCGCCGCAGCCTTCCGAAACATTAGCGTAATATCTTTCGGTGAAGGCTTCTACATAACCCAGAATGATCCCAACACAGATGAATCAATTATCAATCTCAGGCAGATTAAGGGAGATACTGGAGATACAGGCGCTACCGGAGCAACAGGACCAGCAGGTGCTCAGGGTGATCCGGGGGCTGGGTTCTATCTAACCCTTGCCCACTCAGATGACTCCCAGGTCTTCCGTGAGATTCAGGTAATCAAGGTCAATGTTGCTCAGTTCTATCTCACTCAGAACGATCCTAACACCGATGAAGCCCTCATCAACTTCCGTGGAGATGTCAACGCTGAGCAGAATACAGGTTCTAACCTGGGAGCTGGTGAAGGTGTCTTTGAGTCTAAGGTTGGAGTAGATCTTAGATTCAAGAGTATTGTAGGTGGCGACAATATTACTCTCTCCTCTACTGGCACTGAGATCACCATTGACGCTCAGGCTGCTGGGGAGTTCTATGCCACAGTCAAGCAGACTGATGGCCTAGCCAGCTTCAGTGGAATCAAGGTCTGGAACTTCAATAGTCGTAGCTTCTACGTTACGCAGAACTTCCCCAATACTGATGAAGCAACCATTAACTTCCGTGGTGATCCTAATGCCGAAGCTAATTCCGCTAGTAACCTGGGAGCGGGTGAAGGAACTTTCGCTCAGAAGGTAGGAGTAGATCTACAATTCAAGAGCCTGGTGGCCGGGACTGGAATAGAGCTTTCTTCTGATGCTAACGAGATAACCTTAAATGCTCCAGAGAAGTTCTATGCTACAGTCAAGCAAACCAATGGTCTCCAGAGCTTCAGTGGAATCAAGGTTTGGAATTACAATTCTGAGTTCTTCTACATTACTCAGAATGCTGGCAATACGGATGAGTTCATTCTTAACCTTCGTAGTGCAACAGGACCAGAAGGTCCAACAGGACCCGAAGGCCCAACAGGACCCGAAGGCCCTCAGGGTCCAGGCTTCTACCTAACTGTTAAACAAACCGATGGACTTGTAAGCTTTGGTGGTATCAGTGTAATCAATGTCAACTCAGACGATTTCTACCTGACCCAAAACTTCCCGAACACGGATGAAGTCACTATAAACTTCAGAGGAGTAGCAGAAGAGACCGGCGAGGCCAATACCGCTAGTAACTTAGGATCAGGCGAAGGTGTCTTCTTCCAGAAGATCGGGGTAGATCTAGAGTTTAAGAGCCTTGTTGCAGGAGCCGGGATCGAACTGTCCTCTGACAATGATGAGATCACTATCAATGCTCCAGAGAAGTTCTACCTGACAGTCAAGCAGACGGACGATGCTCAGGTTATTAAAGATGTTACGGTAATTGCCTTCAACGCAGACGATTTCTATGTCACTTCCAATCCTACGAATCCTGATGAATCTGTCGTTAATCTGAGAGAGCCTCCGGTTAATGTCGTATTCGCACAGGACTTCTCAAGTTCACTGGAATGGATAGTAAATCACAACTTGAATTCTCCAGATCTGGTCTGGTCAGCATATGATAGTGCTAATCGGGCACTCATACCATCAGTAGTAGATGTTTCTAATCCTAACACTTCCTTCTTCTACTTTGCGGAATCCGTAGCAGGACGAGCTGTTCTAGTATCTTCGGGAGGCAAGGTCAACACTCTACTGACTGATGACATCTCAGTAATTATAGAAAGCCCTACTATCAAGTCTTACAACCTAAATAGACGAGCTTCCTTCGATTATCAGATTCAACAGGTCACACACGGACTGGAAGCTGGTGGAGCTACTGGAGGCTTCTATATCAATGGTGTGAGTGTAGTTGGTCTGGACCCTGTGTTCTTCTATTCAACAGAGGCTACTGAGATTGCTACTGGAGCGAATATCGTGAGAGAAGGAGATAGATTAAGTCTATCTGTCTTTGACAGAATTTCTCCCACAGATCTTAGCTTTAGCATGAAGATTGTGAGAATATAATGCAAATCGTTGTTGTATCAGACGCAGGAACTTCGCGACCCCAGACTGTCTCCGTTGATCTGAATGGTATAGATGAGGCATTCATCAAGGGAGCTCCTAATAAGCCCCCAGCTATGGGCTTCGGAAATGTGTTCACGTATAGTCAATGGACTAGACATAATGAGGACTTCACCCCAGTCCAGACCTTTATGGTATTGGAGAATGACGATCTACTGAACCGTATTGACTTCGACACTTTCATTACAGACGGTTCCCCACTATTCCTTGTCCGAGACACGGCTGGAGGCATAATTAAGAGATTTAGATGGACTAGTCAGATTCCTGTTAACGGCACTTGGGTAATGATGACTTTCACCTGGGATGGAACAGACCTTTTAGGGTACTTTGACGGTGTTGAGGACGCCTCGCCTTCAAAGCTCACAGACGGTACAGGATCTAGAATTGATACGCAGATGTGCGTTGGCGTGGGAAATACAACTGTTGCTGTGAACCTGATAAAACAAAACATTATGTCCGGGGCATTCTGGAATGTGGCTTTGAGTTCAGCGGAGATCTTAGCGATCTATAACACTGGATTGGGAGGAGAATTCGATCTGGGAGCTGATAGCGGCAATTACGCCAGTTCAGCCAATCTCATGCACTGGTGGAGATTCGGCCACAACCGCTCCGATATCGGAAGAGATTATGGGAAGGCGGCTAATCTGATAGATCTCATGGACAACGCAACAAACATCGACACTGACGATATTGTCAACGAAGTGCCGCCCTAATGGTTAAAATTTCTGAGAGAGGGAAAGCAAGTTGAGACACGATCAACCACGATTTAAAGGTCTAACAACTGCCGAAGGGCAGATTGACGCCTTTAATACGCGCATAATCAACCTGGGACAACCCGTAGCTGATAACGATGCTGCGAGGCTTCAGGATGTCCCTGGTGAGTTCTATGCCACTGTCAAACAGACTGATGGTCTGGCCTCCTTTAGTGGAATCAAGGTATGGAGCTACAATGCGGGGGATTTCTACATCAGTCAGAACTTCCCCAATACGGACGAGTTCGTTCTCAGCCTGAGAAATCCTGGTAATGAGATCACCATTGAAGATACTGTTCCTGAGAAGAGATTCAAAAATGACACAATAATCGTCAATAGGGAACATTTCTACCTGACTGCTGATAGTACAGGTAAACCAATACTGAACTCCACATTCACGGACCCAGCCGTGGTCGCACTACCTACACATTTTGTAGATGGAGCGAGACTTAGGTTTGTTAGTATAGATGAAGTTTCCGCAGGAACTACAGGCGAATTGTCTAGAGTAAGATCTGAATCTGACAACTTCAACATTGAATGGTTTGGCCTAATAAATGCGGATATCACTGTAACGGGTGCAGGTGGTAGAGATACCGGACCCGAGCCCAACAACGCATTCCTTGCCGTTTACGCAATCGCTGATTCTACAGGGGTAAATGCGGTTAGTGCGTTGATCTCTTTGAACTTTGGTACTCCTCTTCTGCCAGCAGGTTATGACCAGTTTAGGCGTATCGCGTCGGTAAGAAATGGAGGGGCAGTAGCTCCTTTTGATGAGTTCCTTGACTTTGAGCAACGAGGCAAGGGTCGGGAGAAATGGACTTTTTACAAGGTAGGTATCTTTGCACCGTTACTTCTGTTCAATGGAACTGCAACGACTCTTACAGAGCTCGATGCTTCTACCTTGGTTCCTGCTGGAGCTACTCTAATGCAAATTAGAGTAGATATAGATGCCAACGGTAACGAGGCTGCATCCGCATTTATTACTCAACTAGGAGGGGCCGGGGATCTAGGGATAGATTATGAGCCAACTTCGACTCTTTCTGTCAAAGTGATTTATGGAACAACCTACGTTGCGATCCAAGATGATCGAAAAGTTAGCTATGTATTGGACGCTAGTGGAACCACAATCGCAGACTTTAGAATTCTTGGATGGTTGGAGACCGTATAATGAAACCGAATGCAGTAATAGAAAAGGATACTGGTAAGTTCCTTAGTTGGGGATTTTGCGAGTTTAAAATTGATCCAACTAAGGAAATTATGCTGAAAGATGTGCCCCTGCCAGACGGTCCCGATGGTCCGCTAACTGACAGAAGTACGGGCACAGAGGTACATAAGTGGGATGGCAGCAAGTGGATCATAGTAGACAAAGATCTAAGTGTTGTCCAGGCGGCTTGGCTAAAGGCCCTAGGTGCTGAAATTACCAAGTTTATTGA
>Ga0114948_10000744_pt1 | contig 13308 bp, 10 predicted proteins | sample CR04metaG_FD_83877 | JGI IMG/M metagenome (GOLD analysis project Ga0114948, IMG submission 83877) | Deep subsurface microbial communities from Mariana Trench to uncover new lineages of life (NeLLi) - CR04 metaG | ecosystem: Environmental > Aquatic > Marine > Ocean trench > Sediment | place...
CCCGTGCGCTATGTGGGCGTGGGCGAGGGCCTGTACGACCTGCGCGAGTTCGAGCCGGAGCCCTTTGTCCAGGCGCTCTTCGCTTACGACGCCGAGGACGAAGAGGAAGCGGCCGCGACTGCCGGATAAGCCGGCAGCTTTGACCGTAGCCTTTTGCCCCCGTTTGCAGTAGGCTGCCTCGATGATTGGGCTGACCAGCATGCTGCTTTGGGCCGGTCTGGCTGCACCGGGCTCGGGCGGGATTATCTGCGAGACCAAGCCCGTGCTCATCCAGACCTCGCGGAGGGCCCGCAACTACGTGCTGGAGCACGTGACCCGCTGCTACCCGGCCACGGATCCCGGTAAGGAGGAGCTCGAGAAGCTCCAGCTTGCCTGCGACCTGCTGCTCACGGCTTATGGCGAGGACGAGGGGCGCCAGCGCTGCCAGGACCTTCTCGCCCACATCGAGCTCAAGCCCTAACGGACGGGGCTTCTCAGTCGAGTCCTACCGGCAGCGGAAACAGCCGCCGCATCGAGTTGCGGAACTCCTCGCTCACGGGCAGCTGCAGCCGCTCGAGGGGATTGCGCGCGTCCGTAACCGGGAGTCCCTCCGGCACCTCCTTCAGCACCTCCCAGCGCTGGAAGTAGCGGTAGACGCGGCTGCGTGCTTCGCGGGCGCTCGAGCCACTGGGCTAGTATTTCCGCATGTACGTGCTCGCTCTGGATCAAGGGACCACCAGCTCGCGCGCGATCTTGTTCGATCACGCGGGTTGCATCGTCGCGAGCGAGGCGCACGAGTTCACGCAGCACTTTCCCAAGCCGGGCTGGGTCGAGCACGATCCCGAAGAGATCTGGGACTCGCAGCTGCGCGCGTTGCGCGGAACCGTCTCGCGCGCGGGCATTGGGTTCGATGAGATTGCGGCGATCGGCATCACCAACCAGCGCGAGACGACGGTGGTCTGGGATCGTGAGAGCGGCGAGCCGGTCTATCCGGCCATTGTCTGGCAGTCGCGCCAGACGGTTCCCATCTGCGAGGACCTGAAGCGCCGTGGGCTGGAGTCGCTCTTCCGCGACCGCACCGGTCTCGTCGTCGACGCCTACTTCTCCGGTACGAAGATCCGCTGGATCCTGGATGAGGTCGCGGGTGCGCGCGAACGCGCCGCGCGCGGGGAGCTGGCCTTCGGGACCATCGATAGCTGGCTCATCTACAAGCTCACGGGGGGGCGCGTTCACGCCACGGAGTACTCCAACGCCTCGCGCACCTTGCTCTACGATGTGTACAAGCTGCGCTGGGATCCGGAGCTGCTCGAAGCGCTAGACGTTCCGGCCACGATGCTGCCCGAGGTGCGCGACTCGAGCGGGAGCTTCGGCGACACGGATCCCGAGCTGCTCGATGGTACGAGCCTTCCGATCTCGGGTGTGGTGGGTGACCAGCAGGCGGCGCTCTTTGGCCAGGCCTGCTTTGAGCCGGGCAGCGCAAAGAACACCTACGGCACCGGCTGCTTCATCCTGATGAATACGGGTACCGAGCCCCGTCGCTCCGAGACCGGTCTGCTCACCACCATCGCCTGGGGAATCGATGGTCGCATCGAGTACGCGCTCGAGGGCTCCATCTTCGTGGCCGGCGCGGCGGTGCAATGGCTACGCGACCAGCTGGGTCTGATCTCCGACGCGAGCGAGAGCGAGGCCCTGGCAGCGTCGGTGGACGACACGGGCGGGGTCTATCTGGTGCCGGCGTTCACGGGCCTGGGCGCGCCCTACTGGGATCCACATGCGCGCGGAACGCTGGTTGGGCTCACCCGGGGCTCGAGCCGGGCCCACATCGTGCGCGCCACACTCGAGGCCATCGCGTACCAGACGCGCGACGTGCTCGAGTGCTTCGAACGCGACGCTGGCTTCCAACTCCGCGAGCTTCAGGTGGATGGCGGGGCCAGCGCCAACAGCTTCTTGATGCAGTTCCAGGCCGACATCCTGGGGATCTCCGTGCGCCGCCCGTCGGTGGCGGAGACCACCGCGCTGGGAGCCGCCTACCTGGCGGGTCTCGCGGTCGGCTTCTGGGAGAACCAGGCGCAGATCGCGAAGAACTGGCAGGAGGACCGGCGCTTCGACCCCCGGCTCGCCGAGGACCGACGAGAGGAGCTCTACGCGGGCTGGAAGCGCGCGGTGGAGCGGGCGCGGGGTTGGCTCGTCGAGTGAGCCTGCTCAACATCGCCCACCGCGGCGCCTCCCGCGACGCTCCCGAGAACACGCTCGAAGCCTTCCGTCTCGCCGTGGCTCAGCGCGCGGACATGATCGAGACCGATCTGCATCTCACGCGCGACCACGCGATCGCGCTGCACCACGATCCCGTGCTGGACGGCGTGAAGATCGGCAGCCTCACGCTCGAAGATCTGCGCGAGCGCGCCCCGACCATCCCCACGCTCAAGGACGCCCTCGACCAGCTCGGCCACCAGATCCCCTTCAACCTGGAGCTCAAGCAGCCCAAAGACGGTCAGTACGAGGGGCTCGAAGCGCACGTGCTCGAAGAGGTTCGAACGCGTGGCCTCATTCATGGCACGCTCTTCTCCAGCTTCGACCATCCGACACTCGCGCGCCTTCGCGAGCTCGACCCCGAAGCCCACATCGGGCTGTTGGTCTCGGGCCGGGCCCGCGACGACATCGAAGCTCGTGCGCAGCGCGTTGGCGCCGAGGCCGTCCATCTCCCCCTGAGCCTCGCAACCCCGGAACGCATCCACCCGCTTCAAAAATCCGGCTTCCGCGTCCACGTCTTCACCGTCGACAATCCCGAGGACCAACGCCGCCTAATCGACTGGAACGTCGACGGCCTCTTCACCAACACCCCCGCCCAGCTCCACGCCCTCCTCGGCGAGATGCCCGCAGCTTGACCGAGCGTATTCGGGAATCAAGTGTGGCAGTGAGGAGCCCGTCAGTAGGCGTTCGGGTCGCGGAAGCGGACGAGGGTGAGGGCGAGGATTTTGAGGTCGAAGATCAGGGACCAGCGGCGCGCGTACTCCATGTCGTAATCGAGTCGCTTCTCGATCGAGGTGTTGCCCCGGCAGCCGTTGATTTGAGCCCAGCCGGTCATCCCGGCCTTCATCTTGTGGCGCAGCATGTAGCCCGGGATCTGCTTGCGAAACTCGCGGATGAACTCGGGTCGCTCGGGTCGGGGACCAACCAGGCTCATCTCGCCGCGCACGACGTTCCAGAGCTGCGGCAGCTCGTCGAGGCTGAGTGAGCGCAGAAAAGCTCCGAAGTGCGTGCGGCGCGGATCATCCCGCTGCGCCCAGCGCGCGCCCGTCTCGGCTTCGGCGTTGGGGACCATGGTACGGAACTTGTGCATGTGGAAGAGCCGGCCATCCAGACCCATGCGTTCCTGGGTATACAAGAACGGTCCCTCCGGGGAGGTCCAGCGGATTCCGAGCGCGATCGCCGCCATCACGGGCGTGGTAAGGATCAGGGCGAGCGAGCCGGCCGTGAGGTCGAACGCGCGCTTGAGAATCTGGTTCCAGCCCACAAGCGGGGACTCCACCAGACGGATCATGGGCAGCCCGGCGAAATCCTCGATTCCCGCCTGCAGCGTTTGCAGACCGAGCAGATCGGGAACAAGCCGTACCGCTGCCGTGGTGTCGTGTAGCTCGTGCAGCAGCTTGATGGGATCGGCGGAGTCGCCGCGGTCGAGGGCGATCACGACCTGATCCACCTGGTCGTCCGAGACCGCGGCGTGCAGGTCGGCGAAGCCGCCCAGGATGGGAGGGGTGCGATCCCCCAGACCCGCCACCGACGGTCCCAGGAAGCCGATCACGTGGAAGCCGGTCGCCGGATGGTCGCGAAAACGCTCGTAGACAGCGTGCGCCAGAACCCCTGTGCCCACGATCAACACACTGCGGCGGTTCAGCCCACGCTTGCGGATCTCCTCCAGCCCGGCTCGAAGCAGCGCGCGAAATGCGACGAGCCCGATCGAACTCATGGCCCAGAACAGGAGCAGGACGAGACGGGAGATGGGTATGCCGCGCCAGAAGAAGGTGATGGCGGCGACCGTCAGCGTCCCGAGCGTCGAGACCTGAATCAGCTTGAGCGACTCCTCGCCGGTGCGGGCGAGACCGCGGCGAGGCTCGTAGAGTCCGCGCTGTCGCAGCAGGATGTACCAGAGGGGGAGCAATCCGAGCCCGACGGTGACGTAGTCGCCAACTTCGTGGGGGCCCGGGGGCGGCGGCATGAACTCCGCGTTGACGCGGAGCAGGTACGCCCCGGCCCAGCAGAGCGCGACAATGCTGAGGTCAGCGAACGCACACAGCGTGCGCAAGACTTCGTTGTACTTCCGAAGCAGAGCCCCCCCTCCTCTGCACCCTGCACGTCGACGGTGGGGAGGCTAGCTGCCGCTGGACCGCGCTGTCAACGAGACGCAGCGCTTTTGCGCGTCTGCTTATCGCAGGTAGCGGTCGATCTCGGCGGCGGCCTGGCGGCCTTCGTCGATGGCCCAGACGACCAGGGATTGGCCACGGCGCATGTCGCCGGCGGCGAAGACGCCGGGGATGCTGCTGGCGTAGCCCTGCGTGGCCACGTTTCCGCGTTGGCTGAACTCGACCTCGAGCTGTTCGAGCATGCCCTCACGCACGGGTCCCAGGAACCCCATCGCGAGCAGCACCACGTCCACGTCGAGCGTGGACTCGCTGCCGGGAACCTCCTCGAGCTTGCGGCGACCGCTGGCGGGGTCTGGCTCGCCGAAGCGCACGCGTACGGTGTGCAGCTTCTCGAGCCGGCCGTGGCTGCCGCTGAGGCGCGTTGTCGATACCCCCCAGTCGCGATCTCCCCCTTCCTCATGCGAGGTTGAGGAACGCAGGATCTGCGAGGGCAGGGGATGTAGAGGCCAGGGCGTCTCCTCGCTGCGCGTCTCGGGCGGCTTCTCGAGCAGCTCGAAGTTGTAGAGGTGCTTGACGCCCTGCCGATGGCTGGTGCCGATGCAGTCCGAGCCGGTATCTCCGCCCCCCAGCACCACCACGTTCTTGCCGGTGGCGAGGATGCTGGACGCCTCGTCGACCGTCTCGCCCACGCCGCGGCGGTTCTGCTGCTCCAGGAAGTCCATCGCGAAGTACACCCCCGTGAGCTCCCGTCCGGGGACGGGGAGGTCGCGCGGCGCCTCCGCCCCGCTGGCCAGCAGCAGCGCGTCGAACTCGTCGCGGAGCTCCCGCGCCGAGACCGTCACGCCCACGTGGACACCGGTGCGGAACTCGATCCCCTCCGCTTGCAGGATCTCGAGGCGCCGGTCGATGACCCACTTCTCGAGCTTGAAGTCGGGAATGCCATAGCGCAGCAGCCCGCCCAGGCGATCCTTCTTCTCGAAGACCGTGACCGTGTGCCCCGCCTGGTTGAGCTGAGCGGCGCCCGCGAGTCCTGCGGGGCCGGAGCCGATCACGGCCACCCGCTTTCCGGAGCGCCTCGCGGGCGGGCGCGGGACGACCCAGCCCTCCGCGAAGCCGCGCTCCGCGATCGTCTTCTCGATGAACTCGATCGTGACCGGATCGTCGTTGATGCCGAGAACACAGGCCGACTCGCACGGGGCGGGGCAGATGCGTCCCGTGAACTCGGGAAAGTTGTTGGTGCGGTGCAGGCGTGCGAGGGCGTCCTCCCACTTGCCTCGATAGACGAGGTCATTCCAGTCCGGAATGATGTTCCCGAGCGGGCAGCCCTCCTGACAGAACGGGATGCCGCAGTCCATGCAGCGCGCGCCCTGCGCACGGGTGTCCTCCTCGCTGGGATTGCGGTAGACCTCGAGATAGTCCTGCACGCGCTCCTCGACCGACCGCTTGGGCGGCGTCTTGCGTTCGTGCTCCATGAAGCCCGTGATCTTGCCCATCAGTAGTCGCTGTCCCCGTACTCGACTCCGGCCAGCGACCGCTTGTAGTCCCGCGGCATGACCTTTACGAAGAGCGGCAGGGTCGCCTCCCACTTCTCGAGCACGTCCTCCGCGCGCTTACTGCGCGTCAGGCGGAAGTGCTGCTCGATCATCTGGCGCAGCTCCTTCTGATACTGCTCCTCGGCCACCGTCTCGAGATCCACCAGCCCCGGGTTGCAGAGGTCGGGGAAGCGCCCGTCCGGGTCCAGCACGTACGCGATCCCGCCGCTCATGCCCGCGGCGAAGTTGCGCCCGGTCTCGCCCAGCACCACCACGCGCCCGCCCGTCATGTACTCGCAGCCGTGGTCGCCCAAGCCCTCCACCACGGTGTACGCGCCGCTGTTGCGCACGCAGAAGCGCTCGCCTGCCACCCCGTTGAAGAAGGCCTCGCCCCCGGTGGCGCCGTAGAGCGCCACGTTTCCGATCAGGATGTTCTTGGCGGGATCGAAGGTCGACTGGGGCGGCGGATAGACGATCAGGCGTCCGCCGGAGAGTCCCTTGCCTATGTAGTCGTTCGCATCGCCAATCAGGCTCAGCGTGATGCCGTGCGGCAGGAAGGCGCCGAAACTCTGGCCCGCCGAGCCCGTGAAGCGCAAACGGATGGTGTTGTCCGGCAGCCCCTCCAGGCCGTGACGGCGCGAGACCTCGTAGCCCAGCGTCGTTCCCACCGTGCGGTTCACGTTTCGAATCGGCAGGTGATGCTCGACCGGCTCCATGTTTTCGATCGCGGGACGGCAGAGCTCGATCAGATGGTTGTCCAGCGCCTTCTCGAGACCGTGGTCCTGTCCCTGGACGCGATGCCGGGCGACCTCCGGAGGAGCGTCCGGCACGTGCAGGATGTTGCTCAGATCGAGCCCGTGCTTGAGCTTCCAGTGCTGGATCGAGGGGTCCGCCTCGAGCAGATCGGCGCGCCCGATCATGTCGTCGAACTTGCGGAAGCCGAGCTCGGCCATGAGCTCACGCACCTCTTCCGCCACGAAGCGGAAGAAGTTGACCACGTGATCGGGCTTGCCGCTGAACTTCTTGCGCAGCTCGATGTTCTGTGTGGCCACGCCCACGGGACAGGTGTTGAGATGACAGACGCGCATCATGATGCAGCCGAGCGCCACCAGGCCCGTGGTCCCGAAGCCGAACTCGTCCGCGCCGAGCAGCGCGCCGATCATCACGTCGCGGCCCGTCTTGAGCTGCCCGTCCACGTGCACCCGGATGCGTCCGCGCAGGTCGTTCAGTACCAGCGCCTGCTGGGTCTCCGAGAGCCCGATCTCCCAGGGCACGCCTGCGTGCTTGATGGAGGTCTGGGGCGAGGCGCCGGTGCCGCCGTCGTGGCCGACCACGAGCACGGTCTCCGCATGGCCCTTGGAGACGCCCGCGGCGATCGTGCCCACGCCCGAGACCGCGACGAGCTTCACGCTGACGTCTGCCTTTGGGTTCGAGCTCTTGAGATCGTAGATCAGCTGCGCCAGGTCCTCGATCGAGTAGATGTCGTGGTGCGGAGGGGGCGAGATCAGACCCACGCCGGGCGTCGAGTAGCGCACGCGCGCGATCTTGCGGTCCACCTTGTGGCCGGGCAGCTGTCCGCCCTCGCCGGGCTTGGCGCCCTGCGCGATCTTGATCTGGAGCTCGTCCGCGTTTACGAGGTACCAGCTGGTGACGCCGAAGCGGCCGGACGCCACCTGTTTGATCGCGCTGCGGCGCCAGTCGCCGTTCGGGTCGCGCGTGAAGCGCTCGGGGTCCTCGCCGCCCTCGCCGCTATTGCTCTTGGCGCCGATGCGGTTCATGGCGATGGCGAGGGTCTCGTGGGCCTCGGCGCTGATCGAGCCGTAGGACATCGCGCCCGTGCAGAAACGCTTCATGATCTCGGACGTGGGCTCGACCTCTTCCAACGGTACCGGTTTGAGGCCGTCCTTGAACTTGAACACGCCGCGGATGGTGTAGAGCGCTCGACTCTGGTCGTTGATCCGCCGGGCGTACTCCTGGTAGAGGTCGTAGCGATTGGTGCGCGCGGCCTGCTGCAGCTTGTGGACAGCGTCCGGCGAGAAAAGGTGGCCCGCCCCGCCCCGCCGCCACTGGTAGTCGCCGCCCATCTCGAGCTCGTGGGCGATATCCACGGGGTTCTCGGGGAAGGCCTGGGCGTGCCGCCGCCGCGCCTCCTCCGCGATGATCGCGAGGTCGATGCCCCCGATCTGGGAATGGGTCCAGGTGAAGTAGGCGTCCACGACCTCCTGCGACAGGCCGACAGCATCGAAGATCTGCGCGCCGCGGTAGCTCTGCAGGGTGGAGATGCCCATCTTGGCGAAGATCTTGAGCAGTCCCTTGCCGATGGCCTTGATGTAGTTCTTGCGGGCGGTCTCTCGGTCCAGCTCGGCGGGAACGAAGGTGCTCTCCTGGGCCAGCTGGTCGATCGTGTCGAAGGCCAGATAGGGGTTGATCGCGCCCGCCCCGTAGCCGATGAGCAGCGCGAAGTGGGCCACCTCGCGTGGCTCGCCGGACTCGATCACGAGTCCACAGCGCGTGCGTAGCCCCTTGCGGATCAGATGGTGGTGCACCGCTCCCGTTGCGAGCAGGCTTGGAATCGGAACCTTCTCGGCCCCCGCATCGCGATCGCTGAGCACCAGGATGCTGCTCCCGCTCTCCACCGCAGCGCGGGCTTCTCGGCAGAGCGCGTCGAGCGCGGCCTTGAGACTCGCGTCTCCATCCTGCTGCGGGTCGAATACCATCGCCAGGGTGCAGGAGCGCAGATGGGGATGATCGATGTTGCGGATGCGCTCGAGATCCTTGTTGCTGAGGATGGGCTGGTCCAGCTCGAGCAGACGCGCCTGCTCGGGTGTCTCCTCGAGCAGGTTCCGCTCCGTGCCCAGGCTGCTCCTGAGCGACATGACGCTCTCTTCGCGGATCGAGTCGATCGCCGGATTGGTCACCTGCGCGAAGGCTTGCTTGAAGTAGTCAAAGAGCAGGCAGGGCTGCTCGGAGAGGCAGGCGAGCGGCGCGTCGTTGCCCATCGAGCCCACCGCCTCGGCACCCGTCGACGCCATCGGTGCCAGCAGGATGCGCAGCTGCTCGAGCGTGTAGCCGAACATGCTCTGGCACACGAAGCGCGTCTCCGGATCCGAACGATCGCTGGCTGTCGCCTCGGGGAACTGGTCGAGCGTGACCAGATTCTGCGAGATCCACTGACGGTACGGGCGCCGCGAGACGTACTCGGTCTTGAGCTCCTCGTCACTGATGATGCGCCGCTGCTCGGTATCGATCAGGAACATGCGACCCGGCTGCAGGCGCCCCTTGGACAGAATGTCCTCGGGCTCGATCGGCAGCACGCCGACCTCCGAGGCCATTGCGACGAAACCATCCTTGGTGATCACGTAGCGAGAAGGCCGCAGGCCGTTTCGGTCGAGCACAGCCCCAATCCGGATGCCGTCGGTGAAGGGCATCGACGCCGGACCGTCCCACGGCTCCATCAGGCAGGAGTGGTACTGATAGAAGGCCTTCTTCGCGTCCGGCATCAGCGGATCGCGATCCCAGGCCTCCGGGATCAACATCATCATGGCGTGGGGCATAGAGCGGCCGCCGAGAACCAGAAACTCGAGCGCGTTGTCGAAGATGGCCGAGTCGGATGCATTGGGCGTGAGCAAAGGGAAGATCTTCTTGAGGTCGTCCCCGAAAAGATCCGAGCGCATCTGCACCTCGCGCGCGTGCATCCAGTTCACGTTGCCGCGCAGCGTGTTGATCTCTCCGTTGTGACAGAGATAGCGGAACGGCTGCGCCAGGTCCCAGGTGGGCCAGGTATTTGTGCTGTAGCGTTGGTGCACTACCGCGAGCGCGCTCTCCATCGCGGGATCGGCCAGGTCCCGGTAGAAGCGCTTCATCTGCGGCGCGAGCAGTAAGCCCTTGTAGCAGAGGGTGCGCGCCGAAAAGCTCGGAATGTGGAACTCCACCATCTGCTCTCGACGCAGGGCGATCTCGATGCGCTTGCGGATCACGAAGAGCTTGCGCTCGAACGCGTCGGAATCAGCCAGGCCCGAGCCCGAGAGTATGAAGATCTGCCGGATGTGCGGGCGGACCTCGCGCGCGGTCCGACCGATCGCGTCTGGCTCGACCGGTACGTCCCGCCAGCCGAGCACCGTCTGCCCCTCCGCGGCGACGATGCCCTCAATCACCTCTTCGCAACGGGCCCGTCGCGCGGCGTCGCGCGGCAGAAACACCATCCCCACGCTGTACTCGCCGGGATCGGGCAGGCGGATGCCCAGGCCGCCGCACTCGCGCTCGAGGAAAGCGTGCGGAATCTGCATCAGGATCCCGGCGCCGTCGCCGGTGTCGGCATCAGAGCCGGCCGCGCCCCGGTGCGTCAGGTTGACGAGAACCTGGAGACCCCGCTGAATGATGTCGTGGGACTTGGTGCCGTCGATGTTGCACACGAAGCCCACCCCGCAGGCATCGTGCTCGAAGCGCGGGTCGTACAGTCCCTGGCGTTTTGGCATATATGGATGCGTCATCACCCACTCCCTCTGACCGGGTGCAGCCACGCCCCCGGGCTGTCGGGGGGCGCTCGGGGCGGCGGGGCCGCCGGATCTCGGGATCGACCCCCGGCCGCGGCGGGTCGATCGCGCAAGCCTCCGCCATCCCTTGAGAATCCCGACCGCTTGTAGCCTAACGGAAGCTGCGAAATGGTGTCAACCGAGCCCCGTCCGGAGTCCCCCGACCCTGCGGCTTTGGCTTTGGGAACGCATCTAAGAGGGCGCTGAATCGTGGGTTTCTGAAGCAGCGGCTTGACGGGAGCCGTGTGCCGGTGAAAGATCCTGGCTGGCCCCAGACGACTCCGCGCAGGGTGGGGGCGCGGAGCGGTTTCACGCCATGCACCCCCAAGGAGCGAGTGAATGAGCGAACAGGCTGGGCAGCTCCAGCCCTCCCGGGGCTCCAGTGCCGCGATTCCGGAGGGCGACCTGCTCGGGGTTCTGAGCGTCCGCGTGGAATCCCTGGTTGAGCGTTTTCGCAAAGCCCAACGCCGCATTGCCGAACTGGACGCGCAGGTCGCCGAGCGCGATAGCTCGATTGCCGAGCTGGTTTGCGTTCAGGAGGCCTCGAAGCGGGGCCGCAACGACGCCAGCAAGCGCGTCGAGCGACTGCTCGCGCAGGTCGAGCGCCTGGAGCGAGACGGGGGGTAGGGGGGCGCTTGGGAGTGAAGAGCGGAAGAGAGGCACCGACCACCATCAAGATCCTGGGGCACGAGTACCGGCTGCGCGCCGATATGGATCCGGCCCATCTCGAACGCGTGGCGGAGTACGTCGATCGCGTCATGCGCCAGCTCCGGGAGTCGACGCCGGACACTCAGGATGCGGCCATCCTCACGGCGCTCAATATCGCGAGCGAGCTTCTGAGCACACGCGGACTGACCGCGGTTCCGAGCGAGCGGATCCAGGCGCTGATCGATCTCGTCGACTCCGCTTAGGCGAGACGATGTCGCAGGAGCCTGTCGAGGCCCGCAAGCGGGAGCTTCGCGCTGCGGCGCGGGCGCTCCCGACGCAGGGGCTTGAAGGCGCGTCCGCCGAGGCGCAGCGCCGCCTGCTCGAGCTGCCCGAGCTGGACTCCGTGGGTGTCGTTTTTCTCTACGCCGCTGCGGCGCACGAAGTCTCGACGGCTGCGCTGGCGGCCAGGCTGCGCGCCCGCGGGACGCGGCTGGTCTTCCCCCGCGTGCAAGGCTCTGAGCTGCGTCTGCTCGAGACCAAGGGCCCCGAGGATCTGGCGCCCGGCTACCTGGGCATGCTCGAGCCTAGCTCCAACGGCGCGGAGACTCTGCCCGAGGCGGTAGACCTCTTCGTGGTGCCCGGGCTGCTCTTCGACCGCGCCGGCCGGCGCCTGGGCCGGGGTGGAGGACACCTCGATCGCCTGCTGGGACGGGCGCGTGAGGATGCAGCGCGCGTCGGATTGTGTTACGCGCAGCGGGTCGTGCAAGAGCTGCCCGCGGCTCCGTGGGACGTGGCGATGCACGTGGTGGTGACGGACCGGGAGGTCATCCGGCCCGAGCGGCCGGGGGAGAAGGCATGACGCAGCCGGCGCCCGAAGCTCAGCTCGAGATTTTCCGCGCGCGCACGCAAAGCCTGATCTCTGATGCAGAGCTGCTTGTGAAGCTGCGCCGCGGAAAGCCTTTGCGCATCAAGTTTGGGTGCGACCCCTCGGCTCCCGATCTGCACCTGGGACACGTGGTTCCATTGACCAAGCTGCGTGCGCTGCAGGAGCTGGGACACACGATCATCTTCCTGGTTGGCGACTTCACGGCCATGATCGGGGATCCTACGGGTCGTAGCCGTACGCGCGTGTCCCTGTCGCGCGAGGAGGTGCAGCGCAACGCCGATACATACCGCGAGCAGGTAAGTACCCTGCTCGACATGACGAAGGCGGAGATCCGCTTCAACAGCGAGTGGATGGACCGCATGACAGCGGCCGAGCTGATCCAGCTCACCTCGCATCAGACCGTCGCCCGCTTGATCGAGCGCGAGGACTTCAAGACGCGCTACCAGAGCGGTACGCCGATCGCGCTGCACGAGTTCCTCTATCCCCTGGTGCAGGCCTACGACTCCGTCGTGCTGGAGGCCGACCTCGAGGTCGGGGGCACGGATCAGCTCTTCAACCTGCTGCTCGGTCGCGAGATCCAGCGGGCGTACGGGCAAGAGGCGCAGGTGGTGTTGACCTTGCCCCTGCTCGAGGGTACGGACGGCGTGGAGAAGATGTCCAAGTCGCTGGACAACGCGATTGGTGTGCGCGAGGCGCCCCACGAGATCTTCGGCAAGACCATGTCGATTCCCGACCGCCTGCTACCCCGCTGGCTTGAGCTGCTGGCCGAGCCCGACCTGGATCTCGAGAAGCTGCAGCGCAGCGTCGAGGACGGCGAGGGCAATCCGCGTGACCTCAAGCTTGCGCTCGCGCGCCAGCTCGCGCGACGTTTTCATGGAGAGCAAGCGGCGGCGGAGGCGGAGGCCCACTTCGACCGTGTCTTCCGTCAGCACCAGCCGCCCCGGGATGTACCCGAGCTGGAGGTGGCCAGCTCGCGGCCCGAGGGGGAAGAGCTGGTCCAGGTGCTGCTGGCGAGCGGCTTTGCGTCCAGCCGCTCCGCGGCCCGCAGGCTCATTCGCCAGGGCGGCGTGCGGCTGGACCAGGCTCGGGTGGAGGAGCTGGACCGCACCGTCGCTCCCGGCGAGTATCTGCTCCAGGTAGGCAAGCGTCGCTTCGCGCGTGTACGGGTGACCCCGTTCCAGGCCTAAATCGTTGTTCTGACAGGGGATTCGGGGTCTGGCCCGAGCCGGCACCAGAGGCGCGCGAGTCGTCCAACCCCCCGATTTGACAGCGGATTTTCGATGGCATACCTTAGGTCCGCTCTGCGTCCAACCGGATTTGGGGTGTCTCCTGGAGAGGGTTTTGCTCTCGGGGTGGCTCGGTCTTTGAAA
>Ga0114948_10000750_pt1 | contig 13275 bp, 12 predicted proteins | sample CR04metaG_FD_83877 | JGI IMG/M metagenome (GOLD analysis project Ga0114948, IMG submission 83877) | Deep subsurface microbial communities from Mariana Trench to uncover new lineages of life (NeLLi) - CR04 metaG | ecosystem: Environmental > Aquatic > Marine > Ocean trench > Sediment | place...
CGAAATCCAGGCGGCAAGAGCGTCTCCTTTGCCCGCACGTCCCTCTACCCTGGCATTTGGCGTTTCCCCGTGGGTACGTTGCACGGGCTCAGGTGCCAGCCAAACACATGTTTCAGGCCAGCGTGAAACAGCCCGTGCGCAATGGCGGAACGCGCCCGGTTAGAAGAAGAGGGCGAGGCGGAACCCGAGCACCGCTTCGAGGTCATCGCTGTCGTCGTTCGACGGGTTCCGAAGCTGCAGGTCGGTCGTGAACTGCGCGCGGTCGGTGAGCTGCGCGCGCCAGAAGAGCTCGACGCCGTACTCGTCGTCCAGTCGCGGCTTTGACGGGTCGCCATCGACGTGCGACTCGCTCGGGTCGCCCCAGAAGGCGCCGATCCCGAGCCAATCGTTGCTCCTGCCGAACGCGCGGCGCCAGATGAAACCGATGCTCCCGAAGCGCTTCGTTGGCGCGACGTCGCCATCGCTGTAGGCGTAGCGGAGCGCGACCGCGTAGTCCGGCCCCAGCTCCTGGTCGAAGCTCAGCATCACCGCGTTGCTCGACGGGTGGTCCTTACTGCTGTCGAGTCGCGACCAGGCGACGCGGTAGTTCCCTTGCCCGGCTCCCGCGAACTCCGGCGTGTAACCAAGCTCGACGAACTTCAGGTAGACGTCGTCGTCCAAGTCCCCCACGTCGGGGTACCGGGGGTCCCCCGCCTGGCTGATCAGCCCCGCCATTCCGTAGAGGGACGCGTTCGGCGTCACCCACAGCGCGGCGCCGGGGCCCGAGCCGAGCGACGGGCGCACCGGGTTGTTCGCGAGCGGCCGCGCGAAGAACGACTCGCGGTCGTAGCCGAGGAACTCGTTCTCGTCGAATGTGCTCTCGGGTTCGAGCTGTCCGACCAGGAGTCGGAGCCTCTCCTGGAACATGGCCTGCTCCCAGGCGAGGACCGCGATCACGTTATAGACCTCGTCGGCGTCGGCATCGTTGGTGAGCATCACGAGGCCGAGGTCTTCGGCGAACTCGGACGTCGTGGTGTTCGCGAGGCCGTCCTGCACGTGGGTCAAGTAGACCTCGATGGAGCTCCGCCCGAGCGTCGGGTGTTCGAGGAACCCTTCCCAGTATGCAAAGACGTCGAGCACCTCGTTCAGCGTCTGCGATCCCTCCGTTCCCAACTGCACCATCGGCGAGAAGATCGCCACCCAGGCAAAGCCATGTCGCTGCTGGAGGTCGTCGCGATACCGGTCGTGGGGCTCGAGCCACCGGTCCAGCGCCCCGCGGCCAAACCAGGTGTCGGGTGCCGCCTCTTCCAGCTTCTCCTTGCGCTCGATCGTTTCTTCGGGGTGGGTACTCTGCGCGCTTGCGCTGCCCGCGATCGCGAGAAGCAGTGCGAGAAGCCAATTACGGGATCGGCCCGGAAGCAACGTCATCGAGGTAAGATCCGACGCTCCGTGTCTCGATTCGAGACTCCCCGTAGCCTTCCGAGCCTCTTGGCCCCATACGGTACACGATACGTTATCCCAGGCTATGGCATACAATGCCGGGAGCTGAGCGATCAGGGCCGGAAGGTGCTGGCGGGGATCGTAAAGGAGCCCAATGAAATCCCCTATCAGACGCTCTGATGGGCACCGACGGCAGGGATGGGCGATGGCGTGGCCTCTGATCCGACACGCGGCGAGATCTACCCGTGCGCCCGTCGCACTGCTCGCCGGAGCTCTCGCGCTGACTTTCGTCACGCTAGAGGGGGCGACCGCTCAGAATGCGACAACCGGCGTGGAGTCCCCACCCACGGCCGAGACCGCGTCGATGGGCAAAGCCGAGGAGTCGTCGCGCACGCAGGCAACGCTTCCGAAGTCATCGCCGCGCGAGATCTCGGATGCCGAACGCATCCTGAAGATGGAGCAGACCATCGAGTCGGAGCGCGAGAGGCAGGCCCAACTCGAGGGGGAGCAGCAGGCGAAGAAGACCGAGTTCAACGAGCTGACGGAAGAGCTGAAGGATCTTGGGGCGCGCCTGGCGGCGGAGAAGAAGAGGCTGGAGGCTATTGAAGCGGACTCCGAAGAGGCGGCTGAGCTTCGAAACCAGATCGAGCCGCTCGAGCAGGAGTACGCGCTGGTCATGCAACACGCCGATCTGGCGCTTCGAGCGGGGCGGATCCTGGGCGAGCAGACCCGCAGGCTGAAACAGAAAATCGCCCAGGATTCGCAGGTCCTCGAGAGGCTGCGGGGCACGGAGAGCGCGGAAGCGCGCGCGGACGCCGGAGATGAGGCCGCCGCGGCGGAGCAACCGGAGGCTGCGCCGCCTGCCCCCGCTGAGCAGGCGCCCCAGTCGCAAGCCGCGAGCTCGCCCGAGCGGCAGGAGACCGCGGAGCAGATCGAGGCGCGCAGGGAGGTGGAGCAGAAGGTTGCTGAAGCGAAGCGGGCGGAGCAAGCCGTCGTTGAGTACGTCGAACGGAAGCAGACCCTTCAAGAGCAGATCGCCCTCGCTAAGCAACTGATCGACACAGACGAACAGAGCCGAGACAACGCGTTCGAGCTTCTCCACAGGCGCGAGGCCAGGCTCGAAGCACAGATCCAGGCGGGCGCCAAAGCCGCGGAGCTCCAGGCGAGCCAGCGGGAGGTACGCAAGCTACAGGGGACGATTGAGAAGCTGAACGAAGGGATCGAATCGCGAACGGAGCGCCTCAGCGAACTGCACGAACAGCTGCACACCCTGACGGAGGAGCAGCTGCTCGTCGTCCAGGGAGCCAGGCTGAAGCGCGAGGAGGCAGAAGCGGCCCGCCGCAGGAGTGCCTGGTTCGAAAGCCCCTTGCACCCTCACAACATCACCCACTGGGCGGTCACCCGCGGCCCGAGCATCCTCGTCATGCTGGCCACGATCGTTGGCCTATTTGCGACTGCGAGGATCGCCACAAGCCTGCTGGCTCGAATGCTGGTTCGTCCCGCGCAGCGCGGGGACGCGGCACGAGCGAAGCGCGTCGAGACTATTGCCGTAAGCTTCGGCGGTGCCGCGCGCATCATCATCGTGATGGTCGGGGCACTGCTCCTGCTCGAGGAGGCGGGCGTCGACATCCGGACCGTGCTCGGGGGCGCCGCCGTCCTCGGTCTGGCCCTTGCATTCGGTGCGCAGAATCTGATGCGCGACTACTTCAGCGGCTTCATGATCCTGCTGGAGGACCAGTACGAGCTGGGAGACCTCGTCACCATCGGTGAAGTGACCGGCATTGTCGAGCGCGCCAACATGCGCACGACGGTGCTGCGAGACCTGGAGGGTCGAACGCACTTCATCCCCAACGGGCAGATCACCCGAGTTACGAACCGGAGCTACGGCTGGGCACGAGCCGTCTTCGAGATCAGTGTCGCTTTCCACGAGGACGTGGATCGGGTGATGGTGCTGCTCATGGAGCTCGCCCGAGAGATGCGCAAAGATGAGAACTACGGCCCCGACATCATCGACGAGCCGCTCATGCTAGGCGTGGACGATTTCGGCGATGCGGCCGTCGTCATCAAGTTCATGATGAAAACCAAGCCCGACAAGATGTTCCCCGTGAGACGCGAGATGCTCCGTCGAATCAAGAACCGGTTCGAACAGGAAGGCATCGAGATCCCGATCCCCAAGCGGATGATCGTCCAGCAGCCAGCGAACGATACCTAGCTAGCGGTAGGCCCGGGGGACTCGAACCCCGGACCGATGGCCCACCCTGCAGATCAGAATCTGCAGCTGCATTCGAGATCCGACAGCCGAACGCGAGGGGGTCCTCGTACGCTACTGTGGCTGCGGACAAAGGCTGGCACCACACTTGCTCTTCCCTGAGCATTCGGACGGAGGACCCCGATGTTCGAGCCCATGCGGCCTGATGAGCGGCGGCCGTTCCGCGATCGGGTAGAAACCGCGTTCGAGCGCTGGGCGCGCTGGATCGTACGTCACCGGACCGTCGTCCTTGCGGGATCGCTGCTGCTGGTCGGAGGCCTTGTCTCGCGGCTACCCGAGCTGGAAGTAGACGTCTCCGACAAGGGCTTTCTGCATGAGTCCGATCCGGTACGAATCGCCTACGACAAGTTCACCCGCCAGTTCGGCGGCGACGCCACCGTGCTGCTCGCGCTCGAGACCGACGATGTCTTCGATCTCGAGTTTCTGGCTCGTCTGAAGAGACTGCACGAGGCGCTCGAGGAAGTCCCCCAGGTCGAGGACGTGACCAGCATCGTCAATGCCCGCAATACCTACGGTCGCGGGGATGAGCTGGTGGTCGAGGACCTGCTCGAAGAGTGGCCTCGGACCGACGCCGATCTGACGCGGGTCCGTGAGCGCGTCTTCGCCAACCCGCTCTTCCGAAACTCCCTGGTCTCCAATGATGCTCGGGTCACGACCCTCGTCATCCAGCTCGATCGCTACTCCTCACTGGAGCGCGTGCAGGACGAGCTTGCGGGCTTCGAGGAGACGAGCGACGAGGTTGAGTTCCTGACCGAGGAGGAGGAGCTTCGCATCGCCAAAGCGATCCTCGCGCTTACGGCCGAGCACGCTGCTCCCGGCTTCCGGATCCGGCACACCGGAGGGCCGATCCTGGAGTTCTGGATATTCTCCCGCATGCAGCGGGACATCCTGGTGAGCGTCGCGTCCTCTATCCTGTTGATCGCGCTCCTGCTTTTGATCCTGTTCCGGAGGATCTCCGGCGTGGTCCTACCCCTGACCGTCGTGATCCTCGCGCTCCTGTGTGCGGGCGGCAGCATGGCCGCATCCGGCGTTCCGATCACCCTACCCATCCAGGTGCTTCCGTCTTTTCTGCTTGCGGTTGGCGTGTGCGGCGCGGTCCATCTCCTAGTCCTCGTCTACCGCGAGATCGACGCAGGGGCTGGGAGAGAGGACGCCATCGCCGCGGCCATGCATCACTCCGGCCTGCCCGTCGCCATGGCCGGGCTGACAACGGCCGCCGGCCTCGTCTCGTTCGCGGGCTCTCCGCTCGCACCCGTGTCCCACTTCGGCATCTTCGGCCCGCTCGGTGTGCTGTTTACACTGGTCTTCATTCTGGGTCCGCTTCCGGCGCTCCTCGCCAGCGTCCCTTTGCGTCGCAGGCGAACGAGGGCGCCCGGGGGTTCCGCGTCGCTGAGCGATCGCGTGCTGTCTGGCTTCGGCCACGCCGCGCAGCGGTATCCGAAGACGATCGTCGCAGTGACCGGCGCCCTGCTGGCCGTCGCAGCGCTAGGAACCACAAAGCTCGCCTTCTCACACCATCCCCTTAAGTGGCTTCCCGAAGGAAGCGCCGTTCGAGAAGACACCTACTTCATAAACAAAGCCCTCGGGGGTGCGCTCGACCTAGAGATCCTGCTCGAGACGCCGGGCATCGAGAACGGCTTCCAGGACCCCGAAGTGCTGGCTCGCATGGACGCTCTCCGCACCGAGATCCTTGCCCTGGATGTGAACGGGGTGACCGCAGCGAACTCGATATCGCTCGCTGACATTCTCAAGGAGACACACCAGGCCCTGAACGAGAACCGAGCGGAGTATTACAGGGTCCCTGAGGACCCCAGGCTTGTTGCGCAGGAGCTGTTGCTCTTCGAGAACTCGGGCTCGGACGATCTGGAGGACTTTGTCGACTCGAGATTCAGCATGGCCAGCTTTCAGCTCCGCATACCCTGGCTGGATGCCATCGAGACCGTTCCGTTCATGAATAAGGTCGAGCAGCTCCTGCGCGATCGTCTCGGGGATCGAGTGAGGATCACGCTCACCGGTGGAACCGTCATCTTCTCCCGGACCTTCGCCGCGGTGATCCAGAGCATGGCTCAGTCCTACGCGCTCGCGCTTCTGATCATCACGCCTCTGATGATTCTGCTGCTCGGAACCCTACGGGGCGGCCTGCTGAGCATGGTACCGAACCTCACTCCCATCCTACTCACGCTCGGCCTGATGGGCTGGTTCGGCTTTGACCTTGACTTCTCCACCATGATGATCGGTGCGATCGTGCTCGGGATTGCGGTGGATGACACGATCCACTTCATGCATGTCTTCCAGCGCAACTACCGCGCGTGTGGCGACCCGCGCGAGGCGGTCGCGCGCACCCTCGAGACCACCGGCCGCGCAATCCTCTTCACATCGATCGTGCTCTGCATCGGGTTTTCGGGCTTTGCGTTGTCCCCGATGAAAAACCTCTTCAACACGGGCGTCTTGACCTGCTTCGCGATCGCGGCTGCCTTTCTCGCCGACGTACTGCTCGCGCCCGCCCTCATGATCCTGCTCCTGCCCACCCGCTCCGCGTCTTCGACCCAGTCCGACTCCGTCGCGCAACGTCTGGTGTCGTCGGGACGCCGCTTGAGTCGTTGAGTGGAGGCACAGCGAAATGATTCGGGAGGCCACGGCATGACGAGGGAATACCTGGAAGAAAGTCACAAGCTGTCGAGCGGCTACAAGACCGACCTGGAGGAGCGTTTTCAGGGAGAGGTCTACGGGGAAGCGCTATTCCGAACGATCGCCGACCTATACTCGGAGCCTGCGCAGGCTCGGAAGTTCCGGGTACTGGAGCAGCTTGAACGAGAGACCAAGGAGTTCCTGCTACCGGCCGTGCGCGAGACTGGGTGCTCGGGAGAGGAGAGTCCCGAGCGGATTTCCGAGGGGGTTGCACTGGGGACCGAGCTCGCAAAGGCACCCTGGAAAGACCTGATGCGGGGCTTCCAGAATCAGCTCCAGCGCTTCGTGGAGGAGTTCAAACGCGCCGAGGCGCTTGCTCCCGCTGGGAAAGAGAGCTTGCTCCAACACGTGACCGCTCATGAGAGGGCCCTACTTGATTTCGCGACCCGCGAACTCGAGGGGAACAAGTCCGGCGATTCCTTGGAGTCCGTGATCGCGCTACTCCGTACTCCTCCCCATCCATAGTAGAGTTTTAGGAGGAGGAACGAGGAAATCATGGAACGACGATTCTATCCAAACGAGAACGCGGAGTATCGCGAGGCTCGCGATGCGCTGACCGAAGCAGAAGACGCGCTCCGCGCGCAGGTAGAGAGTGTGGCCGCGCTCAGGCGTGCCCTGCCCCTGGGCGGTGAGGTAAAGGAAGACTACGTATTCGAGGAACGTGGCTGCGGAGGGGGTGTGGAGAAGGTACGGCTCGGCGAGCTCTTCAGACGAGGTCAGAATAGCCTGCTAATTTACGGTTTCATGTTCGGCCCGAAGATGGAGAGAGCATGCCCCCTGTGCACTTCGTTTCTGGACTCGCTGAACGGTGCAGTGCCTCACATCAGCCAGAGGATGAGCGTCGCTGTATGTGCGCGGTCCGGGATCGACCGGATAGCCGAATTCGGGGCAAGCCGGGGTTGGACGAACCTGCGGCTCGTATCGTCCGCTAACAATACCTACCAGTATGACTACCTCGCGGAAGACAAAGACCAGGCGCAATGGCCCATGGCAAACATCTTCGTGCGACGCGATGGGAAGATCCATCACTATTGGGGATCCGAGCTGCTCTTCCGACCGTATCCGACCGGCAACACGCGCCACATCGACTTCATGTGGCCGCTCTGGAATGTACTTGATCTGACACCGGAAGGGCGCGGAAGCGACTGGTACCCGGCCCTGGAGTACGAGGACGCAGCGTCCTAATCAGCGCGTGTTGCCGGGCACCAGAGCCCCGATCACAGGCGCAACGAGGACGAAGAAGGGTACGCGCCTCAGGTTTCAGTCTTGGCCCCGGGGCCCACTAGCGGTACATGCTCCCCGAGCTCGACCCCCGGCTCGCGATGAATAGGAAGGCGAACGTGTACATCAATGCCTTCTCTCCTCCGTTCAGGAGCGGCCAGAAGCCCGCGTTCTGTCCTCCGAACCAGTGAAACTGGAAGTACGCCACGGCCATCATGCCGCTGCAGAGGAACGCCGCGTAGCCCGTGAACAATCCCACCGCGACGAGAAGCCCGCCCACAAGCTCGATCACGCCACCGAACCAGAACTGGTTGAACACGGGTGGCGTTGAGCCCCCGAAGGCGCCCAAGTGCTTCTGTGCGCCGTGACACGCGAACATGAGGCCAATCATCACGCGCATGAGGATATAGAGCTGGGGGGAGTACTTGCCAAGAAATCGTTCCATGGTTACCTCCAGATGGATCTCCTAGCTTAACCTCTTCTGCATGATATGCCGCGCGCAGAGGCTGCGTGAACCGGAGGACGCCTGAGTTCGCCATCTGAGGGGTCTCCCCGCGGCCTGCTCCTGATGAACCTGGGGAGCGCGAGTTCGCCTCGTATGCGCGATGTTCGGCGGTACCTGCGGGAGTTCCTGAGCAACCCCTGCGTGTGAGTCGACCCGCACGACGGATAGTGCCAGTGGATCAGGTACTTATCGGATCACTCAACAACCTCGCACGCTACAGGTAGATCAAGCGTTTGCCACGTGATGACACCCAAGAGCGGACGCGGGAGTCAAACCCGAGGTGGGTCGAGATAAGTCCCCGAAGGACAAAGACTCTGATGAGTCAATGACTGTTGGTGACTTGTCGGTGACGGATCCGTCCAGCCGCTGGGCAGCGGGTGCTCCGGTTCGGCGACCCAAAAGACTCCGCTTGCGACAGTCGTCATCACCGTCGGAAAGCTGACGAGGCTGCTCCGGCGGAACCCTCCTAGAGGGGCGTGTAGTGCTCGACTTCTGGGAAGGGATCATAAAAGTGGCGTAAGAGCTCCTTCCAGCGTACGAGGAGCAGGTAGCGATCGGGAGTCTCGACGCATCTCCGAAGCTCGTGACGCTGATATCCCGGGATCGCCGAGATGATGGCTTGAGCCTCAGCAAAGGCCTTCTCGAACTCGGCACTTTGGTTGGGGAGAACGTTGAGGATGGCAACTTCGAGCACCATGCATCCGAGCCTATCGTAGTGGGCGCCCGCGGTTCTACCTCACACCCTGGGCGCCCTTCCCGACAAGTAGCTCGTGGCCGAGCACCCCAAAACAAAGCCCCTGAAACCAGCACCGATTCCAGGGGCCGCTGTATAGGGGCCTGATCTAACGGAATGCGCGGTTATCGGGCGCCAAAACCGCCCATAGTTGACCGCTACTCTGCCCGCTTTTTCGCGTCTGTGCCGCCGGGTAGAGTTTTGTAAAACTGATAGCTCCAATTCTCCGCGATGCCCGTCTGCGCCCCGGGGTCACCCCGCTCGAGCCGAGACACCTCGACTAGACCGCTAGTCGTCGTCCCTGTCGTCGTCGTCCTCGCTGTCATCATCCTCGTCTCGACCCCTGTCGTCGTCGTCCTCGCTGTCATCATCCTCGTCTCGGCCCCTGTCGTCTCGATCGTCTTCAACTGCTTCCCCGGCGTTGATGCGGCCATTGCTGAAGATAGGATCAGGACCGTCCGGCCCTAGATCGTCGGCGCTATCCACCAATACCTCTCGGAGTTTCGATGGGCTCAAATCTTCACCCGCGGCGTTAGCCAACGCGGCGACGCCTGCCGCGTGGCCACTGGAGGCGCTGGTACCGATGAACTCAAGCACGTAGAAGTCATCAGCAGTCTGACATTCGGGAATGAAGATGCTGAATTGCGAGCAGGCCCCTATGATCCCCGACTGAGACTCCAGAGCAATCGGGCAGCCGGGTAGCTCAGCCAATGGGTTCGGCAAGTCACCCCCTGGAGCCGCTACCAAGGCACCGCTGAGACCGTGATTGGAGTAGCTGGCCAGCCGATCCTCGATCGTGGTCGCAGAAATAGCAGCCACGTTGTTGCTTGCCTGCGAGGGCAGCAGAATCAGATCGGAACGTGAGTCCAGGTTTAGGCCCTCGTTGCCGGCCGCTGCCACCACCAATTTGCCCTGATCGGTGGCGAAGTCTATCGCAGCGGCCACCAACGCAGTCAGCGATTCTATACCCGGGAGATCTCTGGGAAACAATTCTCCCAGACTCATATTGATGACTTCAACATGGGGCAGAGTCGCGGCATACATGATGCCGCTGATCAAATCGCCAAACGAACCAAACCCATCACAGGCCAAGACCTTGATCCCCACGATGGTGGAGTGAGGGGCCACTGCGGCAATACCAATGCCGTTGCTCGTAACCATACTGGAGACGGCCGTACCGTGAAAGTTGAAATCGAAAACGGTCGTCGTATCGGGAATCCCAAAAAGCAGATCGCAGAAGGGGTCGGTCAGAGCACTGGCACTATTGGCTAGGTCGACCCTGCCCACCAGGTCTTGGTGGAATGGATCAATACCCGTGTCAAGGACTGCCACAACCGAGCCGTCACCAGGCCGGTCCTTTTCAAGAGCTTCGCGAAGATTAATGATCTCCAGGTTCCACTGACAGGCACCGAAGAAAGCAGCGTCGATCGGATTTCGACCCGGCACGTCGCCGGTAGACTGGACAACCTTGCTGGAATCGAAGGTTTCTGCATCGGGAATCCACCGCACGCGAACATCTCGGGTGGCCCGGCTCACGCCCGGATAGCCGATGATCTGACTGGCAAACTTAGGCTCATCCGACTGAACGATGGCCAAGTTGATCTCCGGATGCGTCGTCAACAGACTTCCCCTGGCATGGGTTACCATTTTTTCGAGGTCCTTCGGCAGGTAACCAGATCCCTCGACCAGATAGACATTGATGAACTCAGGCCCGGTCTGCCGCGTCTGAGCGCTCACACGGGAGACAGCTAGGCTCGTCAGAAAGACCAGCCCGAACCCGATGAAGACGGTGGATAGCCGCATGACCGATCCTCCCTGGCATGGCGATTTCACGTCATTATCTTACGCCACCGATCGGCATGGGAAGCACGAATTTCTAACTCATCGGAATCGAATGAGATCTCGGTGGCAACGCTCCGCTGGATTGGGCCTGAGCTAACGGAATGAGCGGTTATCGGACCCTAAAACCGCCCTTCTATGACCTATCGGGAGGCTCACGCCTGAGGGCCAGGAGCCGGGAAGTGTGCGAGAAGCGCATCAGTCCCAGGTAAACGGCTGCGGGATTGCCGTCTGGCTCGAGCCATTGCAGCGCGGCCAGACCGGTGGGTTTCATCTAGACGAGTTGGGTCATCCTCGCTGTCCCCGCACGCCGCCAGCGGCAGCCGAACCTGGCGGACCCACGGTGCTGCTACTCCGTCGAATCCTGTCCCCGTTACCATTCGAAGCGCCCGCACTCGTCCCGAACGAGTAAGTTACGGGCTCAAAGGCTTGCTTCAAGTTCACCGGACAGAGCCGTACGTTGGTTTATCCTTCTTTTCCCTTTTCAGTTTTCGTTTTGCCTTTGGATCAAGCTGAGCCTTTTTCTGGTGTTCCCTTTTGCCCTTGTCTTTTTTCCCCTTGTCACCCATATACGTTTCTCCTTGCCTGAAAATGACTGAGAGTTACGGTACGCACCCTATGGACGGTGATCCTAAGCCAGCCGGCGCCTGCGTGCCCGCGCCCTAACCACCTTCCCGCACGACTGCCCGGCGTCAGCTCCCCCGCCGGACCCAAGCCCCAGATCCTGGTCCAAGCGTGGTGCTAGTTTTCTAGCGGATCGGGCCCGCCAGGCTTGGTTCGCTCTTCTCGAGCAGGGTACCCCGGTAGAACCGGAACATCAGATAGAGCGAGCCGGCCGTGAGGACGTGCCAGGCAGCGTGCCCCTGGAGCCAGTGATTCGAGGGCTCGCACCAGACCCGCGAGAGGTCGAGGGCCGAGCAGATCGCCCCGGCGGCGAGCAGGGCGGCACCACAGAGGTAGACCGCATAGCGACCCTGCGCCCGACCGCGGCGCGAGAGGCGCCACTCGTCCACCAGAATCAACGCGATCAGAGCCGCGACCGTGAGCTGGATCGGGATCCCGAGCCAGTAGAGAAGCGGAACGCTCGCGCTGCACGCCCCGACACCGACCAGAAAGGCGGGCACGAGCTGCGGCTCACGCAGCCGGCCGAGGCGCCTCCAGTTGAGCACGATGAGAACGAAGCAGAATACGAACATCCCCACGAAGTCGAAGAACTGGAAGAAGAACGTGTAGGACGCGTGGTAGACGAGCGAGAAAACGCCCACCACGATACTGGCCGGGCCAAAGATGCGAAGCGGGGCGCTCCCCATACGCCGGGCCTCGTGCCACATGAGCAGACCGAGCACGATGTAGGCCAGGTTGCTCCAGGTGTTGGCAGGGGCTGTCACCCAGGCGCAGAGGTTCTCCTCGCACCACTTGATATTGGGCAGCATCCAGCCGCTCCAGGGACAGCCCTGCGGGAGCGGCGGCACCGCGAACCCGACCGGCATTACCCCGACGATGTTTTCCGCTTCCACCTGTCCCTCATCAACACTCGTGCTGCGCGAATATACCTGAGTGCCACTGGAAGCCTAAGCTGGAGCCTCGCCACGGCGGGTCGTGCAGCGGAGGATCTCGCCTCTGGATGCACCCGGCCGGCGTTCGCCCAGATACGCTGCTCGTGCTAGGGGTCCTACCCCGATTCCCCGAATACGCGCTTGAATCTCCCTATTGGGACATTTGCATTGGGAAGAGTGCGTATAGTCTAGACGAGCAGTCGATGTCCGCCTGTGTCCTGGCCTAGCGGGTCACCGGCAGCGCGGCTCGGAAGCGCAACAACGAATTGACGAGCCAATGAGGAGCCATTCGATGAGCAAGATGAAGCCCCGGTCCATGGCGGGATTGATTGTTGGCTTGCTGGCACTATGCGCCGGATTGGGCGCCTTCCTGGTTCCTCTCCACCACGCGGGTCCCTATGGGATCCCCGGGCGCGGACTGGTGGGTGGGCTCTTGTGCTTCGCGATCTCCGGAGTGCTGATTGCGCGCAGGATGCCTGCGATTGCGCGTGGCATCGCGCTGATCGCGTCACCGATCGTCTTGTTCTTCGCGCTCTACGGCGCCCTTGCGGAGCTCGAGGAGGTCGTCGTTCTCTACGCCGAAGACGCCGAACTGCGCTTGTGGATCGTCGATCACGACGGGATCGAGTGGGTTTCGATGCAGCGCTCCAAGGCAGTCGAGCACTCCATCGACGGAGCAAAGCTCGAGCTGTTGCGCGCCGGGATCACGCGCTGTGTGGTTCCTCGGATCGTGGGGGATCCAATTGCGAATCGCCGGACCTTCGATCTGCGTCAAGAGAAGTACGCAATGCAACGGCTCGGAAGCGTGCTCGGCATGTTTGGCGACGGACCCGGCCCCACGACGATCACGCTGCGCCTCGATCGTTGCGAGTGAGCCGTACCGAGAGACCCCGAGGAAGAGCCCTAAGTTACTGATTTTACGTTGCACGAACCGGTGCCGAGAGGCAGCAAGAGGCAGCACGGACGGCACCAGCCGGCACCAAGTTTTAGGCAACTCTGACCCACCGCTCGCCTAGAACAACCGTCCCTCGAGGCACTGGCTCTC
>Ga0114948_10000751_pt1 | contig 13272 bp, 10 predicted proteins | sample CR04metaG_FD_83877 | JGI IMG/M metagenome (GOLD analysis project Ga0114948, IMG submission 83877) | Deep subsurface microbial communities from Mariana Trench to uncover new lineages of life (NeLLi) - CR04 metaG | ecosystem: Environmental > Aquatic > Marine > Ocean trench > Sediment | place...
ACAGGTATTGGGAGCTGGGGAATATCACTATGTCGCGAAGACTTAATCGCTTGTGGCTGCTGCTGCCATTGCTGCTTGCGAGTCAGTCATGGGCCCTTGGGCTCGGGGATATACGACTGAGTTCGGCGCTTAACGAGCCCCTGCGGGCAGAAATTGAATTGCTTGCAGCAACCCCGGAAGATCTCGACAACCTGACCATTGCGCTCGCGTCCGCCGAAACGTTTGCACGATACGATCTGGACCGGCCGGTGTATTTATCGCGTGTGCGAATGCGGATCGTCAAATCAGGTGGCGTTGACGGTAACGTCGTCAGCATTACTTCGCCGGATCCGATTACAGAGCCATTTATCACTTTTCTGGTGGAAGCAGTCTGGCCACGCGGCCGTTTGTTGCGTGAATATACCTTGCTGCTCGATCCGCCAACGTTTGCACCGCCACCGGCAACGCAATCGACGCAAGCGGTAACCGCGCCCACGCGCGCGGCGCAAACCGATAGCGGTCAGATTCAGCGGCCTGCGCCGCAACCTCCGGCTTCGCCGCCTGCACAGCAACCTGTCGCGCAAGCACCCTCACAATCCGCCCAGGCAGAGCAGCCCGCGTTTTCCGCCCCACCAGATGAGCCCTCAGCGACCCCGGGTCCGCCGGATTTCGATACGGTCGCCGGCGGTGATCTCGTTATCCGGCGCGGTGATACCTTGTGGGGCATTGCGTCACGTGTGCGGCCTGATTCCCGATTGACGATGAATCAGACAATGTTGGCGATTTACGAGGCGAATCCGCAGGCTTTTGCCGCTAACATAAACGTCATGTCCGCAGGCGCGACCTTGAGGATTCCAAGTGCGGATGAAGTGTTCCGCATCAGTCGTGGCGACGCGCTGGCCGAGGTTCGGCGGCAGAACGCGGCCTGGGGTGGCGAAACAGTGGATGTTGGCGCGCAATCTCAGCCGGCCCTGACGCTGGTCCCGCCCGACGACGATGTCGACCTGTTCGATGACGATGCAGGGCAGACGACGGCAGCCGACGACGCGGTTGATGATCTTATCGACGCGGATGAAGCGAGAATCAACGAACTCGAGGGAGTGCTGGCCGATCACCAGGATTCGCTGATCGAGATAAGCGACAACGAGCTGGCGGCGCTGCGTGCCGAGCTGGCGGAACTTCGTGGCGAAGAACCGCCGGAACCATTGCCGCTCGACGATATTGTTGACGATGCCGGCATCGATGATGCGCTGGCCGATGATGAATTGCTCGATGATGAATTGCTCGATGTCGATGCCGAACCGGCCGCCATCGATGACGAGCTGGTCGATGACCAGGTTGCCGATGACACCACGCCGGATGTTGCGGTCACGCCGCCGGCCCCGCAGGTCGTTGCCGCAAGACCACGCGACAAAAGCCTGATCGACACCGTGATCGACACGGTAAAGGGTTACGGCGACACCATACTGGGTTACCTCGACAGCATCTGGGGCATTATCGGTGGCGCCCTGCTTTTGGCAATTGCCCTGCTGGTCTGGTTCGCGCGCCGCTCCGGACGTGGCGATGATGAAGACTCCACCGGTGTGTGGGAATCGCTGGAGCAGGATGACGTGGGCGGTGAGTCCATGGCGTCGACCGAACGCCTGCGGGCACTGGCCAAAGAAGACGAAGGCGCAATCGTTGTTGTCGAGCAGGAAACCCCGCCAGTAGCCGACGAAGATTCGATGCTGGACACCTTCGCGGCGACGATAGTCGAAGTCGAGCCCGCGGCGCCTGAGGCCGAAGAAGGCCTGATGATGGACATGGACACCGCCGAGGTGCCTGTTGGCACGGACATGGACACTGCCGAGGTGCCCATCGGCATGGACATGGATACCGCCGAGGTGCCCATCAGCGACGCCGCGGCGCCCGAAGCCGAACAGGATTTGATGTCGGACACCGCCGCGTTTCCCGCCACCGGGGACGAGCCTGAGATACCGGAAGTGGAAGTGGTAACCGATGCAACGATCGTCCCGGATTCGGTCGTGGCGACCAGCCCTAACAAGGCGCTCGAAGATACCTTCCACAGCGACACCGCGCTCAATCTCGACCAGGCAGATCCGGTCGCTGAAGCCGACTTCCACATGGCGTACGGTCTTTATGACCAGGCTGCTGACCTTATCAACGGCGCGCTTGAAGTTGAGTCCGAGCGCGAGGATTTGCTGGCGAAGCTCTGCGAAATCTATTTCGTCTGGGGCAACAGGGACGCGTTTATCGATGCCGCAGGCAGATTGCGCGCGGTGGTCAGCGGTGACGAAAATCCGGACTGGGACAAGATTGTCATCATGGGCCAGCAGATCGCGCCCGATCACGAGCTGTTCTCGGGTGTCAGCGCCGCCGCCGCGACGAAAGCGATCGATCTCTCGTTCGAAGGTGGAGAGGAGGCCGGTGAGCTCGACATGGATTTCGAGGCGGCCGGTGACGCCGAGACGCAAGCAATCGATCTCTCGTTCGAAGGTGCAGACGAGGTTGGTGAACTCGACATGAATTTCGAGACCGGCGGATCCGGCGGCACGGCCAGCGACATCATTGATCTTGGCGCCGGGAGTGATGACGACACCGCCGAGTCACCGACGATCGACGAGTCGCTTCCAGACGAAACTTCGGAAATGCCGACGGCAGAGGGATCATCCGATACGCCAACGATCGAACAGCAGTTTGCGGGACTCGATGCTACCGGAGAAGTTGCGGCGGTGTCCGATGATGCTGATGCTACGGAAATCGCGAGTCTCACCGATCTTGACCAACCGGACGCAGTCGTACCTGCCGATGCAACCGCAGAAATAGAACTCCACGACCTCAACCTGAATCTGGACGGTCTTGACGGTCTTGAAGATACTCAAATCGCGGGCGACGATGACATGGATTTGCAAGCGCCGAATCTTGAGGAAACGGCGGAAAGTCAGACCGTCCAGATCGATGAGAGTCTTGCAGCGACCGGTGAGATGCCGGTACTGGAAGATATTACCGACACGAACCTGGCGTTTCCGGGCGAAAGCACCGACGCCGGCATCGATAGCAGTCTGCTGGACGCGACGGGGCAAACTCAGGTTCTGACCGGGGACATGCCTGCCGATACCGCGGGTGACGCCGGTGCATCATCGTCAGACGATGATATGACCATGCGCGCGCCGCTGGATGCCGATGAATCGACCGTGCTCACGGATGCCGGTGAATTCGGTTTCGAGCACACGGAAGCGCTGCCGAAAGAGTCGTTCAGCAGCGACATGTCGATGGACGAGACGGGCGAAGTGCCGAGTCTCGCCGGCAGCACCAACGTCGATCTCGACCTTGATGATCTGACGGGCGTACTTGAAGTCAGTGAAGTTGGCGATACGATCGACCAGGGTCGCGATGCCCCGACGGTCGAACAACCGGTGCTCACACAAGGCGATGTCGATCTCGATGCTGGTGCTGCGGGCGCCGGTGACGAGGACAGTCCGACCCGGGAGGCGCTCGCGACCGGGGATTCAGGCCTGCAAGAGGCTCCCACGATGACCGAGGTGGGTACCAAGCTGGATCTTGCACGCGCCTATATCGACATGGGTGATCCCGGCGGTGCCCGCAGCATTCTGGAAGAGGTGCTGGACGAGGGCGACGAAGCCCAGCGTCAGCAGGCGCAGCAATTACTGAATTCCATTCCGTCCTGATCGCCAGAAGCGAAGCAATCTCTTTACGTAACTACAATCTCGAAGAGGTTGCTTTGTCGGGCTTCGCCCTCCTCGCAATGACGACTTATTCAGGATATGCGCATAGCGCTCGGCATTGAATATGACGGTACAGCCTATAACGGCTGGCAACGTCAGAAGACCGGTATCGGCGTACAGTCCCTCGTCGACAACGCTATCACCAAGGTCGCGGATGAACCCATAGAGACCGTCTGTGCCGGGCGAACTGACAGCGGCGTGCATGCATCGGCCCAGGTAGTGCATTTTGACAGCAGTGCGGAGCGCCCCCGGAGGGGCTGGCTGCTGGGCGTCAACGCCTGTCTGCCTGACGATATCAGCGCCAACTGGGCCGCTTTTGTCGACGATGAGTTTAGCGCGCGTTTTTCTGCAACGTCCAGAACCTATCGCTACCTGATTCTGAACCGGCGCGTGCGCTCGGCGCTCCAGCGTAATCGTGCCTGGTGGGTATACGAGCCGCTCGACGTGCAGGCGATGCAACAGGCAACAGAAACGCTGCTCGGTAAACACGATTTTTCGGCTTTCAGGGCGGCCGGCTGCCAGGCATCGACGCCAATTCGGGAAATCAGCAGCTTCCAGCTAAACCGAACCGGTGACTGGTTGTCGCTTACGGTGACTGCAAACGCGTTCCTGCAACACATGGTGAGAAACATCACGGGGTTGCTGGTTGCGATCGGTAAAGGCGACAAGGAACCGGCTTGGGCAAAGTCTGTACTGGAGGGCCGGGACCGCACGCACGGTGGTATCACAGCACCACCGCATGGACTGACTTTGGTTGATGTTGCATATCCTGAGCGATTCAAAATTCCGATGGGGTCTGACCTCAGTGTCCCCGGATTCGTTTATGATGCGAGCCTATGAGCTGGTTTGAGAAATTGATGCCATCGCGCATCAGCACCGAGCAACGGACGCGTTCTGTGCCGGAAGGTGTGTGGATCAAGTGTCAAAAGTGCGATGCGCAGCTGTATCGGACAGAACTGGAACGCAATCTGAATGTGTGCCCCAAATGCGATTATCACATGCGTATCGGTGCAAGAACCCGCCTCGACTATTTCCTCGATCCTGACACGCAGGAGGAAATTGCGGCGGGTCTCGAGTCGCTGGATCCATTGCGTTTTCGTGATACCAAGAAGTATCGCGACCGGATTTCACAGGCGCAGAAAAAAACCGGTGAGAAGGACGCCCTGGTTACCGTCAAAGGCCGATTGTTTGGCCGGCCGATTGTTGCTTGTGCATTCGAGTTTGGTTTTATGGGTGGCTCGATGGGCTCAGTGGTCGGCGAGCGATTTTGCCGCGCCGCCAGGTATTGCGCTGAAAACCGGGTACCGTTGATCGCGTTTTCGGCGAGTGGCGGTGCAAGGATGCAGGAAGCATTGTTTTCACTTTTCCAAATGGCAAAGACTGCGGCTGCGCTGGCGGTATTGGGTGAGCTAAACATTCCGTTCATATCGGTACTGACGGACCCGACGACCGGTGGTGTATCGGCCAGCCTGGCAATGCTGGGCGATGTGAATATTGCCGAACCCAAAGCGCTGATCGGATTTGCCGGACCGCGGGTTATCGAGCAGACGGTTCGCCAGACACTTCCGGAAGGGTTTCAGCGCAGCGAGTTCTTGCTTGATCATGGCGCGATAGACATGATCGTCGACCGGCGCAAGCTGCGTGAGGAAGTGGCTGACCTGCTCGCAAAATTCGAAAACCGTCCGAATCCAGCGACTCAGACCGGCTGAAACTAAGCCTATGAACCCGACCGGTTCATTCACTTCTCTTGACGACTGGCTGGGGTGGCTTGAGACGCTGTCGCCCCGGGAAATCGATCTCGGGCTCGAGCGCGTGGATGCAGTGCTTAAGCGTCTGGACCTGCCTCGAGCCGAACGTGTCATCAATGTTGCAGGAACCAACGGTAAAGGATCGAGCGTCGCGATGCTCGAAGCGCTGCTCGCGAATGCCGGATTTAAGACCGCGTGCTACACGTCACCACATGTGCTTCGATACAACGAACGTATTCGTATCGATGGCCTTGCGGCCAGCGATGCCGGGATTATTGCTGCCTTCAAGCGTGTGCAGTTCGCGCGACTGGAGGTACCGCTGACTTATTTCGAGTTCGGGACGCTGGCGGCGCTCGTCGCATTCGCGGAAGCAGGTGCGGATACGCTGATCCTGGAGATCGGCATGGGCGGCCGCCTCGACGCGGTGAATGCCATTGAACCCGATGCTTGTCTTATCACGAACATAGCGCTCGACCACACCGCCTGGCTCGGCAATGACACCGAGTCAATTGCGGCAGAAAAAGCCGGCATCATGCGCGCGTCAAAGCCTGTCGTTTACGGCGCAACAGAACTGCCCGGCGCGATCACCGAACATGCGGCAATTATCGGTGCGAACCTGCGCCTTGCAGGAAAGGACTTCGGATTCGAGAAAAACAACGATGCTCACGCAACGTGGTCGTGGCAGGGACGACAGACCAGGATTACAGGTCTTCTTCCACCGGCACTGGCGGGCGGCATACAGATACAGAATGCAGCAGCTGTGCTGGCGGTCATTGAAGCGATGGGTCTCGAGCAGGTTCTGACAACGGAGAAGGTGAATGACGCCTTCGGCAAACTGTCACTCCCGGGCCGCTTCCAGGTCATTAACTCGCGCCGCACCTGGGTCCTCGACGTAGCACATAATCCGGCTGCGGCAGCCGTGCTCGCCGCATCGCTGCAGGACCTGTCGCACCAGGGAGGAATAACGGCTGTCGTTGGCATGCTCGCCGACAAGGATGTGCAGGGGGTTGTCGAACCGCTGTCAAGACTGGTCGATTCGTGGATCGCGGTGCCGCTGCAGGGGGCCAGGGCCGAACCCGTAGCGTCATTGGCGCAACAAATCGCGAACTGCAGCATCAAGCCCTGCAAGATTGCGGAATCCATACCAGGGGCTCTGGAGCTCGCTGACCGGCGGGCCGCTGCGGATGAATTGATCCTGGTTAGCGGGTCATTTTACGTTGTCGGGCCGGCACTCGAATGGCTGCAGGAATCCGCTGTCCTGCCCCTTGAAAATCCTGCGTAACAGTCGCCCGAAAGGGTGGCAGATTGGCCGTTTTTTCACTGGGTCAGGACAAGGGATTCCGATACGTTATACTCAGCGTCGCTGAGGGCATCAGTTTTTGCACTAAATCAATGGATAGAGCACTGAAAGAGCGCGTTATTGGAGCGATCGTACTCGTCGTCGTGGCCGTATTGATTGTACCCGTGTTTCTCGACGGGCCCTCGAACGATGCCGAAATCGTCAGCGCGGTCGTTAGTTTACCTGGCCAGAACAAACAGGAGCGCACGACGCAGATCGTCGTGCTGAATCTCGATCGCACAGAGCCTGTTCCGGCCAGCACGCCTTCGTCGAGTGCAGTGGAGACACAGCCCGGTCGCGCAAGAACGAAGCTTCCGGCAGCAGCGAAAGAAGCGGTATCAGCACCGCTCAGCGATGAGCAGAAACTCCCGGTCGCGACACAGTCATCGACCGGCATGTGGGCGGTTCAGCTCGGCAGTTTCTCGAACCAGGGAAACGCGGAGCGGCTGGCCGCGGATTTGCGCAAGCAGGGATACGCGGCATTCCTGAGCCAGTTGCAGAAAGGATCGGGTGCACTGCACCGGGTGCGAATCGGACCGCAGGAGGATCGCGACAGTGCAGAGTCCGTGGCGGTCAAACTGGCCAATTCCGGACACGCCGGGCAGGTCGTGCCGCACCCCTGACGTGGATGATTAGCCGAGGTGCGAAATGCGACCGTTCTGTTAGACTCCTCTCCGAACCTGGCTTAGCTCTTCAACCTTAAGTTACGCGTACCCAAATACCTCTGATGACCGTCGTCGACTTCGTGATTATTGTTGCGGTACTCGCATCAATCGTCGTCGGCGCCATTCGCGGAATCGTCAGGGAAGCTATCGCCATCGCAGGGCTGCTGGTTGCCATCTGGGCAGCATTGCATCTCGGCCCGTATGCGGGTGGCTGGCTGGGCGGCTCGATGGGCTCATCTGAACTCGAGCTGTGGGCCGGCCGCTTTCTCGTCTTCATCATCATTCTCGCGATCGGCGCGCTGATTGGGTGGAGCGTTTCGAAAATCGTCAGGATGGCCGGGCTGTCAGGCACTGACCGTTCGCTCGGCGCTGTATTCGGACTGATCCGTGCGGTGGTGTTGATCGGTCTGTTCGCGCTTCTCGGCCGTTATGCGGCGTTCGATGCAGAAACCTGGTGGCTTAAATCCGTACTGATTCCGCACGCGGAAACGGTGGCGGACTGGATCGAGGTGATGGCGCCGAAAGGTATGGAAATATTACAGCCGGAGGAAATGCTCGATGATTTTCAACTCAACGTCCCGGACTTCACTTAAGTCTCGCGATAATTAGACGATTATTAAAGAAAAAAATGTGCGGCATAGTCGGAATAGTTGGAAAAAAACCTGTTAACCAGGCGATCTACGATGCGCTGACCGTCCTGCAGCACCGCGGGCAGGATGCGGCGGGCATCGTGACCTGGAGTGAGAATGGACTAAACGTACGCAAGAGTAACGGCCTGGTTCGCGACGTATTCCGGACGCGCCACATGTTGCGCCTGACCGGCAATGTCGGCATGGGACATATTCGTTACCCGACTGCCGGGGGCGCCAAGGCGTCAGAGGCGCAGCCCTTTTACGTCAATTCGCCCTACGGCATTTGTCTGGCGCACAACGGTAACCTGACAAATTATCGTACGCTTGCCGATCGCCTGACACGCGAGGATCACCGGCACCTGAATACGAGCTCTGATTCGGAAGTGCTTCTGAATGTGTTTGCGCACGAGTTGCAGGTCAGGGCCAGCGGCAGGCCGACGCCGGATCAGATTTTCGATGCCGTTGACGCTGTTCACAAACGTTGTTCCGGCGGTTACGCCGTCGTTGCAATGATCATCGGGCATGGCATTGTCGCCTTCCGCGACCCGAACGGTATCCGGCCGATCGTTGTCGGTCGCCGGGAAACGCACGACGGAGCCGAATATATGGTTGCGTCCGAGAGCGTCGCGCTTGATTTGCTGCAATTTGAAAAGTTGCGCGATATTGGTCCGGGCGAAGCAGTGTTCATCGAGAACGCAGGAGTCATGCACAACCGCGAGTACGCCGACGCAACGAGTTGCTCGCCCTGTATTTTCGAATACGTATATTTCGCAAGACCGGATTCCATCATCGACGACCTGTCCGTTTACAAAGCGCGCTTGCGAATGGGCGCGCAACTGGCCGGCCAGATTGTGAGGGAATGGCCGGACCACGACATCGACGTCGTCATTCCAATTCCTGACACGAGCCGTACTGCGGCGGTACCGGTTGCCTATCATCTCGGCGTCAAATATCGCGAAGGGTTTGTCAAGAACCGATATATCGGCCGTACCTTCATCATGCCTGGCCAGGCCGAACGTGCGCAGTCCGTGCGCCGCAAACTGAACGCGATCGACCTGGAGTTCAGCGGTAAAAACGTGCTGCTGGTCGATGACTCGATCGTGCGCGGCACGACTTCACGGCAGATCATCAGGATGGCCCGTGAAGCTGGCGCGCGTAAAGTTTACTTCGCATCCGCCGCGCCGCCGGTACGCTATCCGAACGTCTACGGCATAGACATGCCGGCAGCATCGGAACTAATCGCCAGTGGCCGCTCGGTCGAAAAAATCGAGGAACTGATCGGCGCGGACCGGCTGATTTACCAGGACTTGCACGGTCTCATTCGCGCCGTACGCCACGATGATTCACACATCACACAATTTGATACGTCGTGCTTCTCGGGCGAATACGTGACCGACGACGTCACCGACGATTATCTGCGGGCGCTGGAGCAGGCGCGGTCCGACGGCGCCAAATCCAGACGCGAAGCCAGGCGCATGATGCCGGACCTGGAGCTGGCCAAAGAGGCAAACGACCCCGGCACCGCGGTTGGTATGTAGTGAGCGCGCGCTAACGCGCAACCCCCTGGTATGAGTATCAAGGTCATGATCATTGACGGGCAGGTCGAGTTTCGCAGCCTGCTTATGCATCATGTCACGACGCATTGGCCCGATGCGATTATTTCTGCGTACGATCCTATCGAGGCGGGTCATCTGCCTGAAGAGTTTTCGGGGGCCGGCAACGACATCATCCTGCTTGGCGACAAACAGGGTAGTCGCGACCCGCTCGCGACTTTGAAGCAGTTCGCAAAAATGTCCGGATTTCCTGCCATCGTTTATTTCGGTAAGCGCGGACGAGCTGCTGCCATCAAGATCGGTGCGGACGCCTTCATGGATCGGCAAAAGATAGATCATGACGCGCTGGTCGTTGTAATGGACGACTTACTGCGAGCACGGCACCGCGTAGCCTCGACACACTCTCTCTTCATCGGAGATATCGAGACCGGCGTCAACCCGCTGATCAAGGGCTATCGTTTCCTGAACCGGCTTGCGGTCAGCGATCACTCGGCCGTTTATCTTGCGGAAAAAGAGTCGGCCGGCATAAAAATCGTGCTCAAAGTATTCAGGCAGGTTCCGGATTTCTCCGACGGCGTTGGTGCATTCGATCGCTTCCTCCAGGAATACGAGATAATCGCAGAACTGGAGCACCCGAATATCGTGCAGATATACGACCTCGGGGTCAGCGACGATCACGCCCACATCGCGATGGAGTATTTGCCGGGTGGTAATCTCAAACGAAAAATCGAAAGCGGTGTCCTGGAGAGCGACGCGGTTGACTACACGCGTCAGATCGCGGGTGCATTAGCCGATCTGCATTCGGTCGGCATCCTGCACAGAGACCTGAAGCCCGGCAACATCATGTTACGCGAAGACGATAGTATCGCGCTGATCGATTTCGGCCTGGCAAAACGGATGCCACTCGACCGGGAAATAACGGGCAGAGGCCAGATAATCGGAACGCCCTATTACATGAGTCCGGAGCAGGGCCGCGGGCGGGATGTGGATGAACGTAGCGATGTGTATAGTCTCGGCGTCATCTTCTATGAACTGCTCACCGGCGAAAAACCATATCGCGGCAAAAATGCGATGAGTATTATCTTCAAACACAGCGAGGCGCCATTGCCCGTCCTGTCGCCTCGCCTGAGTCAGTACCAGCCGGTCATTAACAAGTTGCTGGCAAAGAAACCGGAAGACCGCATTCAAAGCGCGACCGAGATGCTCGATTGGCTGTGATGCGAACAGTGCCTGAAAACATTGCGGCGTTTTTCCATACGCCGACGCCTCACGAATGGGTTGTAGAGGCGAGCAATCGGCTGCCGGAGTTGCTGCTGGACCACGCAAATTGCGAACTGAAGGCGGCGTCCACGGCGCTGGGGTTCATCTACCGCTATCCGGAAAAAACCGCGCTCGTCACGCGCATGTCGCGCCTTGCCCGGGAAGAGCTCAGACACTTCGAGCAGGTCAGGAAGATCATGCAGGAGATGTCGCTACCGTTCGCGCAACTCTCCGCATCCCGCTATGCCGGATCATTACGCGGCGCCGTGCGCAACAATGAACCGGAAAGACTGCTGGACTTGCTGCTGGTTGGCGCCCTGATCGAAGCTCGGTCCTGCGAGCGCTTCGCCGCCCTCATACCTCATCTGCCGGACAACCTGGGCAGGTTTTATGCGGGACTGCTGGACGCCGAGGCCAGGCATTTCGAACATTACCTGGAGTTTGCGAAGTCGGAATGTGATGTCGACCAAGGTGCGCTCGATCAAAGGCTTGGTGAACTCAAGACGCTCGAGGCAGAGTTGATCTCGACGCCCGACGAACAGTTCCGCTTCCACTCAGGCGTCCCCACCTGAATTGAATCATTCGCGGCTCGTCGCTCTCGGACGTCCTGTCCTCCGCGACATTAGTGCGTCCCTGCACACAAAGCCGCTCCTGCAATTCTTCGTAGCAATGTAGGAGCCCGCTCCAGCGGGCGATATCTTGCCTAACGCTGCAACACGCTCAACTCCGGCCCGTTCTTATCCCAGCGTACAACACTCCCCTGTGTAAACCAGTCACCCAGCACAATCCGTGACGCCGGCTCGCCGTCCAGGTTGAACCTGTGGATTCCAGGCCGATGCGTGTGACCATGCAACATCGTATCGACGTTTGCTTCACGCAATGCCCGCTCGATGGCGCCCTGGTTGACGTTGGCGATCTTCTGGTTAATGGCGCCGCCGTGTGCAGCACTGGCGGCACGCGCCTTTGCGGCGAAGGCCAGCCGCTCGCGCAGTGGTTTCTTCAGCATCATTGCCAGCCATTTCGGATCACGTATCATCTTGCGGATGGTCTGGTACTGAACATCATCCGTGCAATAGCGGTCGCCGTGACTGAGCAGCACGCTTTCGCCGTACAGCTCGACGATGTGGGGATCAGGCAGGATTTGCACGCCGGTTTCCTGCGCGAATTTCTCGCCAATCGCGAAGTCCCGGTTGCCGTGCATGAAGTAAACGGGCACGCGCCGACCGACCAGCTTGCGCAGGGCGTTCTTGACAGTCGCATAGTGTGGATTTGGATCATCGTCGCCGACCCAGGATTCGAATAAATCACCAAGGATGTACAAGGCGTCAGCGCTGGCTGCCTCGCCTTTGAGGAAAAGCAGCAGCTGTTTTGAAATCTCCGGAAGCTCGGCATCCAGGTGCAGGTCTGAAATAAACAGCGTCGTCACAATGACAGCCTGGAAATTCTAGTCGTCGTAAACGACGCGCGAAGCTTTCTTGACGACGATGGGCACGACCGGCACATCCTGGGAAAAGCGGCCGCCGGGACCGGTGCGCACATGCGCGATGGCATCGACGACATCCATACCTTCGATGACATAGCCAAACACGGCGTAACCCCAGCGATCCGGCTGCGGGTCGAGCGCGGTGTTATCTTTGACGTTGATAAAGAATTGCGCTTTGGCTGAGTGCGGGTTGTCCGTGCGTGCCATGGCAATGGTGCCGCGCTCGTTGGTCATGCCGTTGCCGGCTTCATTGAATATGAAGCCACCTGGCTCTTTGGGTTTCAGGTCCGGCGTGAAACCACCGCCCTGGATCATGAAATCCGCTATGACGCGGTGAAAGACAGTGCCATCGAAATAGCCGCTGTCGATGAGTTCGAGGAAGTTTCCGGCAGTGACTGGCGCCCGCCGGCCATCGAGTTCCAGGACGATGGTGCCCTCGGTCGTCTCAAACTTGATGTGCGGATGCGCGGGTACCCGGTCTTGCGCCAGGCCGGCGGCCGAAAAGGTCATCAGGAATATCAGGGTCAGTGTCTTTTTCATGCCGGCCAGGTCCTTCGGTCTAGCCCCAGGTCCCGCGCACGATACCATGGGTCGTGATTTCGTTGGAGGCCGGCCCACCGGACGGTGCAGGCCGATCACCACTCAGGCGATAGTTCTGCGAGTGGTAAATTGACTGACCCCGGGGCCGGTCGTATCATCGTGCCCCCGCCAGGCCCGGCCTCGGCGGTACGGAGACTGGACGCAACAATGTAGCGACCTGGCATCGGGGCATGGCGCAGTCTGGTAGCGCATCTGCTTTGGGAGCAGAGGGTCGGGAGTTCGAATCTCTCTGCCCCGACCAATCATTTTTTTGTTGGGAGATTCAAT
>Ga0114948_10000752_pt1 | contig 13258 bp, 12 predicted proteins | sample CR04metaG_FD_83877 | JGI IMG/M metagenome (GOLD analysis project Ga0114948, IMG submission 83877) | Deep subsurface microbial communities from Mariana Trench to uncover new lineages of life (NeLLi) - CR04 metaG | ecosystem: Environmental > Aquatic > Marine > Ocean trench > Sediment | place...
GAAACAGTTTATTCACCACAAAGCCGTTCAATGCATCGGCGCTTCTCACTCCGACCCTATTCGCGGCGGGCAGCAACCGTCACCTTCCCCGGCCATTTCACTTGCGATAGCAGAATCCCCGACAACATTAAACCGCAGCCCGTCAGCCCACGCAGGGACATGCTTTCTCCAAGCAGCAGCCAGCCGCCAATGGCAGCGAATACCCCCTCCAGGCTCAAAATAATGGCCGCATGCGATGGGTGCGCATTCTCCTGCCCGACTACCTGCAGGGTGTAGGCAAGGCCCACCGACATCACCCCGGCATAGAGAATGGGGATCGCCGCACGCTGAATGTCGAGGACTCCGTTGGTCTCGAAAGCCACTGCGACCAGCGCGCTCAAGGCAGCACACACGATAAATTGCGATAAAGCCAACTTCAGAGAATCTGTTCTGGATGAAAACATGCCGATGAGCAAGACGTGGCCGGCCCAGACAAACGCGCCGATCAGCACCAGAAAATCGCCGCGGGCAATCGTGAACTGCTCGCTAAAACTCAGCAGATAAAGCCCTGCCGCCGCCAGCAACGATCCGGCCCAGGTGTTCCGTCCCGTGCGTTGGCCCCAAAACATGCCGAGAATCGGGACCAGCACCACGTACAGACCCGTTATGAATCCGGCATTTCCCGCGGTGGTAAACACAATGCCGACCTGCTGCAGCGAGGAGCCGACAAACAAGAGAAACCCTGCGGACAAGCCGCCAACCAGGAGCGTGCGGCTTTTGGCAGACTCGACGGTTTCACCCCGCTGTCTTTTCTTCCGGTCCAAATAAAGAATCACGGGAAGTAAAGACGCCGCGCCTAGGGTAAAGCGCACCGCGTTAAATGTGAACGGGCCGACGAACGCCATCCCGGAACGTTGCGCCACAAAAGCGAGTCCCCAGATTGCGGCGGTGAGGAAAAGCAGGAGTTCGGATTTGACCTCTCTTGTGTCCATAGGCATTTTTCAGTTAAATCGGTCCACCCGTAAAGGCGAAAGGTCGCAGCCCGGCGTGCTTCTTGTGAGGATGTCTGCAACCAGGCGGCCGGTGACCGGCGCCAGGGAAATGCCGAGCATGGCGTGGCCTGTGGCCGCGACCAGGTTGCTGAATTTCTTGAACCGGCCAATGAACGGCAGGCCATCCGGCGTGCAGGGACGCAGTCCGCTCCAGACCTCTGCGCTTTGCAATCCACTTGTGTCGAAATTGGGATAGTAGTCGGAAATCGCATCGAGCATGGCATGAACCCGGCGCCGGCTGATAGCAGGATCGAGCCCCGCCAACTCCATGGTGCCCGCGAAACGCAGACTGTCAGAAAACGGCGTCACCGCCAGCCTGGCTTCGACCAGAATCGCAGGAATGTTTGGCTTTTGTTTCGGATTTTCGACGGTGACACTGTACCCTTTGCCCGCCTGCACCGGCAATCGAAGCCCCAGACCACGAACGATGTCCGGCGACCAGGCCCCGCCGGCGAGCACAAATTCGTCCGCCGTGAATTTGGCGTCCGGCGTGAGTGCGCTGCTGATTTGACCGTTGGCGAATTCAAACCCGGTCACTTCCACGCCGGTGAGAAGGATGACGCCGCGTTGTTCAAGCGCAGTCCGTAGCCCCATGATGAACGCTTCCGGCTGCAGATGCGCATCCTGTTCATAATAAACCCCCCCTACCGCTGAAGTCGAGATTCCGGTTTCCAGATTTTCAATTTCGTACGGTTGCAGTTCATTGACTTGCAGTCCGATTTCCCGCGCCAGCTCCGCTTCGCGGCGCTCGGTTTCAAATGTCTTGCGGTTTTTGTAAAGCATGAGCAGGCCTTTTTTCGAAAGACCGCACCCCGCGATGACGCCGGCTTTGTCGAGTTGCTCAAAAAGCGCATGACTGGTTTGCAGAAGCTCATACAGAACAGGGACCGATTTGCGCATCCGGCTTTCGCTGCAAGCGCGCATGAATTGCCACACCCAGGAGAGAAGGTCAAGGCTCAGGCGCGGTTTGATGTAAAACGGACTCTTGCGCTTGAACATCCACTTCACACCGTGAGCCACGATTCCGGGCGCTGCCAGTGGGATGATGTGACTCGGCGCGATGAGTCCGGCGTTTTTATCCGAACAGGCCGAACCGATTTCGTCCCTCTCCACCAAAGTTACGCTGAGGCCACGTTCTGCCAGGTAGTAAGCCGTGCACAGCCCAATGGCGCCACCGCCGATAATCAGGGTGTCTGATTTTTGTGTCATTGTTGGAATCGTCTGGAGCAAGAGAAGCGTACACTAAATGATGTGGATCGTTGGATTAATGGAGTAGTAGCGCGTTTCCCAGGCTTCCCACACTCCAACACGCGGTGGCCGCCCGCCCCGCTAAACCACCTGAAACCCGTGCGCATACGGATCATCATCGTCGATGAAAATCGTGTTCAAACCCGTGACGTGCGCCCAGCCCTCAATGCTCGGAATGATGGCGTCCCGGTCGCCGACCTGCGTCTTTGCTTCGACGCGCCCACGGAAAAGGCTGCCGATGATGCTTTCGTGCACGAATTCGTCTCCGACGTCGAGCTGGCCGCGGGCTGCCCACTGCGCCATGCGGGCCGAGGTGCCCGTGCCACACGGCGATCGATCAATGGCCTTGTCGCCGTAGAAAACAGCGTTGCGAGCGTGCGCTTCCGGCTGCGTTGGCTTGCCGGTCCACTGGACATGGCTGAGACCGCAGATGGTGTCGTCTTCCGGATGAACAAACGTGTATTTTCCATTCAGCCGCTGGCGCAACGTCCGGCTCATCTGAATCAACTCACCTGTGGAAAATTCAGCCATGTCTTTAAAATTGTCCTGCGCGTCAACGATGGCGTAAAAGTTACCGCCGTACGCAACGTCCACTTTCAACATCCCAAGTTCCGGGGAATCCACTTCAAGGCCGGCGGAATCCAGATATGACGCGACGTTGACAATTCTCACTGACACGACCTTGTTGCCGTCTTGTTTGAAGAAGGCTTCCACCAGACCTGCCGGCGTTTCCAGACGGAGCCTCCCGGGCGTTTTGGGCGACACCAGACCGTGCTCGATCATCACGGTCACTGTTCCGATAGCGCCGTGGCCACACATAGGCAGGCAGCCACTGGTCTCAAGGAACAGAATCCCGACATCGTTGGCCTGGTCGCTTGGTGGGTAAAGAATGCTGCCGGACATCATGTCGTGGCCGCGCGGTTCGAACATGAGGCCCGTGCGGATCCAGTCGTATTCCGCTAGAAAATTCCGACGTTTCTCGCTCATGTTCTTGCCGTCCAGAAACGGCCCGCCGCCCGTCACAACGCGCACAGGATTGCCGCACGTGTGGGCGTCGATGCAAAAAAAAGTGTGTCGTGCCATTCTCGGTTTCTGTTGCTGATATGCGAAAGGAATGTTAGTCAAAGAGGCTCAGAGGGCACAGAGATTTTGATCCAATAGGTTGTGCCAATGATCTTAAGCCTTCCCTATAATTTGCTTTGTTTTAGATTTGGATCGATAACAATTTTTGCTCTGCTCAAAGGTCTAGCGCGGAACGCGTAAACTGATCAAGATAGTCCAGCAGTCGGTCAGAAGAAGTGCTGGCCTCAATCTCGTCCGAATTTGCAACCGCGCTCATCACGCCGGCGTGCAGTTTGGCGGATGCGCCCAGGTCGCCGTTTTCCTGGTACATGTACCAGAACCTGCGGCAGTGGGCGTGCAGCGACGCACAGGCGCGCACGGCAAAAGCATTCCTGTCTGCGGCTTCCATGATGCGATCAGCGTTGCGATCGAGGCGCATGAAAGCCGTCAGATCGCGATCCAGAGCGGTTACAATCATCGCATCTGCCAGTTCCTTTAGTTCGTCGCGCCGGCTCTGCGTCGCCCGCCGGGCCGCACGCGACGCGATGAGCCGGTCCAGCACACGCCGCGTTTCAAGCAGGGCCAGGTGGTCAGCAATGTTGATTTCGCTGATAATCATACCGCGGCGCGGCAGCATGGAAACAAGCCTTTCCGCCGACAGTCTTTGCAGCGCCTCACGAATTGGCGTGCGCCCAATATTGAGCTTTTGGCTCAGGTCGCTTTCGGAGAAACTGCTGCCCGGTGGTAGCTCCAGCGTCACAATCATTTCTTCGATCAAGCGATAGGCTTTCTCGGCGAGGCTTTCCGGCTGTTGGTTCATTTTTCTTGAGATATGTGTTGCCCGAGAGTCACAGAGGACTAGAGAAAAAACTCTGTACTCCAAGGTACAATTTGACAAAAGTTGTCGCTTTGAAGCCCAACTAAAATTCGGTTATCGACATCTTGTTCTATCTTACGCCAACGTATAACTTGTTTTCACTGTTGTGTAGAATTCCACTGCATAGCTGCCCTGTTCGCGCGTGCCGTAACTCGATCCTTTGCGGCCGCCGAACGGCACGTGGTAGTCCACGCCGGCAGTTGGCAGGTTGACCATCACCATACCGGCATCGGCGTTGTTGCGGAAATGCTCGGCGTATTTCAGCGAGGTGGTGCAAATGCCGGAGGACAGGCCGAACTCGGTATCGTTGGCTACGGCCAGTGCCTCCTCGTAGTCCTTCACTTTGATGACGCTTGCCACCGGACCAAAAACCTCTTCCCGGTTGATGCGCATGGAATTGTCGGTTTCGGTGATGAGTGCCGGGGCCATGTAGTAGCCGTCCTTTTCACGCTGCAAATGCTGGCCGCCGCAGATCAGGTTGCCGCCTTCGCTCTTGGCAATTTCAATGTATTCGAAATTCTTGCTGAGCTGCGCTTCGTCGACCACCGGGCCGATTTGCGTGCCCTCAGCTAACGCGTCATCCACTTTGAGCTGCTCGACTTTTTTCTTCATGGCTTCCACAAATTTATCGTGAATGCCAGCCGTGACAATCAACCGGCTCGATGCGGTGCAGCGCTGCCCCGTTGAAAAATATGCGCCGTTTATGGCGCAGTTGACCGCTGTGTCGAGATCGGCGTCGTCGAGCACCACCTGCGGATTTTTACCGCCCATTTCCAGCTGTACTTTGGCCATACGCTGGGCGCACTTCACAGCGAGCTGCCGGCCCACCGCCACAGAACCGGTGAAGCTGATGCCAGAAACGTCCGGATGATTGACCAGTGCTTCGCCAACGATGCTACCTTTGCCCATGATCAGGTTGAAGACGCCTTTGGGCAATCCCGACCGGGCGATGATCTCGGCCAGCGCCCAGGCACAACCGGGAACGAGGTCTGCCGGCTTGAAAATCACGGCGTTGCCAAAGGCCAGTGCCGGCGCAATCTTCCAGGCCGGAATGGCAATAGGAAAATTCCACGGTGTGATAAGGCCGACAACCCCGATTGGCTCGCGCTGAACATCCACACCGATTCCTGGCCGCACCGAACGAATATGTTCACCGCTCATGCGCAAAGCCTCGCCCGCGAAAAACTTGAAAAGCTGTCCGGCACGTGCTGTTTCACCGATGCCCTCCGGCAAAGTTTTGCCCTCTTCGCGGGAAAGCAGTCGTCCCAACTCCGCTTTGCGTGCCAGAATCTCGGTGCCGATAAAATCCAGCACGTCGAAACGCTGCTGCGGTGTGCTGCCGGCCCATTCGGCGGTCGCTGCTTTGGCTGCCGAAACCGCTGTCGCCACATCAGGAGCCTCTGCCTGCGAAAAAACACCGACGATATCGCTGGTGTCGGAAGGATTGATGTTGTCTCTTGCCTGAGAAGCGTCTTGCCACTCACCACCGATAAAGTTCTTTTGTCTTTGCATAACTATTTTCCTGGTTTGGTTAAATACGTTGTCCAACCTACTTCCGTTTTGTCACCGCTGGCAACTCCAGTTGCGTTTCTAACGCTTTGGAAATGATCTGCATGACCCGTTTTCGCTCTTCGCCTGCCAGCGGCAGCCTGGGTTTCCGGACATTCTCGTTGCCGACGCCGGCCATGGCTTCCGCCAGCTTGATGTTCTGTACCAGCTTGGTGGAAACGTCGAGATCCAAAACCGGCTTAAACCAGCGGTAGATTTTCACTGCTTCATCAATTCTACCTGCTTTCACCAGATAGTAGATGGCTACAGTCTCTTTCGGAAAAGCGCACACAAGTCCGGCAAGCCAGCCGTCCGCGCCCAGAACCAGGCTTTCCAGCGCAAGGTTGTCCACGCCGACAAAAAGTTGATAGCGATCACCGACAAAATTGATGATGTCTGTCACCCGCCGGATGTCATCAGACGATTCTTTGATGGCAGCGAATTTAGGCTCGTCCGCAAGTTCTGCAAACATCTCCGGCGTGACGTCGACGCCGTAGGCCACTGGATTGTTGTAAATCATGATCGGCCTTTCAGCCACTAACGCCACGTCCCGCAAGTACTGCATGGTTTCACGCGCATCGGAAACATACCGCATTGGCGGCAACAGCATGAAGCCATCCGCGCCATTTTTCGCACCGCTCTCAGCGCAACGGCAGGCCTCTACAGTGGTGGTCTCGGCGATACACGCCAGCACCGGCACGCGGCCGCTGCTCACCGCAACTGCAGTCTTCAGGACTGCCTGTTTTTCTTCGGCAGTAAGCGTGCTGTTTTCGCCGAGTGAACCCGTTACGACCAGGCCATGAACGCCTGCTTTGATTTGAAAATCGAAATGCTTCTCCATTTCGGCGTGGTCCAGGCTTTCGTCTTCTTTAAATTTTGTTGTCACCGCCGGGAAAACGCCGGCCCAATCAACTTTCATGTCCGATCTCCGTGAAGGCAAGAGAGGAATTAGATATGCAACTAATATATCAGATATATGTTTAAAATGCAAAAACTAAAATTATTGAACAGAGATTTTATGGATCAAGTGAATGGGTGTGAATTTGAGGTGCCATCAAGTCCTCAAATCCGTCAAACATTCCCACTCTGCATCATCTTCGAATCACGACAGATTCAATTACGTCCCCTTCTTGAATCAGGTCCACGATATCCATGCCGGAGGTAACGCGTCCAAAAATTGTGTAGCGGCCGTCGAGGTGAGGTTGTGGCGAATGAGTGATGAAGAACTGGCAGCCTTCGGTGTCTTTGCCGGCGCTGGCCATACCGACCATACCACGCAGGTAGTTATGCTTGTTGAATTCGGAACGGATGGAGTAGTCTGGCCCGCCCCAGCCGTCTCCGCGCGGGTCGCCGCCCTGAATGACGAAATTGGGCGCCACCCGGTGGAAGGTCAGGCCATCGTAAAAACTCCGCTCTGCCAGCCTCGCAAAATTAAGCACGGTGAGGGGCGCAGCTTCTGCCAGCAATTCAAACTCAATATCGCCGCGTTCTGTCCTGATGATAGCATGCGCGCCCTGCAATTCGAGTATTTCGCTGTACTGGTAACGAGGCTGTGCTGGGGATGGGTTGAGGGTAACTTGCAGAGAATCGCTGCCGGTGATGGCGGTGAGCGCTGCTGAAGCGGCACGGGCAAGGACTCCATCGGTCGAAGCGAGTGCATTTTCAAGAAGCGGAACAGCTTCTTGCGCTCTAAATTTTGCCAGCGCTGCGAAGATCATCTGCGCCGACTCCGGGTCCACCGGCTTTGGCAGATTCTGGTAAGCGCTGACGACGCGTCCGGCATGGATCTTGTTTCGGAGTGAATCCGCACTCAACTTTTCCGCTGCGATGGCGACCAGTACCGGGTCGTTTTCTCCTAAAGCGCTCAAGTAAACTTTGGGATCGTAATACCCCTTGATCTTGCTGACGGCTTCAAGAATGGCGATCTTGATAACCGAATGGCTACTGTCGTAGCTGGCTTCCAGAATTCTAGCAACATTACGCGATCCGATTTCACCCAGCGCTTCCATGGCACGGGCGCGCAGCAGGCTATTTTCGTGAGCAGAAAACCGAGCGATAGTCGGGATGGCTTTCTCTCCCATCAGTTTGGCGTAAGCGATGAGCCCAAATCCGATTTCCGGTATGGTCCACTCTTCGTGACCGTTGCTGCCGGCGAAAAGTTGCTCGATTTGGTTCTTGGCGAGATTGAGCTCGCGACTGTTTTCCCGATAACCGCCTTCTTGCAGAGCCGCTGATAAACCGATGGCCTGGATGATGGCCACGCGTACCTGCTGCGGCTGATCGAGCAGCGTGAGATAATTCGCACCCAGCGTGAGCGGATAGTTCGCCAAGGCACTGGCTGCGTTTACGCGCACGCGCCAGTCCGTATCGCTGCGCAGCACATTGCCGAGCGCTTCGGGAAAGGTGTAGGCCTTGAGATTGCCAAGCGCCCGCACCGCGAACATCCGGACACGCGGGTCAGGATCCTGGAGCACATGCATCAGCGGTTCGGGCTCGACGGTCTCACCGACACGCATCAAGGCGTAGGCCGCTTGCCAGCGTACTTCGGCATCACCATCCTGCAAACACTTTGTGGTTTCATTGGTCAGCGCAGGATCGCGCAAGCCGCGCCGCGCCAGTCTGCCAGCCGCCAGGGCCGCCTCTGCCCGCACGTCTGCCTGTAGAGATCTAAACTGTCTTCGCAGCACTGAGAGTGTTTTGGTCGTACCGATTTTGCCGAGCGCTTCGAGAATGCGCCGTTTTACTGCAACCACATCTTTAAAGGTAAGACGCCTAATGAGTGCTTCCTCAGCAGTCGCACTGCCCATTTGTCCCAGCGCAAATGCAGCAGTCAGCCGAACGTTGTGGTTGACGTCGTTGAGCAGTTTTGTCACTTCAAAAACGCAAGTTGAATCCTGAAGTTTGCCCATGGCCTCCAGAGCACGGGTGCGAATCATGGGTTCCGGGTTTTTCAGGAACGGTAAGAGTTTATGGCAAGGCTGGCGCTGATCTTCCAGCTTCAGAATTGCTTCGAATTCCGCCTCGTGTTTTATGCAACTCGGTGAGATAAGACTTAGTAATAAGAAGGCAATGGCGCGTTTCATAGTTGAAAATATAAGCTTTAAGTTCCTTTCAGTCAAGAGATTTAAAGAGGTTCGCTTGCTATTCATCAACTTTTTGCTAATTTAGGGACATGATTCAAGTATCAAATCTGACCAAATCGTATGGCGCGCAGGTGTTGTTCGAGGATGTGAGTTTCAGCCTGAACAAAGGCGAACGCGTCGGCCTGGTGGGCCGGAACGGGCACGGTAAGACGACCCTGTTTCGGTTGATTCTGGGTGTAGAAACGCCGGATTCCGGCGCAACCAGCATTCCTAAGAATTACAGGATCAGCTATCTTCAGCAGCATCTCGATTTTACGAAAGCAACCGTGCTGGAAGAAGCATGCCTGGGCTTGCCACCCGGCCAGGAGCACGATGCCTGGCGCGCCGAAAAGGTGCTGGCGGGTCTGGGATTTTCCAGCGAGAATGTGAATCGCCCGGCGGCGGAATTTTCCGGCGGTTTCCAGGTGCGGTTGAATCTGGCCAAAGCGCTGGTGTCCGATCCCGATTTGCTGCTGCTCGATGAGCCCACCAACTATCTCGATATCGTGTCCATCCGCTGGTTGACGCGCTTTCTGCGGGCGTGGAAAAGCGAGTTGATGCTGATCACGCACGACCGCAGTTTCATGGACAGCGTCACCACGCACACGTTGGGCATTCACCGCAGGAGCCTCCGCAAAATTCAAGGCGGCACGGAAAAGCTTTATAATCAGATTGCATCGGAAGAAGAGATTTATGAGAAGACGCGTGTGAACGATGAAAAGCGGCGCAAAGAGGTGGAGCAGTTCATCCGGCGATTTCGCGCCAAAGCGCGACTGGCAGGGATGGTGCAATCGCGCATAAAGACGCTTGAAAAACAGCGGCGCAATGACAAGCTTGAGAGGATCGATACCCTGGAGTTTTCGTTCCGGTCTAGCCCGTTCAACGCCAAAATGCTGATGGATGCGCGCAATGTTTCGTTTGCCTATGACGGCCAGCCGGAGCTGTTTGAAAGGCTCAACCTGACCGTTGCACCCGGCGACCGCATTTGCATCATGGGCAAGAATGGCAAAGGCAAAACCACTTTGATGAAAGTGCTGGCAGGGGCGTTAGCGGTAAAAAGCGGTGAAATCAACACGCATCCGGCGCTTAAGATCGGCTATTTTGAACAGACGAATACCGCAGGCCTGGCTCCGAATCATACGGTGGAGCAGGAAATCATGCTTGCTGAAGCCGGGTGCACGCAGCAAGAAGCGCGCAACATTGCCGGCGCCATGATGTTCAGCGGCGACGACGCACTGAAAAAAATATCAGTGCTCTCCGGTGGCGAAAAGAGCCGCGTCCTGCTCGGCAAGCTACTGGTATCGCCCGCTCACCTGATGCTGCTCGATGAGCCCACCAACCACCTTGACATGGAATCGTGCGACTCGCTCATGGCGGCCATCGATTCCTTTGACGGCGCAGTCGTTCTCATTACGCACAACGAGATGTTTTTGCACATGCTTGCGACCCGCTTGGTGGTGTTTGACCGCGGCAAACAGTTCGTGTATGAAGGCGGCTACCAGGACTTCCTGAACGACGTCGGTTGGGAAAGTGACGAGGAGAACGGCAAATCGTCTCAAAAAAATGAGGTGGATGAAGAATCTGCCCCGGCTGCTGTCACGGATAAAAAGGCGTTGCGCAAATTAAAGGCACAATTTGTCCAGGAGAAATCGCGCGTGCTCAGGCCGTTGGCCTCAAGAATGGAAACGCTTGAAACGGAGATTGAGAAGCTGGAAGCTCGGGTCAGCGAGGTGACGCAAGCGCTGGTCGCAGCGTCGACAAACGGAGATGGAGCAGCCATCGCCGGCCTTGCCAAAACACAAGGCGAGTTGGAGAGATTGGTTAACGCGAGCTACAACGAACTTGATGAAGTGACGCAGGCATTCGAAGCTCAGTCGAAGACTTTTGAAGAAAAACTCAAGACCCTTGTCTGACCCACTTGACGCCGCAGTCAAATATCGAATGATTGAATGGCGAACCTCAGAACGCGATACTCACCAGGCGCCGTAACTCCATTGGCGAGAGTGGCTTTTGGATGAAACCCAGCAAGTTGATGTTTTCTAACTCCGTGTTCAGCATGTCGGCGTTTGCTGCCGTGATCAGAACGGCTTTGCACTCCTGGTTGCGCTGCTTCGCAGCTTTCAATATATCAAGGCCGTGGACTTCAGGCAGGCGATAGTCGCTGATGACCAACTCGTACTCATTCTCCGAGATTTTTCCAAGTGCAGAGTTACCGCCATTCGCCACGTCGATATCAAAGTCGAAATCGCGCAGCGCCAGTTTGATCAGGGGCAGAAAAGCATCATCATCTTCTACAATCAATACTTTGTGGGTGCTCATTGGCGTATGTAGTTCCTGACAGTTGTTATGGTTGCTTAACTTATCATCGTCAAATATTCTCTATGATTTAGCGGGTCAGTGCCAAAACCAATTTTGAACTTGACTTTTTGTGATGTCTTTCATAAATTTCAGTTTCATAATATCTGTTCATAAACAAAGGAGGTTACAGATGAAGAGAGCAACCATTGTTTTACTGGTGCTGATGCTTTGCATCACGATGCCGTTGCCGGCCCAGGAAAAGGCGGCCGAAACGGCGGACAAGAAGGAGATGACGGAACAGGCCGAGATGGCACCGCCGCCGGCGTTGGATGACGACTTCTGCAAATGGCTGGTCGGCGAGTGGGAAGGCTGGTCCGAAGGGCCCGAGGGTAAACACAGCGAATGGGAAAAGATCGAAATGGGATTGAACGGCCAGGTTCTGCTACGGGAGGCCGTCAGCAAAATGGACGATGGCGAGTACGCCGGTATGGGCGGCATGACCATCAATCCCGAATCCGGTGAGTTCATGGGATACTGGATGGACAACTACCGGGGTATGTACCAGGGCAAGGGCAAGCGCGAGGGCGACAAGCTGACAATGGAGTGGGAGGGGTATCAAGGCACATACACGAACGTTCTGGAAAAAGTGGACGAAAACACCTACACCACCACCTGGTCGTTCACCGATGCCGGCGGCAACACCAAGGAAGGCAAGTCTGAGATGACGCGCAAAGGGGCGACGACGATGAAGGAGTAGAAGTCGGGACATTGGAGTTGCGTTCATTCCCGGGGAGTTCGAAAACCCCGGGATTTTTTTTTCTGTGAGGATGTTGACGCGCCGGAGAATATTTGACGTCCTTTTCTTCCCTTTTAGCCCTCCCCCTCTGATCAAGTGATTGAAGACTGGAGCGCAAAGACGCTGAGAGCAAAATGAACGAGAATCCGAAGCAGTCTTTGGTTGCTATTCCGGGCTATCGGTGAAGAACCTCAGGATGCGTATGTTTTTTTAAGGCTTGAAGAGCTTGAACTTCAAATCCTTTATTGCTTTGAAATGTTTGGCGTTACTTGAAACATGTGTCATATTGTTTTCTGCTGCGGTTGCCGCTATTACGGCGTCCCCCGATCTTAAACCTGAAGAAATCGTGTACTCCTCAATGTAAATCGCTGCTCTGTGACCAATGTTCTCAGTCAAGGGCAGAACAGTAAATCCATAAGACATAATGAAATCTCTTACATATTTGTGCTGAGTTTTATTCATGGCGCATTGCAAGAGTTCCATGTACGTTTGGATCGAAAGGTGCCTGTTCCTGGATTTCTCCATCAACCTAACTGCCTTCTCATTGCCTCTTTGTACCCAGATGAAAATATCCGTATCAAATATCATCATATCGGCTCTTTCTTAAATCGCCGAGGGTACTCAGAACGGATTTTTGTGTGTCTGCAGACAACATGCCAAAAAAGGGATGTTCAGTCATCTTGCCGTGATGTTCCTTTTTGGCAGGAACAATAATTCCCTTGACCTTGCCGTGATAAAGCACAGTTACCTCCTCATTTCTTTCGAGCGCCTTAAGAATATCATTCATTTTGTATCTTAGATCAACTACGCTGGCTATCATGGATGCCTCCAATTTATGTATAAAACTAATATACATTTTTGTGCGTCAGCAGTCAAGAACAAAGTGGAGATTTCTATGGAAGAGAGGTAGCGTAGAGCGCACAGTCTACAAATTTGCTCTTTGCTCTACGCTTGTCGGATACCATTTCATCAACCAGTCCGAAAGTGTCGTGTGGCCAAGCTATTCCCGCCCTCAGCGCAGCAGCACCTGTTGACAAAGACTCACGATTTTAATATAATACAATCAGTTGCTCTGCCCGGCCCGGCAGCGCAAAAATCAGCCCGGGCGCTGAGCATATTTTGTCAGGAATTTTTGCAATCTAAAATGCCGATGCACATCACATTTCGCGAACTCGTTTCCCCCGATGACCATGCAGCCTGCGTCGAGCTGCAAAGGGAAACCTGGGGCCGTAACTTCACAGAAGTAACCCCGCCGACACTGATGACTGTTGCCCGA
>Ga0114948_10000756_pt1 | contig 13201 bp, 7 predicted proteins | sample CR04metaG_FD_83877 | JGI IMG/M metagenome (GOLD analysis project Ga0114948, IMG submission 83877) | Deep subsurface microbial communities from Mariana Trench to uncover new lineages of life (NeLLi) - CR04 metaG | ecosystem: Environmental > Aquatic > Marine > Ocean trench > Sediment | place...
CACGCTTCTCGGCTTGCTCGATCGCGGCGTGGTATTCGGGAAGAGCATCCTCGATGCCTTTGGCGTGCACCAGATGCATGATCTCTTCATACGACGCGTCGCGGGTGAAGAAGCCTCCTTCAGGGGCCTCGTTGTTTACATAAATGTAGTCACCCTCCACCGGGGACTCCGTCGCATACAGGTCCTGGATAGCGAGGTCCGAGGGTTCGAGGATGTCGTACATCGCAAACGCCCGGGCCTGCGTGTCGGTGTAGATGAGCGTCGCTCGCACGTCTCCCATACGGTTAGCTATCGCGGCCTTGTCGCTTCCGTACCTGGTGCCCGGGGCATCTGCAAGGTGGTACCGGAGAATCTCACGCGCTCGCGCCATCTGCAGATCGCTCACCCGCGACTGGCCGAAGATATGAATCGGCTTGCCGTTGGGGGCGACGTGCCTCGTGTATTTGGTGAACAGACCCGTCAGCGTCCTGCCGACGTCGTCCGGCAACGGCACCACGCCAAACTCTGAAGACGAAATATCGATGGCGTCCAGCACCTGATAGTCGATCTCGACCTGGTCCGGAACGTCGTACTCGATCACCTCTCTCGCCCCCGGCCGATTCGGATCCGGCCTCTGCTGAGCGAAGGCCAGCGTGGCGATGAGCACGGCGGGGACCAGCAGCATCTGCATTCGCTTCATTTCGAACTCTCTTCCCGGCGCCCTCGCGCCGCGTTGCCTGCCGACTCTGCGTTCGTTCGAATCAGGCGGCGCCAACAAAAAATGTATACAAAAAACACAAAGGCCTCAACTGTTCAACGAGAAAGTAATCTGAGACAGTGAATAATGGTTTTCGGCACGGAGATTGCGGTAACTGTATACAAAAATCTCGTACCGGGGAGTTGCTTCACTTTGAGGGCCTCAGCGCGTGGATAAGGTTTCGATGATCTCTGAACGACAAGCGAATCGACGACTTACACCGCCGCTAACGGCATGTTCGGGCCTCGTGTTCATCTTCGCTGTGTCGGCCGGTTTGATTCCGTCGGTCCAAGATGGCACTACCTTTCCGGCGCCGGCCTGCGATCCTGCAGAGCTCACCAACCGCGTCGGGTCGTATGACTTCGATGGCGATCTCGACGAGCTGTTCGACAACCACCCCCTGTGGCAAGACCATCCGACGCCCGGCGTGATCAACGACGCGGTGTTCGAGCAGCGCAACGGACGGCTGGAGTTCGAGGTGCCCTCGGCTTCGCGAGCCGCCTCTGAGGCATGGCGCACGTGGCGCGTGCCGATGTCGTCGTCGAGCAGCTGGAAGATCCAAGCCGATGTCACGGTGCCGGCGGCCTGGACGGGCGGCGAGGAAGAAAACCAGATCGGGGTTGGGCTCTGGGTGGGCAAGCCGGGTGGAACCACGGTGTACGAGATCGACTTCTCGGCCATGGCCAACGGCTCGCGATTCGTGTTGGCGCAGAACATCCAGGATCGGCATGGCGGCGATCCCAACTACGTCGGCTCCCCGATACCGATTGAAACGGCGTCGATCAGCATGGAGATCATGTATTGCGCCGATGACCGATCACTGAGCATCTACTACGACGGCGGCACACGCGTCGATACGCAGCCGGTCGATGTGGCGGGGATCTTCGATTGGGACATTGGGCCGGTGTTTCACGTCGGCATGATCGGGTTTGCGGAAGGCCCGGCCGCAACGGCGGACTTTCCCTATCTCGACAATTGGGAAGTCTTCACGCGCTGGTAGTCCCGGCGTGCCCAGCGCCAAACCTTGAAGCGTGTGGGGGTCACATTCATACTCTCGCTCCAATTGTCAATTGAGCCATCGAGGGGGCTCTCGAGAAGCATCCCTTCGTTTGCCGGGAGCGCAATCATGACATTTCGAGCCACAACATTAGTGGCCGCTCTTGTTTTCACTCTCACCGGCGCGGTCGAGCGGCAGAGTGCGGACATTCGGCCACTCCCGGGGCGCACAGCGGCCACGGACGCCGAAGCGTTGCGCCTGATGAGAAACGAAAAGCTCGATCTCATCCTGCCGGGAGCAATGCGCGACAACAGTGTCGACATGTGGATCCACGTGACGCGGGGCCAGGATCCGATGGCGATGCAATTCGGCCAGACCTCCGGCTATCTGATCTTCACCGACCTCGGGGATCGCATCGAGCGCGCCGTTTTCGGGGGCAGCGCCGGTGCCGTCGAGAAGATCGACGTCTGGGGTTCGGAAGCGGTCGCCCGCGCCTTCGCGGGCTACAACTACGACGACTCGGACCCGAGCCAGGGTTTCTCGGTTCCCGAGGTCTTCGATGAGATCAGCCGGTTCGTGGCCGAACGCGACCCGCAGACGATCGCCGTCAACTATTCCGACTTTCTACCCGTCGCCGACGGCGTCTCCCATACCCAGTTTCAGAAGCTGGTGCAGATCCTGGGGCCGACGTACGCCGCCAGGATCGTCTCCGCCGAGGGCGTGATCAGCGATTTCCTGGTGCGACGCACCAGCCGTGAGGTGGCGGCCCAGGTTGAGATCCTGGCGCTCGCCCGCCAGGAAGTCCTCAAGAGATTGTCGCGGATCGTTTCAGGCGAGACGACGGCGAGGGAAGCTGGCGCCCGGCTGATTTATTCGAGCGTTGCCGGCATTTCCGAGATGCGCTCGCCCGGCTACGTGTTGCAGCCCGGCGACTTGTTCTATGGCGGCGGCGACGCCGGCGGCAACTACATGGGCTTCGATATCGATACGAAAACCTACGCCTACATCCTGAGGCCGGGAGAAACGGAGGTTCCGATGTTCCTACAGGAAGTCTACGACCTGGCGATCGCCGGCCAACAGATCATGCGACCCCATATGCGGATCGGCATGACAGCGGGCGAGTCATTGGCCGCCATGGTGCAGGCGATGGAGGAGGCCGGATACATCTACACGCCTTTCGCCGATCGGGGCCAAGAGGACTACGAGATGGTGCGCCGCGTCCTCGCCGATACCGACAAGCCGGGCTTCTCGATCGACAACCACAGCATGGGGAACAACAACATCGACACCCGGGAGGTCGAGTGGGACATCCGGACGGAAGGTCCGTCGATGAGTCCGTTCCGGCCGTTCACGCATCACCTGAAGATCCAGGAGAACCACCTGTTCGCCTTCGAGTACATGGTCCACAAGGCGATCGACGAGCGGCCCGGTTACCCGCTCGCCTTCAACATTTCCAACCCCCAGATCGTCACCAGCCGGGGGGTAGAGTTCATCCAGCCGCCCAACGAGGGCATCGTTCTCCTCCGCTGAGTCCAATCGGGCGGATGGGGATCCATGTCGACGGCGATGAGAAGGGTTCTCACGAAACGCCCGCCGTGCCCGCGCTACTGCCGCTGACCGGGGAACCACAGAATGCCGAGGCGCCCGCGATACTCGAGGACGTTTCCTTCCAGATCCATGGCGGCCCGGGGCGGAAACCGGCGAGCCGTTGCGTACGTCACCGCGGCCAGCGCCACCAAGCCCACACCGGCCGCGATGAGCTCGGCCGGGAGATAAACGTCGGGGCGGGCGTTGCGTGCCTCGAGCCCGATCCAGGCGGCGACTCCGGCGATGATGCTGGCCACCGCACCTGGTCCGTTGGCGCGCTTCCAGTAAATTGCCGCCGTCATCGGCACGAACAAGCCCACCATCAGGATCGAGAACGACTTGATCATCAGCTGGTAGACGTTCTGAAACCGGAGGGCGATGACGAGCCCCAAAACGCCCAACACCAGGATCGACCAGCGCATCGCCCACACGACCTGGCGGTCGGGCAGGTCCTTCTTGAACAAACGGAGCAGGTTTCGCCCGATGATGCTCGCGGGAGCCAGTAGCCCGCCGTCGGCGGAGCTCATCAACGCCGCGAACATGGCGCCGACGAACAGCGCCATGGCCACCGGGTGCAGATAGGCTTTGCCCATTGCCGGCAGGATCGACTCCGGGGTGCCGATGTCCGGCATCAGAACGGATCCGGCGATGCCGACCAACACCGGGATCATGGCGACTGTCAGATACAGAACGCTGGACACATACATGCTCCACTGCGCGATGCTCTCGGTGCGCGCCGCGAAGGCTCGTTGCAGCAAATCCTGAGAGGCGATGTTGCCCAGACCGATGACCAGCAACCCCTGAGCGAACATCGTCCAGCCCCACAGCGTCGGCTCAGGCATCAGGTTGAAGTGGCCTGGCGGAGCGGTCTGCACCAGCCCGTTCCACCCGCCGATGTCGGCAAGCACCAGGGGAAACAACGCCACGAGGCCGGCGACGATGATGAGCGCCTGGACGAAGTCGGTCAGCGACACGGCCCACATGCCGCCGGCGAACGTATAAGCGACGGTAATCGCGGCTCCGACCCAGATGGCCGTTACCAGATCGACACCCGCTACGATGTTCAGCACGGTCCCGAAGGCAACAAAAATCGACGCCACCCAGCCGACGTACGCCGGAATGATGCAGACGGCACAAAGTACCTCCGCGGACTGCCCGTAGCGTTGCCGAAACAAATCCGGCAGCGTCAGCAGCTGCATCCGCCTCAGGAAGCGGACGTAGAACATCCCGGCCAGAACCAAACACAGTGCCGAGCCGAACGGATTTGCCAGCACCCCCGTGAGCCCGCCGGTGTAGGCGGCGCCGGCGGCGCCGATCAACGTGCCGGAGCCGAACCAAGTGGCGAAAACCGTGAACACGCACAGCCACAGGGGCAGCCTGCGGCCCGCCACCACGAAGTCGGCGCTGTTGTGGATGTTGCGGCTGGCGTAGACGCTGATCACGGCGAGGACGGCGACGTAAAGAACGGCGCCGACCATGATGATCGTCGACTCGGTCATGGCCGGTGGGGCGCTGCCGCGAGTGCACCGCGACGCTCGAGACCGCGAACCGCGACTGCTGGTGTCACAAGCGGTCTGCCGCCGGATCTTCGACGGTCACCCGAGCGGTTTTGTTCCCCCACGCCATCACGAGAACCTTCGTTCCTTCGGGCGTATGGTCGAAGTAAAACTCGAGCCTGGCGAGGGATTCCGTCCCGGTATCGACGGCCGCTTCAAAGGAAACGGATATGCGGTCGAGCGACCCGCCGGCCAGTGGCGAGGCGGTAAACGACCAACTTCGATCAGCGTGGGGCACGAGGGTCACATCGTACCGGCCCGCCCGCACCCGCTCGCCGCCGACGATGAGATCGCCCCGGGCTTCGAGTACGATGCCCTCATCGCCGAAGTTCCACACTTCGTCGAAGGGAACGTGGTCCCCGAAAAGCGGCGCCGTCTCGGCGACCTGTCGGCGATAGAAGAGCGCCAGCTCGCTCTGTCCCACGGTGTTCATCACCATGGCCGTCGGTTCACTCGCCACGTGATTTTCCGCGACCGTCTGCCCGCCATGCGAGAGGGCGATGTGCACCTCTACGTACTCCCACAGGACTCTTGCTATGACGCCACGATCAGGTCGCGTGTCGAAGAACACCTCCAGATGTTCCTTGGAGTTGTCTTCGAGTTGTGCATGCGTCCGCACACGCAGCGCCTCGGGGCCGGCTTCCGCCTGGCCGCCCCATTCCTTGAAGATCAGGGTCCACCGGGACGCACCATCGAGGAACTCCTCCGGGACAATTTCCATGGCATAGGTGCCTGCGGCCAGGTGCTGACCCTCGAGGAGGATGTCCCGGTTGCTCGAAAAAAGCGCTGGGTTGGGAGCGCCGATCGACCACGGCTCGCCGTAGGGCACATCCGCGCCGAACAAGCGCTTCTCACGGCCCGCAACCGCGGCTCGCCGATACTGGAACATCACATCCGCATCGCCGATCCGTTCCACGACAACCGCCCGCTCGTCCGGAACGGTGACAGCCTCGAGCTCGGCGCGTGGGTCGATCCGCGGCCGGCTGGTATCGATGGCCATCCGGAAGCTCATGTGATCGTCGCTGCTGTACTGGTCTGTGGATTCACGGCGGTCGGAGCGAATGCTGTGGCCACCCTCCTCCAGGCTGAGTTGTCCGGAAGCGTCGGTCCAGGCGCCGCCTCGGATGGAACGCTGCAAGTTGCTTCCCCAGCCGCCGGGAATCGAGAACTTGTGGCGGGTCGGGTTGAGAGAAGGACCGGTCGGATCAGTGGCCGGGCTGTTGGCGAAGTACGTGTCGTCGAACCAGTCGTAGAGCCAATCGATCGTGTTGCCCGCCAGATCGTAGATACCGTACGGCGAGCGGCCGGCGGGATAGGCGCCGACCGGCGAGCTCTGAACGTACCCATCGTCGATACCCGCACTCGGATTCCGGCGCTCGGCAAATCCACGCGTGTAGCTGGCATCCGCGAAGTTCGCCTGGCTGCCGTCCGGAGGGGCGTCGCCCCACGGGTAAACTCGCCCATCCGTGCCGCGTGCCGCCTTCTCCCACTGCGCCTCTGTCGGGAGGGTGAAATGCAATCCGGTCAGCGCGCTCATCCAAGCGGCATAGGCCATCGCGTCATTCCAGCTCACGCACAGCACGGGCTCGTCTTCGCGCTGGGTGGCATACGGCGCCCGCCAGCTGGCGTCGTAGCGGATGTCGCCGGGCTGCTCCACCCAACAGCCTTCGCCCCGTTCGGCATCGGTCAGGTATCCGGTATCCGCCACGAAGGTGCGAAACTGCTCCAACATGACCGGGAACTTGCCGATCCAGTAGCCGCTGAGCACGACGCGGTGCACGGGTTGCTCGAAGTGCTCCCCATCGCGAGAGCCCATATCGAATGGGCCGGCCGGTACATGGATCAGGATGCGACCCTCACCGAGGTCCGCCTCCCAATAGCCGAGGTCGTTCTGCTCGACCGAAAGCGCGACCTGGCGAACCGCTTCGAATGCTGGATCGAGTCCGGATTCACCGTTGAAGCACCCCGTCGACGCCAACAACGCGGTGGCGATCGCCAAGGCCAATCCTCGCGGCGTTGTGAAGCGTGTCATCGGTCCGCCTATCGACGAATCAGGTAATCAATCGCGATTCTGAATCCGAGGTGATCATCTGCGCTGTCGGGATCATCATGTTGCCGCGCATCTGATCGAATATTGTGGCCGATTTCGAGTTCGTCCACCGGCTGTCCGGGGCGACCGGCCGAACCGGCCCAAAACCCGGCTTTCATCACCCGGTCTGCACCGTCTGCCGGGCCCATAGGATTGAGATAGGCCTTGTCTTCATAATCTCCACGCCGGTCAAAGACCCATTCACTGACATTACCGGCCATGTCCAACGCCCCTACCGGTGACGCACCCGCAGGAAAGGCGCCTACCGGGGAGGTTGCCGCATAGCCGTCATTGACTCCGTGATGCACTCTGGCCTGTTCGGTACCGGGGAAGTACCTGTCGAACGTATCGTCGGCATAGTTGGCGCGGCTGCCATCGGGGGCCTCATTGCCCCACGGATAGATGCGCTGGTCGTCTCCACGTGCTGCGTACTCCCACTCTGCTTCCGTCGGTAGGACGAAATTGACGCCGGTTGTCTTGGCCAGCCAGTCGCAGAACGCCGCCGCGTCGTTCCAACTGACATTCGCCACCGGGTGGCTGTCATCCACCTGGATCTCCGGGAATTTCTCGCTTACTTGATGAAAGGCGTTGCGCCAACTGTGCCCGGGGATGGTGGTGAAGCCGTGATCGTCAAAGTTGTATACCCAGGGCCCCTCATGCCCAGGCTGCTCGACCGAGGTGACGTACTTGGTTTCTTCGACGAAGGCTCTGAACTGACCTTTGGTGGTTTGCGTCTTGGCGATCCAGTAGCCGGCCAATGAGACTTCGTGAGCGGGTGCTGCCGCGCTGCCGCTAACGCCAGCGTGCAGCTGGTCGTTGCCCATGACAAACGTACCGGCAGGCACATAGATCATGGTGATGCCGTGATCGAAGTCGGCTTCCCAATAGCCCCTAGCGTTCTTGCGTACGCTGTTGGCCTTCCCGCTCATGAAAGCCAGCTCGTTCTCCATGTTGCGGATATCAGAAGCAAGCTGTGCCTCGAGAATGTTGGTGGAAAACGCTTCTCTGTCACCAAGAGCCTGCTGGTCAGGCGGGCGGCTTGGGGGCGCGCTTTTCAGCAGGACCTTACCGGCAAGCGCGCCGGTGTGGCTCCCATTCTCGATGGAGATCACGCCGTTTACCACTACGGCTTCCACTCCCGTGGCGTAGCGGTGGGCGTCGGCGTAGGTAGCGTGATCGGAGATCGTGTCCGGGTCGAAGATCACGACATCAGCTTTGAAGCCCTCCAGAAGCAGACCCCGATCCTTCATGCCCAGGAACTGCGCCGGTAAAGAGGTCATCTTGCGGACCGCGTCGGCGAGCGTCAGCAACCCCTCTTCGCGAACGTACCTGCGCAGCGCCACCGACTGACTCGCGAACGACCGCGGATGGGCGCGCACAGGACGGGCGTCGTCCGGAACCGGGGCGAAACCCCCACCGTCGCTGCTGATCATGACCCAGTCCTGACTCATGGCATGGCGCATGTCGTCGGGCGATTGCGACGCCGAGGCGAACAGCATGTCGGGCTCGTCGAGGATCAAGTCGGCGACGATGTCGAAGCCGTCTCGGCCCTGTTCGTCGACGAGCTCGTCGAGCGTTCTTTCGAGCAGCTCGGGGTGTCGATCGGTGACCTTGATGCGGAAGTCCTGCCAGCCCCAGCGCGCCACGGCGCTGGGGTCCGCCCGCCGCGGCTCATAGGTCGATTCGCGCAGACGGGCGCGCGTCGCTTCGTCGCCGAGCGCCTGCTGGAGGGCGACCACGAACTCGCGCCGGGCGGCATTACGGTCGCTTTGCGACACCCCGGTGTTGAACTCGCTGCGGCGCATCAGGCGCCGCAGCTCCGTTAATGATTCGAGGTCGTCCGGAATGTCGATCAGATCGGTGATGAAGTCGATCGGTGCGCCCTGCAGAAACGGGTATTGATCGGCCGTGATGCGCACACCGCGTGCCCGCGCCTCGTTGACCATGTCGACGACGCGGCGCATCTCGCCCCAGTTGTCTCTGCCGGCGGCCTTCAAGTGGGTGATCTGCACCGGCACGCCGGCCCCTTCACTGATGCGGATGATCTCGTCGGCGGCCTCGAGGATGCTGCCGGCCTCGTCGCGCATGTGAGAGATGTAGACGCCGCCGAACTCGGCCACGGGTTCGGTAACCTCGATCACCTCCTCGGTGCTGGCGTAGACGTTCAGGCCGTCGTATTCGAGCCCGGTGCTGACCCCCCAGGCGCCCTCGCTCATTCTCTGGCGGACAATCGCCCGCATGCGCTCGATCTCGTCCGGGCTCGCCGGGCGCAGATTGTCGCGGCCCATCACCTCGCGTCGAATGACGTTGAACGGCACCATCATGACCGCGTTGGCGCCGATGCCGCCGGATTCCCAACGAGCCTTGGTCTCGGCGACTCGGAAACTCCCCGAGCCGTCGCTTCCGGTTCGCACCGTGGTGACGCCCTGGAGCAGGTAGTTGAGGATGGCGTTCGCGTCGTCGCTGTCGAAGGCGTCGTCCACGTGGGTGTGCATGTCGATGAAACCGGGAGCGACGACCTGCCCACGCACATCGATGGTACGGACGGCGGTACGGTCGCCGAGGTCGCCGATCTCGGCAATCGTGTCGCCACGGATGCCGATGTCGGCGCGGAACCACGGGTTACCGGTGCCGTTGACGATCCTGCCGTTGGTGATCAGCAGATCGAAGTCGGCCGGAGCCTGGGCAGTGCCCGCCGGCGTCAGCGCCCCGCTCGCCGCGCCGGCCAGAGCGGCAAGTGCGACGAGTAGTGTGAGGAGCTTCATGGATCCGCTTCGGTGCAGGCCGCGCACTAGTCGGGTGACCAGGACGGGTTGCTGTTGGATATTCCCCGGCCACCCTCAGGCCCGCGGGTTCCCGAGGTCGTCAACCGGACCTGGTTCGTGCCGTCGATGTTCATGACGTAGATCTCCGTGACGCCCTCGCGAGACGAGTCGAACACGATCCGCGTACCGTCGGGCGACACGGAAGGGTTCGAATCCTGACCGGGAGCGTCGGTGAGACGACGCTTGTCGGAGCCGTCGACGTTCATGATGTAGATCTCGTAGTTGCCGTTTTGCGGCTCGCCGTCGCGGTCCGTCGAGTAGACGATCTGCTTGCTGTCGGGCGTCCACTCCGGGACCTCATCGAGCGCCCGTGTAAACGTCAGGCGTTGCTGGTTGGTGCCGTCGACCGCATTGGCAAGGTAGATCTCCGGGTCGTCGCGGTCCCGATCTGCTTCGAAGGCGATCCACAGGCCGTCAGGCGACCAGGCGAGGAAATTATTCACTCGTCCCAGAGGATGGTCGTTCGTCAGCTGGGTCAGATTGGAGCCCCAGTTACCAGCGTCGACATTCGTGCGCCAGACTTGCGAGCTGCCGCTGCGGCCTGAATCGAAGGCGATCATCGACCCGTCCGGCGACCAGGAGGGCCCGCCGTCATTCGCTTCATGGATCGTCAGACGGACCTGGCCGGAGCCGTCGGCGTTCATGATGTAGATGTCCCGGTTGCCGTCACGCGACGAAGCGAACGCAATCTGCGTGCCGTCGGGAGACCACGTCGGGGCGCCGTCAGAAGCCTGGTTGTTCGTCAACCGCGTCACGTTGGCTCCGTCGGCATCCATGACATAGATCTCAGCGTTGCCGTCTCGGCTCGACACAAACGCGATCTTGGAACCCAGGCCCTGCGCCGGCATCGGCGGCGGGCGCAGGGCGTTGCCCGGACCCAGCGCCAGGTAGGTCACAAGCATGGCGAGAGTCAGTGACGCTCGGGGCATGCGCTTCTCCGGTCTCTATGTGGTGGGGAGAGCATACACATCTCCTCAGGATGTTCCGGCGATGATGTAGATCCGGTAATTCGGGACCTGAATCCACTCGACGCCGTTGGGCCCGACGACTTGAGGATTCGAGAAGTTGATCGAGACCGGGTATCCGGGGCGATCGGGGAGGTTGGTGTGAACTGCGTACTCGAACGCGAAGATGTGGTTCGGGTGAATGACCAGATCGTCGCGATCGCGGCGGAAAGGAGCGATCGACGGGCCGACCGTCATGAGCTCACCGTTGTTGTTGCCTTGCGCGTGCAGGTCCAGGTAGAAGCCCGGGCGGTCGCCGTCGCCTAGGTAGTCCTGAACCATCCGATAATCGGCTTCCCCGTCGTCGGTGAAGGGCGTGTAGATGTACCCGTCGGCCTCCATCGCCGCGACGATTTCCTCGAGCGCTTCTCCCGAGGTCATGCCGACGCGTACGTGGGGTCTCATGATTGCTTGGGCCCGCTTGCCGAAATCCCAAGCCCGCTGCAGGCCTTCCGGGACCTCCGTTTCTCCGTCGCGGAGGATGTAGGCCTGCATCTTTGAGTCGACCGTGAAGGACGAAAATCCGAAGTCGAAGATCTGCTCCACGCCGTAGTTGAGCGAGAAGAAATCGCCGGGTTGAAGAACGTAGTTGCGGCTGTCCGTCGGGGAGGGGAGCCCGGGTGCCGCCTTGCTTTCGGCGCTGGCGGAATAGAGGACCGAGGCCCTGCGCAGGTCGCTGAGCTTCGTCCTGCCGGGTATGACGCCCTCGAGCTGGGCGATCGCTCCCTGTCGCGCGCCCTCGAGCGTGATGGCCTGGATCGCGACTTCGAGAGAGAGGCGACGCGAGCGAAAGTCGGTGATCAGATACTCGGCCGACACGATCCGTGACGACAGCTCCGGCCCGAGGATTTGCTCGAGCTTCCGATACTGGGTGTACGAGATGCCGTCGGCGACGGCGAGCCAGTCGGAGTAATTGACGGCGATTCTTTCGGGGTCGTGTGACGCGACGTACTCCCGCAGCTCGTCGTAGACGCTGAAGTCCACGTTGCCGGGGTCGTAGCCGGTGAGCGCCCGTGAGATCTCCATCGAGCCGAAGACGTCGATGTTCTCGATCGCGCCTTGTCCGCCGAAGACCTCGCCGAACACGGCTCGCTCGATGCGATCGCCGACGTCCGTGAAGATGATGAACCCGCCCGTCCGGCCGAGTTCGTAGTCCAACGGATCAGGATTCCCTTGGCGCGTACCGTGAATCCACATGTCGATGTCGTGGTCGCGCATGGCGCTCGGCAGGATCAGGTCGAGCCTGTCGTTGCGGATCAGGCGGAGCCACTCGTCTTGATCGGGCTTGGCAATCTGCTCCTGCGCACCGACAAGAGAGCCAACACCCAGCATGAGCATCACAAGCGCCAACAACAGGCGATCTCGCATTGGTTCCTCCCGGCCTGGCAGTCGCGACGGCGGTGCGACACCCCTGGTTGATCCAAGGCTGCCGCCACTCACCCACAGCTTTCGTGGTGGGTTTGTCGTCCTTCGTCGAGAAATGTACACAAAAGGCACTGTGATCGCCACGTTGTGACCTTAGTGCCCTTCATGGTACCGATGAGCCAGCAAAGCTTGATGATTTCGAAAATTGCATACAAAAAGCTCACAACCATGGAGGCGTCTATGTCGACTCGATACGCTGTCCGCGTAGTCTCTTGCTGGTGCCTACTGACCTTGGCTCAGGTCACCGGAGCTCCCGCAACGCTGTCGATCGCCCTTGCTCCCGCGAATCCGGCACGCTCATTCGTTGCCGTTGAGCAGAACAGCACCGACTACGACGATCTCGTAGCGCTGTTTTACGAATTCCGTGAATCTGGAGACGCCACCAACAGCGCCGGCGTGCCCGACTACTCGGCGCCTGCGGTAGCGGAGCGGTACCAGGTCCTGCAGCAGTTTCGCGAGCGGCTGGCGGCGTACGACATCGACGCCTGGCCGATCTGGCAACAGGTCGACTACCACCTGGTGCGCGCCGAGATGAACGCCGTGGAATTTCATCACCGCGTGCACAAGCCGTGGGCCCGGGATCCCGGGTTCTATTCCGTCCGCGGCGGTGACGCCGGCGCCTCGATCGACGCGGAAACGTTCACCCGTCCTCTTTTCGCGCTGGAGCCGCCGTTTTCGGCGGACGAGAAAGCTCGTTACCAGGCCACTCTACGGGCGATCCCGGGAATCTACGAGCAAGCGCGCCGCAACCTTACCGAGGCCGCCGGCGACCTTGCCGTGCTCGCCATTCGCAACGCCGCCAACGAAGCCCGGATCTACGACCGCATTGCGCAGCGGCTGCAGGACCCTCATCCCGACCTGGTGGCCGATGCCCGGGCCGCCGGACAGGCGGTGCGCGACTATGCCGCCTGGCTGGAAGCGAACCTCGATGACATGACCGCCCCGGCCGGCATCGGCAAGGACAACTACAGCTGGTGGATGC
>Ga0114948_10000759_pt1 | contig 13188 bp, 15 predicted proteins | sample CR04metaG_FD_83877 | JGI IMG/M metagenome (GOLD analysis project Ga0114948, IMG submission 83877) | Deep subsurface microbial communities from Mariana Trench to uncover new lineages of life (NeLLi) - CR04 metaG | ecosystem: Environmental > Aquatic > Marine > Ocean trench > Sediment | place...
CCAGCGACCGGGCGACGCGCCTGCACCTGGAAGACTCGATCGACATGATCAACACGACCCTCGATCCGCGCGCCATGCGTGAGCGCCCGGCGACAGCCGGCGGCGGCGGGCGCGGCGGGCGCGGCGGCATGATCGACTACGCCACCCATGCGCTGGTCCCGTCGATCTTCGGGTTCGACTACGAGAACGACCCGTTTCTGGCGCTACCCGACGTGTGCTGGCCGGATTATGTGATCCGCTGAGCCCGGCGCGAAAGGACAAATTGACGTTTTCGTGCACGATTGTTCGCGGCGCGGGGTAGCAGCGTGCTGCGGCTAGGCCTTGTCGCACGAGCGCTGGCGTGCCGGCGCTCCTTCGATGAGCCCATCGCAACGTCGCGCACCATCGTCGCCCCGAGTCGCGTCCGGCCAACGATTCCCCGGCTCTCCGGTTCGTGCCGATAGATATCCGAGAACATCTCGCCCATGTGCCTCGCGAAAAGCGGGCGCCCGCGTACCGCGAGGGGCCCGCCACCGGCCGGGATCCCGTTCCCCGCGGCGACGCCGATTTCTCTGAACCGGATAGCATGTGCTCATGGAGAAGCTCCGCATCCAGGGCGGTCGCACGCTGAGCGGCCAGGTGCGGATCGGGGGCGCCAAGAACGCCGCCCTGCCCGAGCTGGTCGCCACCCTGCTGACCGAGGAGCCGGTGCGGCTCACGAATGTCCCGGCGGTGCGGGACGTCGCCACGATTGTGCGCCTGCTCGAGCACCTCGGGGTCGCCATCGAGCACGATGCCGACGAGACGCGGGCCCAGCTTTCCGCCTTCAATGAAACCGAGGCCCCGTACGACCTGGTGAAGACGATGCGGGCGTCGTTCCTCGTCCTCGGCCCGTTGCTCGCCCGCACCGGACGGGCGCGGGTGTCGTTGCCGGGAGGCTGCGCCATAGGCGCCCGGCCGGTCGACCAGCATCTGTCCGGGCTCGCCCGCCTGGGTGCCGATCTACGGGTCGAAGAGGGCTATGTCGTCGCCGAAGCGCAGCGTCTACGCGGCGTCGACCTCACGTTCGATTCTCCCACCGTGGGCGGCACCGAGCACTTGATGCTGGCGGCATCGCTGGCGGACGGCACCACCGTGCTGCGCAACGCGGCACGCGAGCCTGAGGTCGCCGATCTCGCCGCGCTGCTCAACGCGATGGGCGCCGAAGTCGAAGGAGCCGGCTCCGACACGGTCGTGATTCGCGGCGTCTCGGAGCTCGGCGGGGCCGATCACGAGATCCTCCCCGATCGCATCGAGACCGGCACCTACCTCATCGCCGGCGCCCTGAAAGGGGATCGGCTCGAGGTCACGAAGTGCCGGCCGATGGACTTGGAGGCGGTGATCGACAAGGTCCAGGAAGTCGGCGCCGACATCGAGATCGGCGACGACTTCCTGCGGGTCAGCGCCGCTTACGATTATCGTTGCGTCGACGCGCGCACCCAGCCCCACCCCGGCTTCCCGACCGACATGCAAGCCCAATACATGGCCCTGATGACCCAAGCAACCGGGTCGGCGGTAGTCACGGAGACGATCTTCGAGAACCGCTTCATGCACGTGCCCGAGCTCAACCGCATGGGCGCCGATATCACCGTCGACGGTCACACCGCCATCGTCCGCGGCCCGCGGCGACTGGGCGGAGCCAAGGTCATGGCCACCGACCTGCGGGCGTCGGCGTCGCTCGTGCTCGCCGGGCTCGCGGCGGAGGGAGAGACCATCATCGACCGCCTGTACCATCTCGACCGCGGCTACGAGTTGCTGGTCGAGAAACTCAGCGGCGCCGGCGCCGAGGTCGAGCGCTTCCGCGAGTAGAAAGGAAACGGCATGTCTGACGATTGTCTGTTCTGCAAGATCGCGGCGGGCGATATCCCCGCGACCATCGTCCATCAAGACGACGACGTGGTCGCCTTCGAGGACATCAACCCGCAGGCGCCGCACCACGTGATCATCATCCCGCGGCAACACATCGCCACGGTCAACGACGTGGAGCCCGAGCACGAAGGGTTGATCGGCAAGCTGGCAACCACCGCCAAGGCAATCGCCGCCGAGCGCGGCTTCGCCGGCGACGGCTACCGGCTGGTGCTGAACTGCAACAGCGCCGGGGGGCAAACGGTGTTCCACATCCACATGCACCTGCTCGGCGGTCGTAGCCTCGCCTGGCCTCCGGGCTAGCAGGCCGTGGCAACCGCGTTGAAAAGTCCGGGCTGGTCCCAGTAGCTCTGCCGGCGCACACCGGAGTCTCGTGGAGTCTCGAGCTCGGCCAAGCTGGACGCCGCGGTAACATCGGCCGAACCCACCCCACACTCGAGAGGAGACATCATGTCTTCAGGCCTGGTCATCGAACAGCGCGACGGCGTGCGCGTAGCCCGCATGGAGTTCGGCCGCGCCAATGCCATGAACCAAGAACTGCTCGACGGGCTCGCCGCCGGTCTTGCCGATGGTGACCCGCAGCCGACGGTGCTGACCGGCGACGGCAGAGTCTTCTCGGCCGGGCTCGACCTGGTGACCCTCGACGAGTACGACCGCGACGGCCTCGAGGAATTCCTGACCCGCTTTGCGGCCACCATGATCCAGGTGCTCACGACCCCCTACCCGCTCGTCGCCGCGGTCAACGGTCACGCCGTCGCCGGCGGCTGCGTGTTGGCGCTGGCGTGTGATTACCGGGTCGGCACGGAGGGTGAGTTCAAGATCGGCATGAACGAGCTGTCCCATGGCCTGCCGCTACCCGCGGTGGCGAGCGAAATTCCGCGCGGCGCGCTGACCCCTCAGACCTACCGAACCGTTGTCATGAGTGGTGTCCTGATGGCGCCCGAGACCGCCCAGCGGGTAGGGATCTTCGACATGGTGAGCGAGGACGCCGAGAGCTGTCTCGAGCAGGCCTGCACCCTGGCGCGAGCGCAAGGCAAGTGGCCGGAGGCGTTTGCGGCGGTGAAAGCGGCGGTGATCGCTCCGGTCGTCAACGCCATCAAGAACCTGCGCGAACCCCTCGACCGTCGCTTCGTGGATATCTGGTTCTCCGACGCCACCACCGCATCGAGGCGCGAGACGATCGAGAGGCTGCAGAGCAAGTGATGCTACCCACGGCGGCACGTTGTCCATGGCTCGCCGGGTTTGTGGCTTTCGCCGCGACAACGGCCCAAACGCTGGTCCCCACCGCCGAAGCTGCCCACGGCGTGTCGACGCCGATGAGCCCGCCGCAGCAACGGTCACTCCGCGTCGACGGCCAGAGAGCACTCGCCAACCTCCGGCGCCTCGCCACCTTCGGCGCCACTCCCGACGGCGGTACGACGCGGCTCGCGTTCAGCGACGAGGATCTCGCCGCCCGCGCGTTCATGACCGGGCTCATGGAAAGCGCCGGGCTGTCGGTATCGACCGACGACGTTGGCAATCTGATCGGCAGGCGCGCCGGCAGCGACGTGAGCCTGCCGCCGATCATGCTGGGCTCTCACATCGACACGGTTCCCGCGGGGGGCAGCTTCGACGGCCAGGTGGGCTCGATCGGCGCGCTCGAAGTCGCCCAGACACTTGCCGATTACGGCATCACGACGCGACACCCGCTCGAATTCGTGATCTTCCAGAACGAGGAGGGGGGCAAGACAGGCAGCCGCGCCCTGATCGGCATCGTCGAGCCGCGTGAGCTCGACGTGGTGACCGCCAGCGGCTACAGCATCGGGGAGGGCATCCGGATCCTCGGCGGCGACCCGGCGCGGCTCGCGGCGGCAGAGCGCGATCCGGGCTCGATCGCGGCCTTTCTCGAGCTCCACATCGAGCAAGGCGCCATCTTGCATGGGCAGGGTATCGACATCGGCGTGGTCGAGGGAATCGTCGGGATCAAGCGCTGGGACGTAACCTTCGAGGGCGTCGCCAACCACGCCGGCACAACGCCGATGAACGCCCGCCGCGACGCGCTGCTGGCGGCGGCCCGCTTCATCGACGCGGTGCACGATGTCGCCAGCACGACCCCCGGCCGCCAGGTGGCCACCGTCGGGCGCATCGACGAGTCGCCGGGAGCACCCAACGTCATTCCCGGATTGGTAACGGTGAGCCTCGAGATCCGAGACCTCGAGATGAGCGTCGTCGACGCCGTCTTCGAGGCGATTCGCGCCCGTGCCAGGACGATCGCCTCGGCCACCGATACCTCGGTCGGCTTCGAGAGTTTCTACGTTAGCCACGAAGCACCTACCGACCCGCAGATCCGAGCGCTGGTAGCGGAGGCCGCCGAAGACCTCGGTCTCAGCAGTCTGGCGATGCCGAGCGGCGCCGGTCATGACGCGCAGAGTATCGCCGTGCTCGCCCCGATCGGCATGATCTTTGTTCCGAGTATCGACGGCATCAGCCACTCTCCGCGCGAGCGCTCCGCGCCTGATGCGATCGTGGCGGGCGTCAACGTCCTGCTGCACACGCTGCTGAAGCTTGATGAGCGCGATCTGGGATCAGGGCGCGCTTCTGGACACTCGGCGCGCACTCATTGATGATCCCGGGGTGAGCCTCTACGCCAAGGTCGCCGACCTGCCGCTCGAGATTGCCGAGCATTCGTTCGAGTCCCTCGCCCAGGTCGTGCCGAGCGGCTTTACGCGGAAGACGACGTTGATCCGTCTGCGCGGAGGCGGCGAAGAGGGCCAGGGCGAAGACGTCATCTGGAACGACGAGGACCACCGGCTCCTCCAGCAGGAAGCCGACCTCTCGCTCGCCGGGACCTACACGCTCGACGAATTCTCGCACCGCCTCGACGAGACGCCGTTGTTCGTCAAGCCACCGGGGCGCAGCGACTACACGCTGTATCGTCGCTGGGGCTTCGAGAGCGCCGCCCTCGATCTCGCCTTGCGGCAAGCCGGTGTTTCGCTTGCCGACGCCCTCGGCATCGAGATGAAGCCGCTGACGTTTGTCATCTCCACCGGCCTCGGCGACCCTGCCAGCGTCGAGCCGTTGCGCCGGCGGCTCGAGCTCTACCCGGACATGCGCTTCAAGCTCGATCTGTCGGAGAGCTGGACCCCCGAGCTCGCCGCCGAGCTCGCCGAGATGGGTACTGTCGATTGCGTCGACCTCAAGGGCCTCTACGACAGTGATGACTTTTCTGGTCCCGCAGCGAACCCCGAGCAATATCGCTTCGTTGCCGACACCATCGGCGGCGCCTGGATCGAGGATCCGTACCTCGATGAGGCGACCCGCGACGCTCTCGCCGCGCACCACGACCGCATCACCTGGGACGCCAACATTCACTCGATCGCCGACATCGCCACGCTGCCGTTCAAACCGACGGGCGTGAACATGAAGCCATCGCGCTTCGGGTTTCTGTCGGAGTTGCTCCGCACCTACGAGTATTGCGACGGTCAGCGCATCCGGATGTACGGCGGCGGCCAATTCGAGCTCGGCGTCGGGCGCGGCCAGGTGCAATACTTGGCCAGCCTGTTTCACCCCGACGGCGCCAACGACGTCGCGCCGCTGCCCTACAACGAGTCCGAGCTCGTTGCAGGGCTGCCAATCAGCCCCCTTCTCCCGGCTCCGCCGCCGACCGGCTTCCGCTGGTAGCGAACCGTGGTGGAAGTGAGAGGTCTCGTTGCGCCGCCAAGGACGCAGGTATCAGAGTCGGGAGACTGAGGCGGCGTAGAGCCGCACCTCCCGTGCGCCCCCCGCCAGGAGGGCGACCGCCGCCGCGGAAGCGGTGGCGCCGGTAGTGACCACGTCGTCGACCAGAACAATCGTCGCACCGGCACTCCGCACACGCTGATGCCACCGTAGCCGAAATGCTTCGCCCACGTTGATCAACCGCTGCTCGTGCGGGAGACCGACCTGCGGCCGCGTCGCCCGGACCCGCCGCAACGCGTTGGCCAGCAACAGGCCGGGGCGCTCCCGCGCCATGGCCCGGGCAAGAACCGCAGCTTGATTGTGGCCCCTCCGCCAGCGACGTCGCCAGTGCAACGGTACCGGAACGACCAGGTCGGCACCGCGCAGGATCTTCGAAGCGCCCGGCGCCGCGGCCATCCGCGCGCCGATCACCTTGCCGGCGCGGATGACCCCGGCGTACTTCAGGTCGATGAGCAGCCGCCGGGCGGGACCTTCGAACTCGGCAAAAGCGTGAGCCGCGGAGATTTCACCGCCGATCGCGATAGCCGCGTCGAAGATCGGGAACTCAGCGTCGCACCCCCGGCAAAGTAGAGGCGCCCACGCATCACCGTCGGCGAGGTTGCCACAGCAGCGGCATAGGGGCGGAAGGAGAACGTTGCCGATGATCGTGGCGACCGTTGAGATATCCGGACTAGACACTAACAAATGAGACGGCCACGAAGGGGAGTGTTCCGTGCGCCGCCCGCTGATCGCAGACGCAGTCACCCGCTGGCGACATCTCGTCAGACGCGTGGCGCTTTGACCACCCGTTCCTCGACCTCTCGCAGTTCCTCGCTCGTATCGAGGACGACGGTGCCCCAGCGGCCGCACTCGGCGCAGTGCATGACGTAGCTGGCGTGGTGCGCACCACAATGCTCGCAGCGGTAGCCGGGCTCCAGCAGCTTGGACGCCTTGATGACGCGCCGGAACCGCTCTGCCGCAGCCTGGGCGTCACCCTGACGGGCGCTGAGCTTGGCGAGGTGATAAACAACCGTCGGCGAGAATTCGACCTCGTCCTCGAGGCCCTCCAGCTCGGCCTTGGCCTCCTCGATCATCTCGAGACGGGAATACAGCAACGCCAGCCCGAGGCGCGCCGCCCTCCCATCGGCGCCCTCGATCGACTCCGCCGACTGGCGGAACGAACGAATCGCTTGCTCCGGGTCGCCGGCGTCGAAGTGGTACGCAACAAGCTCGTTGAGCAGCTCGAGCGCCTCGGTCGCAGCGACACCCTCGGTCCACGCGTCGACGGCACCGTCGATGTCACCGTCGGCGAGTCGGGCGCGCCCCTGCAACAAGTAGGCGGGAACGAACTGCGGGTCTGCCTTGACCAGCGCCGCGAAGATCGAGAGTGCCTCCCGGCGTCCCTCGGCGGTGCCCTGCTCCATGAGCGCGCGACCCTTTTCCAAGCGCAGCCCGCGCACGATGGCCTCTTCGTCGGCCCGCGTCACCGGGTCGCCTAGCGACTTGATGCGCTTCTCCTGCGCCTCGAGCGCCTCGTCCCATCGCGACTGTTCGCTCAGCAAGTCCCGCATGCGGGCGAAGATCTCCGGGTCGCCCTTGGGCGCTGCGGCAAGCCGTTGCTCCAGATGGTCGACGGCGCGGGCGTGTTCGCCGAGCGCCGCGAAGTCGCGCGCCAGCTCATCGTGCACGTCGCCGGCGTCAGGCGAGAGGCCGCGGGCGCGCGTGTGCATCTCGACCGCCTTCTCCAAGTTGCCCAGCGCCCGAGCCGCGTTGCCCCCATGGATCCACGCACCGAGGCGTTCCGGGTCCTTCTCGAGCACCGTCTCGAAGCGTTGCAGCGCGACACGATGGTCACCCCGAACCGCGGCCACCAGGCCCGCCTCTATCAACTCGGTGTCTTCTGCCGTCTTCGAGTCGACACGCTGGCGCCGCCAACGCAGGAACGCCGCCTTCGACGACAAAACGACCGTGTATAGAAGAGTCCCGAGCACGCCGATCAAGATGGCGAGGAACCCCACCACCCAGAGGGACGTCTGAATCTCGTACGGGGGAAATCCCGGCAGGTGAAAGGTGACCGGCTCAGTGTTGAGGGTCGCCGTCCAGAGACCGAGCAATACGCCGGCAAAAACCGCCAGCACCGTCAACAGGTTGCGCAAAGACATCTCGGACCCTCTCCGGCCTGCTAGCTACCGCCTGCTTCCTGTCGCTCCTGACACTCAATGCACAGCGCTGCCCAGGGAATCGCCTTGAGGCGAGTCAGCGGGATCTTGTTGCCGCACGAGGTGCATTCCTCGTACGTGCCCTCGTCCATGCGGCGCATTGCTTCTTCGACCTGCAACAGGGTCGCGCGCTCACCGTCGCTGAGGCTGTACAGGAACTCCTTCCGGTAGCCCTCTGAGGCCTGGTCGGCGAGATCCTGCAACGGCTCTCCGGTTGCTTCGCGATTCACCACCTGAGACCGGCGATAGGCTTCATTCGCGTCACGGCGCTTGAGCACGAGCTGCTCGCGGATCTTTTTTTCTTCTGTAGCTCTCATCGAAACTCGAAACCCTCTGTAGGCCCAACCACGGAGCACACGCTGCGGAGATCCCGATCAGCGGCTATAGGGGAGACGATGAATGATCGTGAAGCCGCGGTAGATCTGCTCGGTCAAAAACAAACGGGCCATATCGTGCGGAAGCGTCATGCTGGAGAGGCCGAGAAGTAAGTCGGCCCGGCCGCGAACCCCAGCGTCCACGCCGCTGGGACCGCCCACCACGAACGCCAAAGTTCGCGCATCATCGTAGCATTGTCGCTGCAGCAATTCCGCGAATTTCGGCGAATCCAAAGGCTTTCCCGTCGGATCCAAGACGACGAGGAATAATGGGGCAAAAGCTGCCAGGCGCGCCAAAATAGCCTTTCCCTGGCGCTCGAGACGATGCTCCTCGCTGTACTGCTTTCCGGACGGTTCCTCGGAGACAACAACGCATTCGCAGGAGCGGAATCGGCGGATTCGGGACAGGTATTCGTCGATCCCGACGCGGGCGTACTCTGCGGCGGTCTTGCCCGGCCAACATAGGACGATTTCGGGGGAATCAGCCATCTGCCGCTTCGGCGGCCGCGCCCTCCGGGTCAGTTGCCGGCTCGGTGGCGACGAAGGGCTCGTCCGGCGTCGCCTGCGCACGCTCTCCCAGCAGCGCCGGAGCGTCTCTCCAGACCCTCTCGAGCTGGTAGAAGTCCCGCGCTTCGCGGGTGAACACGTTGACGAGGAAATCGACGAAGTCGACCAGCACCCAGGCGGCCTGATCGTACCCCTCGGTGTGCAACGGCGTGATCTCGGCAGCGCGCAGCTTGTTCTTGACACCGTCGACGAGCGCCTGAACGTGACGATCGCTGTTCCCGGTGCAGATCACCAGGTAGTCGGTGAAGCTTGCAATGTCGCGAACGTCGAGCACGAGCAGACCGATTCCCTTGAGGTCGTCGACCGCGCCAGCGATCAGCTCGATGCTCGTGGGAAGCTCGCCGCCGGGGCGCTCGACGCCGGGCTCGGCACCGATTTCCTCGGCCCTGCTCACGAAGCGACCTTCCGCGGCACGTCTCCCGACCGGAACAGGCCGTGGGCGCGGATGTAGCGCTCGACTTCGGCGGGAACCTTGTAGCGGACGCTCGACCCGGCGGCGATCCGTTCCCTGACGTCGGTCGACGAAAGGTCGATATGCATCGCGTCGGAGAGGAAAACGCGCCGGCCCTCGTCGGGGAATTGCCCCGCCGGCGGAGCATCATCGTCGCGCAGGTCGACAACCCGCTCGCCGATCCACTTCGGCAGCTTGGCGATCTCGTCGAAGCCGTGCCCCGGGCGGCTCACAACGACGACATGGCAAAGGTCGAGAAGCTCTCTGTATTCATTCCAGGTTTCGATCTCGAGAAAGGCGTCGAGCCCGGTGACAAACACGATCTGCACGTCGTCGCCCATGGTCTCCTGCAGCTCCCGCACGGTATCGATACTGAAGCTCTTTCCCGCACGGTTGACCTCTATCGGCGATGCCACGAAGGCGGGGTTGTGCAGCGTCGCGGCGACAACCATCGCGAAACGGTGCTTCGCAGCGGTGAGATCGTCGCGATCCTTGTGCGGTGGTTCGTTGCAGGGCATGAAGTACATCTCGGCAAGGCCGAACGCCTCACGGATCTCTTCCGCCAGAATCAAGTGCCCGAGGTGCGGAGGATCGAAGGTCCCTCCGAAAACGCCCACCCTTCTCAGGGACATGCGGTCTTGCCTCCGTGAACAGGATTACGGCTCTTCGTCCCTGTCAGCCGGCGTCTGTTCGCCGACCCAATCGATGAACTCGTCCAGCCCGTCGCCGCTGAGCGAAGAAACGGCGCAAAACGCTGCCCCGTCGGCCTCGGCGGCGGCGCGCAATGCCTCGATGACGGCCGCCGGTGGCGATAAGTCTGTCTTGGTAGCCACGACCATGCGCGGTCGTTCCAGCAACGCCTCGTTGTAGTGATGCAATTCGCTGCAAAGCGTTTCGTAGTGCTGCACGGTGTCACCCTCGGGCGGCATCGTGTCGACCAGCACGGCCAGCGCCCCGGTTCGCTCGATGTGGCGCAGAAAATTGAGCCCCAAACCTTCACCCCGATGCGCCCCCTCGATAAGTCCCGGGACATCGGCCAGCACCGAACGCCGATAGCCGGGTAGTTTGAGGATTCCGAGGTTGGGCTCCAGCGTGGTGAACGGGTATGCCGCCACTTTCCCCGTCGACCCCGTGAGACAACGGAGCAACGTCGTCTTGCCGGCATTGGGGCGTCCCACCAAGCCGACATCGGCGATGAGCTTGAGCTCGAGCTCGACCTCGCGCCGCTCGCCCGGGCGTCCCGGATCGGCGCGGCGAGGAGCACGGTTGGTCGAACTCTTGAAACGGACGTTGCCGCGGCCACCCAAACCGCCTTCGGCGACCACAAGGCGCTCATCGTGCCGCGAGAGGTCGCCGAGCTCTTCGCCGGTTTCGAGATCGCGAACCACCGTTCCCGGGGGGACGAATACCTCACAGCCACTGCCCCGCTTGCCGTGCTTGTTGCTACCCAACCCCTGGTTACCGTTCTTTGCCTTGAACAGTTGCCTTTCGCGGAGGTGGCCGAGCTGGGCGTAGCTGCGGCCGCAGACGATGAACACCGCGCCGCCATCGCCGCCGTCACCACCGCTGGGTCCACCGAGGGGGACATATTTCTCGCGCCGGAAAGCGATACATCCGCGGCCACCGTCACCTGCCTGGACCCGAATTCGTACCAGGTCGCGGAACATGGCTGATTTCCCGGGCGGCTCGTCGGCGCACTACGAGCGCCGCGCGAGTAGATAGAGAGGAGGCCGGCAGGAGGATAGCGCTATTGGGGCAGAACCGAAACGAACTTGCCGCGCCGGCCCTTGTCCTCGAAAGTGACGACCCCGTCGGCGGTCGCGAACAAAGTGTCGTCGCGACCGAGACCAACGTTTTGACCTGGCTTGAAGCGCACTCCACGCTGCCGAATGATGATCGATCCACCGGTCACGCGCTCGCCGCCGAACCGCTTGACGCCGAGTCGCTTGGGGTTGCTGTCACGGCCGTTGCGGCTGCTGCCTTGGCCCTTTTTGTGTGCCATTGCTCTGTCCTCAGGAAACCACGATCTTGTCGATGCGCAGGGCGGTATAACTCTGCCGATGACCGATCTTGCGCCGGTATCCCTTTCGACGCTTCTTCTTGAAGGAGATCAACTTGCGGCCACGACCCTCGTCGACCACGGTGCCCTTGACACTCGCGCCGGGGACGGTCGGGTGGCCCAGATGGACGCTCTTTCCGTCGGCGACGAGGTGGACCTCCGAGATAGACACTTCGTCACCAACTGAGCTTGGCAGACGCTCGACGCGTACCACGTCGCCCTCGCTCACCCGGTACTGTTTTCCGCCTGTTTCGATAACTGCATACATCTTCGTCAGACCTTGCAAAGGGGGGTCGGGTAACCGAGTTATTGTACGGCCTCCGAACCCCCCGCGGCAAGCTCGCTAGAACCGCTTCAAGCGGGGTGCAGACCTGGTTCGACCTCGCGCAGCCGTGACCCGGTGAAGATATCCGGGCTAGCTAGTCATCCGGATCCGTCGCCGGGACGGTGAGCGACTCGAGGGCGCGCTCTCGCTGCTTCAGCGTGTCGAGCTCGCGGATGAGCTCGTTGATACGGTCCTGCATGTGGGTTTGCTGCAGCTGCATCGCGGTGATCTCGCGCACCAGGTTGTGGTAGAGGTGGAGGTCGCGGTCGCGCCAGCGATCGAGCTGGCCGGTCATGTCGCTGAACTGCTTGCCCGCCCAACCTCCCTGCTGGTTGATATTTTCGTTGATCTGACCGGTGAGCTCCTGGATGTCCCCCGATAGCTTGAAGAACGCCCAATCCAGGTTCAAGGTCGAGCGATAAAATGGCCGAGCGAGGCGACGCACAAGTCTCAGAAGAACGCCCCGGATCCCCGATTGACCGCTAGTGTACAGCTCCGGGTCGCTCTTGAATGCCAGGGCGGCGGCGGGGGGCGGCTCGATTCGCGGCAGCTTGCTGCGCGCTTCGGGCATGCCGTCGAGCCACCCGCGCGGCAGGTCCTGGCGCCGCAGGCGGGGCTCGAGCTCGGCGTTGCGCAGCTCTTCGAGCTCCTCGTCGGTAAAGCGAACGCCGCGCTTCGCCTCGATCGCCGCCCGTACACGCTCCTCGAGCGCCTCGACGTCTATCGAAGGATCATCGATCTCGAAAATACCCATAGTCCACCCCGGCCGCGAGGTTGCACGGGTAGCGGTGGGGCCCGAGAGGACCCCTGTCCGCGCCCTTCCGCGCTCGCTACAAGTGTCAAGCTATGTCGGAGACAGCACACTAGAACCTGGGCCCGATGTAGAAATCGAAGCGCGGGCCGAACGAAACACCGAGCGGCTCGAGGCGCGCCCGCAGCTCGGATCCTGGTAAGCGCTGAGACACGTAGAGGTTCAACGGCAGCGGTCCGAGATCGAGCATCACGCCGCCGCCGAACGAAGCCACGGCGTCTTTCAATCGGCCGTCTTCAGCAAAGTCGAAATCGAAGCCGTCGAACCAGGCACCGCCCACGTCGAGGAAGAACAACCCGCGGATGTCAGTGATCGCCATGGCGCCGGCACGGACCTCGTCGATGAACGGCCAGCGGTACTCGAGGTTCATGAACCAGACACGATTACCCGAGAACTGTAACCAATCGTAGCCACGCAGCTGGTTCAGCCCGCCCATGAAGAAGACGTTGGGATCTTCGCCCTGGCTCCAGGCCAACCAAGTGCGCCAGGCGATGATGTTGCGGGCCGTTATCGGAAAATACATGCGATGGTCGACGATCCACTCGCGGAAGGTCAGGTCGCCGACGCTCGGCGGTGCGTAGCGGAAATCGAGCCGGGTCCGCCAGCCCGCGAACGCACCGAACTCGCGGAAGCGCGCCTTGTCGGCGATCAGCGAGACCCCCAAGGGCATGTACGTGCCGCTCGGGTAGGCGGAACCGACAATGCGGTCACCGCCGGTGGTTTCGAACGCAGTCGCGAATGTGTACAGCTGGTCGTAGTAACCGGCCGAGACCTCGAGGCGATAATCGCGGGTGATCGGGTA
>Ga0114948_10000762_pt1 | contig 13167 bp, 10 predicted proteins | sample CR04metaG_FD_83877 | JGI IMG/M metagenome (GOLD analysis project Ga0114948, IMG submission 83877) | Deep subsurface microbial communities from Mariana Trench to uncover new lineages of life (NeLLi) - CR04 metaG | ecosystem: Environmental > Aquatic > Marine > Ocean trench > Sediment | place...
AAGGCAAGTTGTTCGGCTCGGTGAGCACGCTAGATATCGCGGAGGCCATGCAAGCAGCCGGGTATGATCTACAAAAGTCGGAAATCCATCTTGGTGCAGGTCCACTCAAAGATGTTGGCGACCACGAGATCGCAGTGACGCTACATGCAGAGATCGATATAAAAATTACCGTATCTATCGTCGGCGAAGAGTAAAACCCTAATAAAAACCACGGCCATCGCCGCTAGGTTCAAGCTCGTTTTGTCGGCCGTTCACGACCGTTGTTCGCCCCGCTGTACGCAACACCAACCGGCTGACATATAATGGCAGCGCGTGTTCACCGGCCTCGTAAGAATACGCCGGTGTATGCTTGAGGTAGAACTGGACAAAACCAACACCTCGAGATCCCTTGTCGGTGGGGTTCTTGTATCTATGTATCAGTAGGGAGAGTCGACATGTTATCGGGGCGCGCGTTATTTGGCCCTAAATATCTCGCCTCAGTGGGCATTGCGCGGGTGTCACACGCAGGCAGTGTTGTCTGATAAAATCTGTGTCGTGGGTGCATTACTCTAGGTTCTAGCAGCTGGGTTTGCTGTGCACATGCATGCCATTCCATATGGGCGCAGCTGAACAATTAGAAGGCGGAAACGATGGAAGAGCGAAGCTATTCCCTTGCCGAAAGCGGCGCGACGGCCGAGATCCTCAAGGTCCCACCACAATCGATTGAGGCTGAACAGTCTGTCCTGGGCGGCCTTATGCTCGACAATCGTTCTCTAGATCAAATAGCGGACAAGTTGGTTGCCGATGATTTCTATCGCAAGGAGCACCGGCTTATTTATAGGGCGATTAGTAGGTTATGCGAGGAAAACAGCCCGGCTGATGTTGTTATCGTATCTGAACAATTGGAAAAAAACGGGGAACTCGAAGATGTTGGCGGCCTCGCCTATTTGGGTGCGTTGGCGAAAAACACGCCGAGTGCTGCAAATATCGGTGCGTACGCAAATATCGTACGAGAGCGCTCAATATTGAGGAACCTACTCGGCGTAACCGGTGATATCAGTCACCGTGTGTACGATCCTGAAGGACGCAATGCAGTTGAGATTTTAGACTACGCGGAGGGTCGCATCCTCTCAATCAGTGAGCAGGGGGCTCATCAGCGTGGTGGACTTCAGTCGATCAAGCATCTTTTGACGTCGGCGGTTGACCGCATTGATACGTTGTATCGCTCCGATAAGTCTATTATTGGTGTGCCAACCGGTTATGCTGATCTCGATGAGATAACTTCGGGCCTGCAATCATCTGATCTGATTATTGTTGCGGGGCGGCCGTCTATGGGCAAGACGGCGTTGGCGTTGAATATCGCCGAGAATGCCGCGGTCGGTCATGGGGTGCCGGTCGCAATCTTTAGTATGGAGACGCCGGGCCAGCAATTGGCGATGCGCATGATGGCTTCTTTGGGACGCATCAACAGTCACAAAGTTCGTACAGGCAAGCTAAATGACGAAGATTGGCCTAGATTGACATCGGCTATCAGTCTGCTTTCAGAGGCGCCTATATTTACAGATGATTCACCGGGATTAACGCCAATGGAGTTGCGTGCCCGCGCGCGTCGACTAAAGCGAGAGCATGGGCTTGGGCTCATTATTGTCGATTACTTGCAGTTAATGCAGTCGCCGGAAGGCAATGAGAATCGTGCAACGGAGATCTCCTATATAACGCGGGCGCTTAAGAATCTAGCCAAGGAGCTAGATGTTCCATTGATAGCTATCTCACAGCTCAATAGAAGTTTGGAGCAGAGACCAAACAAGCGCCCGGTGATGTCAGACTTAAGAGAGTCTGGTTCGATCGAGCAGGATGCAGATGTAATTCTCTTCATTTACCGTGACGAGGTTTATAACGAAGACAGCGTCGAAAAGGGGACGGCGGAGATCATTATCGGCAAGCAAAGAAACGGGCCGACCGGCACGGTCAGGCTTACGTTTTTAGGACAGTATACGAAGTTCGAGAATTATGTCGGTGGTGATTTCGACGGGGCCTTTGGATGACCAGGCCGGTACGCGCGCTGATTGATGCCCAAGCCCTAAGACACAACCTCAAGCAAGTTCGCGAGACCGCTCCTAACTCAAAGGTTATGGCCGTGGTCAAGGCTGATGCTTATGGGCATGGACTGGCTGCCATCGCCAATATCCTGACAGAGGCGCATGCGTTCGCGGTGGCCAGTTTCGACGAAGGCGTTGTTCTGCGTAATGCCGGCGTTGCTCATCCTGTTTGCCTACTGGAAGGATTCTTCGATGCGCAAGAGCTGAATTGGCTTACCCACTATCGATTCTCGTCTGTGGTGCACAACTTGGTGCAGTTGGAACAGCTGGAGCGCTGTCAAAGCTCGAGCCCCATTGATGTTTGGTTAAAGGCAGATACGGGTATGAATCGCATCGGATTTGTGCCTGATGAGGTGCCCGATGTCTTGGCGAGACTGCAGAAGTGCAATGCGGTGGGTCGTGTCCGTCTAATGTCACATTTGGCAAGGGCTGATGACCGCACCCACAAGGTGACGAACGACCAGATAGCGCTATTCACGCAACTGGCGGCGGGGCTGGAGTTAGAATGCAGTTTGGCGAATTCCGCCGGCGTAGTGGCGTGGCCACGAAGTCATTTTGAGTGGGTTAGGCCCGGAATTATGTTGTATGGCGCATCTCCAGTGGAAGGCTATAGCGCCGCCGAGCTAGGATTGCATCCGGTGATGACACTTACCAGTGAGCTGATTGCCGTGAATCATCGAAGTGAAGGTGATTGTGTTGGTTATGGTGGTGAGTGGGTTTGCCCAGAGGACATGCCGGTCGGGGTAGTCGCGATCGGTTACGGGGACGGTTATCCGCGCCTGGCCTCGGCTTTAACACCGGTGCTTGTGAATGGTGAACGGGTACCGCTAATTGGGCGTGTTTCTATGGATATGATCACGGTGGATCTACGCGGTAGGCCCGATGCACAGGTTGGTGATCCGGTTGTCTTGTGGGGAAAAGGCCTGCCGGTTGAGGAGATCGCAGTCCACGCTGGGACGATAGCCTACGAATTGCTCGCACACATGCCGAAGCGCGCGCCACGGGTGCAGATTAACTAAGGAACTGAGACAGTAGCAAGTAGCAAGTTTGAAGTAGCAAGTGACAAAGCAATAAACCTCGCATCTGGGGAGACTTAAGTTAGCCAGTTGTGATGGGTGGTTGACGCGAGTGGTCGATATAGTTGAATGAGGCGTGCGATTACTGATCATTCCTGGTGCAGAATTGACGACGCACGCTGCCTTGGTACTTGTAACTTCGCGCTTCGAGCTGATCTATAGAAATGACCGTTAAGACGAAGTCCGTATTTGTTTGCACCGAGTGCGGGGCGCAGGCATCTAAATGGAGTGGCCAATGTCCCGGGTGCAGCAGCTGGAACACGCTGGTAGAAACCGTGGCCGTCAGCGACTCAAATCGTAGCACCCGGTTTCAAGGCCTGGCGTCAACGGCGTCGAGTCAGTCTTTGGACACGGTGGCGGTGGATGGCGCAAGTCGATTTTCCACCGGCCTGGTGGAACTCGACCGCGTCTTGGGTGGTGGCATGGTAATGGGGTCTGTCGTTCTTATTGGCGGTGATCCCGGCATAGGGAAGTCGACACTGCTGATTCAGGCGCTGACTGCCATCAGCCAGGATGCAAAAGTATTGTATGTAACGGGGGAAGAGTCAGCTCAGCAGGTTGCGCTGCGTGCCCAGCGGCTGGGCGTTAAGAGCGCTCGGGTTCAATTGTTGGCCGAGAACCATATTGAAACGATCCTTTCGTGCGCTGCGGCCGAGCAACCGCAGGTAGTGGTCATCGACTCGATCCAAGCGGTGTTTACGGAGTTGTTGCAATCCGCCCCCGGTAGTGTGGCGCAGGTCAGAGAGTCAGCGGCGCAGCTGGTTCGGTTTGCCAAGCGTAGTAATACCGGCCTGTTTCTTGTTGGCCACGTTACCAAAGAGGGCACCTTGGCGGGACCTCGCATCTTGGAGCATATGGTAGACACGGTATTGTATTTTGAGGGTGATTCGAGCAGTCAGTTTCGAATTATTCGTGCCATCAAGAATCGATTTGGTGCGGTGAATGAAATCGGGGTTTTCGCAATGACGGAGACTGGTCTGCGAGTCGTGAATAATCCCTCGGCCATGCTTGTTAGCAAGCAAGGAGATGCGGTGCCCGGAACTGTCGTGTTAGCCACGCAAGAGGGGACACGACCATTGCTGGTGGAAGTCCAGGCGCTAGTGGACCAAAGTCATGTTGCCAATCCGCGGCGCGTCAGTGTCGGGCTCGATCAGAATAGGTTAGGGATGCTGTTGGCGGTTCTGCATCGTCACGCCGGGGTTGCGACCTACGACCAAGATGTGTTTATAAATGTTGCCGGTGGGGTGCGCATCACTGAAACGGCGGCGGACTTAGCGATTGTCGCGGCCACGATGTCGAGCCTGACTGACCGACCAGCCGGTCGCGATCTTGTGGTATTTGGAGAGATTGGTTTGGCCGGTGAGGTGCGACCGGTACAGCGTGGTCAAGAGCGAATACGTGAAGCGGCCAAACTCGGCTTTAAACGTGTCTTGATTCCGGCCGCCAATCGGCCGAAAAATGTTGACGTCGGGATCGAGGTTATCGCGGTCAAACGAGTGGCGGAAGTACTGGAAATACTAAAGCAATAGACCTCGGACTAGCCAAGCAGTACGTTTATCTGAGCTGAAACTGCAAGCGCGTTCCGGCTACTTCAATAACGTCGCCATCTTTCAACTTGGCGCCACGTCTGGCGATGAGACGCCCGTTTAGTTTGGGAAGATCTGTTGTGTCGCCGGCCACGAGAACAAAGGCATCATCGGTTCGTGTGATGGTACCCGAGCGTTTTCCAGTCTTACCGAGGTTCGTGATCCGTTTGCTCACCTCGATACGCTTGCCGCTACTAGGGCCACTGAGCACATAGAGCGCTGCCTTCTGCGGAACGCCAGTGTCTTCGGTGGCCGAGGGCGGGGCGATGATTACCGTCTTGGCAAAATCCTCAGTGGGAACCGAGGCGACCTTGGCTTGTGTCTCATTAACATAGTTCAAGGTATGTTTGCCAATCATTATCGTGTCGCCATGCTTGAGGTGATGTTTGGCAATTTTCTTATTATTGACGAAAGTTCCATTGGTGCTACCTAGATCTTGAATAAACGAGTCCTCGCCGATGGTAAAGATGTTGGCGTGCTCGCCGCTGACCGCCATGCTATCGATAGTAATATCTACGTCGGGACGTCGGCCGATTTTCATGTCACCTTGGGCCAACTCGAATGTATCTAACACTTCTTTGTTATATGTAAGAATAACTTTTGCCATCTCTTCGCCTACCCGTTATGCAAAGAAAGCGCAAGGACGCGTGGAACTAGGTTTATTAGCCATTGCTTTCTCTAAACAACTTAGCTATCGCTTCAGTATCTCTTAGGAACTGATCTCCTGTACGCACAAGTACGATAGATACATTGTCAGGGCCACCCCTAGCGTTGACTTGAGCCACCAATCGATCTGCTGCCGCCTGCAAATCGCTTCCATGATCCTTGAGTAACTGGGCGGTGACGTCGTCCGGTAGCACGTCGTTTAACCCATCCGAACAAAGCAAGTAAATGTCCTGGTCCCGAAGGGTTTGTTCAGTCAATTGTGACTCAACCGTAGGTTCTATGCCCAGCGCTCGCGTGACCAGGTTCTTATTTACTGAATTGCGTGCTTCTTCCGGAGTGATCAATCCGCGGGCTACCAGTTCTTGCACGAGCGAGTGGTCTTCGGTTATCGGCTCTAGCGTGTCGTTGCGATATCGGTACAGTCGAGAATCACCCACGTGCCCGATGCATACCTTGTCTTCGTGAAACAGAGTAACTACAACTGTGGTACCCATGCCGGAACAGTTCGGGCTCGATTGGGCAAGTTCGAATATCGCCGTATTGGCCAGCGCGATAGCTTCACCGACTGCCCTGAGTTCGACAGATGACTGATCAGCTACTTCTTCGTCGGCTGGTGGGGTGTCACGCGAAAAGACATTAATCAAGTGTCGTGTAACGACATCTACAGCCATACCGCTCGCTACTTCACCCGCCTGGTGACCGCCCATACCATCGGCAACAACAGCAAGCCCCAGCTCAGGCGTCGTCGAGATACGGTCCTCATTGTTGGGCCGTATCATGCCTGGATCGGTGCTACCGGCTATTGCTAGGTCGGCCATATGCATTACCCGCTTTGTACGGTCGAGTTCATACAATTAATAATAGCCTGTTTGAGCTCACCACCAGTCTGAAATCGTTTTTCTACATCCTTCTCCAGTAGCCTATCTATTATAGGCCGGACACCGAGCGAAAGGTCAGGGCACAGTCGCGTAATATCCGCATGTTTGTTATTGGCAATCTGAAACATCAATGCTGCCATCGTCTCACCGCGGAAAGGCTGCTCACCACTAAGTAACTCGTACATCATTACCCCGAGCGAGAAAAGATCTGATCGGCCATCGACCTTTTTTCCCGCCAGTTGCTCCGGTGACATATAAGACGGAGTGCCAAGGATAACCCCAGTCCGTGTTCGACTGGAAGCCGTAATGCGGGCGATCCCAAAGTCAGTCACTTTGATGCTCTTGCTCTCCTCGTCGTACATAATATTGGCTGGTTTGATGTCTCTGTGGACCACGTCCTGCTTGTGCGCATAATCGAGCGCGTCGGCCACTTTTGCGATCAGATCTAAGACCCACGCTTCAGGCAGGCGCCCTTGAGACTTAGTCAAATGCGTAAGATCCTTGCCGTGCAGAAACTCCATGGCGATATAGGCGAGGTCATGTTCTTCACCGGCATCGTATATGGTCACGATATTGGGATGGCTCAATCGACCAGCGGTTTCCGCCTCACGAAAGAATCGATCTTTTGCCTTTGCTAATTCTTCCTCTTCGAATTCGTCAGACAATGCCATGGTCTTTATGGCAACTACGCGATTGATTTTCGGATCGCGACCAAGATAGACAGTACCCATTGCCCCCTTGCCCAGCTCTTTTTCGACTTCGTAACGGCCGAGCGTGGGTTTTTGATCGACACCGTCCAAAATAAGCGTGCCCCCGGAGGTCATGTGCCGATCGCCAAGTGTAATTGTGCGTTCCGTCGTTTCGGCACGCTGTTTGCGTTCATTCGTGTCTCTGAACTTCGGATCGTGTTCAAGAATATAGTTGTAAGCCGACACGGCTTTGTTGAATTGACGTTTACGCTCGAAATCGAGCGAAAGATTGTACATTAGCTCTAATACTGACTTGTCGACCGGTAGCCGGCGAAACTTGTCCATGGCCATATCGAGTTGGCCTTGTCCCTGGAAGGACAGGCCCAGCATGCGGTTCGTCTGCGCTGCATCCGTTTCCACGGATTTCTTTTGACGCTCAGTGGCAAAGAAACGTTTTGTAGTTAGCGCGATATGCCCGACTAGCAAAAGTAGTGCCGGTGGCACGGTTTGCAACCAGACCTTCTTGTCGATCAGCATATACTGTTCGGCACCCAGCAAGCCCAGGAATAGGAACAGGGACACGATCGCAGCGAGGGCAGCGCCCAGATTAGGTAAGACGAACATGAGATATAACGCGACGGCAACAAAGATACCGGCGACGGCCGCTTTAGTCCATTCGGGTTCGATATAAAAATGTTGGTTACGAATACTGGCGATGACATTGGCGATGAGCTCTGCATCGGACATGGTTGACGAAACAGGCGTCACACGGGTGCTGCCGACGCCCTTGGCGGTTGGACCGATCAGCACGATCTTGTCTTTGAAAGCAGAGGCATCGAGCGCGCCGTCACGAACATGGTGAAAGGAATAGATGGAAAACGCTTCTTCGTCGCCCTCGGTGGAGTAAAAGCCTGTGAGCATGCCCATGTCTGCGTCGGTATTTATTAGTAAACGTCCGAGTTTGACACTTTCGCCCAAGTAAACGGTGATGTCTTTTGCCTCGAGATTGAGGCTACGTGCCGCGAGTAGCAAGGTAAGTGACGGGTAATAGTTTTCGTAGTGTTTGAGGACAAGGGTCTCTCTGCGTATGCCGCCATCGACATCAGGAAACAGATTAAGATGCCCAATCCCCGCTGTCTGGTCACCGAAGACCGCTAACGGTGCAAGCTCGATCTTGTCGGTCTCCCTCGGAGTGCCGTGCAACTCTGGGCGAATGACAATCTTGCTCAAGCGGTTTCGCTGAATGAACTCAGGGGGATCGGCATCGGGGTTACCCAGTGGTACCTGCACATTGAAGAACATGGGCATCAATACGTTGCCCGCGTTTGGTATGGCCTCGGCAAGTCTGCGGTCGGCATCGAGCTCTTGTTCAACGCGGTTGATGAATTCCTTTATCTTAAATACTTGGGGTGCCGCTTCCGGTGGAAATTCGGTTTTGCCCATGAACTCCCGCAGTTCGCGGAAATAGGCTAGGCCTGGATCGGTCTGCGGTTCTGACAAGAATATCTGTAGCCCTATGACTTTGGCGCCCGCCTCGGAGAGTTGGGTGATCATGTCCGCCAAAATGTTACGCGGCCATGGCCAACGACCGATTTCCTCGATGCTATCGTCGTCAATGGCGACGATGACAATGTCTTTGGTCGCAGCCGCATCACTGGGCGTGAGTTTGACGCCAGTGTCGTAGGCCAAGCGCTCCATATTCTGTAGAAATGCAACGCCGGACAAGGTGGCGGCGGCGAATGCTAAGGAGAGAATAAGGCCTAGAAACCAGTCCCGCTTCAACATCCCGCTTTTCTCATTTATGCACCGTAGGCTAGGTTGATCATTATTATAGCCATTGGCAGTAAGGGTTTGATGGCGTCGGCCTGATAAGAACGAGATTGAATTATAGCCTATAATATGTTGATTTAAAGCCGAATTAGTCTTTTTCGACCAGCAAAAGTTCTAACGCCTTGGTGTAGACCTGGGCCAACCGTGGCAGATCCTGCAGGCGGACCCGCTCATTGGCCTTGTGGATGGTCTCGTTTATGGGCCCAAGCTCGACCACTTGGGCCCCCGTCGGTGCAATAAATCGCCCATCCGAGGTGCCGCCGGTCGTGGCTCGCTTGGGCTCAACGCCGAGTTGTGTTTGCACCGCACTGGAGATCGCCTCAACGAGGGGGCCGTTGCTGGTCAAAAACGGGTCACCAGAGCGACGCCAATCTAGGCTGTAGTCGATATCATGTCGGCGCAGGCTGGCCTCTACGCGCTGGCAAAGCTCGGCCGTGGTCACGGCCGGTGAATAACGGAAGTTGAACAAGATCTCTAACGTTGATGGGATCACGTTATCAGCCCCCGTGCCCCCGCGGATATTGGAAATCTGAAAGCTAGTGGGCGGAAAGTCCACCGTTCCTTGGTCCCATTCGGCGGCCACCAGCTCCGCCAGGACAGGAGCGATGGCATGAATCGGGTTGTTGGCAAGATCTGGGTAAGCGACATGGCCCTGTACCCCATGGACGGTGAGGGTGCCGTTCAACGAGCCCCGACGACCCACTTTTATGGTGTCACCGATCGCGCTCACAGAGGAGGGTTCGCCGACAATGCAATAGTCGATTTTCTTGCCCCGGCGGTTGAGCCAATCAACGACCTTGACGGTGCCGTCGGTTGCGATGCCCTCTTCGTCGGAAGTGATAAGCAGGCCTATCGACCCGTTGTGTTGCGGATGTCGTTCAATGAATTTCTCGATTGCAACAACAAAGGCCGCCAGCGAGGCTTTCATATCGGCAGCACCACGTCCATAGATGTAGCCATCTCGTATTTCCGGGACAAACGGATCGCTATCCCACATATCGCCGGGCCCAGCTGGCACCACATCCGTATGACCAGCAAAGACTACCAGCGGTGCATCTTGTCCCCGCTGGGCCCAGAAGTTATCGACCTCACCAAATCGCAGACGCTCTACTTCAAAGCCAAGAGGACTAAGACGCTCTATCATGAGATCCTGGCACCCTTCGTCATTCGGTGTCACCGATGGACGTGCCATCAATGCCATTGTTAACTCAGCTGTCTTCTCCATGGATCGAGCTACGCTAAATGTTCCTTAGAAGTTCGTTGATATTGATTTTGCCGCGTGTTTTTTCGTCTACACGTTTGACGATGACAGCACAATACAATCCGTGACTACCGTCCGCTGCCGGTAATGTTCCTGATACCACGACGGAACCGGCCGGTACCCGACCATATATGATTTCACCGCTCTCACGATCGAGAATCTTCGTGCTTTGACCTATATAAACACCCATTGAAATTACCGACCCTGCTTCTACGATCACACCCTCTACGATCTCCGAGCGTGCACCGATAAAACAGTTGTCCTCGACAATGGTCGGGGCAGCTTGAATCGGCTCAAGCACCCCACCTATGCCAACCCCACCCGATAGGTGTACGTTTTTGCCAATGAATGCACATGAGCCTACTGTCGTCCAGGTGTCGACCATTGTTCCTTCGTCGACATAGGCGCCGATATTGATGTAGCTAGGCATTAGCACCACACTGGGCGCAATATATGCGCCATATCTAACCGTAGCCGGTGGCACAACGCGGAAACCGCGCTCACGAAAGCTGCGCGAGCTGTAGTTCACGAACTTAGAGGGGATTTTGTCGTAGTAATTGGTAAAGCTGCCTTTGATAAGGCTATTGTCTTCGATACGAAAGTACAGCAGTACCGCTTTTTTTAACCATTCATTAACGACCCAAGTATCGTTCGATTTTGTCGCTACATGAGCCTTACCACTGTCAAGCAGCTCGATGGCTTCCAAGACTGCATCCTTCACGTGTATTTCAGCCGTTCTTGGCGTGATTTCGCCTCTACGCTCGAAGGCTTGATCAATCACCTGTTGGATTTCATTCATGAATGGCTCTCCAAGTAACGTTATCGCGAGGTTCTCTTGACGTTCCGCACCAACTCAATTGGAAACATCAGGTAGCAGTACTCAACCTCGTTTTTAGGCTGAGTCCTTGTTTCGATCTATCGAGATCGGAATAGAGGTAATACGGACATTCGTTATTGTGATTGATATTGGTAGAAAGCGACAAATTATAAGGCATCTGAGTTTTGGTCTCCAAACGGGGGTTGGGACGTATCGAGCTTGCTAACGGAGACGATGACGCTAGACAAGCCGCTCCTTATCTATAAGAATCATCGGATCGGCATTCCTCATCAATTAGTCAGGAGCATCGATTGACCACGTTTAGCACAGCCTTGAAGTCTAAGGCGTTTGTCGTAACCAGTGAACTCAATCCGCCGAAAGGTACCGACTTAACAAAACTGTATGAAGTAGCAGATCGCCTAAAAGATTACGTTGACGCATTTAATCTAACGGACTCACACAACGCAAGAATGTCAGTCGCACCGATGGCGGTCGCGCATATGTTGCATGATAGAGGAATCGAGTCGATAGTGCAGGTGACTTCGCGCGACCGTAACCGCATTGCGTTGCAAGCGGATCTACTGGGCGCGGCCGTGCTCGGCATCAACAATATCGTTGTTATGGGCGGCGATCCACCGAGTTACGGAGATCACCCGGAAGCAAAGCCAGTATTTGACGTTTATGCAGCGATGATTATCGAAGCCGCGCGTGCGCTTGAAAATGGCACTGATCTCACAGGTAACGCCCTTAACGGCACGCCGAAATTTTGCGTGGGCGCGGTAGTGAATCCCGGGGCAACTAATATCACCGACGAGATCAAGCGAATGGAAGAGAAGATCGAGGCCGGGGCTGATTTTCTTCAGACCCAAGCAATCTTTGACCCTGGCGCATTTGAAACATTTGTTAAACGGACGAAATCTCTTAACGTACCTGTTCTCGCGGGGATTATTCCTTTGAAATCAGCAAAGATGGCGGCGTATTTAAACGCTAAGGTCCCCGGCATTCATGTTCCGGACGCGCTCATCCGGGAGATCGACGATGCTGTCGAACCGGACATCACGAGTGCCACTATCGCGGCTCGGACAATCAAGGCGCTAAGGGGGCTTTGTCAAGGAATTCACATCATGCCGATCGGCCGCGAACGGCTCGTCCCTCGCATACTGGAAGAAGCAGGTGTTGGCAGCAGCCCATCCTGACCTACTTGGATTAGGTGACGTTTATTTTTTACGCTCGCCGAATATCGCGGTACCGACGCGCACCAACGTTGCACCTTCGGCGATGGCTATCGGATAGTCGTTGGTCATCCCCATTGAGAGCTCCGTAAATCCCTTTAGGCCAAAGCGCTCGGCGCAATTGTCTCGTAGTTGTCGTAACTGAGCGAACCCATCGTGTAACTCCGATTCGTTGGCGGTGTAAGCCCCCAACGTCATCAGTCCGCGTAACACCACGCCAGCAAGTTCAGCCTCTAAGATTTGCTCGATCAAGGCAAACACATCTTTGGGTGTTGTGCCGTGCTTGCTAGATTCACCTGTCACGTTTACTTGAATAAGGCCATTGATTTGTTTTCCAGCCCGTTGTGCATGACGTGACAGTTTTGCCGCCAGGTCAAACCGATCAATAGAGTGTACCCAGGCGAACTGGCCCGGAACGAATTTGACTTTGTTGGTTTGCAGATGGCCAATAAAGTGCCACGTGAGACCGTGGCCTTCGAACCGGGGAATCTTGGTGCGCGCGTCTTGAATCGTATTTTCGCCAAACTCCATCTGGCCGGCGCGGACCGCTGGCTCTACCGCTGATACCGACATGGTTTTGGAGACGGCGATAAGCCTGATATCGCTTGAATCTCTGTTCGCTGCACGCGCTGTACTGGCGATGGTTTGCCGAACCGCCGCAAGGTTTTGCTCGATATGATTAGGGGAGAGAGTGCTGGGATTTGTCGTCGGTAGCTGGGCCATGGCGTTGTATACGCTGGCCCCGCTTAGTTGTCGATAGTTGCGTGACTAACTCTTGTGTGTTGCGAGCTGTACGCTGCGATTCAAGTATCCTTTCGGGTCTACCGCCCTACCGCGACGCAACACCTCAAAGTGAAGATGGGGGCCGGTGGAGCGCCCGGAGGTACCGACGGTGGCGAGCAGTTGACCACGATCCACGCGATCACCGACGTTGACCAAGACGCTCTTGGCATGGGCATAACGGGTGACGATATTGCCGTGGGTGACTTCAACCATGAGGCCATAGCCGGCCTTCGGCCCGGCATGACTGACCACGCCATCGCCCATGGCATGG
>Ga0114948_10000763_pt1 | contig 13160 bp, 10 predicted proteins | sample CR04metaG_FD_83877 | JGI IMG/M metagenome (GOLD analysis project Ga0114948, IMG submission 83877) | Deep subsurface microbial communities from Mariana Trench to uncover new lineages of life (NeLLi) - CR04 metaG | ecosystem: Environmental > Aquatic > Marine > Ocean trench > Sediment | place...
CGGGTCTGTCTTTACCCCCTGCAATTCTGCAGTGACCGACCAATATTCCCTCGGTACAAACTTCTCCACTTCATCTTCACGCTCACAAATCAGTCTCAGCGCCACAGACTGCACACGACCCGCACTCAGACCTCTGTAGACTGTCCGCCACAAAATGGGACTGACCTGATACCCTACCAGCCGGTCAACAACTCGGCGAGCCTTCTGAGCAGCTACTTTGTTTTCATTGATTTTGGTTGGATTCTGCAGGGCGTGCTTGACGGCCTTTTCGGTGATTTCATTAAACATCACGCGGTGAATCTTGTCACCCTTCACCTTCATTTCCTCGGCCAGGTGGTATGCAATCGCCTCCCCCTCCCGGTCCGGATCCGTCGCGATATAAATATTCTCAGCTGTCAAAGCACACTTACGCAGTTGGCTGAGAATCTTGCCCTTGCCGCGAATCGTGATGTATTCCGGCTCGAACTCTTCTTCTATCTTAACACCCAACCGCTGCTTGGGCAAGTCCTTAACGTGCCCGATGGACGACATAACCTGATAGTCCTTGCCGAGGAACTTGCTTATCGTCTTGATTTTGGCATTAGACTCGACAATCACAAGAAATTTTGACATAAGCAGAATTTAATTCAAAGAATAGGATTAGTGGATCATCGTGTTGTCATCAACGAGAAAGTATCCACCGGCGGCGGCTCCTTCCGGAGAGAAGAGCATCGAGCCAACAATGCCTTTCACATCTTCGACCCGCACCCGACCAGTGCCCAACATGAGCGCTCTTTCGAGGATTTGTTCAACATCCACATCATTGACGATCCCCAATTCCCGCAACTGAATGATGTAACCGTAGGCTTCAACAGAAATGACTGAGCGTTCTATTTCATGCAGATGGCGCCGAGAGTTCTTGAGGGCTGCCCCGCGTCTTTCGATAAGTTCTTCTGTTTCACTGTTCAGGCGGTCGAGAAGCCAGGTAAAAGCGGATGTGATTTCGCTTTCAGAGTACCCTTTCTTGATGAGGTTCTCTGAAAGAAAATCGAGCTTCTTGGAAACGCTTCGATTCCGCCGGATTTCGCTCATGATGTAGATCAAGATTTCCACTACGCGCTCGTTCATGGCCGTTCCTCAGTATATTATCCTCCGTTTTCCCTCAAACCTTAAGATATAAAGGTAAAAAAATATCGTGTAAAAGCAAGGCTTATTGCAAGGCCCCGTGACATTTCTTGTACTTCTTCCCGCTGCCGCATGGGCAAGGATGATTGCGCCCCACTTTTTCACTAACCACCACCGGCTGACGTTTCGCGCCGCGCGATTGTTCCGCCGCTTCCGCCATGGCGCTACGCTGCGGCGCGCCTGCAAACCCCATTCCTTCGCTGGAATCGTGAACCGTCGTCATTTGCTCCGGCATTCTGCGCCTTGCCATCATCGGTTCCGTTTGCACCTGCGCTTTGAAAATCAACTCGAGCACTTGTTCATTGATCATGTCCAGCATTTGCGTGAACATGCGGAAGCCCTCAGACTTGTATTCGAGCAGTGGATTCTTTTGTCCGTAGGCTCTGAGGCCGATTCCCTCCTTAAGTTGATCCATCTCATAAAGATGCTCGCGCCAGCGCTCGTCGATGACACGCAGCATGGCTATTCGTTCGAGATGGCGCATCAACTTTTCGCCGAAATTCCGTTCCCGCCGCTCATAGTGATTCTGTGCGGACTCGTAGATTTTTTCAAAAAGATCGGCCTGGTTAATTCCGGAGGTGCCGTTTTCGCTAAAAGGTATCTCCATGAGCATGGTTTTGCGGAATGCATCGCGTTGACCATCCCAATCCCATTCCTCGGAATACGTGTCTTCCTCGGTGAACCTCCGAATCTTGTTTTCGACGAAATCCCCGATGATTTCAAGATATTCTTCCTTTAGGTTCTCACCTTCAAGCGCGTGCGCACGCTTGGTGTAGATCACCTCACGCTGCTGATTCATGACATCGTCATACTCCAGCAGATGCTTCCGAATCTCAAAATTGTGGCCTTCTACCCGTTTCTGCGCTCGTTCGATGGATTTCGTTATCATCGAATGCTGAATCACCTCGCCCTCTTCTACACCGAGACGATCCATGATACCGGCAACCCGGTCGGATTGGAACAAGCGCATTAGGTCATCTTCGAGGGAAAGGTAAAAACGCGAAGATCCCGGATCACCCTGACGTCCGCTGCGGCCGCGCAACTGGCGGTCGATGCGGCGCGACTCGTGGCGTTCGGTGCCGATGATATGCAGGCCGCGAAGATTTTTTGCCACTCCGGCTCCGAGTTTGATATCGGTGCCCCGGCCCGCCATGTTGGTGGCAATGGTGACCGCGCCCGGCTCGCCGGCACGTGAGATGATCTCAGCTTCACGTTGATGTTGCTTGGCGTTCAAAACATTGTGCGGAACTCCCCGGCGCTTCAGCATGCGGCTGAGCGTTTCCGAGACTTCCACTGAAACGGTACCCACCAGCACGGGGCGTTTCTGTTCGTTCAACTCGGCAAGCTCATCGATGATGGCCTTGTATTTTTCGCGCTTGGTGCGATAAATTTGATCTTCATAATCAGAACGCTGGACCGGCACATTCGTCGGAATCACCACCACGTCGAGTTTGTAAATCTCCCAGAATTCACCAGCCTCAGTTTCGGCCGTACCGGTCATTCCGGCCAATTTTTTGTAGAGCCGGAAGTAATTTTGCAGGGTGATGGTGGCCAGCGTCTGGGTTTCCCGTTCAATCTTGACGCCCTCTTTCGCCTCCAGCGCCTGATGCAAACCGTCGCTATAGCGCCGCCCGGGCATCAACCGGCCGGTAAACTCATCCACGATCATGACCTTGCCGTCGGAGACGACATACTCGACATCCTTCTCGAACAATGAGTAGGCCCGTAAAAGTTGGGAGATGTTGTGCAGGCGTTCACTCTTTTCCGAATATTCTTCCTGCAATTCACGCTTCCCTGCGTTCTTTTCCTCGTCAGAAAATGTTTCATCGCTTTCGATCTCGTGCAGCCTTTCGGAGAGGTCGGGCAGGACGAACATCTCAGGGTCATTCGGCGACAGGGCATCCCGTCCCTTTTCCGTCACATCGATAGTGTGCGCTTTTTCGTCGATGGCAAAGTAGAGTTCTTCATCGATCTCATGCATCTTCTTATCGCGAATGTAGTCGTTTTCAACCCGTCGAATTAATTTTTTGACCCCAACCTCATGCAAGAGCTTGGTCAGTTTATTATTTTTCGGCGCACCACGGGATGCCACCAGCAATTTGATGCCGGCTTCGTATTCTTCCCCATCGCTCATGAATTTTTGGCCTTCCGCCACGATGCTGCTTACCAGCATGGTCTGTTTGCGGATGAGCTCCTCAACTCTGGGCTTCATTTCATCATAGCGGTGCGTGGAGTGCTCCACCGGACCTGAGATAATCAGCGGCGTGCGCGCTTCGTCGATGAGGACAGAATCCACCTCATCAACGATGGCATAGTTGTGGCCTCGCTGCACCTTGTCTTCGAGGCGCACTGACATGTTGTCGCGCAAATAATCGAACCCGAACTCGTTGTTCGTGCCATAGGTGATATCCGCTGCGTAAGATTGCCGGCGCCGGGCCGGTTCCATCCCGCCTTCGATGTAGTCGATGGTCAGGCCAAGAAATTTGTAAATCTCGCCCATCCACTCGCAGTCGCGACGCGCAAGATAATCGTTGACTGTCACCAGATGCACGCCTTTGCCGGGCAGAGCATTCAAGTACATGGGCATAGTGGCGACCAGGGTCTTACCCTCGCCGGTAGCCATTTCAGTAATCTTGCCTTCGTGCAGCACGACTGCGCCGATAAGCTGCACGTCGTACGGAACCATGTCCCATTTGGTTTCCTGAGCACAAACGTTCCACTTCCTACCCAGGAGACGCTTGCAAGCCAGTTTTACCACGGCAAACGCCTCAGGCAGAATCTCATTTAGCGTCTCTTCAATGATGTTGTGCTCTTCTTTCTCAAGCGATTCGATGCGGTGGCGGATCCTCTCCAACTCGGATTCCTGTTCTTCAAGCTCTTCATCCCCGGAACCGTTCGCTTTATCTTCGGAGCTCATATCGCCGTGCAGCACATCCCGAAGTTCCTCAATCTCGTTCCTGACCTTCTGAGTTGCTTCGGCAATTTTGGCCTTGAATTCATCGGTCTTGCACTGCAGTTCCTCATCCGACAAGCCTTCCAACTGCTCGACATGACCGTTTATTTCATCGACTTTCGGCTGTAATCGCTTTACGTCTCTGTCGTGTTTACTGCCAAATACTTTTGATACCAGATTTAAAATCATTTACTGTTCCTGACCTGTTTGCTCATTGCACTTGCGGCTACGCCGCGCCGGGCTTGCCACGCGACCCCCGCGCTACTCGTTCAGTCCACGGCCGCTTTTTTTGAGAAGCCCATCTCCCTTTAATTGGTTCAGCACGCCATCGAGGACGCCGTTGATGAACGTGCCGCTCTTTTCCGTGCTATACGTTTTTGAAATTTCGATGGCCTCGTCAATTGACACTTTTGGCGGAATGTCCTCAAAATGCAGAAACTCGCAAATGGCCATGCGCATGATCAGTTTGTCCAGAATGGCGATGCGGTCGAACTCCCAATTCTGCGCCCGAGAAACAATGAGTTTTTCGAGTTCATCTTTATGCTCTGCGCTCGCACGAAGCAACTCCACGGCGAAACGCTTGAGTTTGTCGTCCTCATTCAGGCTCTGTATCATGTTTTCGATGACACTTTCCAGAGGGTTGCCGGACATCTCGTGCGCGTACATTGCCCTGAGAGCAGCTTCTCGCGCCCTTCTTCTCGCTCTGATCATCAAACTATGCGATGAAAGTCAACCAGCCGTACTTGTCTTCAACTTCGCCGGACAAAACGCCAAAGAACCGCTTTTGCAGCTTTTCCGTTATGGGGCCGCGGCGTCCTTCCCCGATAGGAATCCGGTCGATGGATTTGATCGGACTCACTTCCGCTGCGGTACCGGTGAAAAATACCTCGTCAGCAATATACAACGATTCGCGCGGGATGTTCCTTTCTTCTACGGTGTACCCGAGATCGCCGGCGAGCTTCATAACACAGTCCCTTGTAAGGCCGGGCAAAATCGATGCTGACAGCGGCGGCGTCGCAATCTTGCCGTCCCGAACCACGAAAATGTTTTCACCACTGCCCTCGCTCACGAAACCATTGGTGTCCAGGCCAATCCCTTCAACGTAGCCATCGGCTTTGGCTTCAAGATTGATGAGCTGTGAGTTCATGTAATTCGCGCCGGACTTCGCCATGGCAGGGAAGGTGTTCGGGCTCATCCGGGTCCACGATGACACCCGCACGTCCACGCCGACGTTGATGGCTTCATCGCCGAGGTACTTGCCCCAACTCATGGCAGCGACCACAACTTCCATGGGCGTGTCCCGTGGGTCCACCCCTAAGCTGCCATAACCGCGAAACGCGATGGGCCTGAGGTAGGCTTCCTCCAAATTATTCGCCTTTATAACGTCGATACACGCCTGAAAAATCTCCTCCTGGGAAAACGGCATCGGCATGCGGTAAATTTTGGCCGAGTCAAACAGCCGACGAACGTGATCGTTCAGTCGAAAAATGGCCGGGCCTTTCGGCGTCTTGTAGCAGCGGATTCCCTCAAAAACGGAAGAACCGTAGTGCAGAACATGGCACATCACGTGAACCTTGGCGTCCTTCCAATCTATCGTTTTTCCGTTAAACCAGATTTTTCCATCTTCTAAAAATCCAGACATAATCAAATCCTCCGGTATTTGGCAACCGCATTCGGATGCGGGTTGTTCATATAAGAATGCGAAGAAACATAAAATGTTCCCTGAGCGTTCAAAGCCGGTAACGTCATTTCACGAGGCTGCGTCCGATTACGATTCTTTGAATCTCAGAGGTGCCTTCGTAAATCTCAGTGATTTTTGAATCGCGCATGTACTTTTCCACAGGGTAGTCTTTCAGATAACCATTGGCGCCAAAAATCTGCACCGCCTCTGTGCTGGCATAGACTGCCGTTTCAGAAGCAAAAACTTTTGCCTTGGCTGCTTCCGTTGTAAAGTTTACTCCCTGATCCTTGCGCCAGGCCGCCTGATAAGTCAGCAAACGGGCAGCGTTAATGCGCGTCTCCATATCGGCTAGTTTGAATTGAATCGCCTGAAAACTGGCGATCGGTTTTCCGAATTGCACGCGTTCCTTGGCGTACTCGACGGCTGCTTCGAGCGAAGCCTGTGCGATCCCGAGCGCTTGCGCCGCAATGCCGATGCGCCCGCCGTCCAGCGTCTGCATCGCAATCTTGAAGCCTTCACCTTCCTTCCCGAGCCTATTCTCACGGGGCACAACACAATCATCGAGGTTAATCGTAACTGTATCTGAACTGCGAATGCCAAGCTTTTTTTCCTTGTTGCCAATGAAGAAACCGGGAAAGCTTTTTTCCACAACAAACACGCTGATGCCACGGTGTCCCCCGGTCGGATCCGTATGCGCCGTAATCACGTAGGTATCGGCATTCTTGCCGTTGGTGATCCAGTTCTTGGTACCGTTGAGGAGGTAGTTGCCATCTTTCAGCACAGCCGTGGTGGTCATGCTTGATGCGTCCGAGCCCGAGCCGGGTTCGGATAGGCAAAACGCCCCGAGTTTTTCACCTTTGGCGAGTGGAACCAGGTACTTTTGTTTGGTCGCATCGCTGCCATAGTGCTCAATCCCAAAACAGACCAGAGAATTGTTCACCGAACAAATCACGCCAACCGAAGCATCCGCCTTTGACAGTTCCTCGATCACGATGACGTAGCTAATTGAATCGAGCCCGGAGCCGCCGTATTCCGGCGCTACCGTCATGCCCATAAACCCCAACTCAGCCATTGTCCGCACATGGTGCGCCGGGAATTCCTCCTTTTGGTCGCGTTCGGCAGCGTCCTTAGCCACTTCGTTCCGGGCGAATTCCCTCGCTGTTTGTTGAATGAGTTTTTGCTCTTCAGTCAATTGAAAATCCATCTAAAGCCTCATCGCGGTTTGGTTCATTAGTTCGAATAGTCGTAGAAACCTTTACCGGTTTTTCTGCCGAGGAATCCGGCCGCCACCATCTTCATTAGCAACGGACAAGGCCGGTACTTGTCGTCCCCAAGACTTTCATGCAGCACCTTCATGATGTGCAGGCAAACATCCAGCCCGATGAAGTCTGCCAGCGCCAGCGGGCCCATCGGATGCGCCATACCGAGCTTCATTACCGTGTCCACCGCCTCTTTGTCCGCAACGCCCTCCATGATGCAGAAAATCGCTTCGTTGATCATCGGCATCAGGACGCGATTGGACACAAAGCCCGGATAGTCGTTGACAGCTACCGGTGTTTTACTCAATTTTTTGCTCAGCTCCATGATAAAACTGAACACCTTATCTGAAGTTGCCAGCCCGCGAATGACTTCCACGAGTTGCATGACCGGCACCGGGTTGAAAAAGTGCATGCCGACCACATGTTCCGGCCGCTTCGTTGCGGCGGCGATTTCCGTTATCGAAATCGAGGAAGTATTCGAAGCCAGTACGGTCTCTGCCGGACAGATTTCATCCAGTTTGGCAAAAAGTTCTTTCTTGATGTCCGGATTCTCAGTGGCAGCTTCCACCACAAGCTCTGAGTCCTTTGCGGAATCCAAATCAAGGGTGGGTTGAATCCGTTTCAGGCAGCCATCTGCCTCTTCCTGCGTGATTTTTTCCTTTGCCACCTGGCGCGAAAGATTCTTCTCGATGGTTGCCAGCGCGCGATCGAGAAACGCCTGCTGCGTATCAATCAGACTAACCGAAAATCCAGAGACGCCAAACACATGCGCGATGCCGTTGCCCATGGTGCCGGCGCCGATTACTGTTACGTTCTTGATGTCCATCTCTCTACCTCTCCACAATCACCGCCGAAGCCTCGCCACCGCCAATGCAGAGCGTCGCCAATCCGCGTTTTTTGTGGTAGCGCTTCATGGCGAACAAAAGTGTGGTTAAAATACGCGCCCCGCTGGCGCCGATGGGATGTCCCAATGCAACTGCGCCGCCGTGTATGTTCATCTTTTCTAAATCAATGCCCAGTTCTCCCGCCACTGCCAGATTCACCACGGCAAACGCCTCGTTGACTTCAAAAAGGTCGATTTCTTCCAACTTCAAATTTGCGCGATCCAGTATTTTCTTCATCGCGTCGGCCGGCGCAGTGGTGAACCACTCCGGGGCTTTGGCAGCAGAAGCCTGCGCCACAATGGTCGCCAACGGCTCGATACCCAGCTTCTCCGCTCGTGCCTTTGACATCACCACACAGGCAGCAGCGCCATCGTTGATAGACGATGCGTTGGCAGCGGTAACCGTGCCGTCCTTTTTGAAGACCGGCCGCAGGGTCGGTATTTTCTCGAAGTTGGCGCGACCCGGCTCTTCATCTTCGGTGACCAGAATGGGATCACCCTTGCGTTGCGGTATTTCAACCGGAACGATTTCATCTTTGAAGTAACCATTGCGCTGGGCGTCAATAGCTTTTTTGTAGGAATTGATGGCGAATTCATCCTGCGCCGCCCGCGGCACATTGCACTCCGAGGCGCAAAGTTCGGCCGCAAGGCCCATGTGGTAGTCGTTGTACACGTCCCACAGCCCATCCTTGATCATGCTATCGATAAGCTCTCCATGCCCCAGACGATAGCCGGTACGCGCTTTGCTCAGCAGGTAAGGCGCGTTCGACATGCTCTCCATGCCGCCTGCCACCACGATGTCAGCGTCGCCGACCATGATGGCTTGCGCCGCCAGCATCACGGACTTCAGGCCAGAGCCACACACTTTGTTGATGGTCATGCAGGGCACGGAATTCGGAATGCCCGCCCCGATGGAGGCCTGACGCGCCGGCGCCTGGCCAACGCCTGCCGGCAGGACTTCCCCCATGATCACCTCACTCACATCCTGGCCGCCGATGCCCGCTCGCTTCAGCGCTTCCTTGATCACAATACTACCCAGCTTGGGCCCGGGCAATGAACTCAAAGTGCCCTGCAGCGAGCCAATGGGCGTACGGCAGGCGCTTGCGATAACGACTTCTTTCATGTTTGACATGATCTCTACTCCTGTTCAATCCTCTACGAAAAACTCTGACTGCGGAGGACGCCGAGTGGGACGAAGATACGATGTGTAAAATCCTCCAATAGCAAAAGAGACAGTCAAAAAATGACTCTCTTTACACATCTTGCTTTTTGCAGTGGTCAGTGCTCAGCGCAGTTAAATATCTAAATCTCAACATTTTCAATTTGCAGTTTACCCTCTTTCTCAATCAAATACCCGGCTTTGACGTTTGGCGCGTGCTCAAACAGCAGCAGCCAGTTTTCTGCCAGAGCCTGTTTCAGCACCTTCTCTTTCATCTGCATCGTCGTGCTGGGATAGAGGTCGTATCCCATGACATACGGCGTCTTCAAATGCGAGCTGGTCGGCGCCAGATCAGCCAGGAAGCACGCCACTTTCCCATCAGACTCAATCTTAAGAATCTGGTGGTCGCGCGTGTGGCCGCCTGTCACCTGCACGGACACCCCCGGCACAATTTCACGATCGCCACTCATCAGTGTCAGTTGATCGGAAGCTGCCACCGCTTCCCAATTCTGAGACAAATAGTTGACGCGGCTGCGCGGGTCCGGATGCTTTGCGTATTCAAGCTCACCTTGCTGAAAATAGTACGTCGCGTTGGGAAACGCAGGTCCCAGTTCCCCTTTTTCAGCACGCACACAGTTGCCGCCGCTGTGGTCAAAATGCAGGTGGGTCAGAATGACCTTGGTGATGTCTGCCGGTTTGTATCCCAGCGCTGCCAGATCGCCCACCAGACCGCCGCCGGGCCTGTCGATCTCGAACATGCTGGCGAATTTCTCGTCGTAGAGATCACCGATACCGGTATCCACGAGAATTAAATCGACCTGAGATTTGATCAGCAAACAGTTAAGCCCCAGCAGAATCCGGTTCCTTTCATCCGCCGGATTGGTGCGCTCCCACAGTACTTTCGGCACCACGCCAAACATGGCGCCGCCATCCAGCCGGAATGTACCGTCACTTATCAAGAAAAGTTCAAAATCACCGAATTGCATATTCACCTACTAAAAGTTTTTCAGAAGCTCGCGCGAAATAACCAACCTTTGCACTTCCGACGTGCCTTCGCCGATAACGGTGAGTTTGGCATCCCGCCAGTAGCGCTCCACCGGATAGTCCCGCGTGTAACCGTAGCCGCCAAAAATCTGGATGGCGTTTTTCGTAGCACGCATGGCCGCTTCCGATGCAAACAGTTTGGCCATAGCTGCTTCTGCAGTATATGGTTTGCTTTGGTCGCGCAAGTGCGCCGCGTGATGCACCATGAGCCGCGCACCATGGATTTCGGTGGCCATATCCGCCAACATCCACTTGATGGCCTGAAAATCGCCGATGGGCCGGCCAAATGCAACACGCTCTTTTGAATACGCGGCAGATTTTTCCATAGCAGCCTGCGCCAACCCCACCGCCATGGCGCCAATACCGATACGGCCACCGTCCAGGGTCACCAGGGCTTGTTTGAAGCCATCGTTCTCCTGGCCAAGCAAATTCTCTTTCGGAACGCGGCAGCCATCTATTGAGATTGGCCGCGTGTCAGAAGCGCGCACACCGAGTTTGTCCTCTTTCCTTCCTATAATAAAGCCTTCGAACTCCTTCTCAACAATAAAGGCGGAAAGGCCGTGCACACCTTTCTCCAGATCCGTTTTGGCAAACACTACAAAGTAGTCCGCCACGCCGGCGTTCGTCACCCAAAGCTTGCTGCCATTGAGGACGTAGTGGTCGCCTTCAAGCACTGCCGTGGTTTTGGCAGCGCCGGCATCCGAGCCCGAACCCGCCTCGGAAAGGCAAAAACTGCCGATGGATTTGCCCTGCGCCAGCGGCACGAGATACTTTTGCTTCTGCGCTTCCGTTCCAAACAAATAGATAGGCGTGGCGCAAAGCGAGATGTGCGCTGCCACCGACAGACAGGTTGAGCCACACGCTTTGGCGATTTCCTCCAACGACAGTGCCAGACTGATAGTGTCCATGCCCGCCCCGCCGTACTCCTCAGGAAACGGAAGGCCGAGCAATCCCAACTCCGCCATTTTCTTGATGTTCTCCAGCGGGTATTCGCAGGTCTCATCAATTTCTGCCGCAAGCGGCTCGATTTCCTTCTGCGCGAACTCACGCACCATATCGCGCAGCATCAATTGTTCTTCAGTAAATTCAGTGTAACCCATCAAAAGCTCCAGGTTTTAGTATTTTAGAGTTGATGTCTTGAACTATTAGTAGCTCAGTTCAGGTATTATCGCGCAAACACCTGAACACGAAAACACTTTACTCCTACTTCCCTGCATATTTCGGCTTGCGTTTTTCTTTGAACGCGTTCAACCCTTCAAGCCGGTCGCTTGTCGGAATAATTCTCTGGTAGCATTCGAATTCGAGCTTGAGGCCTGCTTCCGGGTCCAGCGCGAGGCCGGCAACGATTGCACGCTTGGCCTGCCGCACTGCCAACGGCCCGTTTGCCGCGATTTCCGTGGCTATTTCCAGGGCTTTCGGCATTAAGTCAGTTTCCGGCACCACGAAATTGACAGCACCGTGCGCAAGGGCCTCGGGCGCAGAAAACAGCCGCGCACTGGTGATCCAGTAGATGGCATTGCTTGGTCCGACCAAGCGGGTCAGCCGCTGCGTGCCGCCGGCGCCGGGAATAATGGCGAGCGCAGTCTCTCGCAGTCCGACTTGCGCGCCGTCCACGATGACCCGCAGGTCTGCAGCAAGGGCGACCTCGAAGCCGCCGCCAAAAGCGCTGCCCTGCATCGCTGCAATGGTGGGAACAGAAATACGCGCCAACCTATTCACCGCAGCGCCGATGTTGGCGACGGCAGACGCGACCTCTTCCTCCGCCATACCCATGCGTTCCTTCAGGTCGGCGCCGGCGCTGAAATACTTGCCGCGGCTTGTGATGATCACGCACCGCACCACGCCAGCCTGCCCATCACGCTCCACCTGCCCCGCAGCTTGTCCAATTTCCGCAACCAAGTCGCTGTTAAGCGCATTTACCGGCGGGCGGTCAATTGTAAGAACGCCGACGTAATCCTTGATTTCATATTCTATGTGCTGCAAGTGACATCCCATTTCTCAGGAAGATTAGTTCTCCAGGTCAGAAATCGCATCCAGCCCTTGCTGAACGGGCTGAACAAATCTTACTGCCTGCACCTGGCCATTGCCGTTTTCAATCCGTTTGATGTGCTTACATTCCAGAATCGATTCTTCGATCAGGACGTCATCTTCGATGGTGCAGCCGACAATGCCCGACCTGCCCGTAATGATGACGTTGTTACCGATCTTGGTTGGATGGTCGCTGCTGCCGAAAATGCTGACGCCTGCACCCACTCTTACATTCTCCCCCAACACCACTTTGCCGGACACCTTTGCGAGCCGTCCGATGTGGACGCCTTTGTTCAAAGCCACGCCTTTGCCAACGTACGCGCCTTTGCCAAAAAACATATCGACGGGCGCTTTCTCACGGTCAAGTTCAACAATCTGCCGCACCACATCCTCTGCGATGAAAAAATCCGTCGCATTCTCGATGGCAACAAGATTCCTGATTTGCTCATAAACACGCTGGCAGGCGATTTCGTTCATTTCGAGCAGCACGCTTTTGGTGTTAAACCCGAGCACTGTGCGATTGTCGTCAGCAGGCACGGCGCCAACTGACAGACCGTTGGCGTTGAAGATGGCGATCAAATCCGTCAGGTATAACTCACCCTGCACGTTGTTGGTGCCCAGGTCGCGAATCCGCACCTTGAGATGATCCGACTTAAACGCAAACACCCCGGTGTTAAATTCGTTGTTTTCCAGCAGTTCCTGTTTGGAAAAGCCATAGGTCAGGCCATTGTAATTTACGCTGTATTTTTTGTCCTCACCAAGCGCCAGAATGTCCTTGTGTTCTTTGATTTCGATGACCTTGCCCGCGTCTTCGCCGGAGATCGCGCCCGCAACATCATGATCCGGAACGCGCACAATTCTGCCGTAGTAGTTCTCGTCAGGATTGCCTTCGTACACTCCGGTCAGAACCATCATGTCACAGCCCGAGTCGGCAAAAGCCGATTTGAATTTCCGGATAGCCTCAGCCGTAAGCAGCCCCATATCGCCAG
>Ga0114948_10000765_pt1 | contig 13154 bp, 11 predicted proteins | sample CR04metaG_FD_83877 | JGI IMG/M metagenome (GOLD analysis project Ga0114948, IMG submission 83877) | Deep subsurface microbial communities from Mariana Trench to uncover new lineages of life (NeLLi) - CR04 metaG | ecosystem: Environmental > Aquatic > Marine > Ocean trench > Sediment | place...
GTGTTCATTGAGAACGAGGTTCGACCTGAAGTCGAGCTCGTGAACTGGAAGCGCTACCAACCCCCAGTCGAAGGTGAGTAAGTTGGTTAGTCCCCCGATGCATCACCTCAACGTCTGTGAAGAGCTACGCAATTCAAATCCATTTCCCTCCGAATCTATAAAAGTTGCTACTCGATCCGGAATACGTGGCTCTGGTTCCCTGAGTGTTCTGGCCATGTCGTGAACGTAGTGTATGAATATTGGATTTCTGCATCGCATTGAGTGACTCTAACCTCCACTTCTCCACGTTACGGTGCCGCGCTTTTTCATAGACATTAAGCGACATCGCGAAGTGCAAAAGCCAATGCGTGTGCGAAACGTCAACGAATAAGCACGGCACGAACTAGCCAGGCGTGTTCGCTGCAAGGAACGACGCGACGCGGGCTTGCGCCGCTACTTGATCATCGCCCTCCTTCCAGTGTTCGATGAATTCGGCGTTGGGTGCCAACTCAGCAATTTCCCGTGAGGTTGCTTCGGGGTGATAAAGGTCGTTACCACATAGTACCAGCAGAGGTGTTTGACACTCGGCAACAAACTCCCGTGAGACGTTGAGCAGGAATTCTCCGCCATACATGGATTGCCGGAAAGTACTCCAATCGCTCTCTGCAACCTCGGGACGGTCTGGCTTGAGATCTTTCGCCCAGTCGTCGAACATGGCGAAAAATGCGTCACGGTTGTCAAACAGGCCGATGGTCTGAAACAGCACAACCGATGCGATTCGGTCTGGTGCCGACTGAACGAGCCCCATGCAGTACGGGCCACCAATGCACATGCCAGCCACATGAAAACGATCGACGCCCAGATGATCCATCAAGGCTAATTGATCTTCGGTATAAACATGCCAGCTGTCGGTTGCTCTGACAGGTGCCGTGGATTTTCCAGCGTTGCGTTGGTCCATCGCAATGACACGATAGTCACCTGAGAGTTGCTCGATGGGATTCCAGGGTGCACTTTTCCAAAACGGAATTGCCGAGCGCATTCCACCCGGAGCGATCAGCAGAATGGGGAAACCGCTTCCCTGCTCTTCGTAGTAAATCGACGTGTCGTCGCGCTCAAAAATCGGCATAGCTGCTCCCTTTTTGTTTCATGATGTTGCGGCGAATATGCACCAACGGTGCATCATCAAGCAATTCCACCTTATCCCCCACAGGTTTGATACCAAGCTTTCGGCAAAGCTCCGTTAGATCCGGCAGGCCGCTCGAGTCGGCATGCTCGTCGTACAGGCGACTAAATACCTTGTACGTACTCAACTCATCCAGCTTGGCAAATAATTCCTGTCCACGCCATTGCCGGTGCGAGGGTAGACAACAACTCTGGAGGCGACCAAGTACGGTATCCAACGACTCTTTTCCATCACTCATCTCGCGTAGTTCGACGTCCGCCAACAATGCGACGGCAGCACCGCTCCAATACACGAGCATCCGCACTTCCCAGAACGGATGTTTCCCGGTGTCGTTTGGAGAAGGTGGGTTATGAATCTCTCGCGCACGGTTAAAAGAACGGTTCAAGCGGCGCCATGCTTCTTCCTCACTGTACACACCACGCCGAGCGAGAAGCACGTTCTGATAGTAGCTGGCAAATCCTTCCGAAATCCACTTCTGCTTCGATTCGATGTACGGCAGTAACAGGTGCGCGAACTCGTGGGTAGCCGTCCAATCGCCGAGGTAGTCATCCAACGGTTTGTCACCGTTGACAAAAAATCGCACGGCTTCTCCACCGTCGCGAATTACGTGACCAAAAGGTACGGCGGAACCGCCACCACTCCGGCGACCAGGCCCGCTCGCCATCACAATGATCTGCGGGCTAGGATTGGGGAATCTGCCGTACACACCGGCGACATCCCGCGCAGCGGCATCGAGCCAGGGCAGAATCTTGTCTTCGCTCAAACGTTTTGTGGGACCATCGAGCAGTGCCACGCGAAGCTCCGTTCCGGGAAGCTTGATCGTACGTGCCCGAAAGTTACCCAGGATCACGTTGCTGCGACTGCTCTCGGGAGAAGGTGCGAGCGCAAACGTCCGAGGATCGACCATCTGCCAAGGTACAGACACGTTGAGGTCTTCAGTCCCCTCAAACTCGATTAAAACTCGATCTTCCTTGCCAAGCGTCGGGATCCACAACCACTCACTGGGCGAAGTGACGAAGACATCGTCTGCAAGCACTACTCGCTGCGAGGATCTCTGCAAAGGGTACGTATATCGAACGCAGTTTTGATCTGATTCAAGTCGAATGCGACCACGGCGCGCAGTCAAGCGTTCGCCACTGCAGTCGGTCAACAAATCCAGCGAACCCGTGTCACCGTTTCTCGCCGTCAGGGATGTAACGCCCCCGGCTAGGTGAGCCTCGACCGAAATGTGATCCATTGCCTGATCCAGTCTCAGCAGATAATGATGATCCGCAGAGTGACCCACGCCACAGCCGAGTAACAAGCCAAAACAAACCGCTTTGATCACACGCACTCTTAGTGTCCCACTAACCTCCCTCAAAGCACCGATTCAAAGGTCTCTAGATTAGGATGCCCGAGATAAGTTCCCTTGGGCGCACTCGTCTGGGCGTGCGCTTTACGGAAACTCTCAGACTCCGTCCATGCTTCGAACGCCGCCCTTGATTCCCAGACACTGTGAGAAGCATAGAGGACATGATCTTCGCTCACTGGGCCTTTCAACAGATTAAACGTCTTGAAGCCTGGAACTTCGGACAGGTACGAATCGCGCTGTCGCCACACCTCCTCGAAACCCTCTTCGAAGCCAAGTGCGATCTGGAATCGATTCATGGCAATGAACATCTGGCGATCTCCCATAAGTTGATCAAATCAAACAACAAAAAAGTCTGTTCGGCAATTATTGCTCAAGTAGTGTAGCTCGACACTCCCGCAGTCATGTTTGCATCAATTAAAGAGGTCTTTGAACTGTTCGCGAAGCGCATTTTTCTGGACCTTACCCAGCGTATTGCGAGGTAACGATTCGACATTGACCACAATCTTGGGCTGCTTGAACCGAGCCAGTCGTCCCTCCAGGCTCAAACGCACCTGGGGTTCGGAAACCTCCTCCTCTTCCGGAACGACCACCGCTACAACACCTTCACCGAAATCTGCATGGGGCACGCCGATAACGGCCGACTCCACGACGCCCGGCATCTCATCGATGAGTTTCTCCACCTCTTTGGGATACACGTTGTAACCACCCGAGATCACCATGTCTTTGGCTCTACCTACGATGGAAACCCGACCTTCAGCATCCATCATCCCCATGTCGCCGGTGATGAAAAAACCATCCCCACGGATCTCTTCTGCCGTCTTCTCAGGCATTCGCCAATAACCTTTAAACACGTTAGGGCCGCGTATTTCAATGCCACCGACCTCGTCGACGGACAAAACCTCGCCGGCATCGTTGGTAATTCGGACCTCAATCCCCGGTAATGCGAACCCGACAGTGCCAGCAACGCGTTCGCCATCAAGCGGGTTGGAGGTATTCATGAACGTCTCACTCATGCCGTAGCGTTCCATTATCAGGTGGCCGGTACGAGCCTGCCACGCCGCAAAGGTTTGTTCGCTCAAGGGTGCCGACCCCGAGATGAACAACCGCATGTTGCGGCACGTTTCGGCGGATAAACCGGCGTTGTCGAGCAGCCGCGTATAGAAGGTCGGGACACCCATCATTACCGTGGCCTTTGGCAACTGTCTGATGATCTCCTCGGCGTCAAATCCCGGTAGAAAAATCATGGCAGTACCGCGCAACATCGCGCAGTGCAGCGCAACAAACAATCCGTGCACGTGAAATATCGGTAGCGCATGCAGCAACACGTCATCGTCCCGCCAACCCCAGTAGTCGATCAGCGTCAGCGCGTTACTCTTAAGGTTTGCGTTCGTGAGCATGGCACCTTTAGATCGACCCGTGGTGCCTGACGTATACAGGATCGCTGCCGTATCGCTAGCCTCACGGGGAACAACACCATCCATCGACTTCGTTGCCTGAACCAATGTCATGAGTGAGCCTGAGCCATCGGCACCGAGGGTGAGTATCGACAGATTCGGCGCGATGGCGGTGAGCGCGGCTTCGTCTGCTAAACGACATACGAACAAGCTGGGTTCGGCATCTTCAATGAAGTAGGCAACCTCCTCACCCGTATATGCGGAATTGATCGGAACGTATACCCCTGCGACTTGCAGGCAGGCAAGATAGAGCGCGACGGCTTCTGGCGATTTCTCAACCTGCACCAATACCCGATCCCCGGGTGCTACCCCGCAATCGACAAGCGCTTGGGCAATTTTTCCGGCCAACGCACCGACATTGCCATAACTCCATGATGTTCCGCTCGGAAGAATCAAACAGGGCCGATCGGTATGTTCCGCGAAGGCTCGAAGTAGAAGTTCGTAAAAGCTACCACTCATAGTCTTGATCTGGGTGCCATCAAACCCGCCATGTTAGCGGACTAGGCTGATATTCGCGTTGAATTGAACTCGATCCCATGGATTACGCCGGATTTGACCCGCCGTAGCGTATACCATAGAGCCTCTTCGAATAAGAGAAGCCTCTTCGATAGGAGAAGCCTCTTCATCATAAGGGCACAAATTTGCGGACAATTTATGTCATGACCTGGCTGTGCTTCGTAGGCTTGAATTTGATGGCCTGTGACGGCGAGGAGCCCGGAGCAAACCGGGCACGTGGCACACCTTCCACTGGCTCCCGAGGTGGTTTTTCTCGTGGTCCCACCCTGGTGGTTACCCGGGCAGCAGAGATCAGAACCATCATCGAGGTGGTTGAGGCCATTGGCACCACCCTCGCCAATGAATCCGTGACGATTACCGCCAAGGTAACCGACACGATCAGTCGCGTGAATTTCGAAGACGGCGAACACGTCAAAACGGGCGATGTGCTCGTCGAACTCGCTAACGAGGAAGAAACTGCGTTGCTCGCGGAAGCCAAAGCCAACGTCGACGATGCAAACACCCAATATAGACGGCTGGAAGGTCTGCTCGAACAAGGCAGCGTCCCGGCATCCCAGGTAGATGAAGCGCAAGCTCGATTCTCGGCCGCCGAAGCCCGTTATCAGTCGATTCTGGCAAGGCTTGATGACCGACTGGTGCGCGCACCGTTTGATGGTATGTTAGGGTTCCGAAACGTCAGCACCGGCACTCTGGTTACACCGGGGGCGACCATTACCACGCTCGATGACATATCCGTCATCAAGCTCGATTTCTCAATACCCGAGGTATACCTCGCATTCATAGTACCGGGCTTAAAACTCGTAGCGATTAGTCCCGCCTATCCCGACATGCAGTTTCCCGCCACCGTACGAACTATCAACTCTCGCATCGACCCGATCACAAGGGCAGCGACAGTTCGCGCCCATATCGTAAACGACGAACAGCTCTTGAGACCCGGCATGCTGATGACTGTGAAAATCACCACGGCCGTTCGTGAAGCGTTGATGGTTCCGGAAACGGCGCTGATGCAGCGCAAGGACGAAGTTTTCGTCTTCACGGTGGATGACGGCCAAGCCCAGATTCGCCAGATCAAACACGGCTCTCGCAGTGACGGTTGGGTGGAAGTGCTCGAAGGTATCGAGGTTGGAGAAGTGGTGATAACTGAAGGGGTCATCAAGGTGCGCCAGGGCTCCGCAGTCTCGACAGCTGAAGCCAAACCCAACGGCGCTTCTTCCCGTTCACAAAAACGCCAGGCTGCGAGCTAACAATGTGGCTTTCCGATACTTCCGTTAAGCGCCCGGTTTTTGCCGCGGTGATCAGTATGATGCTGGTGGCCTTTGGCATACTGTCGTTCAACTACCTGCCTCTGCGGGAGTATCCAGACATCAATTCTCCGCTGGTATCCATCAGCACGACCTATATCGGTGCATCGGCCGAGGTCATCGAAACGCGAATCACTAAAGTCATCGAGGACCAGATCAGCGGTATCGAAGGCATCAAGACCATACGATCTTCGAGCCGCGACGAGCGTTCGAGCATCAATATCGAATTCGAACTCGATCGCAACATCGACGTCGCGGCAAACGACGTGCGCGACCGCGTTGCACGCATCGTCGGCCGGTTGCCGGATGACGCGGAAACACCAATTGTGGCCAAGCAGGATTCCGACGCTCGTCCCGTCATGTACGTCAGCCTCGCCAGCGACCGAATGACGATGATGGAGTTGAACGACTACGCCCAGCGTTACATCGTGGACCGTTTTGCCGTTATTCCCGGCGTCGCAAGCGCAACGGTGAATAACGGCCGCCCCTCTATGCGCATCTGGCTCGATCGTCTCGCATTGGCGGCACGCAACCTCACGGTCACGGATATCAGCAGTGCGCTGCGCCGCGAGAATCTCGAACTGCCAGCAGGACGACTCGAAACCGGAGACCGTGAATTCCGCGTGCGGTTGCTGCGGGGCTACCAAAGCCCGGAGGATTTCCGGAATCTGGTTTTGGGTAAGGGTGACGACGGTCATCTCATCCGCCTTGGCGAGGTGGCCGAGGTAGCGCTTGCACCCCGCAATCTACGCGAAACCTTCCGTGCCAACCAGCAACCCACCGTCGGCATGGCAATCACCAAACAATCTACCGCCAACACCCTGGAGACGCTCGAAGCCGTGAAGTTGGAGGTCGAACGAGTAAAGCAAACGTTGCCCGAGCATATGAGCTTCGTGCCGAGTCAGGACGATTCATTGTTCATCCGCGAAGCGATCGACTCGGTGTATCAAACCATCGCCATCACCACTGTTCTCGTGAGCCTCGTGATCCTGGTTTTCCTCGGCTCGATGCGAGCCATGATCATACCGGCAGTGACCATTCCGGTTTGCCTTACAGCTTCCTTTATGGCCCTGGCTGCGTTCGGTTACTCGGTTAATCTCATTACGCTCCTAGCGCTGGTATTGTGCATCGGGTTGGTCGTAGATGACGCTATCGTCGTACTCGAAAACATCCACAGGCGTGTAGAGAAAGGCGAACCGCCGCTACTCGCCGCTTACCGCGGCTCTCGCCAGGTTGCTTTTGCCGTGGTCGCGACGACGGCCGTGCTGGTTGCGATGTTCACGCCAATCATGTTCCTGGAAGACAATATGGGAGTGATATTCAGCGAACTGGCAGTCACCATCGCCGCCGCTGTGGTGTTCTCCAGCGTGCTGGCACTTTCGCTGACCCCGATGATGTGCTCCAAGCTGCTGCGCCAGGGCTCAGCCTCAAACCCTGTGAGCCGATTCGTTGAGCGTACGTTCAAAACCTTGGAGATCGCCTACAAACGCGCACTTTCCCGTTTTTTGAAGGTCAGCTGGGGCGCCGTCGTCGTGACCGTCGCCACCATGGGGACCGTCTGGTGGTTAATGCAAATCGTGCCGCAAGAATACGCACCCCAGGAAGACCAGGGCTTTTTCATGGCGCGTGTGCAAGCCGCGGAAGGCACCGGCATTGAACGTATGCGCGAGCAAATGCTGAAAATCGAAAAACCTCTGCAGGAGATGCGCGAAGAAGGCATCGTCGAGCGCGTATTGATCAGGGTACCCAGCTGGGGCGGCACCTCGCCGAACTCCGGCATGGTTATGGTATCCATGGTGCCCTGGCAGCAGCGATCCGTTACGACTCGCGAAACTGCCAACCGGGCAACCGCCGCATGGCAATCCATACCGTCCGTCAGAGCCTTCGCATTCGTACGCTCCGGGCTCTCCCGCGGCGGTGGAAACCAACCTGTACAATTTGTGCTGGGGGGCCCCAACTACGAAGTGCTGGCCGAGTGGCGCGATATCATCCTCGATCGTGCGGAAGACTATCCGGGGATCGTTCGCATCGACAGCGATCTGAAAGAAACCCAACCCCAGGTGACGGTGCGGGTCGACAAGAACCGGGCAGCCGCGCTCGGCGTCTCGGTACAGAACATCGGTCGTACACTCGCTGCAATGATGAGTGAACAGCGTGTCACCACCTTTGTTCAGGACGGCGAAGAATACGACGTCATTCTGCAAGCCAGGGACGATCAACGCGCAACCGCCATGGACCTGGAGAACATCTACGTGCGCTCGGAATCGAGCGGGCGGCTGATTCCGCTGGCAAACCTGATCTATGTCAATGAAACTGCCGGCGCAGGAAGACTTAACCGTTACAACAGGCTGCGCTCGGTAACCATCAGCGCGAGCCTCGCACCAGGTTTCGCGCTGGGTGACGCACTCACATTCCTGGAAAATACAGTGCGCGAAGCGCTGCCTGAAACCGCGCAAATAGACTACAAGGGTGAATCACTCGAATACAAAGAAGCTTCAGGCGGGCTGCTCTTCACATTCGGGATCGCTTTGCTGATCGTGTTCCTCGTCCTTGCTGCTCAGTTCGAAAGTTTTATTCATCCGTTTGTTATTCTGTTAACCGTCCCATTGGCCGTTGCAGGTGCGCTAATCGGAATTCTACTTACTGGTTCGACTCTCAACATCTATAGTCAGATCGGCGTGGTGATGCTGATAGGCATAGCGGCCAAAAACGGTGTGCTCATCGTCGAGTTCATCAATCAGTTGCGGGATGCCGGGCGTGATTTTGAAGACGCGATCATTGAAGCGGCAGGTATTCGCCTTCGCCCGGTCATCATGACTACGCTTGCAACGATCATGGGTTCCATCCCTCTGATCGTAGCGTCGGGAGCTGGATCAGCGAGCCGCAATGTCCTTGGCATCGTGATCTTCTCTGGCGTAACGATGGCGACCTTGCTGACGCTGTTCATCGTTCCCGCGTTCTACAAACTGCTGGCACGGCGCTCCGGCTCGCCGGAACAAACAGCGAAGGTGTTGGACGAGCTTGCCAGCGACCACCACAGTGCGGTATTCAGCCCGAAGAATCGGTAACTCAAGCGCACCTTCCACTTAAGGCGTGGCAAAGCTGGCAACAACACTAGCGGGCGATAAACCCGACGCTTTGCCCCTTAAAATTCAAATAGAAGTACTCGACTCCAAGGCCGGCTTCCTCAGCTTTCATCACCAGCCATTTAAACCAACTTTCTCCCGGCGTTGGTGTAGTCGGTTCTCCAATAACGCAGCAGGGCATCAAGACGCACGGCTTCCCATAACGAGCCGCCGCTTCAAGCATCTTCAAGTTCGAGCCGTGAGCATGAAGGCCGATCAACAGATCAAAGTCTTTTGCATGTTGGACCGCAAAGTTTGCTGAAATTCGTGGGACTGTTTCATCCTTCGGGATTTTCACGCGCCTGTTTGTACGCAGGTCCTTGTACTTGCCCGGCAAGATCTGGAATTCAGGTTCTACCACGCATGCGGCATACCCCTGCTGGCGAAGAAGATAGGTGAGTAATCCCTTTCCGCCGCCAACATCGAGAACACGCATCGATGTGTCAAATGTTGTAGCGATGAAGTCTGACAACAGTTGAAAGCGGAATTTCTTAGGCTTGAGAAGTCGCTCACCGGACAGCCTTTCGCCCGGCATGCCGAACGACTGAAGCCCGAGCTCCTCGAGGCTCGGCGGTGGAAGATGTTTGTGTGTACCCATACCGGGCCAGCCAACGATTGCGGTACACATAGTTTAACCTCGTACGCTCACCTGTGAGCAATGTTCGATATAGACCCGGGCCAACACCAATAACCAATTTCTTCCAAACGAGTTAGACTCCTTAGCAAATATTTACACCTGACACGGTGAGAATCGGTGTGAGACTCGCAAACTACGCTTCCATCATATTGTTATCGAGCATTACTTCGATGAACGTGATGGGAGCAGAGGAACAGCATAACGGGAACAACCAATTTGTTGGTACCTGGAAACTTTTGTCGGTCGAACGTGTTGATGCCGAGGGAAACTGGAGCTCGAGTATCGGTCAACTTGCGAATTCCATAGGCGTACTCATGTATGGCGAGTTCGGTCATATGTCGGTACATATTATGAATCTGGACCGCGTCCCTGTTTCATCGAATGGTTTTGCTGAGCTTTCCGGAGATGAACTTCGAGATCTATTCAGAGGCTACGTTGCCTACTTTGGAACCTATGACGTCAACGAACGCGAAAGTTATGTGATTCATCACCGTAGGGGACACCTCTATCCAAACCAGGTGGGCGTTGATGCCAAGCGCTTTTTTGAATTTTCTGACGACAAACTGACCTTAACGGTCGCCCCGTCTCGGAATTTCCGACTTACGTGGCAGCGCGTAGACGGTTAAAGGAAGTAGACGAGTGAACGTTGTGCAGTCTGCAAGTAGCGATTACTCCGTCCATATCGACGTACCCCTCGTTCGACGATTGGTTGCAGATCAATTCCCGGATTGGGCAGATCTTCCGATTAGGCCCGTCAAAGTAGGCGGGCATGACAACAGAACCTTCCATCTCGGCGACGAGATGAGCATTCGACTGCCGAGTGCACAGCGATACGCAGCGCATCTGAAAACGGAGCAAGCGTGGCTTCCGAAACTCGCACAGCTCCTTCCTCTGCCAATACCCATGCCACTTGCAATGGGCGAACCAGCTCATGGATACCGGTGGAACTGGTCGATTAATACGTGGCTGGCAGGAGAGAGTGCAGCCACTGAGCGCATCGTCGATTTAGGCCAATTCGCGAAAGATCTCGCTAATTTTCTCAACGCCTTGCAGAGGATCGACACGAAAGGTGCACCACTGCCGGGGCTTGACAACTTTTTTCGGGGCGGAGAACTGTCTGTGTACGACGCCGAAACACGTGATTGCATCCGCGAACTGCGCGATGTTGTCGATACCAAGGCAGCAACGGCAATTTGGCAGTCTGCCCTTCAGGCTAGCTGGCTAGGCCTTCCCGTATGGACTCACGGCGATGTGGCCAGCGGAAATCTGCTGGTAGAACGGGGCAGGTTATGCGCGGTGATCGACTTTGGGCAGTTAGCCGCCGGTGACCCAGCATGCGATGTCACGATCGCATGGACGCTGTTAACTGAACCAAGCAGGCGGATATTCCGTGCGGAGCTCTCGGTTGATGAGGCTACCTGGATGCGAGGACGTGGGTGGGCACTTTGGAAAGCACTGCTTGAGCTGCGCACTCGTCGACAATCCGATCCAGTTGACGCCGCGCGTGCTCAACGTGTGATCAGTGACATTCTTTCGGGCGACTGAGACCAAGGAGCAGCAGCACTACGCCGGAGTGTCAGACATAAAGCTGCAAATTGCCACTGTCCACTCCGGCAAAGAAGCTCAAGATCAGAGCAGCGTTGATCTGTCCTTGTGGCCGGACCATTTCGGCAGTTCGTCAGCGATCTCCATCACTCGCATACCATAGAAGATGTGACAGGTCGGCTTGAACGCTTCCGGCACCTGTGGGGGCGTGCCGAAGTCGAACAGCGTGGGAAAGGCGAGCCACATGTTTCGTCCCTCATCAGCGATCGGCGAGCCGCATAAAGCGCATGTCACCTTACAGGGCACGATTCTTTCGTTGCAGTCCAGCGTGCTGTTGTAAAAACGCAAATGCTCAACACCAGCGGTGAATCTGACATCGCGTTTACGGAAAATCGCTGCCCACTGCATGGGCGCGCCGTGCAGCACCTGGCAATCGCTGCAATGACAGATCTTGGCATCAACCGGATCGGCGCGGACTTCGTACCGCACCTCTTCGCAACGACAGCGGGCGCGATACTTTACGACGAAGCTCTCGTCGTCAGGTGACCCATAACCTGAACCGAACGTTGCACTGGGGGAGTCCCCGGTAGGCATGAACGGAATCCCTCGGAGGAAAACCTTATCCTAGCGGAACTGAGATCAACCAAACACCTGGAAAGCGGACTCGCGCGGTGCACGGTAAGAAATTCCTTGCTGACAACGGCTCTTCCATCGCGACATGGGCCGTTTGGTCTTCTAGCCGGCAGTCGTTACCGGAACGCTTTCAACGACGTCCCAACGAAACGTTCCCTGTTCGCGCTCGAGTACGACGATAGTGAGGGTATAACCGTCGGACGTTGTACCGGTACACGTGAGCTGCACGCCCGCCTGCCCTGTGAGTCCTCTCGGGCACACTATGTCTGCCGTGACGCCATCAAATTGCTGAGCGAACTGCGCCACCATCAATCCTCCAAGCTCGTCCGCCGTATGGATGCCAGAGCCTGAATCGGTGGACACATCGAAGTAGCAACCACCAGCAAAGGTTCCCATCATGAGGAACACAAACAAGTTCTTTATCACCCTGTAAATCGCGCTGTAGACCTTATATTCGGCCATAATCAACTTCCTCGAACTGAAGAGAACACGAGCATATACATGGCGGGGAATGCATTTTGTGACCCCTTAGGCAGGCTGGATAGATGGCCGTAAAAATTCTGGTCATATTTCTTGTGTTGCCTCTTTGTATTTTCGCCGGCGATCCGGTAGCTGCAGCTGCTCAAATCGACGATAGGTTTGTACCTCGACTCGTGCAGGTGATGTCTGCGGACGAACAACTAAGCAAAGAGGCAATGATTGAACTGTCTGATACGTGGCAATTGAGCTATGTAGCACCTCTCCTGGAAACGGTCTCTCTGATAAGAAATCGACAGAGGGTAATCCAGATATTTGAGCTGTTGCGAACTCACACCGGCGAGTCATTCAATTCTGATATTCAAAGCTGGTACAACTGGTTATGGAATCAGCAATATGAAATTGCTCCTGAATATGCTGAGTACAAAGCCTGGTTATTCGCCAACATAGATCCAAAGTTTCGCGCCTATTTCAGCATGGATCGGAACAGTACTGTGCGTTTGGATGAAGTCAGGTGGGGTGGAGTGGTTCAGGACGGCATACCTCCATTGCGCTTCCCCGAAATGATAGATGCAGCTGATGCTGACTATCTTGACGACAGAGATATTGTTTTTGGTGTAGAGATCAAAGGGGATGTGCGAGCCTATCCAAAACGCATCTTGGCCTGGCACGAGATGTTTGTTGACAGCATTGCAGGTATTCCAGTCATCGGCGTTTACTGCACGCTTTGTGGTTCAATGATTGTTTATGAAACGCAACAGGGTGATACCAACTATCGGATGGGGACAAGTGGTTTTCTTTATCGGTCAAATAAACTGATGTATGACCAGGACACTCAATCGTTATGGAATACCCTGTGGGGCAAACCCGTTATCGGACCATTAGCCGCGCAAAACATACAACTAAAACGCCGCAGCGTAGTCACAACAACCTGGGGAGAGTGGCGCCGGAGA
>Ga0114948_10000766_pt1 | contig 13151 bp, 10 predicted proteins | sample CR04metaG_FD_83877 | JGI IMG/M metagenome (GOLD analysis project Ga0114948, IMG submission 83877) | Deep subsurface microbial communities from Mariana Trench to uncover new lineages of life (NeLLi) - CR04 metaG | ecosystem: Environmental > Aquatic > Marine > Ocean trench > Sediment | place...
CCCCTCGCCCTACTTGGGCCACCGGCTCTGGATGTACTCGATAGCCTCCTGCACGTTGAGCTGCCTGGTGCTGGTGCCCGTCCTTACGTAGAACTCCGTTTCCTTTCCCTGCGACAGATAGACCGGTCGGGGTGACGGGTTGACGATGATGCGGCACACGTCGTCACCGGCAGCGGCGTGGAACACCACCTGTAGATTGGCACAGACGTCGGTCCCCATTTTGCCGGATACCGCCGTCATGATGGCCTGCTCAAACCCGTCGCGATCTTTCTTCTTGAGAGTTTGATAGTCTCGCGCCAGGCCGAGGATGGTTCCATCGTCCGACACGCCGATGAGCAACGTGCCACCATCGGAGTTGAGAAACGCTGCCAGGCTCTTGAGTACGGGGTGTTCCAGCGCCTTGTTGATCTTGTCCGCTTTGACGTCCCAGCGAAACGACGACTTGAATTCCGCTCGCCGGCTCTCGCCCTTGGCGATGAGGGCGATCAGATCCCGCTCCAGTTCCATCGTCAACTGGACCATGCGGCGCTGCTGGGTGAGCACGCGGCGCGAGAACGCCGCGGTGAGAGCACCGACCAGCGCACCCACCCCGGCGTAGAACAGGCCCTTGCGCCACTCGGCGCCTACGAGAGATGCCCAGAGCTGGTGCCACACGTATCCCCATGCCGTGGCAGCATCTGAGTCGTGTTGAAACCAGTAGATGAGATCGTTGACCGGCTGCAGGATCAGCACGCCCACGAGCGCCCCGGCCACCAGGTGCCACATCATCAGGCGATTGAGCACGTCCCGAGTGAGGACGATCACGGTGACGCCTCCTCCTCCCCACCCAGCTCGCCGAGTTCCCGGGTGAGATTGGCGCGGGCGCGCCGTTCCAGGCGATGTGAGAACGGTTCGGTCAGGTAGATCCGCTCGCGCCGCAACAGCTTCCGCAAGATCTTGGCCCGTCCCTCTCGATAGAGTGCCACTGGAACCCAGGAATACTCGGCTCTGATGGCCTGCTCATACTCATCATATGTCCGTAGGCGCGCACCCAGGATGGCCAGGTCGATGTCGCACAGGAGCGCGGCGTCGCCTTCAGGCATGGCCGAGCCGTGCCGGGTGGCGAGAATCAGGTGGGCCACCGTGTCTGCCGCGTCGCTGTCGGCCCCAGCTTCGAGGAGGGCCTCCGTGGCCCACCGAGCGCTCTGTTCCTCATTGTCCGATCGGTTGGCGCGGTATACCGCGTCGTGAAACCAGAGAGCCAGTTCCACGAGGAGCGGCTCCCGGGCCAACCCCCGGACGGCCCAGAATCGTCTCAACGAGTCGCGCAGGTGTTGCCGGGAGTGGTAGTGGCGCTTGGGGTCGTCATAGGCCGCCAGGATCTGGTCCACCAGGCCCGGCGGGGGATCGAGTTCCAGATCCCGCCAGAGACGGTGCCACGCTTTGGCATCACGCTCCGGCAGATGGGGCATCCGATCGGTCCAATCCGCTCGACATGGGGTCCAGTCCAAACAGCCGGTACAAGCCCACGGCGACCGCCACCGTGAAGATGGCGGAGAAGATCACGTCGCTGAGGAAGTGTCCGCCCTGCACGATCCGCCCGAACCCAACCACCATTCCCGTTGCGATCACCAGAGCGATCCACCAGGCTCGGCGGCGGCTGGGTCGGGGGCTGGCAGCCACCAGCGCGAGCGCCACCATGGCGAACGCCATCGAGGGGTGGCCGGCGACGAACGAGCAGTTCTTGGGGCACTGGTCGCTGATCACGAATGCGGGGGTAAACGCCTTGGTGCCGCCGAACTCGACCACGTCCCTGGGGCGGGCCCTGCCCCAGTGATCCTTGAATACCACGTTGACCACCAGGCCGGGCCCTATGGCCACTACCGCAATCAGGTAGAGGAACACGCGGCTGCGCCATGGCCCCAGGGGCCGTCGTCGGACGGCGGTGACGATCAAGCCGATCAGCGCGATGCCGACCACGCTGTAGCTGAGAATCGGGATGATCTGGTACATCGTCCGGACCCACCACGCGTCCCGCAGGAAGAACCCGTCGGTGCCATTCCAGAAAAGACCGGTGAACCAGAGGTCGATGCCGGCGAACCACACGAAGCCCGCGGCCAGGAACGCTGTCGCCAGGCCGGCGACGGCCCAGCGGACCCCCGGCGACCTGCCGCTGTCTTCAGCCACCGTCACTCCCACTCGATGGTGGCGGGCGGTTTGCTGCTGACGTCGTAGACCACGCGGTTGACCCCTTCGACCTCATTGGCGATGCGATTGGAGATCCGTCCCAGGACGTCGGCGGGAAAGGGGAACCAGTCGGCGGTCATGCCGTCCTTGCTGGTCACCGCCCTGAGGGCGACCGCCTGGTCGTAGGTGCGGTAGTCGCCCTGGACCCCGACCGACCGAATCGGCAGGAGCACGGCGAACGCCTGCCAAATGTCGTCATACAGGCCGGCGGCCCGGATTTCCTCGATGTAGATGTGGTCCACCTTCCGCAGGCAATCGAGCTGCTGCCCGGTGACCTCGCCCAGGATGCGAATGGCCAGTCCGGGGCCGGGGAACGGGTGCCGTGCCACCATCTCCTCCGGCAGCCCCAGTTCCCGTCCCACCTGGCGGACTTCGTCCTTGAACAGTTCGCGTAGGGGTTCGATCAGGGTGAACGGGAGGCGCTCCGGGAGTCCACCCACGTTGTGATGTGTCTTGATGGTGGCCGAGGGACCGCCGGCGGGCGACACGGATTCGATGACGTCCGGGTACAGGGTGCCCTGGACCAGGAACTTGACGCTGGCGCCCAACTTGTTGGCTTCACGCTCGAAGACGTCGATGAACGTGTGGCCGATTCGCCGGCGCTTTTCCTCCGGGTCGCTCACGCCTTCCAGCTGTTGCAGGAACTCCGCGGCGGCGTCCACCACGATCAAGTCGATGCCGAGGTGCCCGCGGAAGGCGTGTTCGACCTGCTCCCGCTCGTGCAGTCGCAGCAGTCCGTGGTCAACAAAAATGCAGGTGAGCCGGTCGCCGATCGCCCGGTGAACCAGCACCGAGGCCACCGACGAATCCACACCGCCGGACAAACCGCAGATGACATGGTCGTCGGGCCCAACCAGCTGGCGCAAACGGTCGATCTCGCTGTCCACGAAGTGCCCTGGTGTCCAATCCGGCGCGCAGTGGCACACGTCGAACAGGAAGGTGCTGAGCAGCTCGACGCCCCGGGGTGTGTGATCCACTTCGGGGTGGAACTGGAGCCCGAAGATGGGGCGCTCGCCGTGTTCGAATGCGGCGACGGGCGTGTTGTCGCTCCGGGCGGTGACCACGAATCCCTGCGGCGGTGTCTCCACGAAATCGCCGTGGCTCATCCACACGGGGGTCTCCTCGCCCGGGGTGAACCCCTCGAACAGCCGGCCGCCGACGACTTGCAGCTCGGTCCGGCCATACTCGTGGCGCTGGGCGCCGACCACCGCGCCGCCGCTCAGCTGGGCGATGACATGCATGCCGTAGCACAACCCCAGCACCGGCACGTCCAGATCGAGGATCCCAGGATCGGCGGTCGGCACCCCCTTGTCGTAAACGGAGGCCGGACCGCCCGAGAGAATGATTCCCTTGGGGGCCCATTCCCGTATCCAGTCCGAGTCGCGGGTCGGCGGGTGGATCTCGCAGTACACGTGCTCCTCCCGGATGCGCCGGGCGATGAGCTGGGTGTACTGCGAGCCGAAATCGATGATCAGGATGCCGTCGTGGTGGGTGTCCGGCAACGTTACTCCAAGGGTGTGGGATTTTCGTCGGCGAACAGGGCCGCTGCCGATTCGCGCGGCCGGGCGACACCGAACCGCCCGCCGTCGACCATGACCTCGGCGGCGCGGGGTCGCGTGTTGTAGTTGGAACTCATGACGAAGCCATAGGCGCCGGCCCCCATGACGGCCAGGAGTTCCCCCGGCTCCACCGCCGGCAGCGAGCGCTCGAGCGCGAAGAAATCGCCGGTCTCACAGATGGGCCCGACCACGTCGACCAGCCGCGACGCCCGCCCGTGGGCCTCGACTTCGATCATGGCGTGCAGGGCCTGATACCGGCTGGGCCGCAGGAAATCGTTGAAGCCGGCATCGACGATGACGAATTCCCTGCCCCCAGAGTGCTTGCAATACAGCACCCGGGTCAGCAGCACACCGGCATTTCCGGTCAGGTACCGGCCGGGTTCCAGATAAACCGTCAGGCCCGACGGCTCCAACAACCCCCGGACAGCCGACGCAAACGACGAGATGGCCATCTCGCGCCCGTCGCCGTAATCGACGCCCAGGCCGCCGCCGATGTCGATCGCTTCGATAGTGGTGGTGCCCTGCCCCTCCAGCGCTTCAACGAGTTCGAGGAGATGGCGGATGCCATGCAGGTACGGTTCGGGGTCCGTTAGCTGGCTTCCCAGGTGCATCGCCACTGCGGTCAGGGTCAGTCGGGGGTGCTCGAGGATACGCCGCGCGGCATCGGGGACCCGGTCGACGGGGACGCCGAACTTGATTCCCTTCTCGCCCGTTGAGATGTACGGGTGGGTTTCAGTGGTGACTTCGGGGTTGATACGGACACCGAGCCGTACGTTGCGCTGCAGCGCATCGGCCAAGGTGGCGATACGGTCGAGTTCCGCCAGCGACTCGATGGCGATGTGGCCAATCTCCTCGTCGATGGCCAACGACAACTCGGCGTCGGTCTTGCCGACCCCACTGAAGATCAACCGGTCGGGGCTGAATCCCGCAGCCAGCGCGCGCCGCAGCTCGCCGCCGGACACCAGGTCGGCGCCCGCCCCCAGCTCTCTCAGCAACCGCAGAACCGCGAGGTTGCTGTTGGCCTTGACGGCGTAGTGAATCCGGTAGGGCATGCCGGCAAGAGCCCGAGCCAGAATACCATAGCGATCCCGAATGAACTCCGCGTTGTAGACGAACGTCGGCGTACCCACCTTCTCGGCGATGTCGCTGAGGGCCACGCCGGCCATCTGCAGCGAGGAGCCAACCCGCTCGACCCCCGCGACGGAGGAGCTCAATAGGCTTTCGCCCACACCGCCTCCGTCACACTCGGTTTGCCACACCAGACACAGGTGGTAGGCGCCTCGGCCGAACGGAACTCCTCGTCCGGCAGGACGCGGATCGTGGCCTTGGTGTCGGCCTTGATGTCCGCTTCGCATTGTGCACCACCGCACCAGCCGGCGTACACGAACCCACCGTCACCGGCGATGAACTCACGCAGTTGCTCCCGGGTGGCACCGCGCAGGCTGTTGGCCTCGCGGCGCTCGAGCGCCGCCTCGAACAACTCCTGCTGCAACGTATCCAGTCGATCGGCTATGGCGGCGGCGAGCCCTTCCATCGGTACCGGTTCCTTCCCGCCGGTTCGCTTGGCGACGACCACCGTTCCCGCCTCGAGGTCACGGGGCCCCAACTCGATTCTGAGCGGCGTCCCCCGCGCCTCCCACTCGTAATACTTGGCCCCCGGTTTCATGCCGTCCCGGCTGTCGAGGTGTACTCGGATTCCTGCCGCGTGCAGTTCGCCGCGGATCCGCTCTGCGGCTTCGACGACGGCGGCCCGTTGCTCGTCCGTCCGGTAAATGGGGACGATGACGACCTGATACCGCGCCAGACGCGGCGGACACACCAGGCCGCTGTCGTCGCCATGGGTCATGATCAAGCCGCCGATGAGCCGGGTCGAGACGCCCCAGGAGGTACTCCACACGTAGTCGATTCCGCCGGCTTCGGTCTGGAAGGTAGTGTCGAACGCCTTGGCGAAATTCTGTCCCAGATTGTGGCTGGTTCCCGCTTGGAGCGACTTGTTGTCCTGCATGAGCGCTTCGGCGGCATAGGTGCGAATGGCCCCGGCGAAGCGTTCGCTGTCGCTCTTCAGGCCGGTGATCACCGGCATGGCGATGTATTCCTCCATGAATGTGCGGTACACACCAAGCATCCGGCGCGCTTCCTCCTCGGCTTCCGCTTCGGTTGCGTGGGCGGTGTGCCCCTCTTGCCACAGGAACTCGGTGGTCCTGAGGAACAGCCGTGTGCGCAGTTCCCACCGCACGACGTTGCACCACTGGTTCATCAGCACCGGCAAGTCGCGCCAACTCTGAATCCACTTGGAGAACATCGCGTAGATGATGGTCTCCGATGTGGGACGGATCACCAGCGGCTCTTCCAGTTCCTTGCCGCCGGCGCGGGTCACCACCGCCGTTTCCGGAGCGAAGCCCTCCACGTGCTCGGCCTCCCGGGCCAGGAAGCTCTCGGGGATGAGCAACGGAAAGTAGGCGTTCTCGTGCCCGGTGTCCTTGAGCATCCGGTCGAGTGCCTGTTGCATGTGTTCCCAAATGGCATAGCCGTTGGGACGGATGACCATGCAGCCACGGACCGGGCTGTGGTCGGCCAATTCGGCGCGCATGATGACTTCGTTGTACCAAGCGGAGAAGTCGTCCGAACGAGTAGTGAGGGCTTTATTCTTGGCCATGGAAGAGTAGCAAACGGTTGACGATTAATGAGAGATCCGTCACGATGTGCCGTTGACAGCCGGCGACGAGCGGCCGACGGACGGGGCCGTTCCCCCCACCAGGTCCACCAGCTCCGATGCTACCTGGTCGTACGCCAGCGTGCGCTGTTCTCCGCTCGCCAGATCGCGCAACACTACGCTGCCTAGGGCCCGTTCGTCCGGGCCGAGCATCACCGCGTAGGGAGCCCGGCGGGCGTTGGCGAGCTTCAGTTGCTTGCCGACCGCCCCGTGGCTCAGCGGATACTCCACCCGAAGGCCACGGTCGCGGAGCACGCGGCTCAACCGCAGCGCATGGGGCATGTCCTCAGAGGTCACCGCCACCACGAAGACGTCGATGCTGCTCGGTGTCTCGGGGACGATCCCCTTGTCCTTCAAGACATCGCCCAGAACGACGTCGCCCATGCCGAAGCCGAGCGCCGGCAGGTCCACGCCGCCGAGGGAGGCCAGCAGTTGATCGTAGCGCCCGCCGCCGCAGATGGCCCGCATGGCTCCCTTGGCGTCGAACACCTCGAACACGACACCGGTGTAGTAGGCCAGCCCCCGCACGATGCTCAAGTCCACTTCCACGAACTCTCCCAACCCGATGGCCTGCAACGCACCGATGACCTGTTCGAGGTCCGCTCCGGCCTCGGTTCCGCCTGGGACATCGGCCAAGGCACTGCTGACCGCCGGCCAACCACGAAGGCCCGCCACCCGGAACAGGCCCTCGATGGCGCCTGGCTCGAGACCGGCCTGGGCCAAGTGAGCTTCCAGGCGATCACGTGGCGTCCGTTCGATCTTGTCCACCGCCTGGTAGGCTTGGCCCAACCGGTCGTCGGCCACGCCGGCCCCACGGAGGAGGACAGCGAGCACCCGCCGATCGGACAGGCGCAGCTTGACGTCGTCGGGCCCGAGGCCGAGTTCCCGCATCACGTCCAGCGCCAGGGCGATGACCTCGGCATCGGCCAGCGGGCCGGCCTCGCCGATGATGTCGCAGTTGAACTGGAAGTGTTCCCGCAACCGCCCGCGCTGCTGGCGCTCGTAGCGAAACAACTGGGGAATGGAGAACCAGCGAATCGGCTTCTTGAGCGCGTTGGCCCTGGCAGCCACCATGCGCACCACCGTCGGCGTCATCTCCGGCCGGAGGGCCACCTGCCGCCCGCCCTTGTCTTCGAAGGCGTAGAGCTGGTCGACGATCTCGGCGCCGCTCTTGTCGGTATACAGCTCCAGCGACTCCAGCGGAGGCCCGTCGAATTCCTCGAACCCGTAGCGCCCCGCTACCCTGCGCCAAGCATCCTGGATGTGCGCCCGCAGGGCGAACTCCACGGGATAAAAGTCCCGAAATCCCGGCAGGGCTTGGGCTTGCATGGCAGGGAAGGTAGGCGGTAAGGGGGTAGCGCGGTAGGGGAATGTTGAATATTGAATGTCAGGAATCATGAATATCGAAGTGAACTTCGAAGTTCCACCATCACTTCACTATTCAAGATTCGTGGCAGTCAATATTCAGTCTTCCACAGGCGCCAGTCCCAGCGCTGCCATCACGTCACCCACCGTATAGAACGAGCCCGTCACCAGCACCGTCCCAGCTCCCTGCAGGACACGGTGGAGCGCTTCATGGAAATCGGGGACCAGGTGCCACTCGGCCCGTTGTGGCGGCCGGTCCGGCCGGGCCAGCCATTCGCCCAGCCAAGCGGTGTCCCAGCCCCGGTCGGCCGCGGTCGGCGCCAGGGTCAGGATACCCACGTCAATCGCCTGGTCGAGGGCCACCAGCATCTCGGGCCATGGCTTGTCTCCCAGAATCGACACTAGGGCGTGGATAGGGCCCGGGGGCGGCTCGGCAGCGAGGGCCTTCACCAGGGCGGCGATACCAGCGGGGTTATGGGCCACGTCGAACAACCACCGCCCCCGGCGATCGAACCTCCCCGGAGCATGGGCCGCGGCAAACCCGGCCGCTACCTGCTCCTCGGACGGCCGGTATCGCTCCGGCAGCAGGCCCAGCATGGCCTGAGCTACGGCCGCGTTGCGGCGCTGGTGGGGGCCCGCGAGTCCTAGGGGACCGTGCCACACGACGTGGGGTTCGACAACCGTGAGGTCACAGGTCCCGGTGGAGTCCGCCTGCCGGATCTGGTGGCGGGCCTCGCGGGCCAGGAAGCCGGCGACCTCGGGATCCTTTTCCCCAATGACGAACGGCACATTCGGTTTGGCGATACCGGCCTTTTCGCGAGCAATGTCCTCGATGGTGTCGCCCAGGTACTTCTGGTGATCGAGGGCAACGTTGGTCACGCCGCTCACCAGGGGATTAACGACGTTGGTGCTATCGAGCCGACCGCCGAGGCCCACTTCGAGTACGGCTATTTCGACCCCGCGAGCGGCGAAGTCCGCCAGGGCCATGGCCGTGGTCGCTTCGAAGAATGTGGCCCCGTGAGCCAGGATCAGCGGTTCGAGGGTCGCCGTCCACATAGCCACGGCGCCCTCGCTCACCGGGACACCGTCGACCACGATCCGTTCCCGAAACGAACACAGGTGCGGCGAGGTGTACAACCCAACCTTCCAGCCCGCTTCCCGCAGCACCGCTGCTATGAGGGTCGAGACGCTTCCCTTGCCGTTGGTTCCGCCCACGTGGATCGTGGGATACACGGCGTCGGGGTGGCCCAGTGCTTCGAGCAGGATCCTGGTGGTATCCAAGCCGAACTTGATGGTGGTGGTTCGGGGAAAGAGAAAGGCGAGCGCGTCCTGGTAATTCATGCCCATAGGGAGCACGACATGGACTGGGAAAACTGTGGAAACAGAAAACCCCACCTGGAGGGGCGGGGTCGATGGCAGCGGGAGTCGGGCCCTATCACCCGGCCTCGTCGAGTTCGTCGTCGTAGGCCGACCCCACTCCAGTCATGTGGCGCAGCAACCTGGCGATGGTGTCGCGCAGCGATCCCCGGGGGACCACGTCGTCGATCTGGCCGTGCTCAAACAAGAATTCGGAGGTCTGGAATCCCTCGGGAAGGTCCTGGCCAATGGTCTGCTTGATGACGCGCGGACCGGCGAAGCCGATGACGGCCCCCGGCTCGGCGATGATCACGTCGCCCTGCATGGCGTAGGACGCTGACACGCCGCCGGTGGTGGGGTCAGTCAGCACGCTGATGAAGGGAACGGCTGCAGCTTGCACCCGGGCGATCTGGGTCGAGGTCTTGGCCATCTGCATGAGGGAGAGAACGCCTTCCTGCATCCGGGCTCCGCCCGACGTCGATACGATGATGAGCGGGATACGCTTCTCCGCGGAGCGCCGTGCCAGACGGGCGATCTTTTCGCCGACGACCGACCCCATGGAGCCACCCATGAATGTGAAGTTCATGACGGCGAGATGGATCGGCATGCCTTCCAACCGGGCGGTTCCCGTCAGGACGGCGTCGCCGTCACCAGCCTTGGCGTACGCCTTCTCGAGGCGATCGAGGTAGTGTTCGAATGGCAGAGCATCCTTCGATCGGAGCTTGCCGTACAACTCGCGCCAAGTGCCCTCGTCGCTGAGGAGTTCGATGTACTCCCGGGCTTGGAACCGACGGTGGTGTCCACATTCGGGACACACTCGCAGCGCCCGTTCGAACCGTTCGCGAATATCCACGTGTCCGCAAACGTCACATTTTTCCCACGCATCGGGTGGAATCTCCAGCCGCTCGCGCTGAGAAGTCCGGGTCCTCCGCTCCTTTTTAAACCAGGCCATAATCGCCATAGTCACCGATTTGGGTTGGAGATCGGACACCCGCGGACCGAACAAGGCCCCCCTAATCTCACACTGGAGCGTCTCCTGCGCCAGAGTGGACATCGTAACCGATTGTCAGACATCGACATAACCAGCGAAACGACTGTCCCAAGCGACCCGCAAAGCCAGCCCAATCCCAATGATACTCGTCAGAAAAAAGGACCCGCCGTACGAGAAGAACGGCAACGGGATCCCGGTAATCGGCATCAGGTTGACCGTCATGCCGACGTTCTCGAACACGTGGGTGAACAGCAGCCCCAGCACCCCGAACGCGACCAGGCTGGCGAAGGGGTCGATGGCCCGGCGGGCAATGCGCAACAACACGAGCAACAGCGCGAGAAACAGCATCAGGGCCACGAATACCCCCACGAACCCCAGTTCCTCGCCCACGATGGGAAAGATGAAGTCGGTGTGCTGCTCGGGCAGAAATGCCAGGCGCTTCTGCGGACCTTGCAAATACCCCTGCCCCAGCCACCCGCCGGAGCCGATGGCGACCTTGCTCTGAATCGAGTGGTACCCTGCGCCGGTGGGATCGGTTTCCGGGTTAAGGAAAATGAGCAAGCGGTTCTGTTGATAGGGGGCCAGCCGCTGCCAGACAGGGATCAGAATGGCACCCATGACGGCGTTGACGACGAAGACCACGACGCCTTCGACCACGTAAGGCCTGAGCACCAGCAGGAAAACGAGGAGGAAGATCATCCACAGGCCCCAGGCATTGGTCTGGAAGGCCAGCAGGAGGCTCACCACCGGAGAAACGAAGAGGAACAGCAGCGACAACCGGACACCCGACCAGAACAGCATGGCAAACAGGATCCCGATGAAGACGAGCGCGCTCCCCAGGTCTGGTTGCTGGAGCACCAGAAAAAACGGAACCCCGGCAATGAGCGACGGCACGATCAATTCACGGAGCGTCCCGGCCGGGTCGCGGCGCCCGGAGAGGTAGCGCGCCAGCATCAGGATGACCGCCAGCTTGGCGAGTTCTGCCGGTTGGCCGAGGTGCACACCCGCCACTGACAGCCAGCTTCTCGACCCCGCCGCGGTGCCGGCGCCCGTGCCGGTGGCGAGCACCAGGACCAGGAGAAACAGCGCGAATCCGTAGGCGCCTGGGGCCAGCCACTCGAGAATTCTCGGAGAAATGCGGAAGGCCACGATGGCCGCCACCGACCCGATTCCCAACCAAACCAGCTGCCGTTTCCACACACCATAGGCCGCACTGACCACATCGGTCTGTCCCGCCGAGTACAGTATCGCCAGGCCGAACGCGATCAAGGCGATGGTACTGACGATGAGCTGGCGGTCGAGCCCGCCACTACGGATCGGACGTGTCTTCACGGCAAGGGGAACGGGGCCACAAACGGGATTACGGGATAGGTCGAATCCGCCGGGGGAGACGGGTTGGGATCGACACTCGCCTGGGGATCGATTTGGACGGCACGGGGCGCGGAATCGGCCGGCATCAGGAACCGCCGTTGCTCCACCGCATCGGGGCCGAGGACATAGCGGCTGATGACGTCGGCCACGAAAGGCGCCACTCGTGATCCGTGTTCGGCAAACTCCATGATGGCGCCGACGATGATCTGCGGATCATCGGCCGGGGCAAAGCCGATGAACCAGCCGTGGTCTGCACCGTGGGAGTTCTGGGCCGTGCCGGTCTTGCCCGCGATGGCAAGATCGCTGCGTCGGCTCCTCACCGCGGTGCCGGTTTCAACTACCTCGACCATCGCCGTCCGGAGGGCTTCGAGTTGGCTGGGCGTCAACCCCAGGTCGTGCCTGGCGTCGCTGCGACGTTGCACCAGATAGGGAGCGTCTAGCCATCCATCACCGGCAAGCGCCTGGTAGAACTTTACCATGTTCATCAACGTCTGGGCGTTGTCGCCCTGGCCGATGGCCATGTTGAACTCGGCCCCTTGGGCGGTCCATCCCCGGGGGCCGTAAACCTGATCGAAATACGCCGTCGAGTAGGGGTAGATCGACCGGGCTTCACTCTGCAAATCCACGCCGCTCCGCTCACGGAATCCCATGGCCAAGCCATCTTCCAGGATCGCATTCAGCCCCAGGCGCGCGCCGAGCTGGTAGAAATACACGTCACAGCTTTCGCGGATGGCACCGGTCAGGTCGAGACGGCCGTGACCCTCCCGTTTCCAGCAACGGAAGAACCGGTTGCCCAAGCGGAGTCCGCCACGGCATGGCTGCGGCATGTAGCTCCCCGGCGTGACGATCCCGCGCTTCAGACCCATGGCCGCCACCGCCAACTTGAAAGGTGAGGCCGGCGGATATCGTGCCTGAATGGCCCGGTTGAAGAGTGGCTTCGACGGATCGCTGACCATCAGTCGCCACTCGCTTTCGGAGATGCCACCGATGAACAGGTTGGGATCGTAGGTCGGTGCAGAATACGAGGCCAGCACTTCGCCATCCGGCCCGAGCGCTACGAGCGCGCCCCGCCGGCCAGGATGGCGAACGCGCCACAGGCTGTCGATGAACACCTGGAGATCGATGTCGATGGTGGTGCGGAGCGGCTGGCCTCCCGTTGGCAGCAACGTCGGGGCCACGCCTGCTTCCCGCACCAGCCGTCCGATGGCGCTCACCTCGATGAACCGGACGCCGGGCAGGCCCCGCAGCACCGCATCGTACTCCTCCTCCAGGCCACCGCGCCCAACCATGGTCCCGAGACGAGCACCGGGGAAACGTCCGGTGGCCAAGTCGTCCTCGTTGACCTCGCCGACGTACCCGACCACATGCGCCAGCGCTGCGCCATGGGGGTAATGCCGTTTGGGCTCCGACTCGATGACCATTCCGGGAAGCAGCGCTCGATGCTCTTCCAGTTGCGAGATCATCTCGAACGAACCATCCGCCGTGAGCAGGGCCGGCAGGTGGCGGGCCCGGCGATACCGCTGCACCACCCGTTCGAGATGGAGGCTGTCCAAGTGGATGATGTCCTGCA
>Ga0114948_10000772_pt1 | contig 13124 bp, 14 predicted proteins | sample CR04metaG_FD_83877 | JGI IMG/M metagenome (GOLD analysis project Ga0114948, IMG submission 83877) | Deep subsurface microbial communities from Mariana Trench to uncover new lineages of life (NeLLi) - CR04 metaG | ecosystem: Environmental > Aquatic > Marine > Ocean trench > Sediment | place...
CATCGCCATTAGATGCGGTATAGGCTATGTCCTTATCTATCAGCACTTGAATCATGGCAATCATATTTGCAACATATTGAGTGGCTCGTGGCTCGTGTGAGGGTGGCAATACCCCTAGTACAGAAGCATCCTCACCCATCGCTTGGATAAAACGAGTTGTTAGTATTTCAATAGGTTCGTCATTTTCCTGTGCACGCTTGATAATTTTGTCATCTATATCGGTAATGTTGCGTACATAAGTGACATCAAAGCCACTAGCCCTGAACCATCGAACCACCATGTCGAATACGACCATTACACGTGCATGACCTAAGTGGCAGTAATCGTATACCGTCATACCGCATACGTATATCTTAACCTTGCCCGGGGTCAGTGGGACAAATTTCTGTTTGCACTTTGTAAGCGAGTTGTGAATTTTCAACATCTAAGAGAATTTTGAACTTAGCTAGCTTATTGGTAAAATCTTGAATATTCCTCAACAACACACATATTAAAAAGCCGAAGAAGTATAGCATGGAGAAATCACCAAATTTTGCCTGTTGATAAACACTAAATAAAATTTATGTGAATGCAACACGATTAAAAATTCGCCTACAAATAATTATTTTCCTAGGAAAAACTTTATGTATATTTATAAGCTGCTTATTATTTTTTCGCTTCTATTTTGCACTACAACATTTGCAGCAAATTCGCAGGTTGAAATACAAACTAGTTTTGGCAACATCCTACTAGAACTTTACCCTGATAAAGCACCCAAGACTGTCAAAAATTTTTTACATTATGTGAAGAAAAACCACTATAAAGATACAATTTTTCATCGTGTTATTCCAGGATTTATGATTCAGGGGGGTGGATTCGACAAGTTGCTGAAGCAGAAACCAACAAAAAAACCCATTGAAAACGAGGCAGATAATGGCCTTAAAAATGAGATAGGCACAATAGCGATGGCACGTACTTCAGACCCACACTCAGCTACATCGCAATTCTTTATAAACGTAGGCAATAACACATTTCTTAACTATACTTCCCCCACTCCTCGAGGTTACGGCTATACTGTATTTGGCAGAGTCATCAAGGGTATGGATACAGTAAAAAAGATCTCTTCAACACCTACTGGCGCTAGTAAACCTTTCAGAAGAGATGTACCCAAAGAAATTATTGTGATCAAATCTATTTCAACTACCAAACCTATCCCTGCAGAGATGCAAACGGCAAAATAAGGATATGTATGATTAAATTGCATACCAATCACGGTGTAATCACCATAGACCTCGACAGTGAGAAGGCTCCAATTACAGTTCAGAATTTTGTTGATTATGTAACCAGTGGGCATTTCGACAATACAATATTTCATCGAGTAATAAATGATTTTATGATTCAGGGAGGCGGATTTGAATCAGGAATGAACCATAAAAAAACACGCACCTCAATTCAGAACGAAGCTACCAACGGCCTTAAAAATTATGCCTATACAGTTGCAATGGCTCGCACATCCGATGTGCATTCAGCTTCTGCACAATTTTTTATTAATATTGCTGACAATGGTTTCCTTAACTACACTTCGCCCACCTCTGAGGGATTTGGCTACTGTGTGTTTGGCAAAGTAGTAGAGGGCAAAGATGTTGTGGATAAGATTAAGAAAGTAGAAACAACCAACAAAAGTGGACACCAGAACGTACCAGTAGAAGATGTAGTACTTCAAAGAGCGGAAGTAATCTAACCAGAGCTATAGTGATCACTTCTACTGTCTAAAACTACCATTCCCACTGCTGAATGGAGAACGCCACGAATCACAAATGTGGAAGGATAAGTGTGCCCACAGCAATAAGTCTGTGTTGTTTTATGAAAAGAACTAGCATGACATATAGTCTATTTATAGCCGAGGAAACACTCAAACAGTTGGCTATAGCACTTTTAACCCTCTTGCCAAATCTGCCTTGATGTCCTTCACCGACTCCAATCCAACTGCAATGCGCAAAAGTCCGTCATTGATCCCTGCAGCATCCCGTTCTTCCTGACTAATACGGGAGTGAGTCGTGCTAGCTGGGTGCGTGAGTGTACTTTTAGTATCCCCCAGATTAGCGGTGATTGAAATCATGCAAGTGGTATCTATCACCCGCCATGCTACTTCTTTTCCGCCCTTCACTTCAAACGAAACAATACCACCACCAGTTCTTTGCTGCTGTTTAGCAAGATTGTACTGAGGATGCGAAGACAAGCCAGGGTAATAAACTTTCGTTATATTGGGCTGTATTTCAAGCCAGCGAGCCATTTCTAGTGCATTAGCAGAATGTGTATCCATACGAATTTTGAGAGTTTCCATTCCCTTCAGGATCACCCATGCGTTGAAAGCACTCAAAGTCGGACCTGCAGTACGAAGAAAACCAAACACCCCTTTTTCCATTATTAGATCCCGCTTTCCCAGCACCGCTCCGCCCAGCACCCTGCCCTGACCCTCAAGGTACTTGGTCGCAGAATGAATTACTATATCAGCACCTAAGTCTAGCGGTCTTTGTAGTATCGGCGAACAAAAACAATTATCAACCGCAAGCCATGCACCAGTTTTCTTTGCCAATGAAGCTAGTGCTGTGATATCGGAAATTTCAGTGAGAGGATTTGATGGTGTTTCTATAAAAAAAAGTTTCGTATTTACTTTTACTGCTACCTGCCACTCTGCTAGATCGGTAGGAGAAACAAAAGTAATTTCAACACCAAAGCGTTTGAGAATATTGTTAAATAAATTCAACGTAGCCCCAAATAAACTGCGTGAGGCAACAATATGGTCTCCTGCAGAAAGTAGCCCCATCACGCAAGCAAGTATTGCAGACATGCCGGAGGCTGTAGCTACACAGACCTCTGCTCCTTCCAAAGCAGCAAGGCGCTCTTCAAAAGCAGTTACTGTGGGATTAGTAAAACGTGAATATACATTGCCCGGTTCCGCACCGGAAAAGCGTGCAGCTGCCTGCGCAGCATTATCAAATACAAAGCTCGAAGTCAGATATAAGGCCTCTGAATGCTCATTAAATTGACTGCGGTGAACACCCGCGTGCAAAGCCAGTGTCTCCAATTCAAAATCGTCAGACATGGAAGTCTTCCTCTAAATAAAAAACCCGTTCAGCATTTGCTAAAACGGGCTTCCCCCGCTTTAGCTGAATTTATAACGCGCCCGCAAGCTGAATATCAAATCGGCGCACATTTCATAAGCTACACTCAGTAATGAGTTTTGTCAAATACCCATCAGTCTGATGCCACTAAACTCAAATCCAGTTGTGTGCTGTTCTCGGCCAGCGACAATGTTGTACCAGTATTACGCTGCGCCTCAATTGCCGCCAAATATTCGGGCGTAATATCACCGGTAATGTAGTTACCATCGAAACAAGATGTTTCAAAATGTTCAATCGATGGCTTGACTCGGCGAACATCCTTTTTAAGCGAATCAAGATCCTGATAAACAAGATAGTCTGCACCGATTTCATGGCAGATATGATCATCATCACGTCCGGTAGCAATCAATTCTTGGCGAGTTGGCATATCAATCCCATATACGTTAGGAAACCGTACGGGCGGTGCAGCAGAAGCAAAATATACCTTACGCGCACCAGCCTCTTGTGCCATTTGTACGATTTCTCGGCTAGTTGTGCCTCGCACAATGGAATCATCTACAAGTAACACATTCTTTCCACGAAATTCTATGCTCATAGCGTTTAGCTTCTGGCGCACCGATTTACGACGCTGCTGGCCTTCAATAATAAATGTACGACCAACATAGCGCTTCCTAACACAGCCTTCACGAACACTGAGCCCTAGTCGATTTGCAAGCTTCAAAGCACTAGGACGGCTAGAGTCAGGAATTGGAATTACTACGTCAATGTCAAGATGATGCATGGTTTTATTAATTTTGATGGCTAGGCTTTCGCCCATGTTGAGCCGTGTTTCATATACCGAGACTCCATCCATTACCGAATCGGGACGTGCCAGATAAACGTATTCGAATATACATGGATTAAGCGTGGAATTATTAGCACAATGTTTACTGTAAAAATTACCATCTTCATCAATAAAGATTGCCTCACCAGGCGCAATGTCGCGCACTAACTTAAAACCCAACGTATCAAGTGCTACACTCTCAGATGCTACTAGGTATTCAACCCCATGCTCCGTGTCAACACAACCAAATACTAGCGGACGAATACCATAAGGGTCACGAAAAGCTAATAATCCATAACCTGCAATCATTGCAACCACGGCATAGGCACCACGACAGCGCCGATGAACACTAGAAACTGCATTAAAGATAGCAGCAGGATCAAGCTGATGGCTTTTCGCACTTTCTTGTAGCTCATGTGCCAGTACGTTGAGCAACACCTCGGAATCGGAATTAGTATTAACATGGCGTAAATCTGCACGAAATAATTCTTGGCTGAGCTGTGCAGCATTTGTGAGGTTACCGTTGTGTCCCAGCACGATTCCAAATGGTGAGTTTACATAAAATGGCTGCGCCTCAGCCGATGATTCGGGAGATCCTGCAGTAGGATAACGTACATGTGCTATGCCCATATTGCCCACTAGAGAACGCATATTACGTGTACGAAAAACATCTCTTACCAAGCCACCACCTTTATGCATGTGAAAAGTATTGTCCTGAACAGTTACGATGCCCGCTGCATCCTGCCCACGATGCTGAAGTACCAGCAGTCCATCGTAGAGCAGCTGGTTGGCAGGAGATTTTGCGACTACACCTAGGATTCCACACATAGTTGCACCTCGAAAAGATAACCTAAATTAACTTCATAAAAAGTAATATGTTTTTTATTTCTGAACTCCATGCTATTTAGACAACTGCACCATTCCGGCATTGTTTTCACCTTGAAAACATCCGTTGTTGCAATCTTAATTTCCATAATTAATTCGCTTAGATAAGTCTTGTGGCAACCAAGGCATTGTCATTATAACTCCTGCTTCTAAAGGTTTACTCAACAAAGCCTTTTGCCAGAATGGTTCTTGCGGAAGCGTAGTCAAACCTGCTAGCAATACAAGTAGTAATACTGCTAGCAATCCACGCGCAAGACCAAAAAATGCACCAAATAATCTATCAACAGATCCTAAACCTACCGTTTTAACCAATGCAGATGAAAGTATTGTGATTAGGCTCATCACAAGCAACACAGACAGAAAAAGTGCAGAAAATGATATAAGTACACGTAAGGAATCACCAGTGATGCTAAGTGGCAACATAGACACAAAGTCTTTGGCAAATGCCTTTGCTACCATATACGCAATGACCCAACCAGCAAGTGACAATGATTCACGCACTATACCACGTACTACACTTATCGAAATCGATACAACAAATATGATTAAAACAACAAAATCAAAGATGGTCATTTATTATTACTGACATTATTGATATTACAAAGCAATTCTATTTGTTATTTCGTGGTAAATTCTGCTGTATTTCAGCCACAAAATTTAATATTGAAATTATTTACTCATCACCACACCATCAAGCCCTAATTTCTTCAGTTTCTTACGTTCTTCTTCTGCTGCTTCACGGGTAGAGAAGGGGCCGACACGTACCCGAGTTATTTCTTTATTATTATTCTTTAGCGTTTGCGTATAGGATCTCTTTATGCCTTTGGATGTGAGACTACGCTGTTGATGCTTTGCTTTAGCTAAATCAGAAAATGCACCCAATTGAACTACAAATACTTCGGTGGTGGTAGAATTTTTAACATCAGAATTGTATTTGGAGCCCTTCTTACTCCCAACCAACTTGCTTGCCTGTTTTTCCTTTGCTTGAATTGGCCGTGCTAGCAAATCTGGTCCTGTTTTTTCTACCTGCGGCACAGCAAGTGTGGGTTCATTAGAATCAGAACCAGTAATGGTAGGCACACTAGTTTCTGAGAGAAAGTTAGGGGAAAATTCATCTTCCAAGTTTTCTGAAGGAATAATAATTTCAATATCTTGGCCCTCTAGTTTTGGTGCACGGTCAAGCACCATTGGCAAAATCACGATAGCCATAATCACAAGCGCAATCGCTCCAACCAGTCGCCTTCTAGCACGCTTTCTTAGTAAGAGTTCTTGTTCGCTTACAGCTCTAGCCATTTAAATCTATCCGATCACTACTCATACTTCACCAAATTCAGATGCTCCATCACTTCACCAACAACATAGAACGAGCCGAATACGCAGATTCTATCATTTTTGGTTGATTGCTTACAGGCAAATACATAAGCGGCAACAGGATTGGAGAAAACAAGAATTGCCCCACTTGCTTTACTCACACCTGCATTTTCTAACACCTGCACCACTTCATCGGTAGAAGCACCGCGCGGAGAATTAATATCTGCTATAAGCCAAACATCAACTTTGGGGATAAGTGCTCGTACTACACCATCTATATCTTTATCCTTAAGTATTGCAAATACTGCATAGGTTGTCTGGTGAAAACCCATACCACTAAGACTAGTACTTAAGGCATGTACTGCATTTGGATTATGGGCCACATCTAGGACTATTACCGGTTTCCTAGGTAACACCTGAAATCGGCCTGGGAGCGAAACCTTTAGCAAACCCTGACAAATGTTGCTGATAGTAATTGGTAAAATATCTCTAACTGTATCCAACGCAGCTAGACAGGCACTAGCGTTTCGTAGTTGATGAAAACCTGCTAGGGCTGGGCGAGGAAGCGAATAGTACCTTCTTTTGTCCCCCCAATAATTCCATAAAGTGGCCTTGTCCGAGTAGCCAAAGTGTTCACCAATAAGCATGAGTCTCGCACCAATCGAATCTGCATGTTGTCGTATGGAAGCAGGAGCATTTGAATCCGAACAAATTGCGGTCTTACCGCTTCTAAAAATCCCTGCTTTCTCAAATCCAATTTTTTCACGCGTATCCCCAAGGTAATCCATATGATCACAATCAATGCTAGCTAGTACAGCACAATCAGCATCAAAAATATTGACGGCATCTAATCTCCCACCAAGCCCCACCTCTAGAATTGCTATATCTACTCCGGATTGGATGAATAGTTGCATAGCCGCTAACGTTCCAAACTCAAAATAAGTCAAGGAAACATCACTGTTAATTCTAGCTGTTTCCACTATATTAAAAGCCTTACACAACTCATTATCACTAACTTCCTGCTGGTTTATACGTATCCGCTCGTTATAACGAAAAAGATGCGGCGAGGTATAGCATCCGACGTTATACCCAGCACGACTCAAAATAGCCTCCATCATTAAGCAGATCGACCCCTTACCGTTAGTACCGCTGACAGTGATGATAGGGAACGAAGGGGAAAAACCTAAATTGATCTTAACCTGATTTACGCGTTCCAACCCCATCTCAATAATCTTGGGATGAAGACATTCAAGATAGATCAACCAGTCGGAAAGCATTCTAAGCTTAGAATTACGTTCAATCATGTAGCGTCACGTGTAAGCTTAACAATGAAAATCAAGACAAGAAATACAGCAGTATTACAAAGAAACAGGATGAACTGGAATTCGCATCAACAACGTGCATAGATTAACAAGCTTATCGCGCATCTGTCTGCGGTCAACAATCATGTCTATAGCTCCGTGCTCAAGTAAAAACTCCGCACGCTGGAAACCTTCTGGCAAAGTTTGCCGTACTGTCTGTCCGATCACCCGTGGACCAGCAAAACCAATCAATGCCTTAGGTTCGGCGATTACTACATCACCAATGAAGGCAAAGCTAGCTGACACACCGCCCATCGTAGGATCTGTCAGCACTGAGATAAAAGGAAGTTTCTCCTGCTTCAATTTGGTAAGCACTGCAGAAGTTTTGGCCATCTGCATCAGCGATAGTAAACCTTCTTGCATGCGCGCTCCTCCGCTGGCAGTAAAGCACACAAATGGCAAACGTTGTTCAACACACACTTGTACTCCACGCGAGAAACGTTCGCCCACTACCGACCCCATCGATCCTCCCATAAATCCGAATTCAAACGCTGCCGCAACTAAGGGCACAGTCTGGACACTACCCTGCATAACCACTAGAGCATCGTCCTCATCAGTATCTGCCTTCGCTTGTAATAAACGCTCAGCATAATGCCTACTATCAATAAATTTAAGTGGATCCATCGGCAATACTTCTGCACCAATCTCGTTGCGCCCTTCTGTATCTAGAAATAAATCTAGGCGTACTCTGGCAGAAATACGGTTATGATGGTTGCACTTAGGGCAAACATTAAAATTATTTCCTAAATCAGAGTAATATAGAACTGCCTCGCAGGAAGCACATTTGCTCCATAATCCCTCTGGCACGGCTCTTTTTTCGCCACTTTCCTTGCGCTTTATCTTTGGTGGAAAAAGTTTTTTGAACCAACTCATATGCTTACCGTTTAATTCCAGCTGTTCGGTGTTTTATACTAACTTTATCTATAGCATTACGTAAACTTTTTACAAGATTAGACACATTCATCAACACATCCTCTTTAGCTGATTTTTCTATTTCCTCAATAATACGGCTACCCACCACTACTGCATCGGCCAATTCCGCAACTGCACTTGCTGTTACATCATCGTGTATACCAAACCCAATACCAATTGGAATAGAAACATATGGACGTATATCAGCTAGTTTGTTGGCTACCTCTTTCAGATCAATGTGCGCAGCACCGGTTACACCTTTCAGTGAGACATAGTATACAAATCCTTGAGCCTTTTTTGCTATTTGCTGAATACGTGTCTGTGGCGTAGTAGGAGAAAGGAGAAAAATAGCATCTATCTTCTTCTGTTTGAGGTTTTCTAGCCACTCTTCACATTCCTCTGGTGGGTAATCTACCGTCAGAACTGCATCTACACCACATTCTTTTGCTCTTACTGCGAATCTCTGGTAGCCCATCACTTCTACAGGATTTGCATAGCCCATCAGCACTACAGGTGTTACAGTATTCGTTCTTCTAAATTCTGCCACCATCTCTAATACATCCTTTAGGCCTACATGATTCTTCAGTGCCCGCTCATAAGATCGTTGTATAGTTGGTCCATCTGCCATTGGGTCTGAGAAAGGAACACCAAGCTCAATAATGTCAGCACCCACACTCACCAGTTCGTGCATCAACAAAACTGTCATCGCGGGTTCGGGATCGCCAGCAGTGATGAACGGTATTAGCGCTTTTCTATTATTCTGGCTTAACGTGTGAAATGTAGCTGCAATACGGGACATAAAAATTCAACCTTAATTAAGAAATAATGCTAGCGGCCTGCGCTACGATATCTATATCTTTGTCCCCTCGGCCCGAAAGATTTACCAACAGTAGCTTCTCCTTGTCAAGTGTAGGTGCAAGTTTCGCAGCATATGCCAGTGCATGGCTGGATTCCAGTGCCGGGATAATGCCCTCATAACAACACATCATGTGGAACGCTGCCAGGGCTTCATCATCGGTTATCGCAACGTATTGCGCACGATTAGTATCCTTGAGCCATGCGTGTTCAGGGCCAACACCAGGGTAGTCAAGTCCAGCTGCAATGGAATGAGTTTCAATAATCTGTCCGTCCTCATCTTGAATCAGATAAGTACGGTTGCCATGCAGTACTCCTGGTTTTCCCGTCAATAGAGTAGCAGCGTGCTTGCCGGTTTTGATCCCAAGTCCGGCCGCTTCTACGCCTATCATGTTCACATTCTTATCCTCTATGTAGGGAAAAAATAAGCCGATAGCATTTGATCCACCGCCCACGCAGGCAATTAGCGTATCCGGTTGCCGACCGTATTCTTCTTGCATTTGTATCTTTGCTTCACGCCCTATAATAGCCTGAAAATCGCGCACCATCATTGGATATGGGTGTGGCCCTGCGACTGTACCAATGATGTAGAAAGTTTCTTCAACATTAGTGACCCAATCACGCATAGCTTCATTGAGAGCATCTTTCAATGTTCTAGAGCCCGAATCTACCGGCACCACAGTTGCGCCTAAAAGCTTTATCCGATAGACATTAGTTTCCTGACGCTTCATATCCTCTGAACCCATATAAACTACACATTCCATTCCGTACCGTGCAGCAACTGTGGCAGCAGCTACACCATGTTGGCCTGCGCCAGTCTCTGCTATTACGCGTGGCTTACCCATTCTTTTTGCCAAAAGAGCCTGACCAATAGTATTGTTTATTTTATGTGCGCCAGTATGGTTCAAATCTTCACGCTTCAACAAAATTTGCGCCCCTCCAAGATACGCTGACCATCTCTTAGCATGATAGATAGGGCTTGGTCGTCCTACGTAGGATTTTAATTCATAAGCATATTCCGCCTGAAAATCAGCATCATTACGATAATGCTCATACTGAACACGTAATTCGTCTAACGCTGTGATCAAAGTTTCTGCAACAAACACGCCCCCATAAGAACCAAAGTGGCCATGCATGTCGGGAAAGTCATAAACCTTCGCCATTTCTAACTCCTATCATAAAAGCAGCAATTTTATCCGCATCTTTGACACCCTTTGCCACTTCCACTCCGCTCGACACATCTACCGCCCAAGGTCCTACTTCCTTGATAGCCGCGCTTACATTGTCGGCATGAAGGCCGCCTGAAAGTATCAACGGCAACGATAAGTTTTGTGGGATCAAACTCCAGTTAAAAGTATGGCCTGTACCGCCTGGCACACCTTCGACATAGGTATCCAGTAATAAAGCACTAGCACTGGAATAACGGGCTGCGTATTGTAGCAAATCTACTCCGATTCTGAATCGTACAGCCTTTATGTATGGTAATGAGAATTGACTGCAAAATTCCGGAGGTTCATCGCCATGAAATTGCAATAAACTTAAACCGGCTGCGGAGCATGTTTCTTCCACCCATTCAGAATCTGGATCAACATATACTCCTACCACGCTTACGAATGGTGGTAATGCTGTAATAATCTTATGTGCTACATGTGGGGAAATATAGCGAGCACTCTTTCTCCAGAATACAAAACCAATGGCATGCGCACCTAGCTGTACTGCCGTTAACGCGTCGTCAACACGAGTGATACCGCAGACTTTTACTCTGACAGACATAAGCGTAGCTCAATATAAATAGAAAGATACACGAATATTTGTACGAATGTAGAACAGATTTTCCCTTGATACGTGAACAATTCATACTCCCCTAAGGAGTTACCTTCAGTGTGTGCTGGTATCATTCGTGAATCATTTTTTACGTGCCCTAAACATTCTGGGCAAAACCGCTGCAAGTGGCGGCTCAATAAAACACGGTAATTTCCATTTCGGATCATAAGTTATCCCGGCTAAATATAATCCTGTCGCGGAGAAAGTCGGTGCTGCATAATTTCTATCACAGCTTTCCAAGAGTTCTCCCATCCACTGAGGAGGGTATTTCCCTTTCCCCACATAGACTAAGGATCCAATAATATTGCGCACCATATGATACAAAAATGCATTAGCACGGATCTCAAATGCGATGATATCGCCTTGCTGGATAATTTCCAGCTTGATCACATTGCGCACCGGGGATCTAGCTTGGCAGTCTGAGGCACGGAAAGCACTAAAATCATGCTCACCCAGTAATATTTGTGCAGCGTCACGCATCCGTTCAAGGTTGAGGGGCAAATGAAACCATCCAACCTTACCATGGTAGAGCCCAGCGCGTACTGGATGGTTCAGCAATAAATAAAGGTAACAACGCTCTGTAGCGCTGTAGCGGGCATGAAAACTATCCAAAGATTTGGACGCCCATAGCACCGCCATGCTTTTGGGCAATAATGCGTTTACACCTCGTACCCAAGCAGTAAACGGGCGCTGTGCATTCGTGTCAAAATGTACAACTTGGTACGTAGCATGAACTCCTGCGTCGGTACGGCCTGCTGTGATTACCTGAATATTGCTACGAGCAATTCTTGACAATGCCGCTTCTAGCGTATCCTGAATTGAACAACCAGAAGGCTGACCTTGCCAACCACAGAAATGACTACCATCGTATTCCAACCCCAGAACAATTCTCACTGGCTAGCTACCATTATTGCTGAAATGGCCGAGATTGGTGCCAGAAAGGCTAAAGATAAATTTTGACAGGAATAAATGTGCGAGCACATATGGATTCCCGTAAAAATGTCCCACGAGAAACCGCTATTAATTAACTGACCACGGATTAATACATACAATTACAACACCTAATACATTAGGAGCCCTATAGGTTCCCCAGTATAACTCTTGCACTTTTCTGTTGTTCAGCATCCCCTTCTTGGACAACTTCCTGGAGAATTTCTTTAGCACCGTCATTATCACCCATCTCCTGATAGGCCCTCGCTAAGTCTAGCTTGGTAGCAATTTCATGCCATTGAGCGCTCTTTTCAGCTGACTGCGTGTCTACTGATGTAGTAGGCGATGCACCATCTACATTTAAATCTATACCCTCTAATCCAGATTCTGGTGGTGGTATGGGACTAGATTCAGGTATAGATGATACGGATTCAGTTTCGGAAATACTTGGAAAATCTATGCTCGTATCGTCAGAGGCAGGCGGATTGAAGGCAACGGGAGTCTCAGGGCTAACTTCGTCCTCTTGTGAGCTGCTAAATTCAATAGGTTTATCCAAAGGTTCTGATGTTTCCGGTTTATACTCTGGTATTTCTATGCCCGAACTTACACTAGGACTTTCCTCGGACGCCTCTACTTCCTGTGGAGATGATGGAGCATCTTCGTTTGATGCCGCGTCCTTTATTTGATCAGAACTTGATGATGCGACTGATCCACCATAAAAAGGATTTTCTGGATCAATACTGAGTCCTAATTTAGCTGCCTTGTCCCACAGTGGGCCCGTGGGCGACACTGTCCATAACACACGTGCAGTAGTCTCAAATGCAGATTTGTCTTTACGTAGAGTGTGCACATCAAGTAGCTTGGCCAATAGTTCAGGATTACCTTTGTCCTTTTCCAGGGCATCCTTGAGAATTTTCTCTGCTTGGACATCGCGCCCATGGTCCAGATATTGTCCCGCCTCGATGACCGGATCATAATCATCCATAGTCCCCTCAGATCCAGTTTTGCTTGGTAATTTTGGTTCTATAGTAGAAGAAATTGTATCTTCAATTGATGAATCATCATCAATTGATGCTTCTTTTTTCCGACGTATTGCAGCTACCCCATATATCCCCATTA
>Ga0114948_10000779_pt1 | contig 13080 bp, 12 predicted proteins | sample CR04metaG_FD_83877 | JGI IMG/M metagenome (GOLD analysis project Ga0114948, IMG submission 83877) | Deep subsurface microbial communities from Mariana Trench to uncover new lineages of life (NeLLi) - CR04 metaG | ecosystem: Environmental > Aquatic > Marine > Ocean trench > Sediment | place...
GTTTCGTCTTCACCCAGCTCGATTTCTTCTAGGGGGTCGTGGTCGTCGGCAGGGGGGGGAGGGGGTGGGGGGGGTCGTTTCCGCGCCATACTTTTCCGACTCCTTCAGGGTTGATCCACCCGGAGTAGACCACGGGGTTTGTGGCCATGTACGCGGCACGCGCCGCTCGGGACTGCGCATCTTAGCGCCTTGACTCGCGTCCGTCGAGCCCGCCAACTTCACACGATTCATGCGCCAAGGAGACTGCATGGCCAAGGTGTCGGCGCCCGTACATTCCGAAGATCCAGCCAGCCTGCAGCGCCGGATCGGCGATCTCGAACGCGAACGCGAGCATCTTCTCGCGGTGATCGGGATTCTCGAAGATATATCCGGCACCATCCACTTCGTGGATATTCTGCAGAGCATCACGCGCAAACTCGGTGAACTGTACGGCCTCGACCGCTGTTCGATATTCCTCGCCGAGCGTCGCGGCCGGACGGCGCGACTCGTCGCCTCGTACGAAGATCCGGCCATACGCAATTACGTCGTCGATCTCGACCGGTACCCGGAGCTGAAGCGCGCCTTGAAGTCGGGCGAGACCGTATTCATACCAGATGCCGCGTCGGACCCCAATCTCAAGCACATCAGAGGCGCGCTCACCAAACGCGGCGTGAAGGCGATCACAGTCGTTCCCATCGCTTGGCGTGGGGCGGTGATCGGAGCAATATTCCTGCGCACGTTCCGAGACGGCCCTTCCTTCTCCGAAGCTGACCTTCGGTTCTGTGAAATCGTCGGCAACCTGACCGCGCGAGCACTGCGCAACGCGTACAAGTACGAGACCCTTACCCACCGCCACGCCGAGACCACCGAGCGAGCGCGGCGCGCCAACATGGAGCGAGTCGCCCTGGTCTCGTTCCTGCGACGGTTGTTGGAGAAGTTCTCCGTACGCGAAGGCGACTGGACGGAAGGCCTGCTGTCAGCCAATGCCGGCGAAGAGCTGGACCGGCTCACCGACGTAGCGATGGCGGTGATGGAAGAGGAAGGAAAGGGACGCTGAGCAGTCCCACTGCGCAACGACGAGCCAGGCAACTGGCCGAACTTCCGCACCGAGCAAACCACGCCTACCACGTCTTGGCGGAGCCGGAAATGGCAGACGCGGAATACGACCGGCTCTTCCGCGAGCTGCAGCAACTGGAGGCCAAGAATCCCGACCTCCGCACACCGGACTCACCTACCCAGCGCGTGGGCGCCGAGCCGGCTTCCGCTCTCACCAAGTATCGTCACCGCGTACCGATGTTGTCTCTCGCAAACGCGTTCGACGACGGCGAACTGGAGGCGTGGCAGACCCGCATCGCAAAGATTTCTCCTGAAGTCTTGTCCGCCGGCTACCAACTCGAACTGAAGATCGACGGCGCGGCAATAAATCTGACGTACGAGGACGGCATTCTGACGGTCGCGGCCACTCGGGGAAACGGAACCGTGGGCGACGACGTGACCGCCAACGTACGCACCATCCCAGACGTGCCGCTCCGTCTCCAGGGCACTGCTTGGACGCCGATGTTGGAGGTTCGGGGCGAGGCCTATTTTCCGCTCGACAACTTCGCGCGTCTCAACGAGCGGCGCGAAGCTAACGGCGAGGAGCCGTTCGCAAATCCGCGTAACTCCGCCGCGGGAAGTCTGCGGCAACTCGACTCGAGAGTGACGCGCAGTCGTGGGTTGCGGTTCTTCGCCTTCCACATCGAGAGTGCATACCCAATCCCCGTTTCCACCCAACATGAGGTGCTCGACCTACTGACATCGTGGGGGTTTGACGTCGCGCCCCATCGCCACCGGGTAGCGTCCTTGGAGGATGCGTTTGCAATCGTAGCGGAACTCGAAGCACTGGTGCCCACGCTGAACTTCGAATCCGATGGCATCGTGATCAAAGTGGACCGGCTGGCTCTTCATGAGACGTTGGGTGTCGTGGGTGTCCGGGAACCGCGCTGGGCCATTGCGCGCAAGTTCGCTCCGGAAATCGCCGTCACAAAGCTCTTGGACATCCGGGTCAACGTGGGCCGCACCGGCGCACTGAATCCTTACGCGGTACTGGAGCCGGTAGAGGTAAGCGGCGTGACCGTTTCCAAGGCCACGTTACACAACATGAACCTCGTCGAGGTCAAAGACATCCGCGTGGGTGACCATGTAGAGGTCATGAGGGCCGGAGAGGTCATTCCCCAGGTACTGGGTCCGGTCATCGAGAAGCGCATCCAGGGCGCCAAGCGATACAAGCCCCCGACCAGCTGCCCGGTATGTGGCACTGAGGTAGAGCACCCGGAGGGAGAGGTGGCATGCTATTGCCCCAACGCGTCATGTCCGGGCAGGGTTCTCGAAGGCATAACCCATTACGCTTCCCGCGGGGCGCTCGACATCCGCGGGCTGGGCGAACAGCGCGTCGCGCAGCTTCACGAGGCGGGACTCGTCAGAGACGTGGGCGACTTGTACGGATTGACCACAGAGCCACTCGAGGGTCTCGATGGATTCGCCAAGAAGGCAGCGGAGCAGTTGGTAGAGGCTGTCGCCGCCTCGAAGGCACAACCACTGTCCAGGCTGTTGTTCGGGCTCGGGATTCGTCACGTCGGTGCCGAAGGGGCGAGGGTCCTTGCCCGCACACACGGCGATCTGGATACGCTGATGGCTGCGAGTGCCGAGGAGATTGGCGCCATCGACGGCATCGGGCCTGTGATCGCTGAGGCGGTGGCACATTTTTTCGAGGAGCCAAAGAACCGCGAGCTGATCGAGCGGCTGCACTCACACGGGGTCTCATTCCACGAGTCGACCACCACCAGCGGTGGTGCCCTGTCCGGTCAAACTTATGTCGTTACCGGAACGCTCCCCAATCTCTCTCGCACCCGTGCCGTCGCGCTCATCGAAACGGCTGGAGGACGGGTCACGTCGTCGATTTCCAAGAACACGACAGCGTTGATCGTCGGAGAGGCGCCGGGGAGCAAACTCGACCGCGCCAAGGCCCTCGGGGTCGAGCAACTCGACGAGGCGGGGCTCTTGCGTCGCGTCGGAGACGTCACCTAAGTTGCCGGGCATGAATTGGAGGAACGGTCTCGTAAGTCTCGGCCCTGCCAGCCTTCGTACCTTGCGCGCGGCGCTGGAACGATCGTTGGGCGAGCAGGCGGCCTCGGTGCTGCAGGAGACCGGTTACGCTTCCGGACCTGAGGTATATCAGGCCTTTGCGTCGTGGCTGCAGACCCGCGCCAACGTGGCCGATCCGGCGGACCTGGATGCCACGTTCCTCGGTCAGATGCTGTCGGAGTTTTTCGAGGCGACTGGATGGGGCAACGTGGTGCTGGAGCAACTCGGCGACGGCGCCTTCGCCTTGGACACTGCCGACTGGGCTGAGGCCAAGAGTGACACCACCGCCCTCGTGCCATCCTGCCATTTCACCACCGGGATGTTGGCCGCGTTCATGACCGAACTCGCCGGCGAGATAGTAGCGGTCATGCAGGTCGAGTGCCTCACGTGCGGTGGCGAACGGTGTCGCTTCTTGATTGGATCTGCCGCGACGCTCCAACAGGTGTTTGAGGCGATAAACCGCGGTGAAAGCTACACCGACGTCCTCGCGGCAGCGTCCGCTGGAACATAGGCCGCGTACTCGGGCCTGACCACCAATTCCCCCTTCGATATAATCTCCCGATCCCACGGCAGTATGATGACGCTGCTCGTCGCCAACCCGACGAAGTCGGGCTGATACGCACCCGTCTTGAAAGAAACCGCGGTCCTGATCTCATCCGGGCGGAGCTTGCGCACGGCATTCAAGGCGAGCTTCAGCGTATCGCCCGTATCGCAAGTCTCGTCCACGACCAACACGCGACGGCCCGTGACGCTCGGCGGTGGAGCTGTCACTAGCGTGGGGCGGGCGCGGGCCCTGTCACGCGTCACGGCCATCGAGGCGAAGTCGCGTTCGAGAATCGAGGCGATCACCGCTCCCGGAATGACACCTGCCTTGGCGATCCCCACCACGAGGTCGGGATCAAAGCCGGCAGCCACCCGCAGGGCGAGCCCACGACTCATTTCTCCGAAGAGACGCCAATCAACTTCGAGTACCTCCCTGGGTGCGGCTCTGGTGACGTAGCGGCGTGCCATGTGATCATACTACGCTGCCCTCCTCACCCGGACAAGCGCCGTATGCAGCGCGTTGCCAACGAAATGAGCGTTCTGTATCTTGGACGCTCGATATGAGCTTCTGGAAACGTCTATTCAAGCGCCCGGACCGGGAGAGGCTCCGCCCTCGACGCCTGGATTATTTGAACGAAGCACTCGCCCTCGAGCGACAGGGCGATTTCGACGCCGCCCTCACATCGTATCGGCTCGCCCTCCGTGACGATCCGAACGACCTTCGGGTTCTGCAGAACATCGCGATAGCATTCTCAAAAACGGATCAGCACGACGAAGCCATCCGCTACTATCGCAAGGCGCTCGAAATCGACAACAAACAGATGGGCGCCCACTATGGCCTGGCATTTCTGCTGATCAAGCGGGGCGAGACCGAGACGGGTGCCACCCATCTCAGGGCCTTTCTCGCCAATCCGCCTCCCGACGCGGGAGCGGAGAAGTGGATCGAACACGCGCGCGGTACGCTGGAGGAACTCGGTCTCACGGAGGGCCCTTGAGATCGCGCGCAACCGCACCGGCAGTGACAGCCCTCATCGCCGGCTGCGGTGTTCTGAACCCAGATTTCGACCACGTCATCGGCCTCGAGGTCGAAACACAGCAGCTGACGATCATGGTGGGCGACTCAGCGCAACTCGTCGCACGTGCCGTCAACGGCGTCGGTGAGGTAGTGACCGACGCCGTCATCCTCTGGTTCATCGTCGACGTGGACTCCGGCCAAGTCGGCTTTACCCTCGACACGGCGACAGGTGTTATCGCCGGTGAGCGGGCCGGGGCGGGCCGCGTCCAGGCCCGGGTCGAAGACATTCGCTCCGAACCCATTCTCGTAACGGTGGTCGCCGACTCCACCGGAGGCACCGGAGCACGCGGCACGCACCCCACAGGGCGTCCACTGAGCCGCCGGGTGCTCGGAACCAGTACGCAGCTTGTGTTGACGCTCGGCACCCAGCGCAATCAGGCGCTGTCGGCGCCCGCCCCTCCAACGACCCCGGTGCCACCCGCGCGGTCGACTGCATCTGGAGCGTCGTTCCGCCAGGTTCGGCGAAGCTGACGCCGTCGATACGCGGACATGCCGCCACCATGAAACCGCCCGCAACACTGAACCAGCTCTTTCTCGGCGGCGTCGAGCGGTTCAGCACAAAGCGCGCCGCCTTGCGGTACCGGGCGGGCGGCGAGTGGCACGACATCACTCACCGGGAACTCGAGCGCCGCGTACACCACGTGGGCCTCGGGCTCCGCAAGCTCGGTGTGCGGCCGGGCGATCGCGTCGCGATCGTGTCCGCGAACAGGCCGGAATGGGCTGTCGCCGATCTTGCCTGCCTCATGATCGGATGTACGGACGTCGCGGTCTACCCGACCCTGCTGCCCCACCAGATGCAGTACATCCTCGACGACTCGGCGTCCTGTGCGGTGTTTGTGGAAGATCGTAAACAGTACGACAAAATACTCCAGATCCGCGACCAACTGCCACATCTCGAGCACATTATCGGGTTTGACGATTTGGGACCGGACGCTGGAGCGGTGGCACTCGCGCGATTGATGCAACTCGGGGCTTCGGTCGAGGTGGACTATCCCTCGTATCACACCGATGCCATGGCCGTGCCGGAGGACGCGCTGGCGACACTCGTCTACACATCGGGCACTACCGGGGAACCAAAAGGGGTGATGCTCACGCACGGCAACCTGACGAGCAACGCCGTGGCTGCGTTGGCTTTGTTGCCGGTTGGGCCCAACGATGTGTGCCTTTCCCTGCTGCCACTGTCACACAGTTTTGAAAGGACGCCCGGCTACTACTCCATGTTTCATGCCGGTGTGACGATCTGCTACGCCTCGAGCTGGGATGCCGTGGCATCCAACATGATGGAGATCCGTCCGACCGTCATGATCGGCGTCCCTCGCTTTTATGAGAAGTTGCACGCACGGGTGCTGGAGAACGCGTTGTCAGGTGGCACCATCAAAAGGCGACTATTCCACTGGGCCCGGGGCATTGGAGAGAAATGGGCCGACCTGACACTCGCAAAGCAAACCATACCGGCCCGCCTTGCCCTCCAGTACCGCGTTGCACATCGGTTGATTTTTTCGAAGCTACAGAAGCGGACCGGCGGTCGGCTGCGGTACTTTGTGTCCGGTGGCGCACCGCTCATGCCGGAGACCGCCAAGTTCCTGTTCGCGGCAGGGCTCCCCGTGATCGAAGGATACGGACTCACGGAAACGTCTCCCGTTATCAGTGTCAATCCGTTGGAGTCACCGCGGCTCGGGACAGTTGGCGTGGCATTGCCCGAGGTCGAGGTGCGTATCGCTGGCGATGGGGAGATCCTTGCCCGGGGACCCAACGTGATGCGGGGGTATTACAACAGGCCGGACGAGACAGCCAAAGCGATCGACGAGGAAGGGTGGTTTCACACCGGCGACATCGGCGAGCTCGACGAGGATGGGTATCTACGTGTTACGGACCGGAAAAAGGACATCATCGTAACTGCCGGTGGCAAGAACATCGCACCCCAGCCGATCGAAAACCGTGTCAAGGCGAGCCGGTTCGTTTCAAACGCCGTGATGATCGGCGATAAACGGAAGTTTCCGATGATCTTGGTAGTACCCGACGCCGAGGCGTTGCGTAAGTGGGCCAGGGAACGGCAGCTCACAGCGGGAAGCCCATCCGACCTGCTCAAGCTGCCCGACGTGAGCGCCAAGGTCGAGCGTGAAGTCATGCTCACCCTGCGAGATCTCGCCGGTTATCAGATGCCCAAGAAGGTGCTCCTGCTCGAAGACGACTTCACCATCGAGAACGGGATGTTGACACCCTCACTCAAGGCGAAGCGGCATGTAATCGAAGAGCGCTACAAAGATCGCATCGACGCCTGCTACGCTTAGCGGCTATCACTTCCTCGGACTCTAGCCTTTCTGGCCCACCCAAAGTCCATGTCCGGAGGCGAGCGCACGCGTTCCCGGCACCACCGCTGCTTCTTTGAAGACCCCCACCCGCAATCCGGAAAGCAACACCCGACTCCGCTCCGCCAGCCATGATCCGACCGCGTATTCGGCGCCAATGACCACACCCCGCGCCATCGACGACCGAAGCGGCAGCGGAGACGGGCCCCGTAGCACGCTCATGGCCACCGACGGCTCGACGCCGTCCGGTACGTTGAGGCCGACGAAGTGGACGCCGCCTATGAGTTCGCTCAGACCAACGCCAAGTCGCGCAGCGGAACCCAGGAGCACTATGTAACCGCCCGGCGTGGTCACGCCGAGCAGCGCGTGGACCGTTTGCGCGTCGACCGGTGCCTCGTCCGAATGCTCCGGCAACGGCGGAGCGTCCGCCAGGATGAAGTTGGCTACCCCGTTCTCGATCCTGTACTCGCGCTTCGTCGCGGGACACCCCACGACGCCCCGAATGATGCTGCGTCCCACCATCTCTTCGGGAAGAACGACGCAATATGATTCTTCTGGATCTCGCGGACATCTGAGATATTCCGCAAGCTCTATGAACATCGAGCGAGGCAGGCTTCCGCCCACGCGAGCATGATGTCGCCGGCGAGCTCGACGTCTTCATACCTCGAATCTTCCGCCGGGTTGTGGCTGACGCCATCGATGCTGGGAATGAAGAACATCCCCGCAGCACAGCGTTGTCCCGCCTGCTGCGTGTCGTGGCCCGCCATCGATGCGAGTCTGTCGAACGGAATGCTTCGTGTTGCCAGAACTGCTTCGAGGCAAGCCTGCACCTCCGGGTCGGTGGGCGCCGAAGGCACCACGACTGAAGGTTGCAGTTCGACCTCTGCCGCCCTGGAACCGCGCGCTTGGTCGACCAAACCCCGCAGCCGCTGTTCGATGGTGTCCAGCGTAGATTCGTCCTGCGCCCGCATCTCCACGATGGCCGTAACCCTTCCCGGAATCACGTTGGGCGCGCCGGGTTGCACGGACAAGCGGCCGCACGTGATGACGGCATCCTCGATGCCCTCCACTAGTGTCGGAAGCCTCCCAATGATCTCGGCGACGGGAACGAGCGCATCCTCTCGTCTGAGCATATCGGTCGTCCCTGCGTGATTCGCCGACCCTGTGCCGATCAACGCGAACCGGCGAATGCCGACGATGGCTGTGACCATTCCCACTCGCTTTTCTCGCGTGACAAGGCGCGCACCTTGCTCGATATGACACTCGAGAAACACCGACGGATCGACTGGTGGCCGGTAATCACGACACCCCGCCGGATCCGGTACGACGTCGCGCACACGGACGCCGTCGCCATCCGTGGCATCCAGATCGGTGGGCTGGCACCGTCCAGCGAACACCTTGGAACCGAACAGACCCGTGTTGAACCGCACACCTTCTTCGTCGCGAAAAACCACGAGGCTCACGTCGGCGCCGAGCCCCACGCGCTGCGACAGGACATGCATGGCGGCAACGACGCCAAGGGAGCCGTCGAGCCAACCTCCCTCGATCACCGTATCGAGGTGGCTCCCGATGAGCACATGTGGTTGCCCAGCCGTGACGGGTGCCTCCGGCACGACGAACATGTTGCCGGCGGCGTCATGAACGCGTCGTAATCCGGGAATGGCGCGCAGTCGCTCCCACACGTAGTCGTGTGCCTGATCCTCGTAGTGAGTGTAGGCGATGCGGGTGCACCCTCGGCCGGGTGTCGCGGTGATGCTGCGTAAGTCTCGCAGCACGTCCAACATCTGGGTCATCGGACTCTCGGGAGCGTGCGGGACACTCCGTGGCGGCAACTAGTCCAGCTGCCAGCCTCCGTGTGCCAACCTCAAGAATTCGTCACGAGCTTTCGCGTCGTCGCGGAACATCCCTCGCAGAGCGCAGGTCACCGTTTTGGAATTTTGCTTCTCGACGCCTCTCATCATCATACAGAGATGACGTGCCTCGATGATGACGCCGACGCCTTCCGGTTCGAGTACGTCCATGAGAGCATCCGCAATCTGATCCGTGAGCCGTTCCTGCAGTTGAAGCCTTCTCGCAAAAATATCGACCACGCGGGGAATCTTCGATAGGCCAAGAATACGACCATCCGGATAATAAGCGATATGCACCCTGCCGAAGAAAGGAAGCATGTGATGTTCGCACAACGAATACACCTCGATGTCGCGCACCAGCACCATGCTTTCGTGCTCCCCCTCGAAGACCGCGTCGCCGACGACATCTTGCACACTCACACCATACCCACACGTCAGGGACCGCAGCGAGTGTGCCACTCTCTCAGGTGTCCTGACCAAGCCCTCGCGATGTGGATCTTCACCCAGATGACCCAGTATTTGATACACGTGTTCCTGTAACTCTGCGTCCTCGACGGGACGCGAAGCCTCTTCGATGAGAGCGTCAGGATCGGTGATTCTCGATGCGTGACTTCGTTTTTCCCAGACCGACATTTGTACTCCTCCAGCCAATGCGAATCCCGGCGCCGCCTCATCTTCGGGCGACCACAAACCGGGGTTACGATCAGATGCCGTGTGGGCCGCGTTGAAGCCTATTGGTTGGGACGACGGCGAGTCAAGTCCATCACTGGCCCAAAAACAAAGGCCGGGCATGCAAGCATGCACCGGCCCCCGGGGGAAGGATTGAAGAGGATTATTGAAGCCCGATTCGAAACGGACCGCGCTGTCGTATGCACTTCAGCCGTCCTTCGGTTTGAAGGCGTGACTTTGGCCGCAATATCAAGCGCGTTATCAGACCTGTTGGCTCAATAATTGACTCTTCGCCCCCGGCAAGTAACAATACAAGCGCCAATATAGAGGGCTATCCCCAGTCGCGTCAAGCGAGGTTGCATGAAATTTGTGATCGCGGGTTTTGCGTTGCTCGGTGTGTGGATGATCGTGGCGTTCGGCCTTGCCGTTCCCAATGGTTGGGCTCACTTACCCCTCGCCGTCGGAGTCGTGTGCTTGGCGATCGGCGTGGTCACGTGGAACGCGGAGTCGAGCGGCGACGGCGCGGACGGAGAGTGAGCTCGAGGTTGCGGGGGCGGGTCTAGCACAGGCCTAGCCGAGTAGGCGCCGTATCCCGCCAACGAACACCGGACACTGCTCAAATCTCCCAATTCGAAAAGAGCACCTCCTCTGGGCCCACACGCGCTTCGGGATGCCCCGCCAGCGTCATCCGCAAATCGGTCCACCGTACGCGATAACCGCATCCCACCAACGCCGCATAGGCACTGGTTGATGCGGTCTGGCACCTCATAGCAACGCGCCTCAAGCCGGCGCTGACCGCGCACCCTTCGAGCACCTCCGTCAACCGCTCGAACGTCTGCGCCGAATCGGCGAATAACTTGAGTAGCCGTAGCTCTTCGGGCACCCGTTCCTCCACTAATGCAGCCGAATGCCACAGGGCAAACCCCCGCACTTCGCCAGACTCGATGACGACCGTGTCCCCGATTCCGAGTTCTTGGGTCAATTCGAATTCGCGCGTAAAATCGTATCCCGGTGCAGATCGATCGACGAGATCGCGACAGGCTTCCAGCAACGTGTCGCGATCGCCTGGGCTGAGTTCGCTCATCAGGATTCCCTGCGCCAACGGTCCGGAGCGCACTTCACCCACCAACGTGACCGTCAACGGTCCGGGAAGAAAACCAAGACGGGAGTAAAACCCGATGTTCTCCACCGTTCGCGGCATGGTCTCGAGGCCAATGGTTTTCGCCCCTTGTGTGCGCAGCCAGGTCAAAGCCTCGTTGACGATGATCGTCCCGATACCTGCACCCTGCCGCTCGGGACGAACGGCCAGCGGGCCCATCCACCCCTCAACACCGGACCGATGGGCGATGTTGAATGCGACGATCTGGCCGTCTTCGTCGTGCCACACCATGGCGCCCGGCCCCGCGTCTCGCAGTGCGTAGTTCCAAATATCCCGATTGAGCTTTGGGACTCGCACACCCACCAAACCGTCGCGACGGTACCGATCGGTGAACGACAAAGCAAAAATCTCGTTCAACGCGTCGATATCACGCGGTTCCGGAGTACGGGGGCCGAGCAATTGTCCGCTACGGAGCGGCATATTCCCTACCGTTGTGTCAAACGCCCGCCGAGATCACGGACGTTTGCGTGCTTTCATCCAGCGAGACATGAAACACCTGGTCTGCACCCTCCTTGACGCTCTCGATGTGGGTGACGAACAGCACCTGTGGAAACCGATCACCAAGTTTGCGAAGTAGATCGATTACGCCTTGACGCCGCGAGGCGTCGAGACCGCCGAAGATCTCATCCAGCACCAGCAGCGATAGCGGTTGTCCCGCACGGTCCGCGACCATCTGACTAATCGCAAGGCGCAAGGCGAGATTGACAATGTCCTCCTCTCCACCCGATATCACAGTTCTCGGCACCCCGTCTTCCAGCACCCGCATCTCATAGTGCTCGTCCAGCTCGAACCCACTGTAGCGTCCTTCGGTGAGATCATCCACGAAGGCAGACCCGATCTCGGAAAGATCTGGACGCAACTTGGCGTTCAGTTCACCCCTGAGTCCTTCGAGCGCCTTGTCGAGCTCGTCGTGTACGGCAAGATCTCTGCGCAGCTCTGCCGACTTGGCTGCCCGTTCGTCGCGCTCGTGGATACGCCGTTCGATGCTCTCGAAACCGACTCGTGCCGCTTTCTCATCACCCTTGACCGTTTCGACCTGAAGCTCGACGTCTCGCAGCGCGCGTTCGGCCTGTTCTTGTCGTTTTCGTGCCTGCTCGTACGCTGCTTCGCTGAATCCGAATGCCGCAAGAGCCTCTGTCAGGTGTCGAACGCGTTCTTCCCGCTCCGAGAGCAGTTGTTCCGCTACCTCCGCGTCACGCACGAGACGTTCGGCGTGCTCCGACTCGACCTGCAGCCGGGTAGCCTCCCGCAAAACGCGCTCGAGCTTGCGCATCTCCTTGCGAACCACATCATGGCGCTCCACATCGTAAGTGTCGGTCAGTCCTGCCAGCTGAGCCTCGAGACCCCGCACACGCTCCCGATGCGCGGCGAGTTCTCGCTCCGACTCCCGGCGTTGTACCCGCTGCGTATCCAGTTCGGCCGCGTGCTGCAACGAGGTTTCATGGCTTTCACCGCCAGCGGCATACTCGGCCAATGCCGACACGAGCTCTTCCGGCTCCCGCTCCAGCTGAGTGACGCGCGCCTTGTAATAACGCCCGTTCACTTTGATCTCTTCGAGTTGCGTCGCCAGCGTTTCCAGCACCGACTCGTACTCCGAACCGAGCGGCCGCGTGCACGTCGGACACTGGCCGTTGGACCCCGCCTCCTCGATGCGCTTTCGGTGGTTCTGCAAGTCGCCGTATTGATCCAACAGTGCACTGCGCTTCGTCTCGGCGTCCTGTCGATCCCGGACCCACGTCGTACGGGCACGTTCCTCTTGCTGGCGCAATTCATCGAGCGCGGCGCGGGTCCGGTCCACCGCTTCTCTGGCTTCTCGATGAGCATCTTCGAGCCCCGCGTCGGACCGCAGGCGTTCCTCGATCCGCCCGATTTGTTGACCCACTTCGGTCATTTGTGTCTTCAAAACCCGCCGCTGGTCCACTTGCTGGAAATCCCGATCCAGATGCTCGAGTTCTACCTCCAGTGTGCGGGCGCGCGCCAGGTCCTCGGCCATCGTTGCCAGCTTGTTGCGAGCGACGATGGTCGCCGCCAAATCCCGATCGAGGCGCTGGAACTCCCGCCGAGCCTCATGCACCAGTTGCTCGGCGATTCGACGGTCCCCGTCCATGGCGAGTGTGGCCTCTCGCGCCTCCACCACGCGTTTCCAACCCGGCGACGACGATGCCAACTCTTTGGCGGCTTCGGCGTGTTCCATCGCAAGCTTGGCGGCGCGTTTCTTGATCTTTTTCAGCTGGCGCCCCGCCCCGGCTCGCTCTCGGTGCAACCGCTCGGGATCTTCCAACCCCTGCTCGACGCCCGCGACCTCAGCGCGTAAAGTCGATCGCCGCTGCCGAAGATGATGCTGCGCTTGACGCAATTTTTCATATCCGAGTA
>Ga0114948_10000780_pt1 | contig 13074 bp, 13 predicted proteins | sample CR04metaG_FD_83877 | JGI IMG/M metagenome (GOLD analysis project Ga0114948, IMG submission 83877) | Deep subsurface microbial communities from Mariana Trench to uncover new lineages of life (NeLLi) - CR04 metaG | ecosystem: Environmental > Aquatic > Marine > Ocean trench > Sediment | place...
AGTTCAAAGCTTTGATGATGGATGTTGGTGTGATGCAGCATCTTTGCGGCATGCCCGTTAAGTTTGAATACGCAAAGTCTGATTTGCTTGCAATTTACTAGGGGGCGCTGGCTGAACAATTCGTTGGGCAGGAGTTACTGGCGGCATATCAAGAAGAAGTACACTATTGGGCGCGACATGCAAAAAGTAGCACCGCGGAGGATGACTTTATTGTTGTTGTTGGCGGCAAGATCTATCCCGTGGAAATAAAGAGCGGCACCTCCGGCAGGTTAAGAAGTTTACATTTGTTATTGCAAACCTATCCGAATTGCCCTGCGGGTTATGTTTTTTCGATGGCGCCCTACTCACGGTTGCCCGATCAAAAGCTGAGATTCTTGCCCTTGTATTATGTTTATTCTGCAATCGCGGATCTCGAACATAATTAGCGCAGCAGTCAGACAGGTTGGGCTGCTGAATTCTGTTTACGTGCCATCCCACCGGAATACCTCAAGATTGACCTGGCTGCTGGCATCGAACGCAACACCTTCGTCTTCCAGCAGAGCTTGTTGCAGCCGCCGTTTGGCCTCTTCGGCAAATGAGCTGCGGCCGTGCGCGTTGATCACGCGATGCCACGGCACGGCGTCGTCATTCAGCGCGTGCAGCACCCAGCCGACGGTTCTGGCTGCACGCGGATTGCCGGCCAGCGCTGCGATCTGGCCGTAGGTCGCCACTTTTCCTGGTGGGATTCTCTGCAGGACACAATGAATTTTCTGAAATAGTGTGGCTGCATTTTGGGTTGGCATGACAGGTAATATTCTACTCATTGCCTAATAACGACTTTTGATCGAAATATCAACAACAATGTTTCCATTTGAAATTCTGTCACAGATTTCATACATTGAAATACACCCGGACTCAGAGTACACTGAGCTTCGTTTGCTAGTTGATTTCGTGTCAATATTCTCAGTGTCCTCCGCGGCTCTGGGGCCAAGTTTATGAATAGTTTCAAGGTAATGAACCCAATGTCCCGTAACAATGCAACCCTTTCGTACTGAATCCAAACCGGTCATGTACCGCCTGACCCGCCTGGTCGTGAAGCTCGCGATGGCGATTTTCTTCAGGAAGATCGAGCTGCGCAACGGCGAGTGCGTGCCGAAGCGCGGGCCGGTCATATTCGTCGCAAATCACCCGAACTCGATCATGGACGCGCTGGTCATGGGCGTGGTGACCAAACGCAAAGTAAATTACATCGGGCATGTAGGACTGTTTTCCAGCAAGTTGAAATCCTGGTTCTTGCGCAGTACAGGGGTGATTCCCGTGTACCGGCGTGAGGATGCGCCGGACAAAATGGGGCAGAATGTTTCGATGTTCGACGCGTGCTACCAGGCGCTGGAGGCCGGCGAGACCATCGGTATCTTTCCTGAAGGCACCAGTGACATGCTGCGCAAAGTGAAGAAACTGAAAACCGGGGCGGCGCGCATCATTCTGGAAACTGAGCGGCGCAACGACTACAAATTGGGCGTGACGGTCCTGCCGGTTGGGCTGTACTTTTTTTCCCGCAGCCGGTTTCGCAGCCGCGTCCTGGTGAATATTGGCAAGCCCGTCGACTTGTTGGAATTCTTTGAGCTTAACCAGGAAGATAACGTGAAGGCCGTCCAGGCTTTGACAGATCGCATTCAAGCGGCGCTTGAGAAAATTACCGTGAATATCCAGCACGAGGAGTTGGACGAATTTGTGCACGACCTGGAAATCCTGTATCGTGACGAACTCAAAGCCCAAACGCCAGGCATCTCGAAAGCATCAAAAGAAACAGTTGCTGAATTTTTTCTGACCCAGAAAATTGCGGAGTGTGTGGAGTACTATCATGAGCGCGATCCGCAGAAACTCCGGTCAATTCAGGAGAAGGTCGCCGTTTACAAACGAAAACTTGACCGCCTGCATTTGAAAGATGCCATGCTAAAAGAACGAAAGAGCTTTAGTAAGCTTTTCGAACAGAGCGCCATCAGCGTTGCCAGAGCCGTGGTTGGTTTTCCGCTGGCGCTGTATGGTGTCCTGAACAATGTGGTGCCCTATATGCTGGCGGAGCAGATCGCAAAGAAGTTCATTGACGAGCGGACGAAGATTTTGTCCGCACTGTTGATTGGCGGCGGATTCGTGTTTGTTCTGTGTTACGCGTTGCAGGTTAGTTTGGTCTGGTTTTTTGCCGGTGAGCTGTGGGCCGGGGCCTATTTCCTGAGTTTGTCGGCCAGCGGGCTGTTCGCACTGGCCTATATAAAAGAGGTTCGGCAGGACCTGGAACGCGTTGGCCTGGGTTTGTTCTTATTTACCAACAGGCAGCTCTTCAACAAGATGAGGCGTGAGCGCAGGATACTGCTAACGGAGTTGGACGCGGTTCGGGACGAGTACTTGCGGCTTACCAGCCTCAGGGTTGAAATGAAATAGACACGAGAGAGGGTCGAAATGGCAACGAAAGATGAATGACAAGAAGTGGTATGTGCGGTACCTTGTGGAGTCGCTTTTGAGCGATTTGAGCCATGCGGTTGCCATCGAGCGGTTTGGCCCGGCTGTCAGCAAACGAATCGTATGGCGCGCCTTTTCAGGAGGACAAAGGATAGCCCTGACGTTTGACGACGGCCCGCAGGAAGTTTACACCCGGCAACTTCTGGAAGTCCTGAGCAAACACAGCGTGCATGCGACATTTTTTCTCATCGGAATGCATTTGGAAAGAAACCAGCACATCGCCAGGGAGATCGTCCAGGCCGGTCATGAAATCGCAAACCACACATTTTCACACCCGCTTCTGTTCAGACTCAGCGATGATGAAATTGCGGCGGAGATAAACAAGACGGATGCCCTGCTGCGCAATCTGAATGGGGTTAAGCCGAGATTCCTGCGGCCACCGATGGGCCTGTTTTCACCGCGGGTGCTCGACATGATTGAGCAGGCAGGCTACACCACCGTCGTGGGTGATGTCTATCCCAGAGACTCGCATCTTCCAGGCACGGCGCGAATCGTCTCACGCGTGCTCAAACGCGTGCTGCACGGCTCCATTATTATTTTGCACGACGGTGGCAACAGTGAAGTCATCGATCGTAGCCAAACCATCGCCGCCGTGGACCACCTCATTCCACAGTTGAAAGCGCGCGGTTACGAATTGACAACCTTATCCGAACTCATTCCCTCCTGAATCTGACCCCAATGCGGATTTTCACTTGAACCAGCTCGTTTTTCCAAAACGTCTCCTCTGGCAGCTTTTTTGTTTAGCCACTATTTTGATTTTTGTCCAACGGTGCGCTCAACAGGTGCGGCCATCCGGCGGCCCACTGGACAAGACGCCTCCCCGGATCATCAGTGTGACTCCTGAAAACAATACCACGTTAGTGTCGCCGGACCAGCGTATTGAGTTTGAGTTCAGCGAGCGCATGAACCGCAAGACGGTGCAAAACGCCATTTTCATCACGCCGGACCCGGGGGAGAGAGTGGAACTGAGATGGAAAGGGCGGAAACTACGGGTGGAGTTTGCCGATCCTCTCAACGAAAACCGGACCTACGTTATCACGCTGGGTACAGGTTTGAAAGATTTGCACGGCAACGCGATTGCGCAGTCCTACACACTGGCTTTTTCAACAGGGGAACACATCAGTACCGGCAAGATCAGTGGCACGGTATTTACGGAAGGCAGGTCCAAAGAAATTCTGATTTGGGCATATTTTATCGATGACAATCGCGAGCCCGACCCTGCACAGGACTTAGCAGCTTATATAACGCAGACCGACGCTCAGGGAAGTTTCGAATTATCGCATCTTTCAAAGGGCACGTTCCGGCTTTTCGCCATTCAGGATAAAGATAATAATCGCTTTTATGAAGCTGGCGAAGATGGCATCGGCGTGCCGCAGAAGGATGTTTGGCTTGCCAGCGACAGCCTGGCGGTGGACGGCATATACTTCCGCATCAGCACGCAGGACACGCTGGGGCCGGCGCTCACCTCCGTCTCCGCCGACCATCAGTCGCAGGTGTCATTGCGGTTTGATGAGGAGGTCAGTTCAGCTACCGTGGTCACCGCCAATTTTCGGATCCGCGAGAAAAGCAGCGAGGACACGCTAACCGTCCGGATGGCCTTCATAAACCTGTTGGACCCGATGCAGATCCTGCTAACCACAGAACAACAGCGTGGCAACACGGAGTACGAACTGTCTGTGCAGAATCTAACGGACCTGTGGGGAAATCTTGTGGACGAGGAGTTTAACCGCGGCGAGTTTACCGGCAGTGCATTGCCAGATACCTTCCGGCCACGAATCATGAAAATCGTGCCGCAAGACAGCGCATGGGCTGTGTTCCTCAACACAACGGTCGAACTGCATTTTAGTGAGGCGATGGATACAACTTCGCTTGCACGTAGTTTTCATATTCAGACCGCTGCCGTTGACCAGGTGCCAGGCGCACTCCAATGGCAGACACCGGCGTCGGTGCGCTTCACGCCAGCCGATCCTCTGCAGAGCCTGACCCGCTACGAAATCGCAGTCGCCCTTGATTCCGTTTTTGATCTGGCCGGCAATGCGGTGGCGGATTCGGCCAGAACATACACTTTTACCTCAATCAACGTTGATACGCTGTCCTCGATTTCGGGCCAACTGGCCGATCCGGACTCCACCGCTCAGGGACGGATTCTCCTCCAGGCCGGCCAGACGCACGCAGAGGGCGCCGTGTACAAAATTTGGCTCGACCAGCCGGGTTCGTACACTTTCCAAGGCCTTCTACCCGGCACTTACCAGATCGAAGGCTTTCGTGATCGAAATGGCAACGGCAGGTACGATTTCGGCCAGGCCGTGCCGTTTGAACCTTCTGAGCGCTTTTTCGTCTATCGGGACAGCATTAAAATCCGCGCACGCTGGCCGAATGAGGGCAATGACATCAGCTTTTGAGTACACGACGGATCAGCAGCATCGCCGGAATTTATTGAAACTCCATTTGGGCAGATGAGTTTACCTGTTGAGTTCTTTTTTCGTCCCCTTCGACTGTGCTCAAGCAGGGCCGCTACGGCCTGAAGCAAGTCTGACCATTGCGAAGTTTCATGGTGAGCGCAGTCGAACCGTGAATTGGAGAGGCGTTCCACGATTTGACTTCTTCGCGAGAAGAATTTTTTTTCGTACACAGTGGTGAAAATTCGTGGTCAAATGAGTTTTGTTCATAAGATTAAGAGGTGCAAAATGGGTTTGCCAAATGCAGGGAAGATTCGGACTTTCGTCACTCTCTTTTTGGTGCTGGCAGCGACGCTTGCCAACGCTGATGACCAGCCTAAGTACTCTGATTACATCGCCACGCTGGACAATCTGGACAATGAAGCATTTGACGATATCCTGATTCAGGAAATCTCAGACTATTTGCACCGGTTTCCCGATGCGCCCGATGTCGATCAGATGCATTTCAAAATCGCCACCATTTACCACGATCACAACGATAGGCTTGCCTCGTTTTTCGCCAGTATGGAGGTGATATACCTCTACCCGGAATCCCCCGTTGTCGCGCCGGCGCAGGACCGCGTGCGGTCGCTGCTGGTCAAGGAAAAGAAATTTAAGCCGTTGAAAGATCAAGCCGATGCCCTGATCCATCCGACTTTGAATGATACCTCCCGGGAGGCTAGCTACTACACTTTTCTGCAGGACATGGTCGACCTGCGTTTCGACAAGATCCGTGAGCAGTTGCTGCGCGGGACTCAGCGGTACCTGCGCAATTACCCGGATTCTGAGCGCGCCGATGCGGTTCTGTTCTGGCGCGCGGAACTTCTGGCGCAGAGCAAGAAACCAAAGCAGGCCTTGTCCGAATATCTGAAACTTACCTACGTCCACAGCTCCAGCCTTTATGTCACTGCCAGCAAACTGAAGATGGCGGATTTGTTCTCGCAGAAACTGAAAGACCCGAAGAAAGCAATTCTGACGCTCGAAGAGTTTTTGCTTGAGTTCCCGGACGACCCGCAGGCGTCACTTGCTCAACTTCGGATTGCAAAAATCAATGAAAAGAAAAACAAGAAGTACTTGGAAGCCATCAACGGCTACACGGCCGTGGCGGCGCACTATCCGCAAAGCGCCGATGCTGTGCCGGCACTGTTTGATGCGGCCAGACTCTACGAAGACAAGTTCAAAGAGTACGATCAGGCTATCAGGGTGTACACGGAAATTGTGCGCGACTTTCCGAACGATATCAAAGCGCCGCACGCTTATGCCGAAGCCGCGCGCATTTATGAGAAACGGTTAAAAGATTATTTCAACGCGGCCAGTGTTTATTTCAAAGTCTACGGCAACTATCCCGAAAGTGGTATCGCGCCCGAATGCCTCTTCGCTGCAGCGGAGATCAATGAAAAGAAATTGCAAGATTTCGACAAGGCACTGATGTACTACCGCTTCGTGGCGGACAATTACCCGAATCACAAACTTGCTAATAAAGCAACGAAGCGGATCGACAAGGTGTCGAAAAAGCAGATGGAACAGTAGGGGATATGGGAGTCAAGGAAGGGAGCGAGCATCGCCTGTGTTTTGCGAACTCGGTGGGTTTTGAGATAAATGCAATAATACTCGGTTATGTGTAATCTGTCGAGGGAGAAGCGAAGAGCGCACAGTCGAATTCGCTCCTCGCCTTACATTCATCAACCAAAAATAGCTGAGGTAATTCAAGCCTACAGGCATTTGTGAAATGAAGCACTAAGTTCAGAGCACTTGAAAGAGAAGAGAAATTCAAGCAGTCTCGTAGGGATCAAACTCGGCTCTGCCTTTAAGAACCGTTCGTGGGCAGTGCCTCGCGTATCACCGCTGTGAAGTCTGCCGGCGGCGTGCCCACCAGTTCGTCCGTGAACCGCCTGTACTCATTGCCGTTGCTGTCGATGAGAATAATCGTCGGGACGCCCACCACTTTGAAGCGTACGCGCAGCTTTCTGACCTGCCCGCTGTCTTCTTTCGTCAGGTCGGCTTTGAACGCCACGAAATTTTTGGACTCCCGCACGACATCCGGATGGGAGAAAAGTTTGCGGTCGAGCTGCTTGCAGGGAATACACCAGTCGGCGTAAAAGTCGATCAGAACGGGTTTACCTTCCGCTTTCGCTTGCGCAAAGACCGCCTCGTCAAAGGGCTGCCAGGCGATGTGCGGCGCGTTGGTTTGCTGCCAGGTGGAGAGCGCAAGCCAGCCTGCCACCAGAACCAGAGCAACGCCGGTCACCTTTTTCAGCCCGCCGAACCATTTCGATATCCCGACCGAGTTTTGCCAGAAGCCAACGTAAAGGCCGCCGACCCCCAGCGTTGCTATCAAGAGCGAAACGTAGACCGTTTCCGGCAGAAGCGTACTGAGGAAATAGACTGCCATGGCTATCATGATCACGCCAAAGACTTTCTTAACCCAAACCATCCATACACCCGACCGCGGCAGATTCTGAATAGAGCCGGAGAAGGTGCCAAGGATGAGATAGGGCAACCCCAGACCCATCGAAAGAATGAAGAACATAAGGAAGCCCATCACCGGATCGCCCTGCGCCGCAACGTAGGTCAACAAACTGAGGACGAAGGGGCCGATGCAGGGAGCAGCCACGATGCCCACGGTAAGTCCCATGATCAAGGAACCGAAAATACCCTGGCGCGAGCCACCGGCCAGGTTATTCAGGGCGGTGGGAACGCGAATTTCGAAAGCGCCAAACATGCTGGCTGCAAAGACGATGAAAACACCGGCAATGGTGATGAGCACGATAGGGCTTTGCAATGACGAGCCAAGCAAGCCGCCTGTCAGCGCGGCAACCACGCCCAGAACAGAGTAGGTGACGGCCATGCCAAGGACGTACACCACCGCCAGAAGAAATGACCTGCTCATCTTACCGGACGCCTGCCCCACAAAGAAGCTGACCGTGATCGGAATGATGGGATAAACGCACGGCGTCAGGTTGAGCGCCAAGCCGCCAATAAAGATAAACACCAGCGTCAGCAGCAGCCCATTGCCGGAGATGAGCCGGCCGATCTCGTTGTCCGCGGTGGCGCGTTGACCCTGCAGTTCGGCCATTGCAAAATGGGATGTCTCGAATCTGGCTTCGCTGATGGTGTTCACGGCGGTGCCTGGTAGCACGACCTCCGCAAGAATTTCAAACGGCTCTTTGCTCGGCATGAGACAGGAGACATCGTTGCATGCCTGATACCCGAAGTTGCCGGTGATTTTGATCTGGCCTGGCTTCAGGGACTCGCTGGCTTTGGCAGTCGCCCAAATAACCATGCTGCCTTCATAGACCGCAAGCGGCGTCTCCGAGAAATCGAATTTCTTTTCTTCACTTTTCGGATAATTGGGATCTCCGAATTCGAGACCGTTCACGGGATCGAAGGTGACTACCGTCGGGATCAGGAACTCTTCGCTTGGGTGATGCGAGTTGACGTGCCAACTACCGTGCAGCGTGGTCCTGACGCCGACCTTGAAGGTATCGCCCGGCCGGATTTTGTCCACCGAAAGAAACGCCTCTACCGAGAGTACGTCTGAATTGTCTATTTGGGCATTTGCAATAGTGAGTTGCGTTGCTCCCATGAAGATCAATGACAGCAAGAATCTAGGCATTTGGTGTTCTCCATTATGCAAGACTGATTGATGTCTGCACGAAAACTCGTTCAGGCCAGTCATTCCGGCAATCTTTTGTGCCGGAATCCCCTGATTTTGGTAGGAGATTCCTGCTTAAAGAAGGCCGTTTTCGTTCAGACACTAATTTGCAACAGCTTGGATATTTTGCGGTGGTTTTGGTGGCGTTGTGTCCCCGCCCGTTTCCTTGGTTAATGAGATGTCCTGTCCGGCAATCTGTTGGCCGGCATTCACACTCACGGTGCCGGTCCACGTCGTGTAGCCGGACTTGGCGCAGACCAGCGTGTAACCACCCGCCTGGATGTCGCTAAACTTATAAAACCCCGCGCTGTCCGAATTTATTTCGTAGCTGATGGTACTTCCGGATTTTAGCTGAACCGTTGCGCCGCTGATTGGATTATTGGATCCGGCTTCTTTCACGGTGCCGCTGATGGAAATCGGTGGCGTACCTCCACCACCTGTACTGTAAATCAACTGCATGTCCTTGAAATAAGTTTCATCGGGCGGCGCCACGGTCTGGCCGGTTGTGCCTTTGGCGAATTCAACCACGGTCCACTTGCCCGGCGGTTTGCCCGATTTATTCGAATTGTCTTCGGTGTATTCAACATATATTTTGTAAGTCCCGTCCGCGACCTGGGCGCCGTTGACGTCGGTGCAATTCCAGGCCACATCATGAGTTTGGTGCGACCTCAGTGTGGCGCTGGTGACAGCGTCTACTGTGTTTTCTCCGGATGCGGCCTGCCACTTGATGAGATGTTGAATTCTTTTTTTTGCCCAGACTTCAAGCGACTTAACGAAGCGATTTTGTGAATCCTCGACCCAAATGGCGCCTACGTGCTTCGGGCCGTATTTGCCGTCGTATGATTCGGTGCGCACCTGAAAACTGACACTCTGGCTGAAGGAATGCAAACTCCATCCAAGAACAATGCACACCGCCATCGCAGCGATTGATATTTTTCTGTTCCCCATTTACGATAACTCCCTTCTGTCCATGTTAGCGGATGCTCTCGGCTTGTTGCTTGTCCATACAAACGAAACTTCACCGCTTGAAAAACACTCTCTTTATGCAAACTACATGCCGTAGATGCCTGATTGCTGCCTTGAGTTAGATCCTGGTTTGGTCGAAAAATACGTTTTTCCTGGCGAGTGAAGGCGTTTACGGATGGACACTAAGTAAATCCTACGCCATTGCAATAGCAGAACTACAGACCAGGTCGTGACTTCGATGGCTGTTTTCCTCTGAGACTTCAATTTTGAATTACCAATCTGTAACCCTTGGGAGATATTCAAGGAAGCGCAACAAACGGATAGGAGCGATCTGAGCTAAAAGTTAAATGAGCATCTATTTGGCATACGCTTTGCCAGAAGGTCCCCCATTTTCAGCCCAGGCTTCAAACGGTACTTCAAAAGTTGAAAAGATACGAGAGTCTATGAAGAAGGGAATTTGCTTACACATCTTCTTGCTGTCAGCATTACTCACGGCGTGCGATGGCCCGTTTCCTTCAACCGCGAAGCCCTCTTTGCCCGACGACCATACGGACAGCATCAAAGGCGTTTATCACAAAGCGGGGCAGAAGCATCCATACTACGAAAGCAGCGGCTGCAGCGATTCCGATTGCCATCAGGACGATTTGGATGGCGGCGTCGGTTCATTGGATAACGAGCAGGTCATCGTGCCTTCGTGCTTTCAATGCCACGAAACGCTGTGGGAGGACGATACCGAAGAAGAGCAAACCCGAAGCGAATTATTTAAGGCAATTCTTAACCATAAATAAGGAGAAGAAGATGAACATCAAAAAGTTGGCATGCGCTTGTTTGTGCCTGGCTTTAATGAGCGCAGGTGCTTTGGCGAAAGAGAACGCTGTGGAAACTACGGACTTTCAGGGCGTAACCATTGCGGGTGAGGAGATTAATCTGTCGGACTACCGTGGCAAGGTGGTGATCGTCGATTTCTGGGCGAGCTGGTGCGGACCGTGTAAAAAGGAGTTTCCGTTTCTCGTGCAGCTCTACAAAAAAGTCAACAAAGGTGAGCGCCAATACCTTGAAATCCTGGCAATCAACCTCGATGGACAGCCGGAAATGATGAAGAAATTTTTGACTGATCTCGATGACGAGGTGCCGTTTCCCATTCTAACTGATCCTGAGGGTAAACTGCCTAAGAAATACAAAGTTGAAGCGATGCCGACAACGCTTTTTATTGACAGGGAAGGAAAAATTAGATTCCGGCACAAAGGCTTTGAGAAAGACCACATGCAAACCTATATCAGTGAATTGATGGCTCTGCTGAAAGAAGACGTGCAAAAGTAGAGGAAAAATGATGAAAAAATTTGCATTGATTAAGTTGCTGCTGTGGCTGCTCGCTATGGCGGTTTCCGGTTGCGCTACCGTACAGCCGTGGGAAAAAGGTGAGCTGGCAGACCCGATCATGATTTTTGACGAAAATCCCATCGATGCCGGCATCAACGAGCATTATCGCGACTACCGCGAAGGTTCGGTTGGCGGAACTGGCGCGCAGAGTGGGGGCTGTGGCTGTGGTTAGAGAGGGGTCTGTTTTTCTGCTGTTGCTGTCTTGTTTCGCCCTGCCTGTGGCGGCTCAGGAGCTGCCCGATGATGAGTTGCAGGTAACGTTCAACTCGTATTTCGATAATTTCGGTGTCAGCATCGTCTATCCGACGATGTCTTACACCAAGCGAGTCGGACAGTCCTCCAGCATTAATGCCAGGTATCTGGTAGACGTCATCAGCGCGGCTTCCATGCGCAGCCATTTCATTGTCGACGGTGTGACTTCCGCCACCGAAAAAGAGGATGGCGGCGGTGACGACTCACCGGACGAGATCCGGCAGGAGTTCGGTCTTGGTATGTCCCGGTTGCTGGACAAAGGCACGCTTTCGGTCAATGGGATTTATAGTACTGAGCACGACTACAGTTCAACCACGCTCGCAACCACCTACTCCTATCCGTTTGCCAGGAAAAATACGATTATTCAGGTTGGCTTGGTGCGCAGTTGGGACAAAAGTTTTCCGCAAATCAGGGACTGGGAGAAGAGTAAGGATATCTACACCACCAGTCTGAACGTGACGCAGGTTTTAAACAAACGCTTGATTGCACAGGGTATTTTGTCCTACAGTTATTCGAAAGGGCTGCACTCCGATCCTTACCAGGTAGTTCAAATCATCGAGGGCGGCGCGGTAGTGAATTACGAGCCCGTGCATCCGGACCGGCGCAACCGCAAGGCCATCGGCGTGCGCATGAATTATAAGTTCGAGCGCAAGGCTGCTCTGCAGATGGGCGTGCGTTTATACTGGGACGACTGGGACGTGACTTCCTTCACCACCTCAATGTCGCTGCTCAACCATCTCAGCGAAGCAGCCACGGTCGGCCTGGGATTTCGAAGTTATTTCCAGAGTGCGGCTTATTTTTTTAAAGAAGAGTATGCGCAGCCTGAACAATACATGACCGTGGACAGCAAGCTCGACAAAGGCTTCTCACACGAATTGCAGTTCAAACTGACGTTGAATGGCGGGCATTTCAAGAGGCTGCCGTTGCTTTCCAACAGAAACACGGCGCTCAACTTCAAATTCAATTTTTACTACCGCCAGACAGATACGCCCAACTGGCACCGCCGGACGAAAGAGCTGTTTGCCTACATTATGAGTCTGGGCATTCGACATCGTTTTTGATCAAACCAACAGGGATACGAAAATGGACAGAAGAACCTTCCTGCGGCAAATGGCGGCAGTTGCAGCCGGCGCGACGCTTACGAGGCCTTTTGGGGCAGCGCGGGCCTTGGCCAACGTGCGCGAGATTGAAGATTTTTCGTTGAGCATCATCACCGATAAGCCGGATAAAACCATGGCGGCGGTTGAAAATCTCTTGCAATACTCCGGACTGAAACTCGGCAACCTCAGGTTTGACGAAGTGATTCTGCCCGGGGTTCACATGGCGGACATCGTGTTGCTCAGCCACAATCGTCTCGTAAATTACAAAGCACAGGAGACGTCATTGGCGCGCGGTGTCTATGAGCTGGCGCAGAAATTGGAACTACCAAGGCAACTTGACAATCCGGTTTGGATGAACATTAGCGCCGGCCAGGGTCCGTCGCAGGGACAGACCGCAAATATCTATCAGAAAAATGCACTCGTCGGCCAAATAGAACTGACGAAAGATCGCCACAACATCGCCGTGGCCGGCAAGCGCGGTGAGATGGTTTTTGCGATCCGTGCGGGGTGCGTAGAGGTTGAGCACGCTTCCTGCAAGCATAAAACTTGTGTGAAGATGGGTGGCATCCGGAAGCCGGGTCAGCACATTGTCTGTATTCCCAACGAAATCAGAGTGACGATTGCGGGTGAAAATGCACTGGGACTCGACAGCCTTGCATTCTAACAAATTCTATTCGCTAAGCGCCTTCTTTTTGCTCCTCAATCTGGCTCAACCGGCCCATTCGCTAGCGCTGGCTGAGCCGCTGTATAAAGTCTCGGCCACAAAGTACCTGCTCGGCACCAA
>Ga0114948_10000781_pt1 | contig 13070 bp, 15 predicted proteins | sample CR04metaG_FD_83877 | JGI IMG/M metagenome (GOLD analysis project Ga0114948, IMG submission 83877) | Deep subsurface microbial communities from Mariana Trench to uncover new lineages of life (NeLLi) - CR04 metaG | ecosystem: Environmental > Aquatic > Marine > Ocean trench > Sediment | place...
GAGGAGATACACAACGTGCCACGTTTTGGCTCGGGAATGAACACGGTTTCCACCGCCTGGCCTGCACCGGATTCAAACAACCATTTGACGGTGCCATCTGCCGAGCGTTGTTCAGAAATCACTTCCGGCAATTTAACCGCTGCCACCTTTGCAAGTTGCTCTCGCAGGTTCTTTGACAGGTCCGTCATTTCATCAAATGCATCAACATTACGCTGGTGAATCCACTGCAATATTTGCCGGGCACGAAAAGGCTTTTCACCGAGGCCCGCAAAAAACTCTTTGAGAGCAGTTTCGGACTGCCCAAGCAGGTTTACCCTGGCATCAGGGTTGTCCTGCGGACTCGATTTTTCGGATTCGTCAGTCATTGAATCTATCGCGTTCGCGGACAAGTTCCATCATCGCCAAAGAAGTATGCAATTTCCTCTGCCGCAGTTTCTGCTGCGTCCGAGCCATGCACAATATTTTCTTCAATACTTTCGGCAAAGTCGGCACGCACGGTGCCGGGATCCGCATCGGCAGGATTCGTCGCACCCATTATCTCGCGATTCTTGCTAATTGCGTCTTCACCCTCGAGGGCCTGGACCATCACGGGACCGGAAGTCATGTAACTGACCAGGTCATTATAAAACGGACGCTCACTGTGTACGGCATAAAATCCTTCCGCCTGGCTTTTCGACAGCCGCAGCATGCGGGCGGCAACAATTTGCAGGCCTGCCTTCTCAAAGCGCGAGGTTATTTCGCCGATCAAATTTTTCTGGACGCCATCAGGTTTAATGATGGAGAGCGTCTGCTCAACGGACATCTTGGGTCTTCCTTATCTTTGTGGTGGTTTCAAAAAAGCCGGCATCAGGACAGCCGGCCATGCGTAAACCCTCAATTTTACTTGGAAAAATGGGTTCAGGCAATGAATGTGAGGTGCCCTTTGTGCAGCGCATGCAGGATTTAGCGGGGCTCTGTCAGGCCCTCAGACGCTGAAACTTTCGCCGCAGCCACATTCACCGGCGACGTTTGGGTTGCGGAAGCGAAATGCTTCATTCAGACCTTCCTTGATGAAGTCGACCTCCGTGCCATCGATGAGCGCAAGGCTGTCTTCGTCTACCACGATTTTGACACCGCGGTCCTCGAAAATGACGTCAGCCTCGTTGACCTCATCTGCATAATTAATGACATAGGCGTAGCCGTTGCAGCCGGTTTTCTTAATACCAACGCGCAAGCCAATGCCGCTGCCCCTGGCCTCGAGATGGGTTCTAACCCGCTCAGCGGCGAGTTCTGTCAATGATATAGCCATTTTCGTTCAATTCCTGGTCAGTCCTGGGCCACGAGCAATTTCAGCGCGTCCTCAAGTAACAGTATACGGCCGGTTTTCTCTACAGGTACAGACAGCTGTCGCATTATTTCCGCTAACGGAAAATCTGCCAGAGCTGCTGCCGGCTTCGACTCCTGCCGTTCACACAGCCATTCCGCCGCCGCGATGAGGTGCGGACAACCCCAGACTCGGAAACGCATCTCAATGACGATTGCGCCTTCGATGCCGACCGTTAGCGCGATTTTGGCGCCCTGGACGGACTCGGCGACTGCAGAATCTCGCACCTGCGCATAATCGCGGCTCAGGTCACCCGCATGTGAGGTGTGGCTGAAATATTCACGAACTGTCTTGTTGTAGGGTTCGATCGGCGACATTTCAAGGGCTGACCGCAACAATTGGTGCAATTGAGCGCAAATGCTGCACGGCACATTGATACTGCTGCAGCGCAAAATCGATGTCCGCGGGACGGGTCATGCGGCCGAAACTGAAGCGCACGGCGCTTTGTGCCAGGGAATCGTCCAGGCCATGCGCCCGCAGCACAGCGGAGGACTCGCCGCTGCTCGAATTACAGGCCGAACCACTCGCGACACACACCGGTTCCAGGCCCAGCAGCAGGCTCTCGCCCTCAACACCCGCGGCGCTGACGTTGAGGATGCCGGGGTAGGTATCCTGTGCCGCGCCGTTACGCCGCAAATCAGGGATGCCGGCAAGACCACGCATAAGCTGCGCACATAATGCAGTGACATGTGCCAGATCTTCCTGCATTTGCGCGGCGGCAATTGCAGCTGCCACACCGGCACCCTCGATGAGGTGCACCGGCAATGTTCCAGGCCGCAAGCCGCGCTCCTGGCCACCGCCAAAAGTCAGTGGCTCTACATGGCAGCCTGGTCGTGCAGCGATATATAGCGCGCCGATGCCTTGTGGCCCATAGAATTTGTGCGCTGTTAATGACAGCAGGTCGACCGGTAAATCGCTGAGCACCAGTGGCAGTTTACCGACGGATTGTGCCGCATCCGTGTGAAACAAGACATTGCGTTCGCGGCAGATCTCACCCAACTGTCCAATATCCTGAATCACGCCGGTTTCGTTGTTAACGTGCATGACCGACACAAGCTGGGTGTCTTGCCGAATCGCCGCCTGCAGAATCTCCGCTGACAACAATCCGCCGGCATCCGGTCGCAGCCAGGTTACTTCGAATCCTTCTTTTTCCAGTGCCGCAAAAGGTGCAGTGACGGCCTTGTGCTCGGTCAGCATGGTGACCAGGTGCCTGCCCTGGTGCGCCCGAAACCTGGCAGCACCAAGTATCGCCAGGTTGTTCGCCTCCGTGGCTCCGGAGGTCCATATGAGGTGGTTTGGATCCGCACCGAGCAGGTCGGCCAGCCGCGCACGTGCCCGGGTCACGAGCTCGGCAGATGCCCTGCCAGCGATGTGTATTGAAGACGGATTCGCGAATGTGCCGCCCTCTGCAAGACAAGCCTGCATGGCCTCGGCAACGCGGCGATCAAGTGGCGTCGTTGCCGCATAGTCCAGGTATACAGGATCGCTTTTCACTTGCCCGACCGGTCCGGCTTCGCCGGGTCCAAAGCCCTCAGCATCCCGCGCAGAATATTGATCTCGTTTTTGTCAGGCTCCGCCTTGACCAACAGACGTCGTAGCCGACGCATGAGCAAGCGCGGCTTGTCCGGATCGAGGAAGCCGCTGGTGCGCAAAACCTGCTCGAGATGCTCGTAGAAAAACTCCAGTTCCGCGGCCGTTGCCGGTGGCGATTCCGGCTCCCGCTGCGGTTCCGGTGCCTGCATTCCGGCAAGACGTATTTCATAGGTGAGAATCTGAACTGCCATGGCAAGGTTGAGTGACCTGAAGACCGGATCGGTCGGAATGCTGAGCAGCGTATTGCAAAGATCAAGATGCTCATTGGTCAGGCCGGACTTCTCCGGCCCGAAGACTGCAGCTACCGTGTTGTTGGCGCTTTGTGCTGCCAGCAGTGCCGCGCATTCTCTCGGCGCCATGCCTGGCCAGTCGATCGACCTGGAACGCGCACTGGCTCCGGCAACGAACGTGCACTCGCTTATGGCCTCTTCGAGCGTAGTGACCACACGGGCAGCATCGAGAACGTCCTCTGCTCCGGATGCGCGCGCGTTGGCCTCGTCGTGCGGAAAAAATCGTGGCTGCACCAGCATCAGCTCTGACAGACCCATATTTTTCATGGCGCGCGCCACGGCACCAATATTTCCCGGATGTGTCGTGCCGACAAGAATGATACGAATTGTCACTGGATTTGCAGTCCTGCTGTGCAAAGGTCTGGTATTCTACCGCCCCTTGGCGGATTGGTCCGGGCCTTTGGCTGATTAATCCGACATTGTTCCTTTTCAATTCAGCGCAACGGAATCATCGCATGCACGCATTATTGAATGTGGCAATCATGGCTGCCCAACGTGGAGGAGACACTCTCATCCGCAACCTCAACAAACTCGACAAGCTGAAAGTCGAGCAAAAAGGCCGCAACGATTTCGTCAGCGAAGCTGACCGCATTGCAGAAAAAGCGGTTATCGACACGATCGGCAGGCATTACCCGGACCACGCCATTCTTGCCGAAGAATCAGGCCGACATGGTGAGTCTGAATACCTATGGATCATCGATCCACTCGATGGCACAACCAATTACCTGCACGGCTTTCCGGTTTTCGCCGTCTCGGTTGGATTGACGCACAAGGGTCGCCTGGAACACGGCGCCGTTTATGACCCCATGCGCCAGGAACTGTTTAGCGCATCGCGTGGCCAGGGCGCACAGCTCAACGGTCGAAAAATCCGCGTCACCGGCCGAAGTGATCTCGAACGGGCGCTGCTTGGCACCGGGTTTCCGTATCGCGACTCGAATTTGTCGCTTGAGCCCTACCTCAACATGCTGGTCAATGCGATCAAGCAAACGGCTGGCATAAGGCGTGCCGGTTCAGCTGCACTCGATCTTTGCTACGTCGCCGCCGGACGCCTCGACGCCTACTGGGAAACCGGCCTGAGCACATGGGATATCGCGGCCGGCGCGCTGATAATTCGCGAGGCCGGCGGCATCATTACCGGTCTGGATGGCAGTGAGGATTTTCTCGAGACCGGCCACCTGCTCACCGGCACGCCCAGAATCTATCGCGAACTGGCGAAACTTTTTGGCCCGGATATCAAGAAAATGTTCACCGACAAAGCGTAGGAGCCCGTCCAACAGGCGACAAACATTTGGGGGCATGTTTTCAACATGCCCCCAAATGTTTGCAAAACTTCGCCAAACGCACGCGCTCGAAAATAACGCGCATGACTTACGCGACCCAACCCGGCACACCCGCTCAAAGGTCACACTCATGATTTACGTGAGCCGATTATTTGTGCCACAAAAAAGATTATCGAACTCGCCCGTACCGATAGAACGTAAACCTCTGGATTTAAGAAAGCGCAACGATCGTACGGCGGGCTCCTACGGATTTTTTATTAAACCGTGCCAGAATTGGCTACGGCAAATCGTCAATCAAATCCCGGTCAACTTCCGCTGGTATCAAATCCTTTGCACTGACATCGAGCATCAGCGCTGTTGCACTCGCGGTCCAGATCGACGAATAGGTACCAACGACGATGCCGACAATCAGTGCAATTGAGAACGGCCGTACCGTCTCGCCACCCAGCAGCAACAGTGCAACCAGTACGACTAGTGTCGTGACACCTGTAATGATCGTGCGCGCCAGCATTTCGTTGATCGAAATGTTCATCGCCTCTTCCGCTGACGCACCGCGCAGCCCGATGAAATTCTCCCTGATCCGATCAAACGCAACCACGGTATCGTTGAGCGAATAGCCAATGACCGCCAACACGGCGGCGACTACGGTCAAATCAAAGGTGATACCGAATACGGAAAAGAATCCGACCGTCACAATAACGTCGTGCGCCAGTGCGGCCACGGCGCCGGCCGCGAACTTCCATTGAAAGCGGAACATCACGTAAGCGAAGATCATCAGCAAGGCAAAAATCATTGCCAGGCCACCTTGCTCCGTCAATTCCTCGCCAACCTGAGAACTGACGATGGCGACCCGATGAATGCCGACCTGCGGGTTATCCGCTGCCAGAATGCTGCGAATAGAATCGCGGATAGCGTCAGCATCTTCACTCGGTTGTGGCGGCAGGCGAATTTGCACATCGGTTAGTGGACCAAACGTGTTTATCTGCATATTGGCGAAACCAGCATCGCCGAGGATCTGCCGGATTTGGCCGATGTCAGCGGCCTGCGGATAACCAACCTCAAGTAACACACCACCGGTAAAATCGATACCAAAATTAAGGCCGCGGGTTGACAGTGACACGATCGAAATAACCACTGCCAGCAGAGAAAGACTCACTGCGATGACACGCCGTCTGCGGCTGAGGAAATCGATTTTGGTTTTATGTTTAATAAATTGCATCGGCAGTCCGTCAGATTGGCAATGATTTAAGCTTGCGGCCGCCAAACACCAGGTTGACGACCGTTCGGGTGCCAACGATGGCTGTGAAGAGTGACGTTATGATTCCGAGTGACAGGGTAATCGCGAATCCTTTGACCGGACCGGTACCGAACGCGAACAACACGACCGCAGCAATCAATGTAGTAACGTTGGCATCCACGATCGATGACAGCGCCTTCTCGTAACCGGAGTTAATACTGGCCTGGATCGCATTTCCAGCCGCAAGTTCCTCCCGGATTCTTTCGAAAATAAGTACGTTGGCATCAACCGCCATACCAACAGTCAATACGATTCCGGCAATACCAGGCAACGTTAAAGATGCCTGCAGCAATGACAGCAGTGCAACGATGAAAACAAGATTTGAAAAGAGTGCAAGATTCGCAATCATGCCAAAGGCGCGGTAGTACAGCGCCATAAAGACAACAACCGCCAGAAAACCGATTTTAACCGCATTGAATCCACGTTCGATATTCTGCTTACCGGTTGTCGGCCCGATCGTACGTTCTTCAACTTTATACACCGGAGCCGCCAGCGCACCAGCTCGCAGCAGCAACGCAAGATCATGCGCCTCGACTGGCGTCAGCCCGGTGGTCCGAAAACTGTTCTTGAAGACACCACGAATGGTTGCAGTGTTGATGATTTCCTCAGTCTTGATCGTTCGATGCTCAAACGTACCATCAGGCAATTGCGTCGATTCACGCCGTGTTTCGATAAACACGGTCGCCATTGGTTTGTTGAGGTTCGCCTGCGTGTTCTTCAACATGCTCGCCCCACCGACGGCATCGAGGGTGATAAATACGGCGGGCTGGCCTTCACTGAAACCGGACGATGCATCGACAATCTGATCACCTGAGGCGATAACTTCACGTTTCAACCGCTGCGATGCAATGCCCGGGCGTCCCCGGTACAGCCGCGAGCCCGGGCTGTCGCCGGCCGTATCGACCATGCGAAACTCAAGTGTTGCGGTAGCAGTAAGCAGTTCATTCAGCTGGTTTGGATCCTGCACACCTGGCAGCTGCACGACGATTCGATTGACACCCTGTCGTTGCACCAGCGGTTCGGCAACACCCAGTTGATCGACACGACTTCTGAGCGTGGTTATGTTCTGCTCAATGGCAAAATCCTGGCGCGCACGAATCTGCGCCTCGCTCATTGATACTCGTAGTGAGCTGCCATCGGCGCCATCCAGGATGATTAGCCCGGAATCGGCGTTATTAATAATCTCCCGGGCTGTCTCCATGTCTGCAGCATTTTTCAGACGCACGATCACAACCGTCCCGTCGACCTTTGCCAGGGTAAGTAGCCCGGCATCCCGAAGCAGTTCATTAAAGTCCTGCTCATAGGTTTGCAAACGGCTTTCAATAGCTGTTTCCATATCCACTTCCAGCAGGAAGTAGACACCACCGCGCAAATCCAGACCGAGGCTCATAGGACTCAAGCCGATGTTGCGCACCCACGCCGGCAGGTTTGGCGCCAGTGTTATCGCGACATTGGAATCGCTGGCAAATCGGTCGCGCAATAACTCACCCGCAGCAGTCTGTGCTTCGACAGTATCGAATGTAACGACAATGCGCCCGTCCTGAAGATAGGCGGCATGCGGTGTAATGTCACTGCTTTCCAGAACCTCAACGACGCGCTCAACCCGATCTGCAGTAAATTGCTTGCCGTCGATTTCAGCAAGTTGTACGGCATTGATACTGCCGTAGATATTGGGCAACGCGAGCAACAGGCCCAGCATCGCGATGCCAAGCACCAGCATGTTCAACCATGTTGGGTAACGATTCATAAGTCAGGAGTTATTCAGGCGGCGTCAATGGTGCCTTTCGGCACGATTGCGGACACGGTCGATTTCTGGACCTTGATTTCCACGTTGTCAGCAATTTTCAGCGTCGCGTAATGATCCGTAACTGTTGTCACCTTGCCAAGAATACCGCCGGCGGTCAGCACCTCATCACCGGTTGCAAGTGCACCGATGAGTGCGGTATGCGCTTTTTGCTTTTTTTGCTGTGGACGGATTAACAGAAAATAGAAAGCCACAAATATGACAATCATCGGCAGGAAGAAACCAAACGGATCACCCTGAGTTGCGTCCTGCGCATGGGCCGGACTAATTAAAAAATCCATAATTATTTTTTCATTCTCGTTGTGTATTGACGCTCTAAAGTCGCTTCTGACCAGAGCTGCAAAAATGGCGCGCTATTATGGCACACGTTCGGGGGACAGTGGGATGGTTAATGGACAATCAGACTATATGAAAGATTTGTAGGAGCCCGCCCAGCGGGCGATAGAAGCCGGGTGTCCACTTCTAAGCTTGATCGCCCCCGCTGGGCGGGCTCCTACTGCAATTGTTCGTTAGCAGCATCATCCCTGGCGTATATACGCTCGATCTCCCGCACGTATTCGTCAATTGTCCCGTTCTCAATCGCCGCCCGAAGATCTTTCATAAGCTTTTGATAATAATGAAGATTATGAATCGTTCCCAGCCGCCCGCCGAGCATTTCCGAGCACTTTTCGAGGTGCCTGAGGTAGGCCAGGCTGTATTTCTGGCAGGTATAGCAGTTGCAGTCCGGATCCAGCGGGCCGGTATCATCGGCGTAGCGCGCATTGCGAATTCTGACCACCCCGCGTGAAGTGAACAAATGCCCGTTGCGGGCATGCCGGGTTGGTATGACACAATCGAACATATCGACGCCGCGACTGACTGCCGCGGCAATATCGACCGGTGTACCAACGCCCATCAGGTAGCGTGGCTGTGCCGCCGGCATTTTCGGTAGCAGCGCATCCAGTACCGCCAGGCGTTCTTCTTCCGGCTCGCCGACGGCAAGACCGCCGATGGCATAGCCCTCGAAACCGATGTCACTCAGCGCCTGTAGCGACTCAAGGCGCAGATCATCGTAGACGCCGCCCTGCACGATGCCAAAAATCGCTTCACCGCGGCCCGGGTCGCGTTCTTTCAGGAGATCGAAATGCGCCCGACTGCGCGCGGCCCACCGAAGTGACAACTGCATGGAGTCGCGCGCTTCGATCTCACTGGCAGGATAGGGCGTACATTCGTCGAAAATCATGGTTACATCGGCATTGAGGTCATGCTGCACCTCCATGGACTTTTCGGGCGTGAGAAAAACCTCATCACCATTGATCGGCGAACGAAAACTGACGCCCTCTTCGCTCAGCTTGCGCATCGCTGCCAGCGAGAATACCTGGAAGCCACCGGAATCCGTCAGAATTGGCCCATTCCAGTTCATGAACTCATGCAAACCACCGTGCTTTCGAACAATACCTGTACCTGGCCGCAACATCAGGTGAAAGGTGTTGCCGAGGATTATTTCCGCACCGCTTTCCCTGACTTCTTCAGGTGTAACACTCTTGACGGTACCGTAGGTTCCCACCGGCATGAAGGCGGGTGTTTGCACAACACCGCGACGAAATATCAGTTCGCCCGTGCGTGCAGCAGCACCAGTATGCAGGATGCTGAATTTCATTTTGACGGTGGCAGTATCAACATCGCGTCACCATAACTGAAAAAGCGGTATCGCTGCGCGACGGCATGACGATAGGCATCCAGCATGCGTTCACGGCCGGCGAAAGCTGCCACGAGCATCAGCAACGATGACTGGGGCAGGTGAAAGTTGGTCAACATGGCATCAACCGACCTGAATTGGTATCCCGGCAGAATGAACAGATCAGTTTCGCCGGAGAAAGGCTGGATGTCGCCGTGCGCAGATGCGGCTTCCAGGGCCCTTACCGACGTTGTCCCGACGGCGATAACCCGACCTCCCGCAGCCTGCGTTTCGCGAACAGCCGCGCAAACATCTTCGCCGACTTGCGCTCGCTCCTTGTGCAGACGATTCGCCTCGACATGTTCTTCGCGTAACGACTGAAAAGTCCCCGCACCCACGTGCAACGTAACGAAGGCATGGCGGACACCGCTTGCCGCAGTTTCCTCCAGCATCTGCTCATCAAAATGCAGACCTGCAGTGGGCGCAGCGACTGCGCCCGGCGAGCGCGCATAAACAGTCTGGTAACGCTCGCTGTCCGCCAACTCGGCGTGACGATCAAGATACGGTGGCAGTGGCACGTCGCCATATTGCTGTAGAAAAGACGCAAGGGGCACGGAGAACTGCAAGGTAAACAGGTCGCTATCCCGACCAAGCACCGTCGCCGTGCAGTCGCCCGCAAGCCCGATCGTCGTACCAGGTCGCGGCGACTTGCTGGCACGAATCAACGCCAGTGCTGCATTATCCGGGAGCATGCGCTCGATAAGAATTTCAACTCGCCCGCCGGAATCTTTACGACCGTGCAAACGTGCACGAATGACGCGCGTGTCGTTAAACACCAGCAAATCGCCTGCTCGCAGGTAGCGGGACAATGCCGCGAACTGGCTGTCGGTAAATGCAGATTCGCGCCGGGCAGCAACGACCAGCAGACGGCTGGCACGGCGCTCGGCGGCCGGATATTTAGCGATCAGCTCTGGGGGCAGCTCGTAATCGAAGTCACTTAATTGCATGGGCGCGCATGGTAGCAGGCCGCACGCGCGCAGATTTGCTTCAGGAAGAAACCAAACCTGCTTATTCAGTTATGCGCTGCCGCAAGATTATTTTTCCAGTCGGCATAACAGGCGCCAACGGTGCTATGGTTGGGTGAACCCGACTTTTACGATTGTCCGGCATTTCAATGCTGATGGTCTTCTTGCGTTTATCGCGCATTATTTCGATCTTTACGGTTTCGCCACTTTCATACGAGCCCAGGATGCGCATCGCGTGGGACACGGAGGTCGGCGTACGACCATCAATTGCCCGGATTACGTCACCATCCTGAAGTTGCAAATCATCATTGTCCGGTGCACGCACGACCAGCAATCCCTCTGTCGTGCCAAAGTAACTTCCCAGCCGTTCCGTCAGTTTGACCATTTCCATATCGCCAAAGCTGCTGCTGTTGCCTATCCATAGAATTCGTTCGAATGGAAGGTCATCAGGCGCAACATGAATATCCGAGCCGACAAAAACATTGCTGTCGAAATCAAACCTAAATCCGCGTGCGTGCATTGACTGCGGCAACAAATCAACCGTCTGACTCTTACCGTTGCGCAGAAATTCAACTGTAAGTTCATCACCATCTTCAACGCCTGCCATGAAATCGAGCAGTTTCTGACTGGCGGCACCGCTGTTTTCCGCCGTAAATGACTCACTATTGATTGCGGTAATGACATCGCCCGCACGCAATCCCGCCTCCGCAGCAGCTCCACCGGGAGACACGCCATCGACCTCAACACCTTCGACCGGGCCGCCACTATTCTGACCAGAAATCGTAACACCAAGCACCGGCCCGCCAACGGCGCTCATAAATCGCTCAAAAGTCGCTGTCCTCGGCCACTGGCGCATTGATAGCTCGGCAACTTCACGCGCCGCGATTTCCATGGCTCGTTCTGCCTCGCGCATACGCACGTCAGCCTCTGCCGAGCTACTTTCAAATCTCGCCCGCGCTACCTCTAACTCAATTTCATGCTGCATCAGCTTCTCTTCTGCTGCGCGCCGCGCGCTATCGAGCTCATCAGGCTCGTCTTGCGCCAACACTGGCAGACCAATGAAGGCCAACATCGACATTAAAAGTATATTCCTGCAAATTCTCATGTACCTGCTCCTGGTTTCGCATCAACGGCGCCGCGGCGCTTGCTGCAAGACCTAAAAAACTTTCAAATCAAAATGACGTACGTTGCGCCTGCGCCGTACGCAGACTTAAAAGCGAATTCATTAACCGGACCCGCTCGCGCCAGTAAATTTCTCTTTGCTCAGTGCTCAACTGTGCATCCGGGTGATTCAGCATGTAATCAATGGCTCCAATGTGATCCTCGAGATTAGAGATCGTCGCCGCCGTGCTCGCCCGCACGAGACTCGGCTGTCCCGGCAACGCCCGCAAACTGCGCTCAATCTGTTGCGAGCGCACCATTAACGCATTCAATTGCTGGCCACGAGCGTTGCCCGCCAACACCTCGTTCGAGGGCACCGTCGGAAAACTTCGCTCGTTGCCCTCAAGCAACGACGTAACGGGAACATTGAGCACGGCCAGGACAACTGCCGCAGCCAGACCGGCGCCCAATAACCAGGTCCTGCGTTCAGTCGCCTTTGGCTTGAACAAGCCCTCGGCACGCGCTTGTTCCTCGATACGCTGCCATACGGCGCGTGGCGGCATGGTGTCCTCAAGGGCACCGAGAGACGTTTGCAAAATTTCGCGTTCTGCAACGCTTAGACCGCAATTCATCTTCTCATCCTGTTGCTCATTACTCTCTGTCATCGTCTTTCACTCATGTTTCGATCTCAGCAACTTCCCAGCACCGATCCCTGCATTGCTGCAGTTGAATTATCCCGCTCAAGCTGCGCATCGAGCATTGGTCTCAGTCGAAGATACGCCCGTGACAACTGCGACTTTGAAAAACTCTCCGTCTTGCCCATCAAACCGGCGATTTCCTTGTGCGTAAATCCCTCGACATCGTGTAGCCAGACAACCGCACGACTAACCGGGGGCAGGTTACCCAGCGCCGCATCCAGATCCATGGCCTGCTCCGGCTGGGTGGGATTACCTTGTCGTTGCGTTCCGGCTGGCGCCGCATCTTCCCAGCCATCATCCAGGCTCTGACCCCTGCTGTGCCAGGCAGAGCGCAGGAACATGAGCGCCTTGGAAATCGCGATGCGCCTGATCCACATGCCAAGCGGTGCTTCACCGCGGAACCCGGCAATGCTGCGAATAACCTGTATGAAGGTCTCCTGCAGCAAGTCCTCAGCATTGGCCGGCACTCGCGTAAATCGCAGGCAAACGGAATACACAGGGGCGCAATAGGCACGGTAGATAATCTCGTGCGCCTTGGTGTCACCTTTGGACGCCCGCCGCACAATTGCCGGATCGATCTCGATGTCTGCAAACTTGCTCATGTCTCGGCTCTTATGATGCGCCTTGCCCGGAAAAGGTCGCAGATAATTGTCATTATAGTGTGGCAGCACCGCAATGCCGCGCCTATACTAGCCGCCTTCCAGCTGGGGCAAGTCTCCTGGCCGGAATCAAAAGGTTGCCGGGATGGCGGAACTGGTAGACGCGCCGGACTCAAAATCCGGTTTCTTTACGGAAGTGGGGGTTCGATTCCCCCTCCCGGCACCACTATTACCAACGGTTTACACCGTTTTCTAAATTTCTCTAATTTCAGAAATACTGCCCGATATCCTTCCACGCAGCTTCCGGGCAGCGATCGTGTGAGTTTCGCGCAGCTATTGACCATGAAATGGTCAGCCATACTC
>Ga0114948_10000783_pt1 | contig 13055 bp, 12 predicted proteins | sample CR04metaG_FD_83877 | JGI IMG/M metagenome (GOLD analysis project Ga0114948, IMG submission 83877) | Deep subsurface microbial communities from Mariana Trench to uncover new lineages of life (NeLLi) - CR04 metaG | ecosystem: Environmental > Aquatic > Marine > Ocean trench > Sediment | place...
GAGGTAGAACCGCTCGAAGGCCGCTTCCAGAATCTTCAAAACCGAGGCAATGTCTTTGTCGCTCATCATGGCAAACAGAAGTGCGCGGGGAGCTTGAGTATGGCGATCCAGAAACTTCACCAGTGCATGAGCGGCATCTAAATTATGGGCTCCGTCCAGAACGATTCTGGGATCTGTTCCGAAGACCTGGATTCTTCCCATCCAACACGTTTCTTCAATCCCTTTTCGCATACAGGAGGTGGACAACGAAAAACCGGATTGGCCCAGGACCTCGGCAGCCTGTATGGCCAGAGCTGCATTTTCCACCTGGTGTTGACCGTAAAGGGGAAGCTGGAACTCCATCTCGTGGAAGCGAAAAGCATACTTCCCGTCAGAAGACTCCGAGCATTGAATTGCCCCGGAATCCAATTCCTGAAGCTCGACCTTGTTCTTGGAGGCCTCGCTCCGGAAGACCCGCTGTACCTGAGACCGTTGAGGAGCCATCAGCGCGAATTTAGCGCGGTCCAAAATGCCCGCCTTCTCAAACGCCACTTCTTCCATAGTGTCGCCTAGAAATCTTTGGTGATCGAGTCCCACCGGAGTCAGAATGGCCAGCAGAGGATCCACCACATGGGTACTGTCCAAGCGTCCTCCCATACCCACCTCCAAAATGGCCAGTTCCACTTTCTGTTCCAGGAAGTAGAGGAAAGCGACAGCCGTCAAGGTCTCGAAGTAGGTGGGGTGAAAGGAGCGCTCCAGTCCCTCGATCGCATCAACCACACGAGTGAGATGGTGAGCAAACCTCTCGGAGTCGATGGGACCCTGATCCACTACAAAACGTTCTTCCACCCGTATGAGGTGGGGTGAGGTATAGAGTCCATTTCGAATCTCACAGGCCGTGCAAACTGAGTTGAGAAAGCGAGCGACCGAGCCCTTCCCATTGGTCCCACCAATCAGAACGGAAGGGTACTTCAAATGGGGATTGCCGAGTGTCTCAAGGAGTGCTCGGATCGTCTCCAATCCGAACTTCATGGTCATCACTTCATCGCCAAGCTTTTCCAGATAGGTCAGACACTGGGCGTAGTTCATGGCTCCTGCGCGCTTCGCGCGCGTTCCAGGTTTCAAGTTCCAGGTTTCAGGTTTCGAATTTGGAATTTGTTTTGAATTTTGAGTTTTGAATATCGAATTTCAGCCGGTCTGTTGTCTGTTGTCTGTACAAGGTTCCGGTTGGAATTGGGTCTCTGAATTCTGGCTTTAAACTGGAACCTGGAACTTGGAACCTGAAACTGACTTTCCGTTCCCCATAAAGACCAGCCAATCGGCAATGAAGTCGGGAAGATCTTTTCGTGAGAGCACAGCATCCACCATCCCATGCTCCAGCAGAAATTCGCTCCGCTGGAAGCCCTCGGGGAGCTTCTGGCGGATGGTCTGTTCGATCACCCGGGGACCGGCGAATCCAATCAGGGCCCTTGGCTCTGCAATATTCAGATCCCCCAACATGGCGAAACTGGCAGTTACTCCTCCTGTGGTCGGATCGGTGAGCAAGGAGATATAGGGAACACGCTGCTCGTCCAGTCGAGCCAAGGCAGCACTAATCTTGGCCATTTGCATCAGCGAAAGAACACCCTCCATCATCCGCGCCCCGCCGCTTGCAGAGACAACAATCAAGGGCTTTCGGCTATCCAGCGAGTTCTCGATGGCTCTGGTGATCTTTTCACCCACTACCGAGCCCATACTGCCCCCGATAAAGCTATATTCCATGGCAGCACAGATCACAGGGTGACCAAGGATGGTGCCTTCTGCATTCACCACGGCTTCATTGCTGCCCGTTGACTTCACGGCTTTGGCAAGACGTTCCTTATAGTTCTTCTTGTCAACAAAGTGCAATGGATCAGAGGACTTCAGGTGGGCATCGAATTCCTTGTATCGACCCTCATCCAGTAGAAACTCCAGACGCTGGCGGGCGCCGATCTTGAAGTGATGGTCACATTTGGGACAGACATGAAGGCTGCTTTCCAGTTCCTTCTTCCAAATCACGTTCTCGCAGTTCGGACACTTGGTGAAAAGCCCCTCGGTCTGGACCCGCTTCTCCTGATGAACAGGGGTTTGGAGCGGGGATTTATCCCTTTGAAACCAAGCCATTTGCTCATGATAGTGGAAATGAACGGGAAGGAACAACTCTTCAATCCTGGACGAGAGACCCCAGTGGAAGAGTTTTGACAGGTAAAGTCGGCAACGATATACTTTTCTCACCTGTGGAGACCCTGCACTAAAGCCCAGACGATGCATAATCCGGGCTAGCAGGCCAAGCTTTCAAGGAATCCAAAAACACCGATGCAACAGCAAGAATTCAAGATGTTTGAGGAGCGAAAAATCCTTTCCGTGTCTCAGATTGTCAACGATGTCAAAGTGCAACTGGAAACCCAATTTCAGGACATTTGGGTTCGGGGAGAAATTTCTAACTTTAAAACGCCCAGCTCCGGTCACAGTTATTTCACCCTCAAAGACAGTGATGCTCAAGTTAGAGCAGTCTGCTTTAGAATGCAGAGGCGTCTCTTAAAGTTTCGTCCCCAAGACGGGATGGATGTGATCGTTCACGGTTCACTCTCCGTTTACCCTCCTCGTGGCGAGTTTCAGTTGGTCGTGGAGTTCATGGAGCCGGTAGGCCCTGGAGCTCTGCAACTCGCCTTTGATCAATTGAAATCGAGACTGAAGTCTGAAGGTCTCTTTGAGGAAGTTCATAAAAAAAGTCTACCGCTTTTGCCCAGCAAGATAGGGATCGTGACCTCATCCACTGGAGCCGCGATCCAAGATATCTTAAGGGTGCTCTCACGACGTAATGACCGGTTGAACATCCTGATCTTTCCAACTAAGGTTCAAGGAACGGGATCCGCTCAGCAAGTGGCTCGGGGAATCCATTATTTCAACACCAGAGAGGACATTGATGTGATCATCGTAACTCGGGGCGGTGGATCTCTGGAGGATCTATGGGCCTTCAACGAAGAGGAGGTAGCCCGCGCCATCTTTGATTCGGACCTTCCCGTCATCTCAGCTGTGGGTCACCAGGTCGACTTCACCATTGCTGATTTTGTCGCCGACCTCAGGGCACCTACTCCATCAGCAGCTGCCGAGATTGTCTCGGGAACGCGGGAGGATTTGTGCAACCGTGTGGAAGGCTTGCATCAGCGATCCGTTCAAGCTATTCAACTCTGCCTCAAGGACAAGCGTGAAAAGCTTGGTAAACTGGCCTCCAGTCGTGCTTTCGTGGACGCTGAGAGCAAATTGCGATTCTTCCTACAACGTCTGGATGAACTTCAGGCCCGATTGATTCAAACCATTCCTTCCCTGATTCGTGGGACTCGCCAAAAGTTTACTCAACAAGAACAAAGTTTAGGCCAGCAGATCCATTTTTATCTGAAGAACAAGAAACATGCGCTCACAACTCTGAGTACCCAACTTCAGGCCTTCTCTCCTCTGGCGGTTTTGGAGCGAGGCTATGCTATCGTTACCGGGAAAGACAGGGAAATTGTCCGTGACCCCGATCATGTAGAGAAAGGAGACACGCTCGGAATTCGAGTAGAGCGAGGCGAATTCCGAGCGAAGAAGATATAAAGAAAGAGAGAGAAGATGGAGTATAAGGACTTCGAAAATGCATTGGCCCGCTTGGAAAGTATCGTCGGGGAACTGGAAGAAGGAGAACTTGCGCTTGAAAAGGCACTGAAACTGTTTGAGGAGGGCATTAAGATCTCCCGATTTTGTAGTACCAAACTCGACGAAGCCGAGCGAAAGGTAGAAATCCTGTTGAAAGACAAGAAGGGAGAACTCACCGAAAAAGCCTTCCAGCCTGAGGGAGAGCCCTCAGCTTGAAAAGAGAAACGACCCCTGTCCTGACAAACGACTTGACCTTCCAAGAGTACATGGACCAGCGAAAGCTGACCATAGACAAACACCTGGATCATTGCTTACCCCCCCTCCATACCCCTCCGGAAATCATTCACCAGGCGATGCGTTACAGCGTCTTCCCAGGGGGCAAGAGGATTCGGCCCATACTGGCTTTAACCACGGGAGAAGCTGTGGGAGGTGACTTTCAGAAATTGATTTCTCTGGCTGCTGCGCTGGAGATGATCCACACCTACTCACTCATCCATGATGACCTCCCTGCCATGGATGACGATGATTATCGCAGAGGTCAACCGAGCACACACAAGAAGTTTGGAGAAGCGATCGCCCTTTTGGCTGGAAATGGGCTCCTGATCCGGGCCTTCCAGCTGCTTGCGGAACTTCCCGCTCAGGCAGCGGAGAAGGAATCCAAGGTTGCGGTTCTGGATCAGATTTGTCGGGCCATTGGAACCACCCAGGGGATGTTAGCAGGCCAGGTGATGGACCTGGTGAAGAAAGGTAAACCCTTCTCCGCCCAACAACTGGAACAGATCCACTCCGCCAAAACGGGCGCCTTAATCCAGGCTTCAGTTTGCTGCGCCGCCTTGCTGTCGGGAGCTTCAGAGGAAGCCTGCAAGAAGCTCGGTACCTTTGGCCGAAGGATAGGACTTGCTTTTCAGATTGTGGACGACATTCTCGACTCTTTGCAGGCCTCGAGCAAACCGCCCGCGACCTATCCTGCAATGTACGGTCTTGAGGCCAGTAGGAAAATGGCCATCGAGCTGGTGGAAAAAGCCCTTCAGGACATCGAGTTTCTGGGTTCTCGAGGTGAAACCCTCACAGAATTGGCTCGATACATCTCGGTGCGAAGAATCTGAAGGCACAGACCGCAGACCGACTGACAACTGACAACTGACAACTGACAACTGACAGAAGGATGACAGCACGAACACACGAAGCCAAGAGACGGCTCGATGTTCTTCTGGTGGAGAGGGGCATTGCTGAGAATAGCAAACGCGCAGCCGCAGTAATCCTGAGTGGAGTGGTTCTGGTTGATGAACAAAGAGTCGACAAAGCAGGCATGCTGATCGATTCCGCTTCTGAAATCCGGATCAAAGGGGCAGAGCAACAGTATGTCTCCCGAGCAGGCTTCAAACTCGAAGCGGCCCTACGGCAATTCGCCGTTCAGGTCCAGGGAAAGGTTTGTGTTGATCTGGGTGCTTCTACCGGTGGTTTTACGGACTGTCTGCTCCAACAAGGAGCTGTAAAAGTCTATGCTTTTGACGTGGGTCGAGGACAACTTCACTGGGATCTGCAACAGGATGCTCGGGTGGTTGTTCGCGATTCCATCAACGTTCGGCATCTCACCCAGGCGATGGTCGAGGATCCAGTTGATCTGATTACCGTCGACTTGGCCTTTATTTCTCTGCGTCTGATCTTTCCCTGTCTCAAGCAATTCCCTTCTGCCGAAATCATCGCTTTGGTGAAGCCTCAATTTGAAGCTCGTCGAGACGAGGTCCCAGCCGGGGGGATCATTCACGACAAAGAACTCCAGGAGAATATCGTTGGCAGGGTGAAGGGTTTTGCGGCCAGCGAAGGCTTCAACCTTCTCGGGGAAATGGCCTCCGCACTGGAAGGACGGAAAGGGAACCAGGAGTTCTTTCTCTACTTGAAGAATGCGTAGGGGCGCACGGCTGTGCGCCCCTACAAGTCGTGGATAAAGCAGGGTTTGTGGGCGCACAGCCGTGCGCCCCTACAGTTCGGATCAGCGACCCTTGATGATAGAGGCAATAAGGTTGTCCAAGTACTTCGCGAGTTGATCCATGTTGCTGTCAAACTCCCTCCAGAAAACACTAATACCCGATTGGGCTGTGTCGGAAACAATTTTGGGAGCTAAACAGGGAACGCCATATCTGGAGGCGACCTGTAAGGCAAAGGCACTTTCCATATCGCATATTCGTGCCCCAAACTTCCGATAAAGGGCCAGTCTCGACTTGGCTCGCAGGACCGCAGTGGAAACGGTGAGCCCGCGACCTTCAATCTCCCAGCCATCCCCCTCCCGCAACATGGACGTCAAATCCGCATCGGCTGGGAAACAAGAGCCATCCTTTAAACACCATTCTTCAGGGAACACCACCTGCCCTAATCCCAGGGAAGGGTCCAACTGCCCGGCGGTTCCGGTAAAAATCAGGAGAGAAGGAGGTTCCGATTGAAAAGTGGATTCCAGGCTTTTCCGGGTCCGATGGGCACCTAACCCCGTGACTAGAAAGCGGCAATCGACCTGAAGGCGCCCCTGCAAAGCAGTGGACTCCTGTTTCAAGGCACAAGCGACCAGTAATTCACTTTTTCCTGGGTGCACAGGTAACTGCTCCTGGTGGCTCATTGCATCGGAACCACTATCCGACGAGAAAGATGCAGAATAGATATTTTTCGCAATTCCTGCTGAATTTTATAGCATCACGGGTAGTTCCAATGGTATCTATCTGTCATGCACTGCCCATTTTGTGGTCATCAGAAGGATCGAGTGGTCGATTCACGTGAAGGTAAGGAGGGGAATGTGATTCGCCGGCGACGCGAGTGTCTCGGCTGCAGGCATCGCTTTACCACCTACGAAAGAATGGAAGACATCCCCTACATGGTCGTTAAAAAAGAAGGAAGGCGGGAGAGGTTTGACCGCTCCAAGCTCGCTCAAGGCCTGTTGAGAGCATGCGAAAAGAGATCCGTTGCCGCCCATCAGTTGGAGAAACTGGTGGAAGCGGTCGAAAAGCGTTTCCTGGAAACCCCCGCTCGCGAGCTTACCTCACGGGAAATCGGTGAATATGTCATGGGGCGTCTGAAGGAGATTGACAAGGTCGCCTACGTGCGGTTCGCTTCAGTCTATCTGGAGTTCGAAGATGTCAGGGAGTTTACCAAGGAGATCAACCAAATTCTTGAGTAGGCACCCCCTATGGATTCGACAAAACCGTGTGAACAGGACCTGACCCAATGGATTGGGGAGCACCCTCAAGACCTTCCCTCTTCGATGATTAAACACATTGGCGATGACTGTGCCGTATTCGATCCCCGTTCTCTCTCCAAACTAGCCGTCACTACAGACATGCTTCTGGAGGACGTCCATTTCCGGCGCCGCTGGGTCAGTCCCTATTTCCTGGGCCGCAAGTCTCTCTTGGTCAATCTGAGTGATCTGGCGGCTGTGGGTGCCCAACCTTATGCCTGCCTGCTGGCTTTGGCTTTACCTGGGGATCTCACTGAAAGCTACTTTAACTCCTTCATGAAGGGCTTCCTGGAGGAAGGAGCGCGATGGGATGCTCCACTGATTGGGGGAGATCTGTCTCAGAGTGCAAGCATTTTCGTGAGCGTGACTGCCTGGGGTTCATTCCAGACGGGTCGTCCTCTTTGGCGGTCGGACGCCCAGGATGGAGACCTCCTGGTATTAATAGGTGAAGTCGGACTCTCTCGACTGGGCCTCGAAATCCTCCGCAAAGAAGACTTCTCTGAGCTTTGGAAGATCGAAAGTGAAGATTCACTGGCCCATTGGGCGGGAGACGATTTTCGGTATCGGTGCCTCAAAGCCCATTTGTTGCCCCAATCGCTGGTTCATGTGGGAACCTGGCTGTGCGAGAATCGCGTTGTCAATGCCATGATTGACGTTAGCGATGGGCTCGGTTCCGACCTGCTTCAGATTGCCCGTCAGAGTCAATTGGCAGCAGAAATCGAGGTGGACCAGTTGCCTTTGCCCGACCGGAAAATCGGGGAGATCGATCCACTGGAAGCAGCACTCAATGGCGGGGAGGATTACGCTCTGCTCTTGGCAGCATCCGAGAAACAGTTGGATCGGCTGCACTCAGAGTATCGGACTGATTTTCCACCTTACAGGGTCATTGGCCACCTGTACCGCGGTGAGCCCGGCGTGTACCTCAAGCGAGGAGAGAAACGGGAAAGGTATGAACCGAAAGGGTTTGATCACTTCAGTTCGTGTTAACATAAACGCTTATATTTGAGATGAAGAGAATATCTAAGAGTAAAATACTCCTTCTGGTCAGCTTGCTGTGCGGGGTGAGCAGCGGTCCGTTGTCCGTCTTGATGGGTCAGTCATCGGACTCCGTGGAGGCTCTCGTCAACATAAATCTCACAGTTGACGTTCGCATCTTCACCGTCATGGCAGCTCTGAACGCGGCTGGCTTTGACTATGAGACTCCGGGAAGGGAAATGTCGGAGGTGCGCCAGAGTGTCCGTCAAGAGCTGCAACAGATCGATCCCGGACTTCTCGAGCAACTGCAAGCCTTCTACAATGAGCATCGGCAGGGAAGCGATGGGATCGACAACCAGGTGGCCTATGTTTCCCTGGCCCTGTTGCTCTCAGGCCCTCCTCATTTCAAGCTCACCGTTAAGGAAGCGGAAGTCCCTCCCGACGCCCGTCGAGTACTCGGATTTGGGCAGCTTGTCCAGGAATTTTACCAAAAGGCCGATATCGAATCGCTTTGGAAGCGTTATCAACCAGCCTATGCTGAGGAATTGGAATCCTATCGACCGGTTCTGAGAGAGATGATCGAGCAGACCCTGCAATATTTTCGCATTCCGCCAAGAACTGTCCTGGACCGGCGAATCGTCCTCATTCCCAATCTCCTCAATGCCAAGAACATCGTCAACGCGCGCAGTCTGGAACCGGTCTACTACATTGTGGTGGGTCCCACAGACGATCCAGCCGAAAATCATCGCCAACTGCAACATGGGTACCTCCACTTTCTGCTCGATCCCCTGGTGGAAAAGTTTGGACTCCAGTTACTGAAACACAGCGACCTCATGGAGCTGGCCCACAGGCAACCGCAACTGGATGCACAATATCAAAATAAGTATTTTCTGGTGGTGGCAGAATCCCTAATCGAAACTATCTTATGGAAGATTCACACACCGGAGAATCCGGACCGTGAGCTGGTCAACCTGTTTCGTCAAGGCTTCATCTTCGTTCCCTACTTTCAGCGAGGTCTCAAGCGGTACGAACAAACCGAGCTCATTTCCTTTCCCTTTTATGTGGAAGACCTCTTTAAAAACATTACAAAGTCGCAGATTGAGGAAGATGAGAAGGTCATTGCAGCTCTCGAAAGCGATCTGAGGGTCGAAGAGGAAAAAGAGGCTGAATCCCGACAGAGGGTTCAAGGGGAAGTCGATCGGCGTAACCGGGTGAACTCCTTGTTGAATCAAGCAGCGGTTTTGCTTTCGAAAAGAGAGTTTCTGTCTGCCAGAGAACAGCTCCGGAACCTCCTGAGAGAGGACCCTGAGAACGGAAATGCTTACTTCTATCTTGCCCAAATTGCTTCTCAACAGGAGCAGCACGAGGAAGCCGTCCAGTACTATACGCGAGCTACCGAATCTCAGGGCGTGCCCGAATGGGTTCAGGGCTGGTCCTTGCTCCGGATCGGTAATTACCAGGCCTTCCAAGGCGACTTTAGAGGAGCCCGCACTTATTTTGATCGAGTCCTGAAAATGAAAGGCGATCTGCGAGGGGCCAGGGAGGAAGCTCAAAACTCGATTGAAAAGCTGCCTTAGCCCGGACTATCCATAAATTCTCTACTGCAGCGACGAAATCATCCAGCTTGCCTGCGTTGCCCTCGGTTGGCCTCCTCAACGTACCCTACAGTACGTTTGCGGGGGCCTCTGTCGCGCGGCGCAACGCACTCAGGTCGGCGCGCTTTCGTTTTTCGCTTCGTGACAAGAACCTATGCATAGTCCGGGCTTGCGGTGGCGCAGAAAGGGCTTTCCTCGTTTTCTTTTTTGTGGCAAAATTCTCCAGAGCAACAACAACTTCTGAAAACTCAAGTTCGGAGGATAAGATGAGGTATCTTCTATCTGTATTTCTTGTGATCACCGTCGCTTCGGTACTGTGGCTCTCAGCTGCCGTCCCACAAACTGAAGAATCCCAGATCGAGGGAAATCTGTACACCAATATACGTCTGGGCTTCTCGTTCCTATTCCCCTCAGGCTGGAATGTGCAGCAAGCGGATGATCAGAATATCAACACCCTAGGCGACAGCACAGTTGTGTTCAAAGCTAGCTATCTTGATCTTACGCTGTTCGCTTTTTCTGCGAACTTACCCTCCCCCTCAGCCACGACCCCGGTGGTCGAGACCGGAGGGGAATGGTTGGGTATCCATGAGGAAGAGATGGGAGAGCAGAACTTCGAGGTTCGAGGCAACATCCGTCCAGTGCTTTATGGCAACTTCGAGTTTTACCGTCTGAACTTCCGCAGCCGCCAGCGCAGGGACAGGATCTATCAGACTCTGGTGGTGACCACGATCAATCGCAAGATCATTGGCTTTGGGGTGAGAGGAAAGTCCCAAGATGATATCGATGAGGTGTTGGAATCAATCGAAAGCATCCAATTTTTTGACGCCGAATTCGAGGCCTATGACGCAGTCATCCAGTCCACTCAGCCTGAAGAGGTGACTCAGCTGGGGAAGATATTCCTGGACCTGTTTCCTGAAAGCGACCTCGCCACCTTTATTCACAAGCGTTTGGCGATTTCTTATCAGCAACTGAACGACTACGAAAATTTGGTCTTCCACGGTGAGAAGACGATCGAATTACGCCCCGAGGATCCTGACATACGTCCTACCTTGGCCATGGCCTTCGCGGAGCATGGTGAAAATAATAAAGCCATTGACTACGCCGTAGAGGGACTCAGACTCCTGGAGATGGTCGAGAAACCCACCGACACCCCTATTCGACGATGGGTCGTGTTGAGGGACCGCGGAGTGGCCGACGCCAACTACGCCCAGGGATTGGCGTATTTGAAGAAATCACTTGGCATGGTGGGAGACAGTACCGTGATTCTCAACCGTTCCATTGAACATCTCGAAAAAGCCATTGAAGCGGATCCCAGATTCGATGCCGCCTACTTCCGGCTCGGCTACAGCCATACCCGGTTGAACAATGCCGAGAAGGCCATTGAAAGTTACGCTCAAGCAGCAGCCCTCGATGGAATCGCTGCACAGTTGGCTCTCGAGCAACTTCAAACACTCTATGACTTTCTCAAGAAAGATCCCGCCGGCATCCCCCAGTTTACTCAAGAGCAGCTCGCCTACATCGACGGGAAAACCGCCGAAAAGGAGGCACAGATTCAGCTTCTGGAAGAGGAGGAACGAATGAAGCTGCAGCAACAACTGAACCTACAATTACAGCCACGGCAACCGCAGCCACAGCCACAGCAACAGCCACAGCAACAGCCACAGCAGGGGTACTAATCCTTTCAAAACCACTTGACTGGCAATCCATTTGTGCTGTGAACGGCTTGAGAGGATTTTCAATACGCTCTCCCCATGGACACGACAAATCCTGGTGAATCTTCCGATGGACTCAAGGATTTGCAGGAGCTGCAAAGGCGACTCGACTATTCGTTCAAGGACACGGTTCTGCTCGAGCGGGCACTGACCCACAGTTCATTTGCCTATGAGCGGAGGTCGGGAATAGAAGGAGAAGTATCAGAGGATTACGAGTCGATGGAGTTCCTGGGTGACACCATCCTCGGTTTTCTCATCAGCGAACACCTTTTCCTAAGCCAGCCCTCCCGAAGCGAGGGAGAGCTTTCGAAAATCAGATCATTTCTCGTCTCGGCCAACCATTTAGCCTCTCTTTCTCAGGAGTTGGACTTGGGGGCTTTTCTGAGATTGGGTCACGGGGAGGAGAAAACAGGTGGAAGGAAGAAAAAAGCCCTTCTGGCAGATCTCTTTGAAAGCCTCATCGCCGCCATCTATCTGGATGGAGGCTTCGAGCCTACTCGTCGCTTCGTTTTCTCCCGGTTTAGCACCCGGCTCGAGGAAATCGCCGGGGAACAACTGGATTTCCAAGACAGCAAATCGCTGCTCCAGGAACAACTGCATGCCCGAGGATTCACCGAACCGGCTTATCAAGTGGTGGAGGAACTCGGCCCGGATCACAGCAAGCAATTTGTCGTAGAAGTTCATATTGAGGATAAACTTCTGGCCACGGCCAGCGGCAAGTCAAAAAAAGAAGCACAACAAAGAGCGGCCGAAAAGGCTCTCGAAGGTTTGGAAGATCTCTTATCCTAGCCGGGATTCTTCATCACGAACCAGAATATGAGCAGGGTGACCACATCAAAGAGGGCATGAGCAACGATAGGGGCCACCAGATTCCGTCGCCAGATGTACAGAAGCCCAAAACATAGTCCAAGAATTCCCGCTCCAACCGCATTATCGATTCCCTGCAGAGCATGCCCATAAGCAAAAAAGAGACTCCATAGGGTGAGTCCCACAATGATCCCCACTCGACGACCGTCCTGTTCACTCGAGGAGCGACCCGAAATTCTTAAAAAAGGCATGAGAAGGATTGCTCCCAAATAACGCTCAAACCGATCCAGGACAAAGGCCCGCTGGATCTCCTCCTTGATACCTCCCACAAAAATGCTGCTGATCAAAAACAGCAGCAGGACACCATAACTTTCGATCAACTCCAGCAGCGGGTTACTGGTGGAGACATAATCAGGCAAGAAGAAGTGAAAGAAGATGTTCACCAAAAGAGTGGACCCGAAAAGCAAGGGTACACAACCGATGCCCAGTAGGACTTCCCAGCCAGGATTGCTCCAAATCCAACCGATGTTGCGCAGGCTTTCTCCCCGAGATCGCAAACAAAGGACGATTAAAAACAGGGTGATGCAAGCCTCTGAAGCCATAAACAGAAACAGAATCCGAGTATCACTTAGAATCCCAGCCCGCCCGAAATTCAAGAAAATGAAGCCGATCGGAACTAAAACGGGTCCGGCAAGGGCTACCAACAGGACTTCAAAGAGCGCCCAAATCCGACGAATGAAATCCTCCCCTGTCCGGGTGGCGAGCTGTGGCTGTGATGGTTCCATGGAGCACACATTCTACGACAAACGCATGATAAAAGAGGAACCAAGAACCCAGGAGGAATCCAGGTATAATGAGCCCCTGAATGATTCTTGAGGACAAGTGTATGTTCAGGCGCTTTCTAACATTATCGACTCTAGCTCTCTCCTTCATCACATCAGGTGTTGCCCAAGACAAAGAAAAGATCAAGCAACTGGTGCCGAGCGCCCAGGGGTCCACGGGCCTATTCAATCTCTATCTGGCCGATACCTTGCGCCGCGGCGAAGTCAGTCTGGGCCTGAACATCACCCATTTCAATCGAGAACCGGGAGATCTCGACTTTACTCTTTTTCC
>Ga0114948_10000784_pt1 | contig 13048 bp, 12 predicted proteins | sample CR04metaG_FD_83877 | JGI IMG/M metagenome (GOLD analysis project Ga0114948, IMG submission 83877) | Deep subsurface microbial communities from Mariana Trench to uncover new lineages of life (NeLLi) - CR04 metaG | ecosystem: Environmental > Aquatic > Marine > Ocean trench > Sediment | place...
CGGGCCAGTGGAAGGTCAGGGAGTCGATGCCCACCACCAGGCGCCAGTCGTAGAAGTTGCTCCGCGACGGGTTGCTGATGTCGCCGCAGCCGCCGGCGGCCACGGCCGCCGACAGGGCCAGGAGAATGTTGGAGCGAGCGCTCATCGACGGCCTCCCATGGCTATGCCCACCGTGAGCCCCAGACGATGCACCTGCTGGGTCTGGGAAAATCCCTGCCGCTGCAATTCGTCGGTGGTGAATCGCTGGAAGTCGTAGCGCAGGGTGACGCTGAGATCGATTGCCGACGATACCGGCCGGCGGTACTGCGCCCCCAGTCCCATCAGGAATTCGAGTGGTCCGCCCTGCAGGAACATGCCCGTGTCTTCCGTGGGGAGATACTTCAGCACCCCGACACTGGCGCGCCAGCGGAACGGTGGCTTGAAGAGCGGCCCGTCGAGGCCGATGGTGGCCGAAAACGTGTGCAGCGTCCCCAGCTTGGTGGAGCCTTTCCCTTTGGTGTCCGCCGAGTAGGATCCGGTGGTGAATTGGAGTTCGATGTCGACGTCGTAGCGGGGGAATACCTCGGTGGCGCCGCCCACCATTATGGTCGGGGCGATGGCCGGTTGGGTAGTGACTACGTCGCTGACGATCCTGTCCTCGACCAGCTTGGAGCTCCAGGTAGCGCCCAGGCCTGCGTAGAAGGTTGTCGAACTCTGGGCGGCGAGCGCCGAGGGCAGTAGCAGGCTGGTCAGGAGAAGGGCGGTTCGCATGGGGCGTAAAGATGACGTCGAATGGTGGCCGGGGTCAACGGTGGCGCCTGGCGCCGGTCCGAGCGTAGCCCCTGAGCCGCGCCAGCATCCGGCGATCGAGGGTGACCTCGTCGTCGCCCTTGGGGGTCTCCAGGATCTTGACCACATCGACGAATCGTGGGTCGCGCATGATGCGCCGGAACGGTCCCGGCCCCAACGACCCTTGGGCAATGAGTTCGTGCCGGTCCCGGTGAGACGCGAACGGGGTCTTCGAATCGTTGAGGTGGAGACAGTGGAGGTGCTCGAGACCGATGATGGCATCGAACGCCTGCCACACGCCGTCGTAGTCGTCGACCAGGTCGTACCCGGCGGCGTACAGATGGCAGGTGTCGGCACAGAATCCGATGCGGTGGCGGTGCGCTTGCGGCACCAGCCGGCGCAGCGCGGCCAGTTCTTCGAACGAGCGCCCCAGGGCCGTGCCCGATCCCGCGGTAGTTTCGAACAGGACCATGACTTCGCTCCGGGCGCGTTCGAGCGCGGTGGTGCAACCTTCTGCATTCCGCTCTAGCCCTGCCTCCCGGTCATCGATATAGTTGCCTGGGTGCGACACCACGCCGGCGATGCCCAGTTGGTGACAGCGCTCCAACTCGGATACCAAACTGGTTATGGAGCGGTCCCTTAGCGCCGGGTCAGGTGATGCCAGGTTGATCAGGTACGAATCGTGCGCAAGCAACCCGTTGAGGCCGCTGCGGTTATACACTTCGATGAAGTCGTGGCCGGTCGATCGGTCGATTTCGGGGTCCCGCCACTGATTGGGGTTCTTGGTGAAGACCTGAATGGCGCTGGCCCCGATGGCAACCCCTCGTGCCGGGGCGAGCGCTACCCCACCCCGAATCGAGACATGCGCACCCAGTCGTTCGCCCGGGGGCTCCGGCGCCGGGGGAGCTACTCGTGCGTGTCCCTGCTTCACTCTTGGCATCGAATGGAATCTATTTGGGGATGACGCACACCGCCGCCAACACGCTGGCCCGTCCGCGGGTCCTCCTTCTCGGCGACCCGATGAGTCGGCCCGAGGGGTTGGAACGTGCGCTGGTCCGTGGAGGGTTCCAGGTGACGGAAGGAGACTTGCTGCCCGGGGTCGAGCCGGTCGGTGATCTTCCCCAGCTGGTGGTGATCGCAATGCCCCAGGCCGACGCAGCCTTGCGGCAGGTGGTCGATCTTCTCGAGCCCGAGTGCTGGCGTGGCGTTCCCACGGTGGCACTCCTGGCTTCGGGCGATCCTGCGGGTCTCGTCCGCGCGCTGGAGATGGGTACCTCTGACGCCATGATCGGCGAGGTGAATCTCGGCGAGTTGTGTGCCCGGTTGGAGGCCCGGTTGATGACCCGGGACGAGTTGGGCGACATCCACCAGATGCAGCGGGTACACGAGATGATGTTCGACATCTTCGAGGAGTTGTCGGGTACCCATCGCCAGGACGAAATCATCCAGACGCTGGTACGCCGGGTCGGGCACGCGCTCGATGTGGCGCACTGCGCCTTCCTGCTGGCCCAACCAGGCGAAGAGTACGGCCGGATCGTCGCGGTGTACGAACAACCCGGGGTACGCGACCTCAGGGTCGAGTTGAAACGCTACCCTGAAGTCGTCGAGGCCATCCGGACCAATTCAGCGGTATTCATTCCCGACATCCACCAGCATCCGATGCACGATGCCATCAGGGAAACCTGGGTGGAGCAGGGTGTGCAGGTAGACATCCGCAGCGTGGTGGCCCTGCCGGTGAAGCTGCAGAGCTCGGTGACCGGTGTCTTCATCCTGCGCACGGTCCAGGGCGACCCGCCGCTTACCACGCGCAAGGTCGGGCTGGCCGAGACGCTGGTCCGCGTCGCGGCCAAGGTGCTGGAGGGCGAAGAGCGTCGCGAGGCGATCTACCGGCGGCAGACGAGCGTTCCGCTGCGCGATCCGCTCACCGGCGTCGGCAGCATGGACGCGCTCGACCGGCGCATCCGCGAGGAATTTGAGCGGGCGCGCCGCTACTCGCTGAGCTTCAGCCTGATCCTGCTGGACATAGACGGCCTACAAGATTTCAACGACCGGATGGGGACCGAGCGGGGCGACCGGTTGTTGACGGACTTGGGCTCGCTGCTGCAGGAAGAATTGCGGGCTCCGGATTTCGTGTCGCGCTACGGGGGTGACGAGTTCGCGTTGATCCTGCCGGAGACGGATCTCGAAGGCGCCCGGCAGTCGGTGCACCGGGTGCGCAACCGGATAGCGGTGCAGCCCCTAGCCGATCTCGACGTGCGCGAACGACCCCACCTCACCGCCGGTATCGTCACCTTCCCCCACCCGTCAGCACTGCAGACCGAAGACCTCTTTGCACTGGTCGAAGCGGCACTCCTGCGAGGGAAGGCGCAGGCCCAGGAACGCATCGGTACGGCCGAGTCGGTGGCGTCCTAGTTCGACCGCGTACGGAGCCAGGCCGTAGGGTCGAGAGCGATCCCCTGAGCCCCCCGGATCTCGCGGATCTCGAAGTGCAGATAGGGCCCGTACTGGCTGTTGCTGCCGCCGACGGTGCCCACTACCTGACCTTTGGTGACCTCGTCGCCCACGGCCACCAACGCCTGGCTCAGTTGGGCGTAGAGCGAATAGTGCGCTCCGTGGTCGACCACCAACAGCAGTCCGTACGTGCCCGCCCGTTGGATGCGGATCACCGTGCCGCCGGAGATGACCCTAATTGGCGTGCCCTCGGCCGCGCTGATGCCGATGCCGTTGTGCCGCAGGACCACCCCGTCCGGTTGGCGGTCGCGTCCAAAGTTGAACACGATACGGCCCTCCACCGGCCAATCGAGCTTGCCGATATCCGCAGTGGTGATGGTGCTGGGTCGCGCCGGCCCGGCCCGCCGGGCGGCCGCGATCAAGGTGGTTATTTGCCGGTTGAGATCCGCCTCGTCGCGCTCCAGCTGGGTAAGTTGGCGTTCCGTTTCCTGGCCCGTGCGGCGCAACTCGCGCAGCCGCCGTTCGCGGGCGTTGGCCAAGCTGGTATACCGATTCAATTCAGCATCACGCTCAGCCCGGCTGCGGTCGAGGTTCGTTCGCAGGCCGAGGAGTTCGTTCCGGCGGATGGCGACCCGGTCTCGCAGGTCCTCGACTTCCGTGAGCAGCGCCTGGTCGTGTCGGCTGGTGAGATAGAGGTACTTGTACCGGCTGATGAGGTCGCCGAACGACTCGGCCGACAACAGCACCTGCCAGGTATACATGGCGCCCCGTTTGTAGATGTCCACCAGACGCCGCTCCAGAACGGCGTAGGCTTCCACCATGTTGTCCTGCGACAGCACCATTTCGGCGCTCACCCGATCGACCTGGGTGTTCAGGCCGCCGATCTGGCGGTCGATCTCGTGGATGATGGTGTTGGTGGACCGTCGTTGGGCATCGAGATTGCGCAGCTCGGCGCCGACATCCTTGACCCGACCTTGCAGTCGCCGGTTCTCCCCTTGCAGCCGCTCCCGCTCGACGCGAATGGAATCGAGCCGCCGGCGAGAGGCGTCGATTTCGGGAGTCTGGGCCGCCAGGAGGGTGGGGAATAATACGAGGCTGAGGAGGGCGGCCCAGGCGGTCAGGCGGTCAGGCGGCCGGGCGGTCGCGGGCGGTAGGCTGGTGGCCCCGCTGCCCCGCTGCCCCGCTGCCCCGCTCGGCACAGGCCTGCCGCCTCTCTTTCTAGACATCCTTCAGGTGCCGACCAACGCTCACCAGGCTGCCGCCCAGCCCGAGGGCAATGCCGAACAGCACTCCGGCCACGAGGTGAATCGGGTCAAAGAACACCAAGCCCGAGAGCGCGGTGGTGTTGCGGCTGAAGGCGAGGAACGTTCCGTAGGCCAAGCCGATCGACAGGATTCCACCCAACATCCCCTTGATGGCGCCCTCCAGGAGGAACGGGCCTCGGATGAACCAGTCGGTGGCGCCTACCAGCCGCATGACCATGATCTCCCGCGCCCGCTGCAGCACGGCCATCCGAATGGTGGTCCCGATTATGACGACGGCGACGGCCGCGAAGGCGATGCCGATGACCAGCCCGACCAAGCCGGCGATGTTGCGGATTTGGTCGAGCCGCTCGATCCACTCTCGCCCGAAGCGGACGTCCTCCACGAACCCGAATCCCCCGACCCGCTCGGCCACGGCGGCCACGTCGTCGGCGCCACGAAATCCTTCCTTGAGTTGGATCTCGAAGGAGGCCGGGAGCGGGTTGACCCTGAGGTCCCGGTAGGCATCGCGAAACTCAACCAACTCGGCTTGTGCCTGTGCCAGTGCCTGTTCCTCGTCGATGTAGTCCACCGCCAGCACCTCGGGGAAGGCGCTGATGTCCTGGGCCGCGACGGTGATCGACTCGAGCGGCGTGCCCCGGAGGATGTAGGCCACGACCTCGACCCGGGCGCCGACGTCCCTCAGCGCCTCCCGCATGTTGATCGCCACCAGTCCGAACAACCCGATGGTGAAGAGCGAGAAGGCGATGGTGGTAATCGAGAGCACCGACAGGAGCGGTGCCCGCCGGAACGATTGCAAGGCCTCCCGCAGTATCAGCCTCATGTGGCAGCCTCGGCCGTACGATCTTCCTCGGCGCTGTCGAACACGACGGCGCCATTGCGGAGCTCGATGGTCCGGTATGGGGCGTGCCGCACCAGTTCGAGGTTGTGCGTGGCCATGAGGACGCAGGTGCCGCCGACGTTTATGTCTCGTAGCAACTTGAAGATGCCGCGGCTGGCCCGTTCGTCGAGATTGCCGGTCGGTTCGTCCGCCAGCAGAATCGGCGGATCGTTGACCAGCGCCCTGGCAATAGCCACCCGCTGCTGCTCGCCCCCGGACAACTCCGGCGGGAACGACTTCATCTTGGAGGCAAGTCCGACCTGGGTCAGCACCCGCATCACCCGGCTGGAGATGGTCTCGGCTTTGGCTCCGGTGACTTCGAGTGCGAACGCGACGTTCTCTTCCGCGGTGCGGTCTTCCAGCAGCCGGAAATCCTGGAACACCACCCCCACCCGGCGGCGCAAGCGGGGAATCTCCGACCGCCCCAGCCGGGACACCAGGAATCCCGATACCCGGACATCGCCGTGGGTCGGGCGTTGCTCGGCGTGCAGCAGTTTCAGGATAGTGCTCTTCCCGGCGCCGGAATGGCCGGTAAGAAAGAGGAATTCGCCCTTCGACACCCGGAAAGACACATCCTGTAGGGCGACCTCGCCCTTGGCGTAAACCTTGGTAACACTCTGGAAGCGAATCACGGCTGAAGAATAGAAGTGTGACGGGAACGATGTCAAAGGAGAGCGCCGACCCGTACGGCGCCCGGAACAGTTTAGCCGTTCAAGGCCTGATCGAGATCGGCGATGATGTCGTCGGCGTCTTCGATGCCACAACTCAAGCGGACGAACCCGTCGGGGATGCCGATAGCCGCCAGCTGTTCCGGTGTTTGCTTTGCGTGCGACGTCAGACGCGGTTCGGAAATGAGGCTCTCGACCCCCGCCAGGCTGGGCGCGTGCCGGATCAGTTGCAGGCGCGTCAGGAAGCCCTCGACCGCATCCACCCCGCCGGTCAGTTCGAGTCCCACCATCCCGCCATAGCCGTCGAGCACCCGGGAGGCCAGTTCGTGGTCCGGATGACTTGCCAGGCCGGGGTAGTGGACCCGGGCCACGGCAGCATGCTCCTCGGCCCACTGGGCGATCGCCAGCCCGTTGGCGTTGTGACGCTCCATGCGCACGGCAAGGGTGCGCATGCCGCGGTCGATGAGCCAGGCGGCGTGGGGATCGATCGATTGGCCCCACACCCGGAGGAGTCGCACCACCTCCTCGATCAGCGACTCCGATCCCGCCACGGCCCCCCCGATGACATCGCTGTGCCCGTTGAGGTACTTGGTGGCGCTGGTAATGACGATGTCGGCCCCGTGCTCCAGCGGGCGGAAGTTGATCGGGCTGGCGAACGTGGAGTCCACCAGGAGCGCCAGTCCGTGCTCGTCCACCAGCCGCGCCACCGGATCGAGATCGGCGATCCGGACCGTGGGGTTGATCGGTGTCTCGATGAAGAGGGCACGGGTGTTCTTGCGGAGGGACGTCCGCCAGTGCCGGGCCTGGGTAGGATCGACATAGGTCACCTCGATGCCGAACCGTCCCAGCTCATCGTCGAACAGGGCGCGGGTGCCGCCATAGATCCAGGCGCTGGCGAGGAGGTGGTCGCCGGGGCGCAGCACCGCCAGATGCGCCAACGCCGTGGCACCCATCCCGCTGGCCAGAAAGACCGCGTTCTCGGCGCCTTCGAGGAGGGCGTACTTGCGCGCGATATCCAGCTGATTGGGGTTGTTCCCATAGCGGGTGTAGCGGACGTCCTCGTCGGAACCGACCGGGTTGGTGAAGGTGCTGCTTTGGTAGATGGGCGGAGCGACCGGACTCCAATCGGGCGGCCGGCGGGGCAGCCCGTGAACCGCGATGGTCGATCGGCCAACGCCGGCGCGGGAGCTCATCAGAGTGGCAGTGGCCGGTACCGGCCGCTGTGGGCCACGACCAGTCGCAGCAACGCCAACGCCTGCACCGCATTGGCGGCCCGTTTGATGGTCCAGCGCAGCGCGCCGGCCAGGTCTGCCGGATCCCCGGGACCGAGGGCCAGGATGTGACTGAAGGCGATCCGGGCGTCCTGGCCGACGCGGCCGAGGAGCAGCTGGTCGCCGGTGAGCTGGATGACCGCCACCGCCAGCGAGTGGTGGCCCAGGACGTGATCGATCGCCTCGGCGTGGTGGTCTTCCAGGCCCATGAGGAGGAGGTACCGGTCCGACGTGGGATCGGTGCCCAACAGGAGCTTGGCCACCACTTCGTCGGCGCAGCTGAAGTCGATCAGGCCCACAGAGGAAAAGTCGAGCGCCGCGGTAGAGCAGCCGATGGCGTCCATGCGTTGGGTGATGCCCTGGCGTACGGCCACGCCGGTGGGGCGCGTCACCAGGTTGCGGTAGGGCGTGGCGACTGTCTCACGCAACACTCGGTCCACCGGGATGGTGTGGATCATTCGGGTTGAGCGTCTTGTTGTGGGATGACGATTTGCACCTGTGATCCTGGAAAATAGGGTAAGTGATCGGCCAACGGTACGTCGTCGTCCCACGAAGGCACGATCGACAACCGGGCGGTTCCGCTCCGGATGCTGATCTTCCCTTGCCACCGGCTCAAGTAGCGTTTGATGCCTGCCAGCCCCTGGCCCCTGCCCGGGTCGCGGAACCGGCTCACGCCCTGGATCAGCGCCGCCTCGAGCGCCGACGCGTCGCCCCACCGGTCACCGAATTGGTTGGCCTGGCTGGTTTCTAGCGACCGCCGGAAGCCAACGCCGGCGTCGCTCACCGCTATCACCACCACCCGCCGGCCAAGGCGTTTGCGCCACGTGTAGGCATGGACGGCCACCCAGCCTCCCGTACCGGCGTGCTCCACAATATTCTGACACGCTTCCGATAATGCCATAGTGAATCCGAGGGTGGCCTTGGCACCGATGCCGAGTTTGCCGCTGAGAATGTGACCGGCGCGCTCCTGTATGAGGCCGACGACCTCGTGGACGTCGTGCGACGCGCGGACCGGCGTGATGCTCAGCAACACGTCCGACTCGGTGGCCGGTGCCGCCCGCGGCACCGTGCCGTGGATTTCGAACAGGTCGGCGGCGTGGTGGAAGAAACCGGTGCGGGCCCAGTAGCGGCGCACTTCCGCGCTGTCGGGCACGGTGAGCAACGGCTTTTCGCAGTCCAGTTCCGCCAGCGCCTGGCCCGCGGTCAGCATGGTGATCAGGCCGTAGGGCGAGGCCCACTTGGCGCCGCGGGCGTCGAGCAACACCTTCCCCTCGGGCGGCCAGTCGCCGAACGCGGCGGCGAAGTGGTCGAACGCACGATCGTCGAAGTAGGTAGGGACCTCAACGACACGAGTCACGGGGTGCCTTTCGTGTGGCCGAGGACCAGGTCGCCTCGGAGGAAGCGCCCGAGGTCCGAGGCGCCCCGGTGCATGGCGTTGCGTGACGCCATGCGCCCGGCACTCTCGATGGCCTGTTCAACTTGCCGGCCCGTTATCAGCTCGGCTGCCAGCGTGCCACCGAAGACGTCGCCGCACCCAGTGGGGTCGATGGTGTCGACCACCGGTGTCTCGATCAGCGCGGTGCGAACCGTGTCACCCCGGGCACGGGCCCCGGTACGGTGCGTGAGGCGGTCGAGGCCCGGCGCGGCCACATAGACTACCCCGCGTGGGCCGAGCGTGATCACCAGCAGCGACACGCCGGCGCCCAGCGCCACGGCGGACAACTCCAAGGGGTCGGCCGACAACTGGCGCATCTCGTCTTCGTTGAGCTGCACCACGTCGAAGCAGGCGAACCACGCCGGCGCCTCGGCCAACGGTTGCAGCCGCCGGATGCCGTCGTGCTGCATCCCCAGAAACAGGCTGTGCAGGTCGGCGTATATCAGCCCGGGGAAGCCGTGGCGCAGGGCCTGCGCCGTGCCCAGGGCCATCTCGAAGCCGGAGATGAAATTCAGGTAGAGCGCGTCGAGATCGCGCACCATGGGGCCCAACTCGGACCAGGTCCACGGTGGAACGCCGCCTGCCATACGCTCGCACCGTCGCTCCGCCGACCGATAGTGCAGCACCACTCGATTGTTGGGGACCGGTACCTCGATGGGGCGGGCGCCCGGGGCCATGCGATCGAGGCTGTCGAACAGCTCGCCGGCCTCCCGGGCCAGGTCGTGTCCCACCTTGATCAGCGGGACGATCTCCCAGTCCTCGGGGAGGGCGGCGTCGAGGCCGCCCAACGCGTAGGCGATCCCACCCCACTCCTCGACCGGGGGCGCCACCGGATCCCGGCTGTGGATCACGTCCCAGACCAGACTGCCCACCACGCCGATTCTAGGCATCTTCGATCCCGCTGATGAGTCCGTCGTCCCGCTGGTCGAGGAACGCCCTCACCGCGCCATAGACCCCGGCCGTCCCGATCAGCTCGCCGGGGACGATCCGGCACGCTTCCGCCGCCGGCCGGAAGGCCCGGCGGCGCACTTCCTGCCGGAGCGGATCGAACAGGCTGGCCCCGGCCATGGTGACGCCTCCGCACACCACCACCACTTCCGGATTGAAGATGTTTACCAGATTGGCGATCCCGATGCCCAGGAGGCGTGAGGTTTCGCGCACCACCTCGAGGGCGAGGTCATCGCCGTCCCGGGCGGCTTGGTACACGATCTGGGCGCTGAGCGCTTCGAGCTTGCCGCTCACATAGTCCGGCAGCGAGCTGTCCACGCCGGCCTTGAGAGCCTCGACCGCGCGGCGCGCGATGGCAGGGCCCGCGGCGTAGGCTTCCAGGCAGCCGTAGTTGCCGCATTTGCACAGGCGGCCGTTGGCGTCGATCGTGGTGTGGCCCAGCTCGCCGGCCACCTCGGAAAACCCGTGATACAATTTCCCGTCGATGATGATGCCGCCGCCGATCCCGGTGCCGACGGTGATACCAATGGCGTGTCGCGTGTCGCGCGCTGCCCCTCGCCACCACTCGCCCAGGACGGCGCAGTTGGCGTCGTTGTCGAGGGCCGTGGGGAGTGCCAGCGCGTCCCGGATGGCGTCACGCAGGGGGAAGTCGGTCCAGCCGAGGTTGGGCGTTATCAGCACCCGGCCGGTGACCCGGTCCAACGGACCCGGCGACCCGATGCCAACGCCGATGACATTGGCCTCCGGGTCAGCCGCCAGGGTGTCCTCCATGGCCTGTCGGCTGAGGCCCACCAGGCGGGCCACGACGGCGTCGGGGCCCTCCTCGGCCCTGGTGGGTTCCTTGCGGAGACCGTGGAGCACGCTCCCGTCCTCGGAAACGGTCCCCAGCACCAGGTTGGTGCCGCCGATGTCGATGCCGACTATGTAGTTCACGGCGTCTCCGCCCGCGCGTCCCGACCGGTCGCGGTTGCTCGCCATACCAGTCGCACCGCCTGTTCCACGGCGTCTACGGTAATGTCCAGCATGCAGCGATGATGTCCCAGCGGGCAGGTCATGGGTCCATGGGGTGAGCAGGGGCGGCACGCGAGCCCCAGTTCTTCAACAATAACGTCGTCGGGCCCCAGCGGTCCAAACCCGAACGCCGGCACCGTAGGCCCGAAGATGGCCACCACGGGGGTGCCCACGGCGCCCGCCAGGTGGAGCGGTGCCGAGTCGTTGGTGACGAGAAGACGGGCGCGCGACAAAATGGCGGCGGACAGCCGCAACGGCATGGTGCCGGCGGCCGAGGCTGCCCGGCCTTCGGCCGCCGCCACGATGGCCGCCGCCGCCTCACGCTCGCCCGGTCCGCCCACGACCACAACCGGGTGGTCGATCCGGGCGGCCAGGTCGGGATAGGCCGGCCACCTCTTGGTGCCCCAAACGGATCCCGGCGCGATGGCGATGAACGGTTGCGATATGCCATGGCTGGTGAGCCAATCTCCGGCGACGCGTATCTCATCGTCTGCCAGGCCGAAATCGAAGTCCACCGAGGCCGGCGTCTCGCCGGCGAGCGCCAGGAGCCTCCGGGTTTCGTGCAGCGCCATGTCGCGTGATACCCGCTGGGTGTAGCTCCGCCGCGCCGGGCTGTCGGCGAATCCGATGCGGTGGGGAATCCCCGCGGCCCACACCAGCGCCGCCGAACGCCACGACCGGTGGGGAAGATAGGCCCGCCGGTACCGCCGCCCGCGCAGGCGACGGGCCAACGTGAGCCAGGCGGCCGGCCCCCGGTCTGCCCCCCTCTTGTCGTAGCGGACCACGGTTGCCACGGCGGGGTGGTTCTCGAGCAGCGGGGCAGCCAGAGAGGTGGTGACGACGTCGACGGGACCGTGGATTCGGGCCAGGGCGGCCAGGAGCGGCATGGTCAGCACCACGTCGCCCAGGAAGGCGGTCTGGATGACGAGTGTGGTGGAGGCCGGCGCGGGCTGGTGCAGGCGGCCGCTGGGATCGGAGGGGTTGGGCGCTACCATGGACGGGTGCGGGTCAGTCGACCTTCAGTACCGCCAGGAAGGCTTCCTGGGGGATCTCGACCGACCCGAATTGCTTCATCCGTTTCTTGCCCTCTTTCTGTTTATCGAGGAGCTTGCGCTTGCGGCTGATGTCGCCGCCGTAGCACTTGGCGGTGACGTCCTTGCGGAAGGCCGAGATGGTCTTGCGGGCGATGATCTTCTGACCGACCGCCGCCTGGATGGCGACGGCATACAACTGCCGCGGGATCAGCTCCTTGAGCTTCTCGGTCACCTTCCTGCCCCACTCGTAGGCCTTGTCCGTGTGGATGATGACGCTGAAGGCGTCCACCGGCTCGCCGTTGAGCAGCAGGTCGAGTTTCACCAGCTTCGACGCGCGGTAGTCGGCCAGTTCGTAGTCGAGCGTGGCGTAGCCTCGGCTGATCGATTTGAGTTTGTCGTAGAAGTCCAGCAGGATCTCCCCCAAGGGGAACTCCCAATCGAACTCCACCCGCTCGGTGTCGACGTACCGCATGCCGAGGTAGACCCCGCGACGTTCCTGCCCCAGGTGCATGATGCCGCCGATGTACTCGCTGGGGACGAGAATGCGGGCCTTGACGTAGGGCTCCTCGATGCGATCGATGGTGGCGGTGTCGGGCAGGTGCGTGGGGTTCTCGACGACGACCATCTGGCCGTCGGTGGTGTACACGTGGTACTCCACCGTCGGCACCGTGTTGATGAGCGCCAGGTCGAACTCGCGCTCGAGTCGCTCGACCACGATTTCCAGGTGCAGCAGGCCCAGGAACCCGCAGCGGAAGCCGAATCCGAGCGCGGTGGACGATTCGGGTTCGTAGTGCAGACTGGCGTCGTTGAGCACCAGTTTCTCCAAGGCGTCCCGCAGCGCCTCATATTGGTCGGAGTCGGTGGGGTACAGGCCGGCGAACACCATCGAGTGGACTTCCCGGTAGCCCTCCAGGAGTGGGGTGTCGAGGTGCACGGCATCGATGATGGTATCGCCGACGCGGGCGTCACCCACTTCGCGCAGGCTGGCGATTAGGTAGCCGACCTCTCCCGCCGACAAGGAACCGGTCCGTTGTTGGCCCAGTTGCAGATAACCCACCTCCGCCACGGTGTATTGGTCCTCGAGATGGGATCCGAAAGCGACGCTCATGCCCTCGCGCAGGGTGCCCTCGACCACCCGGATACTGGGAATGGCCCCGCGGTACTTGTCGAAGTACGAATCGAAGATCAGCGCCCGGAGCGGCGCATCCGGGTCACCCGTGGGGGCCGGGACCCGCTCCACGATGGCGGCCAGCAGCGCGTCGATGCCGGTGCCTTCCTTGGCCGACACGGCCAGGATGTCGTCCGCGGTACCGCCCAGGA
>Ga0114948_10000788_pt1 | contig 13042 bp, 7 predicted proteins | sample CR04metaG_FD_83877 | JGI IMG/M metagenome (GOLD analysis project Ga0114948, IMG submission 83877) | Deep subsurface microbial communities from Mariana Trench to uncover new lineages of life (NeLLi) - CR04 metaG | ecosystem: Environmental > Aquatic > Marine > Ocean trench > Sediment | place...
GAGGTAGGCGTCTCCAAAAAGTGCTGCCAAGAGAGAGATGTCCGAGGACCAGGCACAGGGGTCAGTGGTCAGATCGTTCTGCTCATACCCGAGGAACCCCGCCATCTGGTTGTCGTCACCGCTACGAACGACGCCAGGCATCGCCTGACTGCCGAAGACCTTGACCTGATAGCTGTTTGTCTCGGTCAGAAAGGTCGCAAACGCCGGGTTGTCATCATCGCCATAGGCCAGGCTCCAGATCAGCGCGCCGACTCCGTTACGCAGGACCAGCTCGTCGGAGATGTTCCCAAGCGCGACGCTCTGGATCCCGATGACGCGGGGATCCGACACGCCCCCGAGCCATTCGGTTTCGAAGAGGGCCTTTGCGGTGGCGGCATCGAGACCGCCGATACCCCCTGAGACCAGGATCAGATAGCCTCCGGAAACGAGCATCACCGGCGGCAGGGCAAAGGAATCGGTGTCTTCGTCGGCGAGCGTCCACCCCGCGAGATCGACCGTGGCGGGGCTGTAATTGAACAGCTCGATCCACTCACGGCCCCTGTCCGTTCCGTCGGGGTCGGCGAGGAACTCCGTGATCGCAACCTGACCATGCCCCGAGGAGGCCGATAGACCGATCCAAAGGGCTGCCAACATCGTTGTGCGCTTCATGTCGTGGCTCCCGGAAGAGTTTGACCGCACCGATGGCGGCCGAGAAACAATCGGATCGTCAAAACGCTGAAATGCGACGCCGTCCCCCCCACCCTCACCTACCACCCCCCCACAAGGGCCTCGGAGATCGACGGCGCGGATGCTACCACACCAAAAACTCAGGTGTGCCAAAAAGCAGACGCGACCAAACGGCGAAGGGCGCAAGGTACTCATCCTTGCGTACCCGGCAGAACTCCCTGGCCTTTTCCCTCAGCCCCAATTTGCAAGCAGGACCAGCAGATCCGCGACATCAACGGTGCAGCTTGCGTTGATATCCGCGGTGCACGCCGACGGACACGGCTGCGGGCACGCTCCCCAAGCGGCCAGCAGCATAAGCAAATCGGGCACGGCGACCACGCCGTCACCGTCGAGGTCGCCGAGGATCGGTACCGCCACGATCGCCGCGTGGGCGTCGAGCCACCCATACCCGGTCTCGTTGTCAAAGCCGGGTGTGCCCATGTCGACCGCGGTGTCCTGGATGATCTGCTTGAGCATGTCAGGCGTCAGGTTCGGGTCTCGCGACCTGACCAGCGCGATCGTCCCGGAGACATGCGGCGTGGCCATCGAGGTACCACTCAGGAACTTGTATCCGGCCGCGCCATCGAGCGACCACACATCGACACCCGGTGCCATCACGTCGAGGTTCGGCCCCCTGCTGGAAGAGGACCACCGGCTGCCACTGTTGTCCATCGCACCGACGGCGATCGTCTCCGGCCAGCGTGCGGGAAAGGCAACCTGGGTCGCGGCGATGTTGCCGGCGGCCGCGATCATGACCACACCCTGCCCATGGGCGTAGCGAACGGCGTCGTGCAGCGCGGTGGTGCCTTGGAAGTACTGCAGGCTCATGTTGATCACATCAGCGCCGTTGTCGGTCGCCCATATGAGCCCTTCGGCAAGCCACGATTCCGGGTTGCCGCTGCAGTCGTTGAGCACCCGCACGGGCATGATCCGGCATGACCAGTCCACCCCGGCCACGCCGATACCGTTGCTCCCCTGTCCCGCCGCGATGCCCGCCACGTGCGTGCCATGGGAAATGCACACATCGGACGTGTCATCGTTGTCGGGAGCGGCCGCCACGTTCTTGCCGGGGATCATCCGGCCGGCGATCTCCAGATGAGCGTCCATGCCGGCATCGAGAACCGCCAGCACCAGGTTCGGATCGCCGTTGATGAACTCCCATGCCGGGGTGATGTTGATGTCCGCGCCGGGCGTCCCCGGCTGGTTGCCGATCACCTGACCGGTGTTGTGCATGCCCCACAGCAATCCGAATTGAGGGTCGTCGGGGATCATTTCCGCCACGCCGCCGAGACCGTCGAGCTCCGCCCGCTCAATCAAGGCCCCGAAGCGACCGAGCTCGGTGACCATTGCGGGGGTGTCGGAGCCCGGTGCAACATCGAGGCGCCAGCAGCGGTCGAGGCCGAGCCGGCGGGCCCGGGCGGGGTGTGCGAACCCGTTTTCAAAAAGCGGCCTGATCGCAGTCACCTGCCATTGACCAAGGGCATCGGCCAGAGCGACCGAATTGCCAGGACGGAGGCGGGCGGCTGCGCCCCTGGACCCTTTGCGCTGAAGCGTGATCCGCCGGTCGGTGAGCACCGCCGGCCCCACACCCGGCCGTGTCCGGATGATGATGTGACCCCTGGCATATCCGGCGACACCATCGGGTGCGGCAGCGAGCACATCGCCGCCGGCGGCTGCGGGCGCGACGGGACAGGCAAGCCCGCACAGCACCGCAAGCCAGCTCCGGTAAAGAGCAGATCGGCTGGCCGGCAACTTCTCGGCTCCTTCTCCTCAAACCCGCCGAGCGCGGCTCAATGCCGCGACTCGGCGGGCGCCCGGAATCGCCCCGCCCCCACGCGCGGGCGATCGCCGGAACCCTGACCCTGGAAGCTGTTTCAAAACCGATCCGTCGGCCCATGCCCGGATGAGGTCGTGAACCAGCTGCTTGAGAATACCCCCAAAAAACACCCGAAGACCAGGGAAAACACCAGATTGTCGCAGGCTCTGACGATTGCGAAAATAGGGTGTCTTTGGACCAGCGTGCGGAATTCATTGGCGAAAAAAAGCGAACGACAAGCGCCGATAAGCACTGCTTGCCGAGTGCGGGGCCGGCCGCTAGAGTGCGTGTCGGGAGAGAATCCACCGTTCGTCAACGGTGGCCCAACCGGTGGCGGCGGCAGGACCTGTCGGTCGTTGCTCGGCAGTTGCTTATCAGGGGTTCGCTGATGCTGCGTCGCTTGTTCACCTCCGAGTCGGTCTCCATCGGCCATCCGGATAAGGTTGCCGACCAGATCTCCGACGCCATCCTCGACGCCATGCTGCGTGTCGACCCGAACTCACGGGTCGCCTGCGAGACGCTCGTGACCACGGGCATGGTCGTGGTGGCGGGAGAAGTGAATTGCAAAGGATATGTGGACATCGCCCGAATCGTTCGCGAGACGGTGGTGGCGATCGGTTATGACGCCGGCGATCTGGGCTTTGACGGCCACAGCTGCTCAGTCCTGGTGTCGCTGGACCAACAGAGCCCCGACATCGCGCGGGGAGTCAACGCGGACAAAGCCTCGGGCAAGGACCTAGGCGCCGGTGATCAGGGGATGATGTTCGGCTTCGCCTGCCGGGAGACACCGTCACTCATGCCGTTGCCGATCGATCTGGCGCACCGGCTGGCCGCCCGGCAGACCGAGGTCAGACGCAACGGGCTGATCCCGCACATTCGTCCGGACGCCAAGAGCCAGGTCACGGTGGAATACGAGAATCAGCGGCCCGTCCGCGTCCACACCGTGGTGCTCTCCACCCAGCACGGGCCGGAATGGAACGAGCGTCAGGATCAGCTCAGAAGCGCGGTCATTGAGCACATCGTGAACCCCGTTCTTGGGGAGTGGCTCAACGACAGCACCACCATCCACGTCAACCCCACCGGAAAGTTCGAGCTGGGGGGACCGCAGGCGGACTGCGGGCTGACGGGCCGCAAGATCATCGTGGACACCTATGGCGGCCGCGGCCGTCATGGGGGCGGGTCTTTTTCCGGAAAGGACCCCACGAAGGTGGACCGCTCCGGAGCGTACATGGCGCGCTACATCGCCAAGAACCTCGTGGCCGCGGATCTCGCCGACGTCTGTGAGGTGCAGTTGAGCTACGCCATCGGGGTCGCCGTGCCGACCTCAATCCTCGTTGACTGCCAGGGAACCGCAAGGATCGACGAGCAGAAGCTTGCCGCGCTCGTCACCGAGCACTTCAACCTCACCCCCCGCGGAATCATCGACACGCTCAAGCTCCGGCAGCCGATCTACCAGGTGACCGCTTGCCACGGGCATTTCGGCAGGTCACCTGACGAAGGCGGCGAGGGAACCTTCAGCTGGGAAAAGACCGACATGGCCGACACCCTTCGCGCCGCCGCCGGGCAGCTTCAAGGCGCGACCGCCTAAGAAGGCGAAGATTCACCGCGGAGGGCCGCAGCGGCCCACGGAGAATAGAGCAGCGTGTAGGGTTCACAGTTCAGGAAGAGGGCTGTCGGCTATCTCTGGGGGGCTGGCTCTGAGCGAAGCGAAGGCCCGGTCTTCTGGGCTTTGTCTGACAACCCCCACCTGGCGTCGTCCCGATTCCATCGGGACGACGTCACAGCCACTCAGGAAGGTCTGCGTCCTGGCGCACAGGTTGGCGTCCTGGCGCACACAGTTGCGGGCTTCGGCTATCGGCTGTCAGCTAGGCGGGCTGGGAGCGGCTCAGCAGCAGGTTGTACAACCACGCGAAGATGACACCGCCAATCAGCCCGTCGGCAAAGCCCCAGGCCAGGCCTATCACGCTGCCCAACGGCGAGATGTCGTAGCCGCGATAGACCCGGGACAACATCCCTCCATAGCCGGCGGTGTCCTGGAGACCCTCCAGAGCGATGATCCACCAGGTCACGATGAAGAGGCCGACTCCCCACACCAGCCCGCACGTCAGACCAAACGCTTTGATGTTGAGTTTCATGGCGAGCACTCCCTTTGAAGTTGAAGGCGCCGCGACCGGATAGATCCATTGTCGGCTCTCAGCCCGCTTCTGTCAGCGGCCCGCCGGCCGGCAATGTTTGCCGTCGCCGTCGGAGCCTCAGGCGGCGGTCTGCGGAAGGGTGCCGCCGAGCTCGACCAGGAGCTTTTCAGCCTCGTCGATCGCGGGCTGATAGGCGTACGGCGGGCCGTCGCACCAAGCTCGCTTGGCGGCGATCCGGGCCCGCTGCCGGGCGCCGTCGCCATCGCCCTGATCGGCGGCGAGACGAGCGAGAAAGTTATGGGCCTCCGCCTGCTTGAGGCGGTACTCGCACCGGTCGGCGATCGCCAGCGCCTCGCCGGCAACTCGGGCTGCATCGTCCGGGCGTCCGGAGAGGTGGTGCCATCTGGCCCAGACCAGGAGCAAATCGGGCTCAAAGCCCACAAGGTTCTGCCGGCGGCACCGCGACAGCGCATCGGTCAGGTAGCGATGAGCCTCGGCGAGCCGCTTGCCCGACCCCTTGCGACCGGCCGGCACCCCGGCAATGAGCGACATCGCGAGCAGCCAGCCGGAACGCGCGAAATCGCGCTCGTCGGACTCGGCGTTGCGGGCGATCTTCTCCGCTGCGGCGCGCGCCTTGCGGGCCGCGGCCAGGGCGGCGGCCGGGTCCCCCATCAGCAACTCGCGGTGGGCAAAGGACCCCAGCACCATCGGCTCGACCTCGTGCGCCTCTGTCCTCTGGACGATCTCAAACGCGACCTCGAGCTCGGACAACGCCTCTTCAAAGAGGCCCCGGCAGGCAAGCAGCAACCCGAGCCTGCTGCGGGCGACCGCTTCGGGAGGCCCGCGCTGAAGCCTCCCCTCGATTGCGACCAGGCTCCGCAGACAGCCGTCGGCGACCTGGAGCCTGCCGAGCCTGGACTGCACGCCTGAGAGGGTGCCCAACAGGACCGCCAGGCCACCCTCGTCACCCGCGCGGCCTATGGCGGCCAGGTTCGCCTCGCACACCGCCGCCGCGCGCCGGGTCTGTCCCGAATAGCTGTACGCGGTGGCCAACGCATCCACAACCCAGGTCCGGTCCGAGGTGCCGCTGAACGCCGGCGGCTGCTCGACACCATCGGGAAAGAGGCCCGCCAGCAGCCGAGCCAGCATCTGGTACTCAGCGAACTGCTCGTGCAGCGGACGACGGAGCCGGAGGTCCATCAAGGCGCAGGCCTCATCGAACCGCCGGGCGCCGATGAGATGGTGGTACAGCTCGATCGCCGGCTGGAGCTCGTCGATACAGGTGATCTGGACGGGCGGCTCGATTTCCGCAAGCCTCTCGGCAAGCAGGTTGTGCACGCTGCGTTTGTCGCGGAGGCGGCCATAGGAATACCAGCGAACGGTCGGGTGCAGCTCGTAGAGCTCCGGCGCCGCCTCGAACGCCAGCAGCTCCCGAGAGAGCAGCTCGTTGACGGCCTGATCAAGCCGCCGCGCCTCCTTGAAGGGCGTGATCGCCGTAAGCATGTCGGGGGTCACGGGGCGGCCGATGACAGCGATCCGGCCGAGCAGCTTCCGTTGCTTTCGACCAAGCGCTCGCCAGGCCACCGCCGGCAGGTGGAGGTGCTCCTCGCCGGTCAGCTCGCGGGGAACCGCGAATCGGCGGAGGCTCCGCAGGCGCCCCGCCTTCCGCGTCCCCCTGATCACGCCCGCGAACAGCCGAAGCGCCAGCGGGTGACCCCGGTACGTCCGGCAGATCGCTTCGATCTTGTCCGGGTTGCCCTTGACGCCCTGGTCCCCAACAAAAGCAACGGCATCTTCGGTCCCAAGCCCGCCAAGCTCCCGCAGGCAGCAGCCGGCAACAGGCCCACCGGAGACGGGATCGGTGAGGACCTTGGGCAGTAGCCGGCTGGTGAGAAGCACCCGGCTCCTGATCGGCTGAGCCACGAGCCGGCGAAGGAACTCCGCCGCCTGCGGGCTCGCGCATGCGCAGTGGGCGCCGCGCGGATCCTCTTCGTAGCGATCGCCCTGATAGGGTGCGTTGAGGTCGGCGTATGCACCGAGCTCGCGCTCGAAGGCGTCCAGAACGAGGAGGAATCGCTCCTGGCGAAGGCGATCAAGGATGCTGTTGAGCTTTTCGATCGGCGAGGACAGATACTGCTGCGGCTTGATCTCGCCGCGGCTGACATAGGTGAGCGCCTCATCGAGAAAGACGCTGAAGCTGGCGCCCAGTTGATCGAAGGACCACCACATGACGCCGTCGGGGCAGGCTCCGGGGGCCAGGCTGCACGCGGCGACGACCTCCGGAGTATCGGGAGGGACCTGGACGAGCTCGCTGCCAAGAACATCACGGTGCAGCCACACCCATACGAGGCAAGACTTGCCCATTCCACCGCAGGCGACGATCGTCTGAACGGGCTCATCGTCGGCTGTGAACCACTCGGTGAGGGCCTTCCGCTCAGCCGCTCGCCCGGTGAGCCCGTCGCCGAGCAGACAGTTGTGAGCGAGGTATGCAGCCGGAGGCTGGGGGATCGGCGGCCGACGGATCGGTGCCGAATGCGGCGGGCGATCGGGGTCGAGATGGCGCTCATTCGCGGCCACTTCGTCCAAGGAGGTGTCCTTCGTGTTCCGACTGCGGTTGGGTGCGTCGGGGGTGCTCGCGTTCTTTGTCGGGCGTCGAGCGATCGAGCCGGCGCCATACAGGACAAAGAGCCCGGCAAGGGCTTTCCAAGTCCAGGCGCTGACAACCTGAACCCACCGCGGAACATGGCTGCCCAGGGCCTCGGGAAGCAAGCCCACGGCGTCGGTGGAGACCAGGGCGAACACAGCCGTCCCGGCGGCTCCGAGCAGGAGAATGAAGGTTCGGCGCACGCTCATCGTTCCCCCCACAAGATCGGCGGACGACGACGGGGAATGAAGAGGTCCGCGCTTGGGTAGCGGAGATTGCGGGCTGTTTCGAGCGCTCCGTAGCGGCCTCCGACCGCACATTCGCTCTGGCGGCTACGCTTTGATGTGCGGCCCGCAGCCCGAAAGACTGCCAGACAAGAGCGGCCCCGCGGCCCAGAGGGCCGCCAGACAACATCGGCAAGGACGCCGCGACACCGCGACGCCGCTACGGAGCGCTCGAAACAGTTCTATCGGCGATCGCCGGAGCGCGTGGGCCGCCTCAGCACATCCACGAGAAGGATTCGAGGAATTCCCTCAGATGCCGGGTGGTGGGAAAGGCGCTGGCAATCAGATCCCGCCGCAACCCGAGGCAGATCGCGCGGATCTCCGCCGGCTGTGAGCCATACCACCGGCGGCCGCCGACCGCGTCATACAGCAACCGGATCAGACCCGCCACATCGTCGCGCATGTGGCGGGCGGTCGGCGCCCCCCATTGGTAGAAATCGACGAGCTTGACATCGAAGAACACGCCCTGACGGCTGACGAGGACGTTGCCATCGTGCAGGTCGCCGTGGTACTCACGGACCTTGTGGATCTCCTCAAGCCCCCGGGCCAGGGTATAAATCAGATGCATCGCCTCGAAGGGGTGGAGCCGCTTGCCCGGCTGACGGGCGATGAAGTCACGCAGCAACTCGCCCTCCACGTATTCGCTGATCAGGCAGGTGACGGGAACACCGTGCTGACGCAGAGTCTCGGAATGGTGGTACTTAATCACGATCGAGCACCGGCGTAGCCGCTCGAGCTTCTTGGCGTAGAACCTGACGGCGCGATCTCCGACATTGCGTTGGGGAAAGAACACCTTCGCCGCGCGACAGATGCCCGTCCTGCTTTCCACGACCTTGTAGACCTCACCCTCCCAGCCGGCCCCAAGCTTCACTTCGACGAGGTACTTGCCGCCGATCACCAGCCCGGGGCGAAGGCTGAAGGAGTTGATCTTTTTTGGGCGGCTGGCCATGGGGCTGATCATACTCTCCGCGGGCCCACAACTCGCGTCCGTCGTCACCTATGACCGCGGTAAACGAGGAACGTCAGATCGTCGGGCTTGCAGGGGTGCGCCGGCTCGCGAGCGCGCATGCGCCGATCGCACGCGCCCGCCAGGTCGGCCGCCACCTCCGATGACGGCCCCTTGCGGACGAACTCGGTGATCTCCTTCAGAGACAGGTTGTCGCACAGACCATCACTGGACAGCACCAGCGTATCTCGGGGCCGAAGCCCCAGCCTCGGGCCGATCTCGATCCGCATATCGGGCGAGCCGACGATGTTGGAGACGAGGTGGCGATCCTCGTGATAGATCGCCTCGCTCTCGTCCAGAAGACCCACCTCGACAGCATATCCGACAGGGGAATGGGAGACCGTCAACAGCTTGACCTTACCCCGTTGTCCGACGACCAGGATCATCGAGTCCCCGACGTGGTAGGGGCGAACCGTCGACCCATCAATCTCCACCGCGGCCATCGTCGTCGCCGCTCCGACCCCCAGCTCGGCCACCCTCGCATTGGCCCGCTCAAAGCCGTCCAGCACCGCCGAACGGAGCAGTGCCCCGGTTGTGGCGGCTCCCATCACACACTCCCTGAGTGTCTTGAGGGCCAGTTCCGCCGCCTCGGCGCCGAAGGGGTGGCCGCCCAGGCCGTCGGCGACGGCGAGCACCGCCCGATTCTCATCCACCGGCAGCACCGCCGCCGCGTCCTCGTTCTCCGACTCCTTTCCGGGGCAGCGCGTGGAAAAAACAGCCACGTACCCAGCGGCCAGAGGATAGGTTTCGGCAGTGGCCATGTCCCGCCGCGTGAGGATTCGTGTCTGGGCCCCAGCGCTCATGTCACAACTGTATCACGAAAGAAGGGCGATCGGCCCTTGGCTATCGGCTGTCAGCGAATCCAAGATCGAGAACCGACAACCGCAAATAGACAGCCGAGCCGATGGCCGACAGCTGACAACCAACAGCCTTCCTACGCGCTTTCCTGGAGTGGTTCGTCGAGGCCGTGAGACTCGCGCAGCGCCTCGATCACCCAGTCGAGCTGCTGGCCTGGAGCCGACGACTCGCCGAGGGTGAAGATCGGCTCCCTGGCCTGCAACAGGAGCTGGATCCCCACTTCGTACATGCCGCTGCGAACATGCCGGCAAAAGGCGACGAGCCCTCCGATATAGAGCACTTGACCGGGCTCGCTGTGGGGCTGGATCACCACCTCGACCGGCTCGCCGCGAATCAGGGGTCGGGTGGTGACCAGTCCAACCCCGCCCATCGAGATGTTCCTGACATGACCGGCGTAGCTTCTCAGATCGGTGGATCCGCCGGCGAAGCATTTCACCTCACAACTCGCCAGCAGAGAGTGCCGCTCCCTCTTTCGCATGGTTGCGAACCGTGCCGGCTCGCTGCAGTTCAGCTCTTCGGCAAGCTCTCGGAGGTCCTCGGAAGTGACCTCTCTGCCGTCGTCGGAGAGGCCCAGGATCCCCGTTTCGGTCATTTCGCTGTTCGAGGTAAGAACGGTCACCTCGTCCTTTTCAAGCGACTTGAAACAGCATCGGTCCTTGCCACCGACCTTGGCCTTGTACATCAGCTCGTCGGTCAACGCGAAGAGATCCGCTGGCGACGTTGTCGTTCCCGGCCGCCCCCACACCGCCCCGACGCTGCAGGTCAACGACCGCGGCGGGCACGGGCCTCCCAGCGCCGTGCCCCGCACCTTGTCCAAGAGCATCCGCCCGCGCTGCCGGGCGTCATCCTCGTCAAGGGCCGGGATCACGATGATGAACTCTTCGCCGCCGTAACGTCCCGCGAACCCGCCGTTGATGACGGTCTCACTCACCGCTCCAGCGAGGATGCGGAGCGCCTCATCACCCACGTGATGGCCGAACTCGTCGTTAATGATCTTGAAATCGTCAATGTCCAGGAAGTACACGGACACGGTCAGGTTTCGGTCGCAGGCCTCACGCAGGCAGGCGAGCATCGCGTCCATCAATGCCCCTCGGTTCAGCAGACGCGTCAGCGGATCATGGGCGGCCCGATCGCGGTACTGGCCGAGTGCGGACTTCAGCTGTGACTGCTCTCTGCGGATCCGATCACGATCGGCCTCGATCGCCTCCACCCGCTGCTCCGCCTCACTGGCGGCGCGGCAGAGGTGGCGATTGGCCGCATCGAGCAGCTCCATGACATCCAGCTCGTCCGGGAGCAGCTCGGGCAGCAGGGCCGCAACGTGCCGATACGCCTCGCCGGCGCGCGCCAGTCGATCGATCAAATCGTCGTCGCTCAACCCCATCGTTTGGTTCGCATACTCGCCAAGCCCCGACTCCGATTCGGCCGGTGTCTGGCCGTCGGCCAGGGGCAGCGACCCCACGAAGTAGCTGACGGCGGACAACCGCGCGACGTCGCTGGCATCTTGTCCCAGCGAGGCAGGGCAATGGTGCTGGCCCATGGGGCCGGAAATCGTATTCGGGAGGTTCCACTCCTCCGCGAGCGCACGGATCGCCTCCAGGTGGTGGTAGCGGAACCGCTCCTTTTCGGCGAGATAGAAAGAGGTGGGCGTCAACTGCCCCGATCCGTAGAGCTCGGCGTAGTCGTCTCCAAGAATCTGTACCAATAGCAGAATGCCGCTATCTTGAAGCAACCCGACGACAAACGCCTCCTCGACGAAGGAGGGGACGATCGCCGCCGCAAGCTCTCGGGCCAGGCAGGCCCGCACCACCGACTGCTGCCAGAACAACTTGAGATCGAAGGGGCAGCTGCCAAGCCGATCAAGGTGGGCCATGAGCTGGAAACCGAGAGCCACCATGCGGATCCGCCTGAGCCCCAGCAGGGTGACGGCGCGTTTGATGTTTGTCACCGGTACCCGCTGCCCGAAAAGGACGGAGTTGGCCATCTCCAGGAGCCGCGCCGAAAGGGCGACGTCAACCCGGATCACGTCCGCAAACTGATCCGCCGTGGACGCCGGCTCATCGGCCAGGCGGACGATCTTCACCGCGATCGCCGGATTGGTGGGTAGTTTCGCCCCCTTGAAGACTGACTGCATCTCTTGGCGGAGATCGGGGGATCGATTGGCCATAGCGCGCATTTCACCTAGACAATCCTGGGTCTCTGGTATGCCATGGGATCATCGGCACCCGACCTCGACGGCATAAGCCCGCGGAGGGGCCACCGATTCGAGCACCGTCGACCGATAATAAGAGGGCTCTCGGCTTTCAGCTGTCCGCTGTCAGCAATTGGTTATCTCGCGCCGACTCGCCCGGATCGGCAACATTCGGGGTTGGGGGTTCAGGAAAGCGTCGAGCCCCAACCCCTGAACCCTGAACCCCGAACCCTGATCCTCAGCTGCTTCGTTGCTTTCCATATCATTTGAAATGGACCAGAGTCGGCGGGTGTCGAAGGGGCCGGGTACATGCCCACCGGAGGCGACGACCGCTCGGGGGCTGGTCACCACCTGGGTCGCGACACGGGCCCGGCGGTTTCCCGATTTGGAACCCGCCCCACTGGCCACTGACGGCCTCGAGCAACGTGACGCGGCACTGGCGCACGCCATCGCCAAGGCCGTGGCCCAGCGGTGGCTGACGCTGGCCACCGTGATTCAGAGCCGGCTCAACCACCCCTGGGAGAAGCTGGAGCCGGACGTTCAGGGCGCGCTTCTGGTGGGTGCCGCCCAGCTACTGGTACTTGGGCGGCTGCCCGATCACGCCGTCATCCACGAAGCGGTAGCCTGGATCAAGGCGGCCAGACCGCAGGCTGGGCCGGGGGCGGGTGGGTTGGTCAATGCGGTGCTGCGACAGGTGGCGAAGCTCCGTGAGCGACGCCTCGAGCACCAGCTGCCTCTGGGGTACGAGCGCAACGAGCTTCCGCTTCCCGATGGTGGACGGTGGCGGTTGACTCAAGCGGTCTTTGACGGCGACCCCATGTGCCGGCTCGCACAGCAGACATCGCACCCCCCGGAGCTTCTTAAGCGCTGGGTCAGTCGCTTTGGCGGCAGGCGGACAGAGCAGCTGGCGGCTCATAACCTCCTCTGGCCGCCGATCATCGTCGCCGGCGTCAGAGGCGACGGGGAAGGGGCCGATGATCCCGGCCACCTTCCGCCGGGCTGCCGGCCGCACGAGGAGCCTGGCTTCACCCTCTTTGAGGAGGATCACGACCACCTGCGTCAACTGCTGGGCGACATGCCTTCGGCGCGTGTGCAAGACCCGGCCGCCGCGGCGGCGGCCGTGTCGACTCGGCCGCTGGCACCGAACCTGATCATCGATGTCTGCGCGGGCAAGGGAACCAAGACACGCCAGCTGGCCGAGCTCCACCCCACCGCCCGCATCGTCGCAAGTGACACCAGCCGCATAAAGCTGGCCACGCTCCGCGAGGCGTTCAGCGGCCACCACCGGGTGCGTGTGGTCAGTGCCGGGGAGCTTCGCCGGTTCACCGGCAAGGCGGATCTGGTCATTCTCGATGTGCCCTGCAGCAATACCGGGGTCCTGGCCCGCCGTGTGGAAGCACGGTATC
>Ga0114948_10000794_pt1 | contig 13026 bp, 16 predicted proteins | sample CR04metaG_FD_83877 | JGI IMG/M metagenome (GOLD analysis project Ga0114948, IMG submission 83877) | Deep subsurface microbial communities from Mariana Trench to uncover new lineages of life (NeLLi) - CR04 metaG | ecosystem: Environmental > Aquatic > Marine > Ocean trench > Sediment | place...
CAACGGCACCAAATGGTCTCTGCCCGCAAAGCAAGCTGGCGAACACTCCCGAAAGGCCCCGGAATACTTGAAGAAACTGGGTGTCCCAAATTTCCATTTATCCAGTGATATCAATATGTTAAATGCTGGCGGAGAGAGTGGGATTCGAACCCACGGTACGCTCGCGCGTACAACGGTTTTCGAGGCGGCGAGCGTCGTGTCCGGTCGGTGCTTAAGCATCTGATCTGGTTCGGGCTTTCCCCAGCGCCTGTCATTACCGAACATTCCCTCCGGTGCGGGAGTCCTGTCCTCCAATGTCAAGAGCGCCGTTTATTCTGCCCAGCGAGTGAGTGTACTGCGCTACATCAAGAGTCTCTTTCACGGCATCCCCATGCTGGCATAGCGGTCCCTGCGGCCCTTACCTTGTTCCACCCGGATGATCATGCGTTCGCTGTCGATGTCCGAGACCTTGAGCGAGCAGAAGTCAACAAGGGGCATTGGAATCCAGGGTTTTGTGCAGTCCAACGGCGGTCTGGCGGACGCCCGCTTCTTCCGCGTCTGGATAGCGCTGTGGGTAGCGTTCTGGCCCGAATTGCGGCATTTTTGCCCCATGGCCCCCGACCTCATCGCCCTCGAACGGGCGCTCGCCGACAGGCTGCTCGACTTCGAGGCCCTGGACAGCGTCCTCTGGGAGGGCGCGCAGGATATTGTTTTCGGCAAGGAAGGGGAGCGTTAGAGCCTCCTCTGCGCCCAAGATCCGAGAAAAGAACCCACCTCCTACCCGGAGCCGCTTTGGCGCGCGGCCGCGCCGCCGCCGCGTCAAGAACGCCGTTGAAAGCATCCCGGCTAAAATTTAGTTTAGTAACCGGATCACCGAGCCAAAAAACCAGATCGTCAAAACACCGGATCAGGGGGGGGGACGGCCATGAAGAAGTTCGTCAACAAGGTCGAAGACATTCTGGCCGAGAGCCTGCGCGGTTTCGGCGCGGCCCATCCCGATCTGGTCAAGACTCACTTTTCGCCGACCTTCGTCACGCGCGCTGGTGAGCCGGTCAAGGGCAAGGTTGCGCTCATCTCGGGCGGGGGCTCCGGCCACGAGCCCCTGCACACGGGCTTCGTCGGCCGGGGCATGCTGGATGCGGCCTGCCCGGGCGAGGTCTTCACCTCCCCCACCCCGGACCAGATGCTGGCGGCGGCCGAGGCGGTGGACGGCGGCGCGGGCGTGCTGTTCATCGTCAAGAACTACTCGGGCGACGTGATGAATTTCGAGATGGCCACCGAGATGTTTGCGGGCGAGAACGCTTCGGTGATCACCAACGACGATGTGGCCGTGGAGGACTCGACCTACACCACCGGCCGGCGCGGCGTGGCCGGAACCATGATCGTGGAAAAGATCGTAGGCGCGGCCGCCGAGGCCGGGGCGGACCTGGCCGCCTGCACCGCGCTTGCTGAGCGGGTCAACAAGGCGGCCGGGTCCATGGGCGTGGCGCTGACGAGCTGTACCGTGCCCGCGGCCGGCACGCCGACCCTCGACATCGGCGAGGACGAGATGGAAATGGGCGTGGGCATCCACGGCGAGCCCGGGCGCAGGCGGGTCAAGCTTGCGACCGCCGATGCCATAGCCGAGGAAACCATCGGCGCCATCACCGCCGGCCTCGGCCTCAAATCCGGCGATCGGGTCCTCCTGATGGTCAACGGTTTCGGCGGTACACCACTGATGGAGCTGTATCTCATGTACGATGCGGCCGCCCGCCTCTGCGCCGGCAAGGGGCTCAAGATCGCCCGGTCCATGGTCGGTAACTTCACCACTTCGCTGGAGATGGCCGGCTGCTCGATCACCCTGGTCGCGCTCGACGACGAGATGATCGAGCTGTGGGATGTACCGGTTCACACGGCGGCGCTGCGCTGGGGCTGCTAGAGTTCCGACTCCAACATTTCGTACCCGATGGGCGGGAAAAATAGATTCACCACATAGCGTAATTCCGGTGGTCACTCTCCTTGGTTCGCCTATTGGGGCGCGTCCGTCGCGACCCCGCATCATAGGCCCGGGAGAGTGACCACCGGAATTACGCTATGTGGTGAGTCTTTTCTTCGTGCCTCACGCCTGCCAAAGTCGTACGGGCTCTCCGCCGAAGGCGTCGGCCCGCAGGCGGGCGCGCAGGTCGTTGTGAACCTTCAGCGACCGACATCGGGAACCTTTTGTTAGAAACGCAGGCACTAGGGGCGCTCTAGCGTTCGTTCTTCTGGGCGATCGCGATGATCCGGCGGGCAACTTCCCGGATCGCATCCTCCACCTCATGCTGAATCCTGGCATCCCCGAAATTCGGCACTTCCAGGTGCAGCGTATGGTGGCAAGTGCCGGCGCGCCCGGCGGGTTTGACCTTGCGCGACTGGTTCGGATGCGCGGCGCGGTAGGCGGCAAGAAAGGTCTCCCGTTCCTCCGGCGAGAAGTGACAGATGTCCATGATGGTGCTCACGTGGCGCCCCGGCACCGGCACCGGATAATTCGGGTTCGCGATCTGGGAGACGAAGCTTTTGTGCTTGCCGATGGCGTCCGCGATCTTCAGGCGCACCCCCGAGGGGCGAAGGTCTATATAGGACCGCAGGATTCCCTTATAGGCAGCAACCAACTCCTCCTTGCTTTTCGCCTCCGGCTTATCCGTCATCGGTGCCGTCCCCCGCGGCGGAACTGCGCGCGATAGCCGCCTTGGTCCGGGCCAACGCGGCAGGCGCAACCGAAACCGCGCGCAAGCCCGCATCCAGAAGCCGCGCCAGGCTCGCCGGCTCGGCCGCCATATCTCCGCAAAGGCTGACCTCGCAACCGACCCGGACGCCGTGGGCCGCGACCCGCCCGATAAGTTCGAGCACCGCCGGATTCAGCGCGTCGTGCAAGGCCGCCACGGCCGCATTGTCCCGGCCGGTCGCGGTCACGTACTGCACCAGATCGTTGCTGCCGATGGAGAAGAAGTCGGCCTTGAAATGCGCAACATCGAGCGCGGCCGCGGGAACCTCGACCATCATGCCGAGCGGCGGCGTCCGGGCCTCGATGCCGGCCTCGGTCAGGCCCGCGACCTCCTCCTCGAAAAGCGCCCGGGCCTGGTCCATCTCGGCAGGCACCGTGACCATGGGGAACATGACCTTGAGCGGTCCGCGGGCCGCGGCACGGGCGAGCGCACGCAGCTGCACGCGAAAGATCTCGGCGCGCGTCAGGGACAGTCGTAACCCGCGCAAGCCCAGGAATGGATTGGTCTCGCCCTCGGGCGTAAGACCCGAGATCGGCTTATCGCCGCCGGCGTCCAGGGTGCGTATGGTCACGGTCTTGCCGCCCGCCCAATCGATCAGCCGCGCATAGGCGTCGAATTGCCTGTCTTCGTCCGGCAGGCCGTCGTTCGCGTAGAACAGGAACTCGCTGCGGGTCAGCCCGATGCCGTCGCAATGATCTGGGTTCATCCGGTCGAGGACCTCGGGATCATCGACGTTGATGCAAACCTGAATGCGCGCGCCGCCGGCGGTCACGGCCGGCCCATCGAGAAAGGTCATCTCTTTTTCAGCTTCTTCTCTGCGCTGGGCGAGGCGGTCCCGATAGCGCGCCACGGTGGACGCCTCGGGATCGACGATCAACCGCCCATCCTCGGCGTCCAGGATCGCCTCGGCGCCATCGCGCAAGGCCGCCTCGGTCCCGCGGATGCCGATCAACAAAGGCATGCCGCGCGCCCGGGCCAGGATGGCCACATGGCTCGAAGCGCTGCCGCCCATCAGCGCCGCGCCGCGATAGCGGCTCCAGTCGGTCTCCAGAAACCGCGAGGGGGCGAGGTCCTGGGCCACGTAAATGGCGTCCGGGGCCTTCATCTTCGATCCCCGCACTTCGCCGCAAAACAGACCGACGACCCGATCCCGCAGGTCCATGAGATCGGCCGCTCGGGCCCGAAAGTACTCGCTGTCGTCGCTCCGGTAGATCTCGATCTGGGCATCCAGCGCCTCGCGCCAAGCAGCCGCGGCGGACTTGCCGCCCTCGATCGCCTCAATGGCCGGGGCGGTAAGTTCGGAATCTTCCAACAGAGCGATCTGGAGCGCGAGGATATCCCCCGCCATCGCATCGCTCTTTTCGGTCAGGCTCATAAGCTGAGCTCGCGCGACCTCGACCGCCCCCCGCAACGCGCGGCGCTCCTGCTCGGGGGTGCCTGCCGCGCCAGGATTTGCGAGGTTCAAGATATGCAAGTCGATCGTGCCCAACGCCAACCCGGGCGATGCAATCTGACCCTTAAAGATCTGCTCAGCCGGCATCCTGCTCATTGAACTCGCGCTCGACTAAGGTGACCAAGGCGCCCACCGCGGCGCCCGCATCCGGCCCTTCCGCCTGGACCAGAAGGGTCTGGCCAACCTTCACCTTCATTGCCATGACACGGACGATACTCTTGGCATCCACCCATTCACCGTCATCCAGGACGCGCAGCCGAATCGAGGCATCGTAGGTCTTGGCCAGTTGCGTCAACTTGACCGATGGCCGCGCGTGAAGTCCAATGGGATGGGTCACGACGATCTCACTTTCGGCCATGTCCGGGCCCCCAGCGGGCTGAATTTCCGTACTCACGGTGAGAGCTCTTCTGCGGTCGCCTGCACCCGGTCCAGGGATGCGCCGCCCGCAGCCTCTACGGAAGCCATCACCGCACCCTCGACAATCGGCGCATTGCAAATGACGACCTTGTCGCGCTGACTCTCGTCCAACAGCTCGATTGCCACTTCGCTGTTGGTCTCCGCACCCCCCAGATCGACCAGAAGCGCGACACCCGCGGGTCCAAAGACCTCGTCGATAGCGGCCTTGATCGCGGCGACGTCGGTGCCCAAGCCGCCGTCTGAAGTGCCACCGCACCAGGCCAGGCGGACCTCATTTCCAACCATCTGCCGGACCATATCCGCAGCGCCACGCGCCACGTCGGGCGAGTGGGATACGATTACGATGCCTACGCACTCACTCATGCCGGCTCCACTTGGCTGTCGGAAAGCGCCACGGCAATATCGCAGGCGCAGTTCACCAGGATTTGGCTCGAGCGCGCGCCAGGGTCGATGTGACCGATCGAGCGCTCGCCCAGGAAAGAGGCGCGGCCCTTGGTGGCGAGCATGGCGCGGGTCGACTCTAAGCCCCTCGTGGCCGCCTCGCGAACCCGCGCCTGCGCCACATCCAGCCCCGCGCCCTCCGCGACCGCGGATTCGAGCGCCTCGGTTACGGGAACCAGGACATCGAGCATGGTCTTCTCGCCAGCCTCGGACTTACCGCGTTTCTTGACTCCATCGACCCCGGCATGCAGCGCCGCGGCGATCTCGGCAACACCCCCCAGCGACTCCGGCGCGGCCTTGCCCATGGCCATGAAAAGGCTGCCGTAGAGCGGGCCCGCCGCGCCGCCGATCTTCATCACCAGGGTCATGCCGATTTTCTGCAAAGCGTCCGGCAGCTGCAGGCCACAAATCTCATCGCGCGCCTCGGCGACCGCATCGAAGCCGCGCAGCATGTTGATACCGTGATCGCCGTCGCCGACGGCGCGGTCCAATTCGGTCAGATGCGCCGCATGGTCCCGGATCGCCGCCACGGCGGCGTCGATGAAACGGCCGAGGACCTCAGGCGCCATGGCCGGCCTCCAAAAGCTGCTTGGAGGCGCCGTCCGCGCGCCACGGCAAGCGCCGCCCGTCTCGATCGAAGTAGAGCGCCGCTTCCGGCAGGGTCGAAACGATCACCCGGTCGCCGGGACGCGCGGGCTCGCCGGGTCCCGCGAGCGCATGGACCTCGTGCCCGCCGATCCTGAGCAGCACGACCGTTTCGGCGCCCAGGTGCTCTACCGTCAGCACCTCGCCCAGCCCGTCGCCACGGCCCAACACCACGTCCTCTGGCCGGATGCCGATGGTCTCGGCCCCCGCCGGTCCCTCGGTGATGCCGAGCGCGCCCATGGGCAGCAGGTTGATCCGGGGCGAGCCGAGCCTGAGGGCCACGTAATCGGTCTCCGGCTCGGCGTAGACCTGGCGCGGCGTGCCGACCTGGACCAGCCGGCCTTCACGCAGCACGCCGATGCGGTCGGCCATGGTCATGGCCTCGATCTGGTCGTGGGTGACGTAAAGAATGGTCGCGCCCATATCCACCTGGATGCGCTTGAGCTCGACCCGCAGGTCCTCGCGCAGCTTGGCGTCGAGCGAGGACAGCGGCTCGTCCATCAGGAAGGCGGCCGGTTCGCGCACCAGGGCGCGGCCGATGGCGACGCGCTGCATCTCGCCGCCCGAGAGTTGGGTCGCGCGGTTGTCCAACTTGTCCTCGATGCGCAGGAGTCGCGCGATCTCGGTCACCCGCTCCTTGATCGCCGCCGCCGAGGTTCGCCGCAGCGGCGCTCGCAGCGGGAAGGCCATGTTGTCGAAAACCGTAAAGTGCGGGTAGAGCGAGTACTGCTGAAAGACGAAGGCCACGTCCCGCACCGCCGAGGGAGCATGGGTCACGTCGTTGCCTCCGATCAGAATGCGGCCGTGATCCGGTGTCTCCAGGCCGCCGGCCAGGCGCAGGGTCGTGGTCTTGCCCGCGCCGGTCGGGCCCAGCAGGACGATGAATTCGCCGTCCTCGATTTCCAGGGTGAGGTTTTCGACCGCGGCGACCTTGCCGAATCGCTTGGTCACGTTCTCGAAGACGACATCAGCCATGGCCGCCTCCGGTCATGAGGTCGCTGTCGAGTGCCCGTTCGCTTGCCTTGTCAAAGACCACCAAGGCGTCCTGTTGGAATTCCAGGCCCACGGTATCTCCCAGCCCGACGCGGACCGAGTTGGGCGCGCGCACGCGCAGGCGCCCGGCATCGGTATCCACCACCACGATCTGGCGGGTGCCGGTGTATTCCACGCCGAAGACCCGGCCGCGCAGGGCGCCGGCGTCGGTCAGGCGAATTTGCTCGGGCCGGGCGCCCAGCACCGCCTCGTCTCCCTCCAGGCCCCGATGCAGGCGGGGCACCGGGATTTCGGCGCCGCCGACCCGCACCCGGTCGGCGCCCGGCGCGAGCCGGCCCCGGGCCGGCAGGAAATTCATCGAGGGACTGCCGATGAACTCAGCGACAAAGAGAGTTGCGGGCCGCCGGTAGACCTCGCTCGGCAAGCCGGCCTGCAGAATCTCGCCCTTTTTCATGACCGCAATCACATCGCCCATGGCCATGGCCTCGACCTGATCGTGGGTGACATAGACCGTGGTCGCGGCGATGCGGTCGTGGAGCCGGCGCAGCTCCTCGCACATGAGTTCGCGAAACTCAGCATCCAGCGCCCCCAACGGCTCATCCATCAAGAACGCCTTGGGCCGGCGGATAATCGCCCGACCGAGCGCCACGCGCTGCCGGTCACCGCCAGCCAGCCCGCTGACCGGCTGGTTTATCAGATGGTCTATGCGCAGCAGCTTCGCCACCTCCTCGACGCTCTGGCGAATCTCGCGCCGCGGCGCACCTTGCGACTTGAGAGGGTATGCCAGGTTCTGGCGCACGTTCAGGTGTGGATAAAGGGCGAAAAGCTGAAAGACGAAGGCGATATCGCGTTTGGCCGCCCGCAGGTTGGTCACGTCCTCGCCGTCGAGCAGGATACGACCGGAGGTAGGAATCTCAAGGCCCGCGATCATCCGCAGCGTGGTCGTCTTGCCACAGCCGGACGGTCCCAGAAGCACGAAGAACTGACCATCCTCGATGGTCAGATTCGAGTTGCGCACCGCGACGAAGTCGCCGAAGGCTTTGTGCAGGTTCTCGATCCGGATTTCCGCCATCGCCCAGTTCCTCATTCCTTGGGAAAGTGGCTAACGATCACGAAGCCGATGGTTCCAGCGAGAATCACCGCAAAGGAATAGCTGAAGAGCCAGAGCGTGAAGGGCTGCATCAACATGAACACGCCCAATCCGATGACCGCGGTGGCCGCGTTCTCCCAGGGCCCGCGCCGGAAATAGCGCCGGATGCCGCTGCGTTCTTGGTCGAGCGTACTCATTTGCGCACCGCGCCGAAGGTGATACCCCGCAGCAGGTGCTTGCGCAGCAGGACCGTGAAAATAACCACCGGCAAGAGGAAAAGCGTCGTTCCCGCACCAACCGCCGGCCAATCCAGTCCACCTTCGCCGATGATGATGGGAATGAAGGGCGGCGCGGTCTGGGCCCGGCCGGAGGTGAGCAGAAGGGCGAAAGCGTATTCATTCCAGGCGAAGATCAGGCAGAAGATCGCCGTGGAGGCGATCCCGGTCTTGGCCTGTGGCAAGACCACTTTCCAGAACGCTTGGAATCGGCTGTAGCCATCGGTCAGTGCCGCTTCCTCGTATTCTTTCGGAATCTCGTCCATGAACCCCTTGAGTAGCCAGACCGCGAGGCTCAAGTTCACCGCCGTGTAAAGCAGGATCATGCCCAGGTGCGTGTCGCTCAGGCCCAGGGTGCGATACATGAGATAGATCGGTATCGCCACGGCGATGGGCGGCATCATGCGGGTCGAAAGAATGAAGAACAGGAGATCGTCCTTGGCCGGCACCTTGAAGCGGGAAAAGGCATAGGCCGCCAGGGTTCCCAGAAAGACCGCGAGAAACGTCGACCCGAAGCCGATGATCAGCGAGTTCCAATAGCGCCCGGCGAAACGCGACGGGCCGGTGATCACCATATTGCGCTTGCGCACCAGGGTGTCGTACCAGGTCTCGGCCGGGGGCAGGCTGGCCATGTATTCCGGCGGCTGGCGCGAGCGGTTGGTGAAAAGATTGACGTAGCCTTCGAGCGAAGCATCGAAGGTCACCTTGGGCGGATAGGCGATGGCGTCCGAGGGCGTCTTGAATCCGGTCAGAACGATCCAAACCAGAGGAATTAGCGCCACCAAGGCATAGCCGATGACCAGAACCGCCGCCAGCCACCGGCTAAGAGTGGAGGGCTCCACCACCGAACGGGCGTTGTCCCCCGATGCCGCCCCCGAGGCCGCCGCGGCGGTCATCGCTGTTTCACCTTGTTGAGGACCTTGACGTAGATATTGGCCACGCCGAAGACGGTGACGAAAAGGATCACCGCAAAGGCCGAGCTATACCCGGTTTTCCATTTCTCGAAGGCGGCGCGTTTCAGGTTGATCGAGGCCAGTTCCGTGGTCGATCCGGGTCCGCCGGAGGTGAGTTCGACCACCATGTCGAACATCTTGAAATTCTCGATGCCACGGAACAGCACGGCCAGCATCAAGAACGGCATCACCATGGGCAGCGTAATGGTCCAGAACTGACGCCATTGGGACGCGCGGTCCACCTCGGCGGCCTCGTAGATGTAATCCGGGATCGAGCGCAGTCCCGCCAGACAGATCAGCATGACGAAGGGCGTCCACATCCAGGTATCGACCAGAACGATCGCCCAGGGCGCGAGATCCACATCGCCGATCATGGTGAAGTCGCCGGCGTCGATGAAGAAATTGACGATGTAATTGAAGATTCCCGCCTGGGGCTGGAAGAGGTAGGTCCAGAATACGCCAACCACCGCCGGCGAGAGCATCATCGGCAGGACGATGATCGTGGTCCAGATGGCGTGGCCGCGGAACTGGCGGTTGATCAGCCAGGCCAGCCCGAACCCAAGCACGACCTGGAAAAACATGGTCCAGCCGACGAAGTGGGCCGTTGCCTGTAGGTATTCCCAGACGTCCTCGCTTCCCAGGATGCGTTCGTAGTTGCGCGTGCCGACCCATTCGACCACCCGGCTGGGGCGGTTGGCCTTGAAATTGGTGAAGCTGAGATAAACCGTCCACAGCAGGGGAAAGATGTTGATCGCCAACAGCAGCACGATGGTGGGCGCGATGAAAATCCAGGCGATCGTCCGGTCCGACATATGCCGGACCTTTGCGACCCCCGATCCCGCCCCTTGGTCGGCTGCGAGCGCCACGGCAACACCCCTCATCTAGCCACCTGAAACCCCCGCGGCTATTACAATGAGTATCAGCGAAAGGATGCAAGGGCGGCGCGGCAATCGCCGCCCTTGCTCGGCCGTCAGCCTAGAGCAGACCCTCTTCCTCGAAGGTCTCGGTCCAATCCTTGATCAGCTTGTCGAGGGCTTCCTTCGCCGTGCCCTTGCCGGCCACCACATAGTCATGCACGCGCTTTTGCATGGACAGCAGCAGATCGGCATAGGCTGGCTCCTGCCAGAAATCCTTGACCCCGTTCATCGCCTTCAGGAAGTCCGCGGCGAACGGCGCTGTGTTCGGGAAGTTGGGATCGTCGAGCACGGCCCGGGACGCGGAATAACCGCCCAGCGACCACCATTTCTTCTGCACCTCGTCCTGGGCGAACCACTTGATGTACTGAAGCGCCAGATCTCTCTTGTCCGAGTAGGAGACGACCGAGATGCCCTGGCCGCCGAGCGTCGAGGCTTCGACCTTCTGCGCCGGATTGACGAAGAAGCCGGACTTCTCGCCGCCGACGTCCTCGTCCTTGTAGATGCCCGGCATGAAGGCGAACCAGTTCATCTGGACGGCCACCTGACCCGACTTGTAGGCGTCGAGATTGGCCACCATGTAGGCGTCCGAATGACCCGGAGGCGTACAGCAATCGTAGAGCTCCTTATAGAACTCCAGGGCCTCCACCGTGTCGGCGCTGTTGAGGAAGCCCTCCATGTGATAGGGATTCTTCGGGTCGTCGTAGCGCATGCCCCAGGCGTACATCGCCGAGGTCACGCCCATGGTGATCCCCTCCGAGCCACGCTCGGTGTAGATCGCCAGGCCGTAGCGCTTCTTGCCGTCGATCTCGCGGCCTTGGAAGAACTTGCCGATGTCCATGAGCTGGTCCCAGTTCTTGGGCACACCCAGATCGTAACCGTTCTTCTGCTTGAACTCCGCCTGTAGCTCGGGCTTGGAGAACCAGTCCTTGCGGTAGATCCAGCCCAGCGCGTCGCCCATGGCGGGCAGGACCCAGTAGTTGGGCGTGCCCTTCGGCCAGGTGGAATAGGCGTAGACCGTGGCCGGCAGGAAGGAGTTGATGTCGATGCCTTCCTTGTCGAAGAAGTCGTTCAGCTTGACGTAATGGCCCTCGGTCGCCGCGGTGCCGAGCCACTGGCTGTCCCCGATCATGAGATCGCACAGCTTGCCGCGCGAATTGAGCTCGTTGAGAAAGCGGTCGGCAAAGTTCGTCCACGGCACGAATTCGAAGTTCATCTTAACGCCGGATTCGGCCGTGAAGTCCTTGGACAACTCCCGCAGCGCGTTGGCCGGGTCCCAAGCCGCCCAGCAAAGCGTTAGCTCGCCCTGGGCCTTGGCGGCACCGCCCGAAAACATGGCCAGCGCGGCGATAAGGGCGGCCGCGAATACGCCTTTCTTCAAACTATGCATGTGAGGTTACCTCCCTATCCGTAAGTGTTTTGCCGGTTCTTCTTCTGCTGCCGGCCGGCCGGACAGTCCCCCAGGCCGGTCAAGTATGGGAACCCTTCGACGCGCGGCCGCGCCACAAGCATCTATCTGCCGGGCACGAAAAACCGCGTGGTTTAGTAATTCGAAAAACTATTAAACTAAACTAAACTCGAGTCAAGCGCGTGACGATGCCGTTCGGGGCACTGTGGCGAATTCGTAATCATGCGGCGACCGGGAGTTCGAAACGGCCACCGAAATGCTTTGCCCAAGTAAAGTCGCGCAGCGCGGCCGGATGTCCCACCGGGACGGAGGCAGGATGATCTCGTCTAGAATGTCGAGGCCGTGCCATATGGATCACGGACCTCGCAGCCGACCTTTGGAGACATCCAGTCCCCGACGCCATCATGGGGCGGGTGTGCCTTGTCAAAACCCCATCTGCCGCAGAAATCGTAGCATTTCCGGCCACCGCCGGCTACCGTCGTTGGCATGCACACGACCATCATGATTCTCGTCGCCACGCTGCGCGAGATCTTCCTCAGGCGCGCGTCGCTACACGTGGAAAACCTCGCCCTCCGCCAGCAGGTGGCAATTCTGAAGCGGGAAAAGCGACGGCCGTGGTTCCAGACGCTCGACCGCCTGTTCTGGGTGTGGCTCCCATAAATCCAATCTGCCGCAGAATTCCTAGCATTTCCGGCTTGTGCCGGATAGCGTCTCCGACAGGTGCACGACCATTCGAATCGCCCTTGCCTTGGTCTGTGAGGCTTTTCTCAGCCACGCGGCGTTGCATCTTGAGAACCTTGCCCTGCGACAGCAGCTTGCCGCTCTCGATCGGAAAGGAGCCAGGCCATCGCTTCGGATTACTGATCGCCTTTTCTGGGTCGTCCTGTCTCGCCTGTGGCCACGAGATGGTGATGAACAACCGGGGTAAGACGATGGCGGAGCTTGCCTTCGAGGCGGGCGTCGGCGGTTCATACTTCACCCGGATCCCGCGGCTCAGCTTCCTTGCGCCCGACGTCGTGAAGACCATCCTCCGCGACCGCCATCCGATCGAGCTGACCGCAAAGAAACTGGCAAGCGACACACGCCTCCCCGTCGCATGGGAAGACCGGATCGACAGCCGTGTTCAAAGGCCCGCTATCCGATGTGAGATCGAAGGGCAGCATCGGGAAAAATGGAGTTAAAACAATGAATTGACCGGGTCATTTTCTGATTCTGGGGCCACTTTCGACTGGACTTCCATAGCCAACAGAGCGGTACTGTCAGCAGTCGAAAGGACGGGTTGCCTCCATGGCCTGTCCCGCCCCGGCAGACGCACTGCCGGGGCTCGGGGCAGTGGGAACGCCGCGCAACGGGCGCGGTGTTGGAACCATGGAGACCATGATGACCAAGAGGATCGGTCAACCCAAGCAATCCGGAAATGCCCGTGCCGCGAAGGCGAAGACTGCCGCGCATCGAGGGCGTCAACGTCCGCAGACGAAGAAGCAGATCGCCGTCTCACTGCTCGAGCGTTCCAAGGGCGCCAGCATGGCGGAGATGCAGCGCGCCATGGGCTGGCAGGCGCACAGCGTTCGGGGGTTTCTCGCCGCCACGGTCAAGAAGATGCCCGGCGTGACCCTGATTTCGGAGAAGCCCGAGAACGGGCCACGGCGCTATCGCGTCGTGCGGGCCGAGGGTTAGGCGCCATGCCAAGGGACGCTCTGAACGGCGGAGACCG
>Ga0114948_10000799_pt1 | contig 12964 bp, 7 predicted proteins | sample CR04metaG_FD_83877 | JGI IMG/M metagenome (GOLD analysis project Ga0114948, IMG submission 83877) | Deep subsurface microbial communities from Mariana Trench to uncover new lineages of life (NeLLi) - CR04 metaG | ecosystem: Environmental > Aquatic > Marine > Ocean trench > Sediment | place...
ACGACAAGACCGGATTGGTGGATTTTGCCAGAGGCCTCCACGAACAGGGAGTCGAGTTGCTCTCTACCGGCGGTACGGCGGCGGCGCTCGCCGAGGCGGGGCTGCCGGTTACCCAGATTTCCGACCACACCGCCTCGCCGGAGATGCTCGGTGGCCGGGTCAAGACGCTTCACCCAAAGGTGTTCGGCGGCATTCTGGCGCGTCGCGACGACGACGGTCAAATGGCGGAGCTGGAGGAGCAGGGGGTGACGGCCATCGATCTGGTGGCCGTCAATCTGTACCCCTTTGCCGCCACCGTGGCGGACCCGGAGCACACCCTGCAGGAGGCTCTGGAGCAGATCGACATCGGCGGCGTGACGCTGTTGCGGGCCGCCGCCAAGAATTCGCCCGGCGTTGTCGTGGTGGTCGACCCGACCCGCTACGACGAAGTCCTGCGGGCGGTGCGCGACAACGACCTGCCGCTGTCGCGGCGCCTTCGTTGGGCGGCGCAAGCGATTGCCCACACCGCCGCCTATGAGGCATCCATCTGCAACTACCTCAACGGCCTGCCGGACGATGCGGCCCTTGCGGACACCCCCGAGCTGCAGGACATTCCCGCAGTGGTGGCACTGACCTTCGAACGCGTGCAGGGGCTTCGCTACGGGGAGAATCCGCACCAGTCGGCGGCGTTCTTTGCCGATGCCGCCGTCGCTCGTAGGGCCCTGGGGGCCGCGGAACAACTACACGGCAAGGAGTTGTCCTTCAACAATATCCTTGACCTGGACGCCGCCTGGCGGCTGGCGCAGGCGCTTCCGGAGTTCGGCGCCGCCGTCATGAAACACGGCAACCCCAGCGGTGCTGCCTGTGGCGAGGCGTTGGTCGAGGCCTACACGCTGGCGCGCGCCGGCGATCCGGTGTCGGCGTTCGGCAGCGTCATCGGTTTCAATGCCGACGTCGACGCGGCTACCGCGGCGGAGGTCGTCACGACGTTCGTCGAGGCGGTCGCGGCTCCGGGGTTTTCCGGCGAGGCGCTCGACATCCTCAAAGAGAAGAAGAACCTGCGCCTGCTCACCATTCCCGTTGATGGTGAGACCTCGGGAACCTACGCGGCGCGAGGCTTCATGGATCGGGACATCCGCTGGGTCGACGGTGGCTTGCTATTGCAGGAACGCGATCCCGGCGCCGGTATTGCTGCCGAGCAGTGGGTTTGCGTCACCGAGCGGCAGCCCACCGAAGAGGAAGAAGCCGGCCTACGCTTTGCCTGGTTGGTGATCCCGCGGGTCAAGTCGAACGCCATTCTGCTTGCCAAGGGGCGGCAGCTCATCGGCGTTGGCGCCGGGCAAATGAGCCGTGTCGACTCGTGCCGAATCGCGGTGTGGAAAGCCGAGGAGCACGGGCACGGCGTGGCCGGCGCGGTGGCGGCGTCCGACGCGTTCTTCCCATTTCCGGACGGCCCGGAGCTGCTCGCCGAGGCTGGTGTGACGGCGATCGTGCAACCCGGTGGATCGATACGCGACGACGAGGTCATCGAGTCCGCCAACCGCCTCGGCATCACCATGGTGCTAACAAAAACCCGCCATTTCCTACATTAAGCGGGACAGCGGGTAGGCGATAGACGGATAGGCTGGTGAGCAACTGAGCGGGCGCAGGGGACGTGAGTACAAGGCGCGCGCCGAGAGGGCGACCGGAGTCGTACTTTTGGGTACGGCGTAGGGAGCCCGACCAAGCGCAACGCCGTAATCGCGTCCCCTGCACCCGCTCAGGCTTTTACTACTCGGGTGTGGCTCAGCCGGTCGTGCAGGGCGCGGCGCTGCGGGTCACGCAGTGCCGGGAGCACGCCGCCGAGCAGCGGTAGGGCGGAGAGGACCCACGCGGCCAGGCGAATGGCGGCGCGATCGAAGCCGACGCTGAACTGGTCGTCGCCGACGACGCGCAAGCGCATGATCATGCGGCCGATGGTCTGCCCGCAGCTACCGACGAAGAACACCGAGTAGCCGATGGCGAAGATCGACCAGGCGAGGCTCAGCCAGAGCGCCTCGTCCCGGAGAATTTGGCGGAACGGAAGTGCGGTTGCCGAGCTGGCGGCGCCCACCAGCGCGGTGCCGATGGCGGTCAGTATCAGCATGTCGCACACCGCGGCCGCGGCGCGCTCGCCGAGCGGGCCGGCGGAGGAGGCTGTTGTGGGCTCGGCGACGGCTTCCTCGCGGTCCCACTCGAGGGCCTGATCACCCGTCTCTTCGACCGCCGGGAGGTCGATCTCCGGCGCTGCCGCCAGAGCCACCGGCGCATCGTTGAAGTCGAGTTCGGGTACGCCGTCGATGGCCGGCAGGTCGGGCATTAGGGCGGCCGGCAACTCACGGTCCGCAGGGGCAGTTTCGGATGCTTCATCGGCCTCTTCTTCTTCAAGGTCCGCCGCGTCGACTGCCTCGGTGGAAAGGAGTACATCGAGGTCCGATGCGTCGACCGCCTCGGTGGAAAGGCGTTCCTCCGCGGCGTCTTCTCCCCAGCCGGAAGCCTCGAGCGGCTCGGTGACGGACTCGTCGGAGGTTTCCTCGCCGGGCGGCGACGACGCTTCCTCGGCAATGAGGTCGTCGAGACCTTCTGCATCCGGCACCGAGGCTTCCGCCTTCTTCTCGCCCAGGATCAGTGCGCTGGGGGACTCGTCGGCCAAATCCCCGGAGAGGTCCAAGTCGGGATCGGCAACGGGGAACGCGGTGTCCAGCGTGAAGTCAATGTCAGCCCCGGATTCGGCGTCGACATTGGTCTCTTCCAGCGACGCGGCGAAGCCGATGATTTCGGCCGTAGGCTCTTCGGCGACGAGCTCGTCGTCTTCCTCCGGGGCGGCTTCGAGCTCGGCGGTGGGCTCGTCGTCTTCCTCGGGGGCGGCCTCAATATCGGCGCCGGTATCGGTGTCTTCCTCGAGCGTGTCTTCGGCCGCTGCAACCGCGTCCTCGTCGGTGTCGCCCTCCGCGAGGCGCTCTTGATCACGCCGCGCGCGGATTCTCTTGAGGCGTTCGCGCAGCTCTTCACGCCAGTCCGTGAACCCGGGGATGTCGCCCTGGAACTCGGGCGCTTCGGTGTTGTCGAACTCGCGCGAGGCCTCGATGATCTCGGCATCGGTGTCGGCAGTTGCTCTACCCCTCATATTGTCGTCAGGTGACAGATCGTCGGTGTACACGACCTCTCTCTCCTCGCTGCGCTCACCGGTCGCTGGTGCGGCGGCCAACATGGCCTCGGCGGCGCCATTGTCTCCGCCCGGCTCCGGTTCGAACCAGTCGGGTGCGTCGGGATCGGGTCCCGTTGCCATTGGGTTTTCGTTTCGCTTGCGACGATCGAGACGGGCCCGATGCCGCCGATCGCGCAGCTTCAGGCGCAGCTCGGGATCGTCCCGGAGAACATGCCGGGCTCCGTCGAGCGAGGTGGAAGCCAGCGGGCGTACGAGCGCGAACGACTCCTTGCAGCGGGGACATTGCGGCAAGTCGTCGAACGTCACGAGTCCACATTGGGGACACTTCAAGACGTTCTCGTCCCTAGCCAGCTAGCAAGGTGGGCACCGCGATGCTAACAATCGCCGACCCTCGCGGTCAATGGAGTCCGTGCACGCAAGTGCGTTTGCTAGGTGGTAGCCGGGGTTGGCCTCGCCCGGCTAGCAACCCGCGATGCAAACAACGTCCATAGAAAGCACAGCTAGTCTCCAGCGACATCGGCGGGCTCTATTCCATACGCCTTCATCTTGCGGTACAGGTGGCTGCGTTCGATGTTGAGCGCCTCCGCCGTGCGTTTGACGTTGCCTCCGTGCTCGCGCAGCTTGGTGAGAATGAAGCGGCGTTCGAAAAGGTTCCGCGCTTCGCGCAGCGCCAGGTCCCTAGGGGAGTCACGCTCGCTGGCGGCGCCGGGTACGTCGAGGGCGGGATCGAGGTCGGACTCGTGGATGGTCTCGCTGCGGACCATGATCATGAGTCGCTCGCAGACGTTCTTGAGCTGGCGCACGTTGCCCGGCCAGTGATACACGGTGAGGCGGGAGATGGCCTCCTCGGTGAGACGCTTGGGATTGACGCCGTACTCGGCGGCGGTTTCGCGCAAGAAATACTCCGCCAGCAACGGCACGTCGTCGCGCCGCTCGCGCAGCGGCGGCACATGGAAGGGAATAACGTTGACGCGGTAGTAGAGATCCTCACGAAAGCGCCCTTGCTCGATTTCTTCCTGCAGGTCCTTGTTGGTGGCGGCGATGATGCGCACGTCAACGGTGTGATCTTTGGTTGATCCGACCGGCTGGAAGGTTTGTTCCTGCAGAACGCGCAGCACCTTGGACTGCGTACGCATGCTCATGTCGCCGATTTCGTCGAGAAACAGGGTGCCATGGTCGGCGAGATCGAACTTGCCGCGCTTGTCGGCCACGGCGCCGGTGAAGGCTCCCTGGACGTAGCCGAACAACTCGCTCTCGATGAGATCGTCGGGAATGGCGGCGCAGTTGATCTCTACGAAGGACTCCGCCGCCCGGTGCGACAGCGCGTGGATGCGGCGTGCCACCATCTCCTTGCCGGTGCCGTTCTCACCGAAGATCAGCACGCGACCGTTGGTCGGCGCGGCGCGGCGGATCTGGTCGCGTAGCGCGGCGATGGCGGCCGATTCGCCCACCATGTCCCAGCGCTCATGAACTTCGGCGCGCAGCCGACGATTCTCGTCTTGCAGCGCCTTCTGTTTGACACCGTTGGACACCACCAGCAGGACGCGGTCCAGGGACAAGGGTTTTTCGATGAAGTCGAACGCTCCCAGTTTGGTGGCGCGAACCGCCGTCTCGACGCTGCCGTGCCCCGAGATCATGACCACCATGGCGTCGCTGCCGGTCTCGCCGAGCTTTTCGAGCACCTCGAGCCCATCGATTCCGGGGAGCCAGATGTCCAGCAGGATGAGGTCCGGAGAAGCGCGCCTGGCCGCCTTGATGGCTTCCTCGCCGCTCGAGACGGTGCGTACGCTGTAGCCCTCGTCTTCGAGCACTCCTTTGAGCGTCGCGCGGACGTTGCGCTCGTCGTCGACTACCAGGATGCTGGGCGCGGTGCTCAACAGGGAAGCTCGATGGTGAAGACCGTACCGTTGGGCTGGTTGTCGTTGACCCGCACGTAGCCGCTGTGGTCGGCGACGATCTGGTGGACGATCGCCAGTCCGAGTCCGGTGCCGTCGCGTTTGCGAGAGAAGTAGGGGAGAAACAGGCGGTCCTTGTCCTCCGGGCTGATCCCCGGGCCGGTGTCGGCGATCTCGATGCGCACCGTCTGGATTTGCTGATCGTAGGACGTGGAGACGCGCAGCGTGCCGTCGCCTTCCATCGCTTCGACGGCATTGTCGAAGAGGTTGGTGAAGGCGCGCTTGAGCTGATTGGGATCGGCCTTGATGGTGGGAACCTGGGGTGAAAAATCGCGCTTCACGGCGATACCGTCGTGCATGCTGGCGCAGGCGAGCAGGCTGTTCTCGACGATGTCGTGCAGGTTGGCGGGCGCCAGGCTGACGGTGGGCATGCGCGCATAGCGGGAAAACTCGTTCACCAGGCCCTTGAGCGTGTCGACCTCCTGCAGAATCGTCCGGGTGCCTTCTTCGATGACATCGAACTGGCCCTCGCCCTCGGCACCGACGGCGCGCCGGTACCGACGTGCCATGCGCTGTGCCGACAATTGAATGGGGGTCAGCGGGTTGCGGATCTCGTGTGCGATGCGCCGTGCCACCTCGCGCCAGGCGGCGGTCTTTTGCGCCGTGATGAGCTCGGTGAGGTCGTCGAGCACCACCACCGTGCCCATGTATGCCCCGGCGCTGTCCCGCAGGCTGGAGCAATGCGCCGCGATGGTGAGGCGGCTGCCGTTGACGTCGATCGAGAGCTCGTCTTCGAGCGGTGCGCGCCGTGCCTTGGCGCGCTCCATGAGGTCCTTGAGGGCGGCGACCGACTCGTCGTTGAGCACATTCTCGAACCGCTGCCCGATGGCGTCAGAGGTTTCGATCTCCAGCATGCGCTCGGCGGCGCCGTTGAAGGTGGTGATCTCGCCTTCCGCATTGAGCGAGATGACACCGGTGGCGATGTTGGCCAGCACCGCCTCCATGTAGCGGCGCCTGGCGTCGAGCTCGGTATTGGTCGCCTGCAGGCTGTCGCGCGACTGCTGCAGGTTTTCTCGGCCGGCGCGCAGGTCGAGGGTCATTTGGTTGAACGATTCCACCAACGTGCCGAGCTCGTCGCGGGCCTCCACCTCGACCTGGTAGCTGAGGTCGCCCGCGGCGACGGCGCGCGTACCTTCGGCGAGCTTCTGGATCGGCCCGGTGACGCCGCGCGCCAAGTAGAGGCCGACCCACAGGGCGGAGAACAGAATCAGCATGGTCATCACCACGAAGGTGACGAGGTAGTTGTTGAGGATCGGGTCTTTCTGACTGAGACCCTCCGCGAAGCCTTCGTAGAGGGCTTCGATGGCGCTGATTTCGGCGGCCAGACTGCTGTCGATGACCCGGCCGACGACGAGCACGCCGGTGGTGACGTCGGTGTCGTCGGGATCGAGGATGGGGGCGCCGGCTCGCAGCAACCGGGTGCCGTCGGCAAGCAGGTCGTTGAGGCGGAACGGCTGCCCCTGCAAAGCGCTGTTCAGCTGAGCCGCACGACCGTAGAGCGGGTGGCCCTCGGGAAGCGGATCGAAGGTGGGTATTGCTTCGGGATCGTTAATCTCGGTGGCTGGTGCGGGCGGTGATGCGGGGCGGCGAAAAAGGTGCGCGTAGAGGCCGGCAGCGTCGAACACCGGGTCGAGCAGCAGATCCGTTCCCTCGTAGGCGACGATGGCGTCGAGGCCGAGCTGCTCGCTGCGGGGTACGAGGAGCTGCAGGCGCAACCACTCGTCCGAGAGGGTGTCCCGTCGGCCGATGCGCCCCGCCGAGATCTCACCGGCGATGAACGTCGCCATGAGTTGCAACTCGCGTTCTTGGTCCGCTTGCGCGCGGTCGGAGACAGCCCGAGCGCGCTGCACGATCTGCTCGGTGTCGGTCGAAAACCAGGTGTTGACGGCGGATTGGATAAGACTGTTGGCGGCGACGAATAGCATCACCGTGGGAATCAGCGCCATGCCGATGTAGGTCACCACGACGCGCGTGCTGAACAGCGAGCCGGGCACCTGGCGGCGGCGCTCGACATACAGCTTGACGAGGTTGCGCCCGAGCACGAACAACATCCCCAGGATGAGGGTGATGCTGAGCGCCATGATCGCCTGCAAGGGCACCGCGCCGAAGGCCATGCGCGATCGCTGCACCCAGTACATCGAGCCCGCGTAGGTAGCCAGCACGATGATCAAGCCAATCACCGTGAAACGGCGGTTCCTCAGCTCTCGTTGGCGGCTGTCGCTAGGTCTGGAGCTCATAAGCTGTCGTGGGCCGGCAAATAAAAATCCCCGACGCCAATGCTACCAGCCCCTGGGGCAAGCAGGGGGGCAAGCTGCTTGCGGAACCGTACCTTCAGGTACGTCGAGCATCCCGAATCAAGCGCAACGCCGTAATCGCGTCCCGTGCGCGCTCTCGCTCTAGGTGTGGGCGGGGACTAGGTATGGCCGCCGCGACGAGATGTCGTAGACGACGTCTTCCCAGGTGACCATCTGCCACGCTTCGGTGTTGCTCAATATGGTCTCCACCAGGCCGGCGTGCAGCGCGTGGCCGGCACGATGCGCCACCACGTGGCCCAGTAGCGGAGCCCCGGCGAGCATCAGGTCGCCGATAGCGTCGAGGATCTTGTGGCGCACGAACTCGTCCTCGAAACGAAGCTGGTTGTTGAGGATCGAGTTGTCGCCCACGACGATGGCGTTTTCCATCGATCCGCCGAGCGCCAGTCCGGCCTTGCGCAGCGCCTCGACCTCACGCAGGAAGCCGAACGTCCGTGCCGGCGCGATCTGCTCGGTGAAGCAACGCGGCGTGACCACAAACGTTTGGCGCTGCTCGCCGATTAGCGGGTGCTCGAAATCGATGCTGTAGGAGATCTTGAAGCGATCGGACGGATAGACCGCGACGAACTTGTTGTCATCGTCGATACGTAGCGGCTCGAGGATCTTGATAAACTGCCGCGGCGCCTGCTGGACCTTGATGCCGGCTTCGTGCATCAGGTAGATGAACGGAGCCGCGGAGCCATCTAGAATGGGGACCTCTTTGCCTTCGACCTCGACGATCAGATTGTCGATACCGAGTCCGGAAGCAGCGGCGAGGAGGTGTTCGACAGTGCCGATAGAAGCTTCGCCCTTGGCGAGCGTGGTGGCGAGATGGGAGCGCTGCAGATGCTCTTGACGCGCCGGAATCTCGGCGCCACCGAGGTCCATGCGGCGAAAGACGATGCCGCTATTCGGTGCGCTGGGGCGGAGTCGCATGGCAACGCGAACACCGCTATGCAGGCCGATGCCTGCACACTCGATGTCTTTGCGCAGAGTTTTTTGCGTCCAGTTCATCAAACCCCCGGATTTGGAGTCGTTCCCACCAATACGCTGTTATAGCAAGACCGGTGCCATTTCTCTGAAATTACACCTAAGACGTTTCGATACAGGAACTTACAAGGATTTTGAAGATTGGTCGAGAAACCTGATGTGTTGAGTTTAGGCATCACTTCGGCGCCCAAGTGTCTCTTTTCTGCAACAGGTGACCCACTCATCGCGGCGCCTTTTCCGCACCCACCCTGGCGTCTGCTCGCGGCGCGACCCGTTGAGATATCCGGGCTAAACAGACCCATGACTCGCTCACCAGGGTCTGTTTAGTGCGCATCGCTGTCGTTACCTCGGACGTTCCGTTTGTCGAAGGCGGCCATCGCGTCATCGCCCGCGCGCTCGTACGCGCCTTGCGTGATTGCGGGCACACGGCGGAGATGATCACCACGCCGCAAAACCGATTCGGGCGCCAGATGTCGGCCTACTGGGCGACCTGGTTGACCGATGTCGAGGTTGCCGGAGACGGCGGGCCGGTGGACCGCGTCATCAGTCTTCGGTTTCCATCCTACGCCGTACGGCATCCGCGGCAAGTGGTGTGGTTGAACCATCGCATGCGCGAGTACTACGACCTGTGGGACGATTTCCACGCTGGCCTCGGTGCCCGCGGCCGGTTCGTCGAGGGTGTGCGTCGAGGGTGCATTCATTTCCTCGACGGCAGATTGTTGCGTCGCCGCGTGGTGATGGCGCAGTCCAAGACCATCCAGTCACGTCTGGCGCGCTGGGGTGGCATTCCGTCGGAGGTGCTGTATCCACCGCCGCCGCAACGGGGGTATCGCTGCGAGGAATACAACGGCTCGATCCTCGTCGTCGGCCGCCTGACGGAGCTCAAGCGCGTCGACCTGTTGATCCGTGCTGCCGCGGCGGCGGGCGGCAACTGGCGCGTGCGTATCGCCGGCGAGGGGCCGCAACGCGCTGCCCTCTTGGCGTTGACCCGCGAGCTCGACCTCGAGAACCGCGTCGTGTTGCTCGGTGAGCTCGACGAAGACCGTTTGATCCACGAGTACGCGCACTGCGCCGCGGTTTACTTCGGCTCCCGCGCCGAGGACTACGGCTTGGTCACGCTCGAAGCTTTCTCGAGCGCCAAGGCGGTGGTTACCTGCACCGACTCCGGCGGGCCGGCGGAGCTCGTCGAAGATGGCGTCACCGGCTTTGTGTCCGAGCCGCAGGTCGAGGCGGTGGCTGCGGCGCTCACCCGCCTCACCAGCGAGAACCGGCTTGCCGAGCAGCTCGGCGCCGCCGCCGCCAAGGTCGCCGCCCAGCACAGCTGGGCGGATGCGGTGGAGCGACTGCTTGCGGCGTGTTAGCTATAGCTATAGCTAGACTCCGCGCTGCCAATCGGCCCGCCCACCTTGCTTCGACTCCAGGCGCACGTCCGTAATGGTCATGCCCTTCTCCAGCGCTTTGCACATGTCGTAGAGGGTCAGCAGGGCGACCGAAACCGCGGTCAATGCCTCCATCTCAACCCCCGTCGATCCCGTGCACGAAGCGCTGGCCGTGGCGCGTAGCCCGTCGTCGCTCGCCTCCACGCGTACGTCCACGTGGGTCAACGGCAGCGGGTGGCACAGGGGGATGAGCTCGGCGGTGCGCTTTGCCGCCTGGATGCCGGCGATGCGCGCCACCTCGATGACGTTGCCCTTGGGGACGTCGCCGGCGAGCACGCGGGCGCGCGTCTCGGCGTTCATCCGCAGGCGACCCGACGCGGTTGCGGTGCGCGCGGTCTTGGGCTTGTCGCCGACATCGACCATCGTCGCGCGCCCCTCTTCGTCGAGATGGGTGAAATCACGATCGACCATGATGGGCGCAGTTTATCAGGGTCCTGGAGCGCTTCGGGTGCAGTTGCCGGGGATCGTGGGAGCAGCATCCTTGCCCCCGCTCGCTGCCCCCGCTCGCTACGCCACCCGTCGAGAAATCCAGGCTACACTCCGGGCCATGTCCGATCCCACCGAAGCGGCGCCGCGTCAGCTCACCCTCTGGGATACCGAGGCGCTCGAGTCACTGAGCGAGCAGGGTCGGGTCTGGCGCCGTCGGTACGAGAAAGAGGCGGGCCGCGCCGTCACCGGTCAAACCGCTCCGGGCCGTGCCTCTGGTGTCGATGCGACGGAACTACAAGCGTTGCATACGCCGGCGGATCTGGCCGAGCTGTCGTTCGGCGACGACATCGGCTTTCCCGGCGAGTACCCGATGACCCGCGGTATCTACCCGAGTATGTACCGGGGCCGCCTGTGGACGATGCGGCAGTACGCCGGCTTCGCCACCGCCGAGGAGACCAACACACGGTTTCGCTACTTGCTCGAGTGCGGCCAGACCGGATTGTCGACAGCCTTCGACTTGCCGACGCAGATCGGCTACGACTCCGACCATAAGATGGCGTTGGGTGAGGTCGGGCGCGTTGGGGTGGCGATCGATTCGGTGCGCGACATGGAGGTGTTGTTCGACGGTATCGACATCGGCGTGGTGACCACGTCGATGACCATCAACGCCACCGCCGCAACCCTGCTGGCGCTCTATTGCGCGCTCGCCGATCGCCGCGGTGTGGCTCTGGAGCGGCTCGGCGGTACGGTGCAGAACGACATCCTCAAGGAGTACATCGCCCGCGGCACGTACATCTACCCGCCGGGGCCTTCGCTGCGGTTGGTTACCGATGTTTTTCGTTTTTGCGCCCAGCGGGTGCCGCGCTGGAACACCATCAGCATCTCCGGATACCACATCCGCGAAGCCGGTTCGACGGCGGTACAGGAGATCGCGTTCACCCTGGGTAACGCCATCGCCTACACCGAGGCCGGTTTGTCCGCCGGGCTCGCGGTGGACGACTTCGCGCCGCGGCTGTCGTTCTTCTTCAACGCCCACAGCCACCTGTTCGAGGAGGTTGCCAAGTTCCGCGCCGCCCGCCGCTTATGGGCGCGCATCATGAAGGAGAGGTTCGGCGCCACCAACCCCAAGGCCTGGCGCATGCGCTTTCATGCGCAGACCGCAGGCTCCACGCTCACCGCGCAGCAACCGCTCAACAACATCGTGCGAGTTGCCGTGCAGGCGCTTGCCGCGGTGCTCGGTGGCGCCCAGTCGCTGCACACCAACGGCATGGACGAAGCCCTCGCTTTGCCGACCTCGCAATCGGCGCGCACGGCACTGCGCACACAGCAGTTGCTCGCCTACGAGCACGGTGCCGGCGACTTTATCGACCCACTTGGTGGCTCCTTTACCATCGAGGCGATGACGCGCGATCTCGAAGAGGAGGCGGTGGCGCTGATCGACGAGATCGACACCCTCGGCGGCATGGTGGCGGCCATCGAGGCGGGCCATGTGCAGCGGCAGATCGAGAAGGCCGCCTACGCTTTCCAACTCGATGTGGAGTCGGGTGCTCGCACCATCGTGGGGAGCAACCGTTTCGAAGATGAAGACCAGGAGGGCACCAGTATTTCCGTGCTGGCGATCCCTGACGGACTCGAAGAACGCCGGGCGGGGGAACTCGAAGCGTTGCGCCACGAGCGCGACAACGACGCCGTTGCAGCCGCGCTCGACGTGTTGTACGAAGCGGCGAGTTCGGAGGTCAACCTCGTCGAAGCAGTCTTCGACGCGGTCAAGGTCGAGGCGACCCTGGGCGAGGTTGCAGACCGCCTACGGGATGCTTTCGGCGAGTACCACGACCCGACGCGGTCCATTTAGCCCGGATGCTCGAGATCTCACCACGAGTTTTTCAGCCCCGGACAAGGACGGGAAACGGGCGCCCGCTCCATGTACAATGATGTCGTCTCTGATCCGCATGATCCGCCTTTCTCCTCGACAATCGAAATCGTCATGATGCAGCCCTCGAACATTCGACTTCTCGTCTCCGGCCGGGGCGTGCGTCTCGGTGTCGCGGCCCTCCTGGTCGCATCGCTGGCGGCCGGCGCTCCCGCCATCGGCGCCACCCCGCCGCAGCGACCGGTGCGGGCCAGCCTGGACGAGTTCGAAAAGCACGACCTGAAGAGCATGGCGCAGAAGTACCAGGATTTTTATGACGAGGTGAAGGTGATCATCACCCCGGAAGAGGAACAGGTTTTCTTCCGCCTCGAGTCGGAGTTTCAGCTCGACGCGTTCCTGACGCGCTTTTGGCGCGTCCGCGACCCCAGCGCCGGTACACCCAAGAACGAGTACCAGGAAGAGTACGCCCGCCGTCTCGAGCACGTCGAGAAGCACTATGGTCGCGGCACCCCGCGCAAGGGCAGGCAGACGGATCGGGGCCGCATGTACCTGTTGCTCGGGGAGCCCATGAACGTCAAGACCTACGTCTGGACGCAGCAGGCCTATCCCGCCGAGCTCTGGTGGTTCCATGCCAACCCCCGGCTGGGCATCCCGCCGTTCTTCTACCTACTGTTCTTCAAGCGCAACGGGGTCGGCGAGTATCGTCTCTACAGCCCGCTGGTCGACACGCCGACGGCGCTGCTCAACCCCGCGGGGATCTCAACGATGCGTTCCTTCCAGAACGGTGAGGATGGCCAGATGGCGCAGATGGACGGCGAGATCGG
>Ga0114948_10000800_pt1 | contig 12957 bp, 12 predicted proteins | sample CR04metaG_FD_83877 | JGI IMG/M metagenome (GOLD analysis project Ga0114948, IMG submission 83877) | Deep subsurface microbial communities from Mariana Trench to uncover new lineages of life (NeLLi) - CR04 metaG | ecosystem: Environmental > Aquatic > Marine > Ocean trench > Sediment | place...
CGTAGTTGTATTAACACAGAAATTACCGCATCGGCACGCACCGAAACCGGCGACAGAACAGACGTCATTGCGAGCCCGAAGGGCGCGGCAACCTCTTGACACGCTAGTGGACCTCCGTCCAGCACCACCTCAACCTGATGGAGGTTGCCACGCCCTGCGGGCTCGCAATGACGTTGGTCCTACCTGGCCTCTGCGAACTCATTCCACCGATCTATAAACTTCACTGCAGCACTAACTGTTTTACCGGTGACATCCGCCCCGCGCGCCGCGCTGCCTTCTTTAGGATCCCGCTCACCCCAGACTCCGGTTGTCGACATCTCGGCGGAAGACGTTTTCTTGCCCGTTTCCTCCGCCTTCAGTCCTTCAGCAAGGAACAGCATTAATGCGGTAGGCTCTCCTGCGATCACCTCCGGCAGCATGGCTTCCAGGTGCGCCGGCAACGTCAATTCGGCAGCGACCGCTTTATCCAGTTGAACGAGGTCAGGCATCAGGTACAACGAACTGGAAGTCTCTCCGGTACCAGCATGCCGGTCCAGCACAGTACTGGGTGCAGCGCTTTCCGGCTCTATAAACGGCCTGATTGCGGCACCGAAACTGACCGCAACGCCGGCAGTCGTCTGGTTAATCTGATCCACCAGCAAGGTCGATATGGCCCGGTTACCGCCGTGGGCGTTCATGATGATAAAGCGCTTGAAGCCATGCCGGATAAGGCTCTCCACGGCCTCCAGGTGAACCTGGAGTATGGTTTCGGCACGCAGCGTAATCGTCCCCGCAAACCCCATGTGATACGGAGACTGACCGGCCATCAGCACCGGCGCCACCAGGATATCGCGCTCCTGGGCAATGAGCTTGCACCGCTCCACGCCGTTAATAAAATCCGTGCCGATTGGCAGATGGTTGCCATGTTGTTCAAGAGACGCGACCGGGATGATCACCAGGTCGGATTTTTGCAGCAGTGCCTCGACTTCCGGGACGGTCATGTGCGGCAAGTAATTTTTTACTTTTTTCTGCGTCCAGAGCGGATTGGTTTGTGCCGCGAGCTGCATTGAAATCAGGCTGGCAAGCAGAAAAAACGAAAAGCGAACAAGTGTTTCTTTTGCAGTTCTCATGGTCTTTAGTTTCCTGTGTAGTTCAGTGTCTCGCCTGGATAGTGAAAGAATCGATGTCATTGCGAGCCCGAAGGGCGCGGCAACCTCTATCAGGTTATAGCAGCTCAGAACGAAGCCACACAACAGCGTCAAGAGATTGCCGCGCCCTTCGGGCTCGCAATGACGTTGGTGCTAATAGCGGATACGCATGAAATACCAGGCCTAATCTTCAACTTCTACGATTAATTCGATCTCAACCGCCTGACCTCTTGGTAAAGAAGCCATTCCCACTGCCGCACGCGCATGCCGCCCTCTCTCGCCGAAAACCGCCACCATCAGGTCGGAGAAACCGTTTATTACTTTCGGTTGTTCCACGAATGCCGGATCCGAATTGACCATACCCAGAACCTTCACGATGCGCTTCACTTTTTTCAGGTCACCCAGCATTTCTTTCAATACGGCCAGCTGATTTATGGCAGTAAGGCGTGCCGCTTCATAGCCTTGTTCTATGCTGACATCGTCGCCAAGCTTACCGATAATTTCGCTGCCGTCTGCACGCTTGGGCCCTTTGCCTGCCAGGAATATCAGGTTGCCTGTGCGCACGCCGTTCACATAGTTGGCAACCGGTTGCGGCGGCTTAGGCAAAACAATTCCCAACTCCTTCAGCCTTGCTTCCGGATCGAATTTTTCTCCACCGACATCATTTTGGGCAAAAGTTAAGCCTGCGTAACCGAGAAGGAAAACAGAAACGAGAAAAAACGCTGATGTTGAAAATTTCTTCATAATTGGCCTTCTTCAGATGACTGGTTGGGAGGAAGCAAACTTCTTTTGTGTGATATCAGTATTCGAATGGGCCCGCAAGCGGCTGCCGGTTTTGTCAGGCCGAAGCAGCCCGGATCGCCTCGCGCAGTGTTCGGCTCCTCTCGAGCTCAAGGACAATATCACCGTGCTGCTCGCGGCTAAGCCGGTAGCGGCTGAACGACCATGCCATACCCAGGCCAAAGACGACAGCTATGCCCATCGAGATCAATCCCAGGTTCTGGATGACGTGCGGTGAAACAGTGTCGCGGCTGGCACCAGCAGGAATACTGGCGATCTTGACGACGATGCTCGCGCCGAACACACCGACGCCCGATGCCGCTTTGTCCAGCAGCATATTGGCTGAATACAGCAATCCTTCCTGGCGGGCGCCCGTCCTGAGTTCATGCTCGTCTGTTATATCGGCGATCATCGCGCCGATCATCGTCATGCTCATGATAATCGCCGAATAACCCACATAGACCGCGACGCCGATCATGAGCAGCAATGCTGTGCTTCCGGTCGGCGGCAGGAAGCCACCAAGCTTGAGCAGAATCAACGACGGAAATGCGCTCGCGTGGATGAGCCCGCAGACCATCCCCACCTTCCGTTTGCCGAAGCGAGCGCTGAGTTTTCTTGCCGTCAACAGAACACCGAAAGAAGCAACGACGATGACCAGGATGAAGCCGAAAATTTGCCGCGGCGTAAATCCCCAAAAATATGTGTAGATGTAGTTACCGAGGTTTTCAGCAATGCCGAAACCGACAAACAAAAATATGCCGGCAATCACGGTCGCGCGATAAGCGGAGCTTTCCAGAGCGACTCGTATCTGGCCGAGAACTTGCCGCAGGGGGATAGCCTTGACTGCATCCGTGTCGGGCTGGGTCTCGAGTGCCGCACGTTGCGTTCCGCGTGCAGATACCAGCGTGGCTACCAGCATCACGGTCGCACCAAAAATCGCGAACGGCGTATAACCTGCCGCCTGATCGAGACCCGCCGCGAGGAACACCACGTAGGCCAACGCCGCATTGGCCAGCCCAAATATCCATGCAAATACGGTGCGCAGACTCTGTAAGGTAGTGCGCTCATCGCAGTCACTGGTCAGCTCGGCAACGAGCGTTTGGTGCGGGATGACGAATAGTGTCATCGAGAATCGCGTGCCAATGGCAAATGTCAGCAGCCACAGGAAAAGCGCTGTCTGGCTCATCGCGTCTGGCGGCATGAACACCGCCATGTAGCAAAATGCCAACGGTAGCGCCGACGCATACATGAAGGGATGCCGGCGCCCGAGCTTCGACTTCCAGCCGTCAGACCAGACACCGACGAGCGGATCCGTCACGGCGTCGACGCATAGTGCGAGAAGCAACGCGAAACCGATCAGGATCGGATCGAGACCGGCGACACGCTCGTAATAAAACAACAGGAACACATTGAAAGCGTTGGCCTTGATGCCCGCAGCGGCCAGGCCGAAGCCGTACGCCAACCGGGTTCCCCCGCTCAACTTCGCCTTTGCCATCCAGCCATACCTCGTGACCAGGGATGGGAAAGTCTAGCGCGTTGTTGGGCCCGGGCGCGAATCGATCTAAAAACGGACCCCGGAGACACTCACTCGATTACATGGGTGTCCTGAATGTCGTTTCCTGAATGTCGTTTCCTGAATGTCGTTGCCATAACCGGGCAACACACTGTACATAATCCAAATTCTAAAAAAAAATGCGCCGACCGGGACTGAAGATTCTCCCAAACCGAACCGTCACCAGCCGCTCGCCGTATCCACATATCCGAATTCATCCTTTACATTCAACAGCCTATATCGACTTACCCGCGCTCACATAATCATTACCAATCCATCACCTTTCATTCACGACTGCCTCGCTTGCGCCCCCTATCCTTTGTCTCAACTAGCAAATAGACCCACAAGGAAGAGCGCCATGAACAAAACATTACAAACAATTCGATTCGACAGCGGCAAGAAACTGTTCCGCCACTCGACCCTTCTGACCATGATCTCGCTGATTACAGCGTGCGCCGGCCAGGTAGCGGTACAACCCGTGGCCGCTGGCAGCCAAATTCATCTCACCACGGCAGCAGCTGATATCAAAACTCCCGACGTCGGGACCGCCGGTGAAATGGTCGGCAAGAACGCGGCAAAGGGTGCCGGCATGGGTGCGGTCGGTGGTGCCGGGCTGGGTTTCGGAGCATCAGTCGCTTGCGGCCCGTTTATATTTATTTGTGCACCGATATTTGCAGGTGGCGGTGCAGCCATTGGCCTGGTCGCCGGAACTACAGTCGGTGCCATCGATGGTGGCCTGAGATCGCTGCCCAGGAAAAAGGCGGATGCATTACAGGAAATTATTTCTGCGACCTTTATGGAACTGGATTTTGCACAGATATTGCGTAGCGAATTCGGCCAACAACAGGCGAACTATTGGATGATATCGGATGCGAAAGGGAACTTGCAGCTAACGTTGACGCTGGACGATCTCTATATTGAGCAACTGCGCAAAGACCAGTTGTCGCTGCACATGCGCGTCTCAATGATCGTGCGCCATGGCCCGGACAAAGATGACGTCAGCGATGCCGTAATTTACGAATTCCGCAGTCCGGATCGCCACGTTGATTACTGGCTTGCGGATGATGGCCGGAATTTTCGTGCGGACATCTCGAACGCCTTCACTATCAACGTAGCGAAGACGATTCGTACCCTTAAGCATGGCAACGGCGACTAATAAAGTGTCACAATGGCAGGTCAGGAGGCGCCGATCAGCGACACTAGTAGTCCAACAAGGGTGGTTTGATGGGTTCAGAGCCACCCGGATGATCCAAGACAAGGCGCAGTCCGAAGAGGTACTATTTTCATGTTTGCCAGTCGGTATAGCACAGAACACGACTTGGCTCGGCGTGTCCTTTTCAAGGGCTGCAACGCCGTATTGGATCATCCGGGTGGCTCCCTTCGGGCGAGTCGTGCAGCGGTCGTCCGCGGTGTTGCGCCTCTTGGCAAGGACGCGCCGTGCCGAAATCGTGTGGTGTGCTGTACCAAAGGTAACGGCGAGAATCATGACCCGGCGAGACGCGCCTAGCCGTTGTTTATGCCCTCGGGTGCAACCGCTTCACAACTCGCTGAACCCATCAAACCACCCTTGTTGGACTACTAGTCAGTCTTCAGTCGACAAGCGCTCTACTTTCCGCCAGCCTTTGGGCAACATTCTGCCGCGTAACGCGCGCTCGCCGTAGTAGTCATCGAGATCATCCCATTTCAGGGTCATCCTGCGCGTGCCGGTGTGTACCTGCAGGTTGCTATCCTCCTGGATGACCGCCATTGCCACCAGTTTTTCGTCGCCTTCCTTGTACTTTTTGCCCGGAATATTGATGAGCTTGTTGCCCTTGCCCCTGGCGAGTTCCGGGAGTTCATCCATTTCAAAACACAGCAACCGGCCGATGGACGAGACCGCTGCGATCAGGCATTCCGCATCACGTGGTACCGATGCCGGTACTACCGCCTTGCCGCCCGCCGGCACGCGTAATATCAATTTTCCCGCCTTGTTGCGCGACACGAGGTCCTCGAGCGTTGCGATAAATCCATAACCGGCGTCACTTGCCAACAGCCATCGATCGCTCGGCTCACCGATCATCGTGCCACAAAATTCGGCACCGTCAGGCGGCTTGAATCGGCCTGAAAGTGGTTCGCCCTGACCACGAGCCGAGGGTAGCGACTGGGCGATAACGCTGTAGACGCGACCGGTGCTGTCGATGAACATGGCCAGCTGATTGCTCCGGCCCAATGCTGTGGCGAGGAACGCGTCACCGGTTTTGTAGCTCAATGCGAACGGGTCTGTTTCATGGCCTTTCGCCGCCCGCGCCCAGCCGCGTTGCGACAGGACGATCGTTACTGGCTCGCTTGCGACCAGCTGTGACTCATCCATGGTCTGCGCGGTCTCGCGCTCAATAATGGTGGTGCGGCGGTCATCACCATAGGCTTCAGTGTCTTCAAGGATGTCGTCCTTGATCAGGTTTTTCAACCGTGCCGCACTCTTCAGGATTGCTTCGAGATCAAGTCGCTCTGCATGCAGTTCTTTTTGCTCGCCCGTGATCTTCATTTCCTCGAGCTTCGCCAGGTTGCGCAGGCGCAGATTCAGGATTGCCTCGGCCTGGATATCTGATAGCTTGAACTTCTTCATCAGAACCGGTTTCGGTTCGTCTTGTGTGCGAATTATTTTAATTACGGCATCGATACTCAGGTAGGCAATTAACAGACCGTCCAGGATGTGTAAACGGTCTCTTACGATCTGCAGGCGGTGCTTGAGGCGACGCTTGACCGTATCTTTGCGGAAGCCGATCCACTCGGTAAGGAGGCCGACCAGGTTAAACGTCCGTGGTCGTCCATCGAGTGCCACGATATTCATGTTGACGCGAACCGTTCTTTCCAGCGACGTCGTGGAAAACAAATGCGACATCAGTTCTTCGACATCGACCTTTTTCGACTTGGGCGTGATAACGAGCCGAATCGGATCTTCGTGATCCGACTCGTCGCGCAAATCCTCAACGAGCGGCAGTTTCTTGTTGCGCATTTGCGCGGCGATTTGTTCGAGAATCTTGCTGCCGGAAATCTGGTAGGGCAACGCGTGAATAATAATATCGCCATTTTCCTGCTTGTAGGAAGCACGCAACCGTAGTGTGCCGTTGCCTGTGGTATAGATTTGCTTGATATCAGCACGTGGTGACACGAGTTCACCACCGGTCGGAAAATCCGGGCCCTTGATGTGTTTCATCAGGTGCGCGACCGTCGCCTGCGGATTATCGATCAGATGAATCAGTGCGCTGGCAACTTCGCGCAGGTTGTGTGGCGGCACATCGGTGGACATTCCCACGGCAATGCCGGTCGTGCCATTGAGCAACAAGTTCGGCAGTCGCGCCGGCAACACAACCGGCTCGTCCATCGTGCCATCGAAATTCGGTACCCAGTCAACCGTGCCGAGACCGAGTTCGGCGAGCAACGACCTGGCGTACGGGCGCAGCCGGGATTCGGTGTAGCGCATCGCGGCGAAAGACTTGGGATCATCCGTCGAGCCCCAGTTGCCCTGCCCGTCAACCAGCGCATAGCGGTAGGAGAATTCCTGCGCCATCAGCACCATCGCCTCGTAACACGCCGAATCGCCATGCGGGTGGAACTTGCCGATGACATCGCCGACCGTTCTGGCGGATTTCTTGTGCTTCTGGCCGGCCGACAGACCAAGCTCGCTCATCGCGTAGATGATGCGGCGCTGCACCGGCTTCAGGCCATCGCCAATTTGTGGCAAGGCACGATCGAGAATGACGTACATCGAATAATCGAGGTAGGCCTTTTCGGTGTACTCCCTCAGGGGTTGTTGTTCAACGCCTTCAAGGTTTAATTGGTTTTGCATGGTGCCTCCGCACCTCGTCAGACTATTGCGAGGTTGCCTTTTTCTTCAAGCCACTTGCGCCGGTCGCCTGAGCGCTTTTTCGCCAGCAACATATCCATTAACTGATCCGTTTTATCTTTCGCACTGATTGTCAGCTGCACCAGCCTGCGGGTGTCGCGATTCATCGTGGTTTCGCGCAGCTGTCCGGGACTCATTTCGCCAAGGCCTTTGAATCGCGTTACGGTCACCTTGCCTTTGAGTTTCTCGGCGTCGATTCGGTCCATGATGCCCTGCCGCTCAGCATCATCAAGCGCATAAAAAACTTCTTTACCGACGTCTATGCGGTACAACGGCGGCATGGCCACATAAATATGTCCCGCAAGTACGAGCTCGCGAAAGTGCCGCAGGAAAAGAGCACAGAGCAGGGTGGCAATGTGCAATCCGTCAGAGTCGGCATCTGCCAGGATACAAATCTTGTGATAGCGCAGACTGCCAATATCAGGGCTGGCAGGATCGACGCCGATCGCCACGCTGATGTCATGCACTTCCTGGGATGCCAGGATTTCTGATGTTTCCACTTCCCAGGTGTTCAGAATCTTGCCACGCAGCGGCATGATCGCCTGCGTATTGCGATCGCGAGCCTGCTTCGCTGAACCACCTGCAGAATCTCCCTCGACCAGGAATAATTCGCAGAGCTCGGGTTCCTGTGAGGTGCAATCGGCCAGCTTGCCCGGGAGCGCCGGTCCGGAAACGATTTTCTTACGGACGACTTTTTTCGCATCCTTGACTCGCTGCTGCGCCCGGGTGATGGCAAGCTGCGCGATCGCATCTCCGGTTTCCGGGTGCTGATTCAGCCACAAGGCGAAACTGTCCTTGATCACACCGGCAACAAAGGCTGCTGATTCGCGCGACGACAGGCGCTCTTTGGTCTGACCGGAAAATTGCGGCTCCTCAAGCTTGGCACTGAGCACAAAACTCAAACCGTCCCAGACATCTTCAGGGGCAATCTGAATACCGCGCGGCAACAGACTGCGAAAATCGCAGAATTCCCGAAGCGCATTGGTCAGCCCGGTGCGCAATCCATTGACGTGGGTGCCGCCCTGCGGCGTCGGTACCAGGTTGACGTAGCTTTCTGTGACTGCCTGTCCGTTCTGCCACAGCAGCGCCCAGTCGACCGCTTCGTGATTGCCGGCCATCGCCCCTGAGAACGGCTCTGCGGGCAGATGTTCGACTTTGCCTATTGCCTCAAGCAGGTATTCTTCAAGACCGCCGGTATAAAGCCATTCGATTTTTTCTTTCGGTTTGGCGACCTTCAGGCGCACGGTCAGGCCCGGACAAAGCACAGCCTTCGCCTTCAATACATGTTTGAGACGCGACACTGAAATCTTCGGAGAGTCGAAATACTGCTTGTCGGGCCAGAATCGGATCGTCGTGCCGGTATTGGTCTTGCCGACGGTACCAACCACTTCGAGCTTGCCGCGTTTCTTGCCACCGGCAAAGCTCAGGTTGTATTCCTTGCCACCGCGGCGAATCCAGACCTCAAGATTTTTGCACAAAGCATTGACCACGGAGACGCCGACGCCGTGCAGGCCGCCGGAGTACTGATAGTTGTCCTTGCTGAATTTGGCACCCGCATGCAGTCGCGTGAGGATCAGCTCGACCCCAGGAATCTTTTCTTTCGGGTGCTTGTCGACCGGCATGCCGCGACCGTCATCAGAGACTTCGATGGAACCATCGGCATGCAGCGTAACTTCTATTTTTTTGCAATGACCGGACAGCGCTTCATCGACACTGTTGTCGACGACTTCGTGCACCAGGTGGTTCGGCCGCGATGTATCGGTATACATGCCCGGCCTGCGCCGCACCGGTTCGAGACCCGTCAGGACCTCGATGTCGGCCGCATCGTAACGTTTGCTCATCTACTCGTTTGCCCCAAGCGAAAGCAGAAAAATGCCCGCTGGGATTCTAGCAGGATGTGTGGTCTAACGCCCAACACAAAAATTGCGCACTCAAAAAACGTAGCCAACCCGCCTTATCCGGCGACCAAAAATTGTAGCAAAGGTTCGTAGGAGCCCGCCGTACGATAGTTACGTTTCCTCAATTCCGGGAAATATCGATCTATCGGCACGGGCGACAAACATTTAAGGGCATTTCGAAAACATGCCCTTAAATGTTTGCAAAACATCAACTGACCACAGCCGCTCAATAATGGCACCTGCCGGATGACAGATAATTACGAAAGTTCAGTTCGATCGCCCGCTGGGCGGGCTCCTACACAAGACTGCGAGTCAATCCAGATCCCGCACCAGAGACTCGCGAATATTCTCTGCCACCGGCCGCACTTCAACCTGGTAATTCTCATGATCTATGCCGGCAGCAAGTTCGGCACCATCTTTCAGTGCCGCCATCTGCTCAGCACTTAGCTCAAAGCGCATGAAATGCACTGCCGAGGTCTTATCCGCGTCGGTGCGGTCCATATCTTCATCGGCGATCGGCCAGATTTTCTCCAGGTCACCAACCTGCATCCAGACTTTGTTCTCTATATCAATCAACCGGCGCAACATCGCATTGCGTTCGTCAACTTCCGGAAACTCGATCATGAACGTGGCTTTCCAGTTTGCACCATCCGGGATCAGCGGATTGTAGGCGGCCAGCTTCTTCTATGCCCGCTGCTTCGAAGATGCGTTCTATGCGCAGCATCTCCTGGACCTGGTATTGCATCGTCAGCCGGTCCTCGAAATACAAGGTCGCGTTGGTACCCAGGGACAGGCGCCGGTTGCGCTTGTGGGCCATCACTTCTTCACGAAACTGGTCCCGTTTCCCTGCATAGGCTTCCAGGCTGAGAAGTCCTTCTCTGGTCAGTTTTTCCACGTCGCTCTCAAATGCCGTAGGCAGTGCGTAACAAGCCAAGCGGGTGCTCGGCGTCTTTATTCTCCAGCCCCTGGGCGATTTGTTCGGCCGCCATCGGGCAATCACTGAAAAAGTGATCCACATCTGCCTTTTTTACTTTATTGACAACCGGACGGGCGATCTTCCTGGAGATTTCATGAAATTCCTTTTTTAGCGCATACGTTCCGTCATGCCCTGAACAACGTTCGATAGTCTCTATTTCTGTACCCGGGACCATCGCCAGCAGATCACGTGTCTTGAGACCAATGTTCTGTACGCGCAAATGACACGGCACCTGGTAGGCCATCTTGCCGAGCGATTTTTTGAAATCAGTATTCAGCTTGCCGTCTTTGTGGCGCAGCATCAGGTACTCGAAGGGATCGAACATGGCATCGCGTACTTTGATGACATCCGCATCGTCAGGAAACATCAGCGGCAGTTCCTGCTTGAACATCAGTGTGCACGATGGTATCGGCGTGACAATATCCCAACCCCTATCGACCCAGTAGACGAGGCTTGGGATATTGATCTCTTTCGCCTTGCGGACGGCTTCGAGGTCACCCAGTTCAAGTTTTGGCATGCCACAGCACACCTCTTTCTCAACAATAGCAACCGGGATGCCGTTGTGCTCGTACACAGCAACCAGGTCCTCTGCCAGCGCCGGCATGTTGCGATTGCCGTAGCAGGTTGAAAACAGAACGACCTTGCCGCTCGTGTTCGCGGTTGCCTGGGCGCGCTCGCCTTTTTCATCATGCAGCACATCCAGCCGTTGCCGCGCTGTTTTGGAATAGTATTGTGGCAGCGGCGCATCGCGATGCACGCCCAGCGTTTTTTCCAGCGCTTTGCGGCCGAGCTTGCTGCGATTCACAGCGTTGACCGCTTGCACGACCACCGGGATGCCCGCCAGGCGCCCTACTGTGTCTGTTGCCGACAAAATACGATCGCGTTTACTCGCGCCCTGCTTTTTGTAGCGCAGCGCTTTCGCGCGCAGCATCAGGTGTGGAAAGTCGACGTTCCATTCATGCGGCGGTACATAGGGGCACTTGCTCATGTAGCACATGTCGCACAGGTAACAATTGTCGACGACGTCCCAGTAAACCGATTTCGGTACGGTATCGAGCTCCATGCTCTCCGATTCATCGACCGCAGCGAACAGTGTCGGAAAAGAGTTACACAGGTTGAAACAGCGCCGGCAACCGTGACAGATGTCGAACACGCGCTCGAGTTCGGTCATCAGGGATGACTCGTCGTAAAATTCTTCGGACTGCCAGTCGAGCGGGTGCCGGGTAGGCGCCTCGAGACTGCCCTCGCGTTTGTTGGTGGGAATCGTCATCGCCAGGAAAAAGGGCCGGAATCATCCGACCTTTTTTTTGCAGTCTTAGTCGTCGAGCGTATCCAGCGCCTTCTGGAAACGGTTCGCGTGCGAACGCTCGGCTTTGGCCAGCGTCTCGAACCAGTCGGCAATTTCCTCGAAATCCTCATCGCGGGCAGTCTTGGCCATGCCCGGGTACATGTCGGTGTACTCATGCGTTTCACCGGCAATTGCTGCGGCGAGATTGTCCGAGGTTGGGCCTATTGGCAATCCCGTTGCCGGATCGCCGGTCTCTTCGAGATACTCAAGATGCCCGTGAGCATGGCCGGTTTCGCCCTCGGCGGTCGAACGAAATACGACCGCGACGTCGTTGTAGCCCTCGATGTCCGCTTTTGCTGCAAAGTACAGGTAACGGCGATTCGCCTGTGATTCACCGGCGAATGCGTCTTTAAGATTGTCTTCGGTTTTGCTGCCTTTTCAGTGACATGGTTGTTCCTCGTCTGTACGTCGGATGATTGATTCGACTTGTTCTAATTCGTTTTGACTTTTTGCCTGTAGGCCCTGAATGTCAACGGATGTAGCGATCAAAACCACAACATGAAATTGATTCACCAGCGGCAATTGACCCTCGCCAAGGGCACCTGTAGCGTACATGGCTCTGTGACACCTCACCGCGTGGAACTTTTCAGCATGAGCGCAAAGAAAAACATAAACCTCGAAAAATCTCTGGCCGATCTTGAGGCCCTGGTCGAAGAACTGGAAAGTGGTGATCTGCCGCTGGAGAAAGCGATGAAGAAATTCGAGGAAGGCATCAAACTGACCCGTGGCTGCCAAGCAGCGCTCAAAGAAGCCGAGCAGAGAGTTGAAATTTTGCTTAAGAGTGCGGGTGGTGGTGAGGCGCTGGAGGATTTTGCTGCCGGTGAGTGAAGGCCTTGCCGCGATTGATGACAGCGGGTAAGTGTCCCCTGGCAAAGCCGGGGGCTTTAGTTTGTGAGCCGCTCAAAGCGGCTTAACGGGACTGCTGGGCGTAGTGATTTCGCCCGCTGGGCGGGCTCCTACAATTCTTGTTAGCACCTGTAGGAGCCCGCCCAGCGGGCGATTGTTCGTCTAATAATTTCTCCCTGGTACAAATTTTCGCCGCTACGCTTTGAACTTACTTTGCAATTTCCGCAATTGTCAAACTTGGGCTGCCTCCCCGGCAAAGCCGGGGGGGGTCTTCCGTTTTTACTAGCAGCCTGTTGAAAAACTTTGTTTTTCGAATGACGATGTTGAAAAAACCACGGATGGTTTTTTCAACAGACTGCTAGGTACCCCAGACCTGATAGACAAATAACGCGCCAAGATAGCCGAGCGTCGTCATATAAACCCACGCAAATGCAGGCCATGCCCAGCCGTTGGTCTCGCGCCGGATAACCGCCAGTGTCGCCGCGCATTGCAGGCAGCAGGCGTAAAAAATCAGCAGACCGATTACCATCGGCAAGGTAAACAC
>Ga0114948_10000802_pt1 | contig 12951 bp, 19 predicted proteins | sample CR04metaG_FD_83877 | JGI IMG/M metagenome (GOLD analysis project Ga0114948, IMG submission 83877) | Deep subsurface microbial communities from Mariana Trench to uncover new lineages of life (NeLLi) - CR04 metaG | ecosystem: Environmental > Aquatic > Marine > Ocean trench > Sediment | place...
CGCTGGGCTCCATGCTCACTGCGGCGCAGGGGCTGATCAAGATGCAAAATCGCGACATCGCCGACGATCCCGAGCTGATCCTGGCGGAGTTTCGCGAACGGTTTTATGATACCAAGCTCTTCTTCGACCCGTTTGCCGGTAGCAAGTTTGCGCGCTACCTCTATATTGCGTACGAGACGAGGAACGAGGAGCCGACCTCAGAACTTGCGCATCAACGGGTCGAAGAGGCACAGCTTTTCATTGAGGCTGCCCATGCGTGCCACGCGCGTATGCTTGAAGGCCAACGCAAACGCAAACGTCGACCCCCCGCAGTCGATGCGATTTCGACTTCTGCAACCTTATGACGTCCCTTGCCGTAAGCGCAAACACAAACATTTCGTTGGAGCTTCAACGCTTCTGCGTCAAGTTCTTCGCTCGTCCACCGGCAGAGATCGATGACGCCAAATTCATTGATATTTTCCATGAGTGGATCCGCCGCCAAGCGCTGTCCGGGATCTTGATTGACGTTGCCGACTATCTCCACTTGTACAACGGCCCCGGCGTCATGCTCATTAGCCACGAAGCGAACCTTTCCATGGATCGCGCCGAGAATCGTCTTGGGCTCATGTACCAGCGCAAGACGTCGCAACCCGCTACACTCGCCCAGCGAATCCTCGCGGCGATTGAGGTGACGTTGACAGCATGCCGGCTCCTGGAGCAAGAGCCGCTTCTAAACGGCGACCTGAAGTTTAGCGGTGACGAGTTTGTCTTCGTGGCCAATGATCGCCTGTTAGCACCGAACAATGACGCGACGTATAAGGCGTTGCATGATGAGCTAGAAACGGTAGCTCAGTGCCTTTACGCTAACGCAGATATTGAGAGCCAACACCGGTCGGAGGATCCGCGAGAGCGTTTTAGCGTGTTCATTAAGTCTTCGACGCCCACCATCGACATCGAATCACTTCTGGCAAACGTGCACCGTCGGCCCCATTGAGTTGACGATCGACGATTCAGGTCAGCACAGGCGCGCAGATTCAATCCTCAAGTACGTCGGGGCGGACGGCCTCTTTATTTTTCGAGCACCGGTTCGAACCAGGCGAGTTTTTCGTGAAGTCGTACAACGTCACCGACGATGACTAGCGTCGGGGCGTGGACATCGGCCGCGCCGACAATATTCGGTAACGTCTTCAGGTTCCCGGTGAATACCCGCTGGCGGGGGGTGGTCCCTCGTTCCACCAAGGCCGCCGGCGTATCGGTTGACATACCGTGGGCAATCAGTTGCCGGCATAGTACCTCAAGCCCCTGTAACGCCATGTACAACACCACCGTCTGTTGGGGTTGCACCAGCAACTCCCAGTTCAGGTCCATAGAACCATCTTTCAAGTGTGCGGCAACGAATACGCATGACTGGGCATGATCCCGATGGGTCAGGGGGATCCCGGCATAGGCGGCGCAGCCGGAGGCGGCGGTAATCCCTGGCACCACCTGGAACGGGATACCTTCCGCGGAGAGGGTATCGATCTCCTCCCCGCCGCGACCGAATATGAAGGGGTCGCCGCCTTTCAGGCGCAACACCCGCTTCCCTTCGCGGGCCAGGCGGACCATCAGTTGGTTGATTTCTGCCTGCCGAACAGCGTGGTAGTCGCGTTTCTTGCCCACGTAGACCTGCTCGACGTCGCGCCTCGTCAGTCGCAGGATTTCCTCAGTGACGAGTCGGTCGTAAAGTACCACATCCGCCTGCTGCATGAGGCGCAGCGCGCGAAACGTAAGCAGATCGGGATCGCCGGGTCCGGCGCCGACGAGGTATACCTCGCCGGTCTTCGGTGCGGATTCTGACTCCTCCCGAACCAACTTTTCGAGCGCGCTGTAGGCTGTCTTCTCCTGGCCGGCGAAGAGCATTTCGGCAACCGGCCCCTGAAGCACCTTCTCCCAAAACCTGCGGCGTTCGTTCGTGGTCTTAAATCGCGCCTTGACCTGCTGTCGGAATCGCTCCACCAGGGTCGCCAGGCGGCCGTAGGCGGCGGGGATCAAGGTCTCGAGACGCGCGCGCAGTAACCGCGCCAGCACCGGTGACGCACCGCCGCTGGACACGGCGACGATCACCGGCGAGCGGTCTACGATTGAGGGCATGATGAAGCTGCACAACTCCGGTTGATCGACTACATTGACCGGAATCCCACGTTTGCGCGCAGCCTCGGAGACCTGGCGATTGATCGCGCCGTCGTCGGTCGCAGCGATCGCCAGCGCGTAGTTCATTTCATCCGTCGGCGTGAACTCGGCTGCGCAGTGGGTGATCCGTGCCTCTGCAACGTGCTGTGCCAGGGTCGTACACAGCGTCGGCGCGACCACCGTTACGCGCGCGCCTGCCTCCAGCAACAAAGAGACCTTGCGCGCGGCGACCTCGCCACCACCTACCACCAGGCAGGGCTGGCCCTTAAGGTTCATAAATATTGGTAGAAAATTCATTGGCATGTACCCGACAATCGTTCACATCATTTATAAATCTATACCGGGGGTAAATGTCCTTCCTTTTGGAGCGACCTAGGCGTGGTTGAATTCGCCCATAAAAGTAGCTACGTTAGCCGGAACATCGGACAGGCACATTCTATCGTCAATTTGTTGCTCATGAACAAACCCAGGCTTGAGATCGAGTATTGCACCCAATGCCGATTCATCTTACGCGCAGCGTGGATGGCCCAGGAGCTTCTCATGACTTTTCAAACGAAAGTCGGCGAGGTGGTTTTAATCCGGGTACCGGCGGTGCTTTTGAAATCCGTCTTGACGGAGAAGTACTGCATTCGCGTAAGGAGGCACCCGCCTTTCCGGAATCGAAACAAATCAAGCAGCTAGTGCGCGACAGAATTGCCCTTGGAATGAGCCTCGGCCATGATAGTCGATAAAGTTAGAGTGGAGAGAGACAGCCATTCAGTCCCATGTCAACAGCAAGAATAACCCAGACTGATGCGGCTATCGCCATGCGGTCTTGCATTCAAAGGATCGCGACGGGTCCAGAGCTTAGCAAGGATCTATCCTTTGATGAGGCACGTGCGGCCATGGAGTACATTCTGCAAGGGAAAGTGGATCCGGTGCAGGCCGGTGTGTTCCTCATCGCGCTACGCATGAAGCGCGAGACAGATGATGAAAACAGGGGTGTCTTGCAGGCGATCTTGGATGCTACGGAAACCGTGGTCGCCCCGGTAGACGAGCTGACAGATGTGGCTGATCCCTACGACGGTTATGCCCGTGGCCTGCCGGCCTCACCGTTTATCCCGCCTGTGCTCGCCGCTTGCGATGTTCCTACCGTATCCCACGGACTGGAGAGCGTCGGCCCGAAATACGGTGTCACACACCGAAAGGTGCTGAGGGCGGCAGGCATCGATGTCGATCTGTCTCCCACTGACGCCGCCGCACGCATCGCAAATGCCAATATCGGTTGGGCTTATGTGGACCAGCAAGCCTTCTGCCCAAGACTACATGATCTGGTGAACCTGCGGGCCCTGATTGTCAAGCGCCCCGCCGTGACCACGGTGGAAGTCATGGCCGGACCCATTCGGGGCCGGAAGAAAACCCATTTCATGACGGGCTACGTACATAAAGCTTATCCTCCGATATATGCCATGCTGGCGCGCCATGCAGGATTTGATTCCGCCCTGATCGTACGCGGCGTGGAAGGCGGTGTAGTTCCTTCACTGCAGCAACCGGCTAAGGTGTTTTACTATCATGACGAGGGTGAGGTACAACAGATATTGGTAGACCCTACCAGCATCGGGATCAGTCAATCCAAGCGCGCCGTACCGATTCCCGACGATCTACCCAAGATCAAAAACAAAGGCGACACGATTGCCACGACCGTGGATCCGGATGCCATTGCGAAAGCGGCTGCCGAGGCAGGAATCGCCGCCCTCGAAGGAAAGGGTGGGCCCGCTTATGACAGTTTGGTGTACGCCGCTGCTATTTGTTTGTTGCACCTTAAGCGTCATGATTCTCTTCAGGCTGCAGCCGATGCAGTTCACAAGGCGCTTGATTCCGGGGAACCCTTAGCCCGATTTCGGGCTCAATAGAATGAGGGCCGGAATACTTCACACCGGAGGAAGCGCAAAGAAAGGCTAACGGTCCTTCCTTAAGCAACACGGCTGGGAAACACAGACGAAGCTGCCTGAGCACGTCCCCGAGGGCGGCGTCACCTTTGACATCCCAACCGTTGTACAGCCTATGCCAGGCATAGGCGTGAGCATACCAAGGCTATAGCTACCCAAAGGAAAGCCGCGCCTAGTCTGTATCACGCGCGCCATGCCAGATCTTTAGATCGCAGAGATAACCAATGACCTACGTGGTTACTGACAGTTGCATCAAATGCAAATATACCGACTGTGTGGAGGTATGCCCCGTGGACTGTTTCCACGAGGGGCCGTTCGGCGTTGAACTTCAGGAACTGCGTCTGGTCTTCCGGCACATCATCTTCCGCGTAAATCGCATCGACCGGGCATTAATAGAGTTGCGACAGGCAGAAAACGACCCATTTGAGACGGTCGGGTCTTGCGCCGGTACCCTTGATAAGATCCAGTTAGCTGACGCTCACTATTGGTACGGGGCGGTCTCTTGATAGCCACGAACGGTCATGGAATCTGGTTCCCAGATAGGGAAAAATGACTCACTACTCGTCATCCAATTCATCCCACGGATTTGTGATCCCCGCCGATGACTGGCAAACAACAATTCTGTTTCTGAACAAGAATGAACTCTGTCAAACACGGAGATTGATTTGACGACCGGAGTGTTCGCAATGGTGCTTGGGGCAGCCTTCCTTCATGCGGCATGGAACGCGCTGGTTAAGGTGAATGCCGACCGGCTTATCATGGTGGCGATCATGATGATAAGTCAGGCTGCGGTTGCCATTCTGGCTCTTCCGTTCGTGGAGTTTCCGACGTCGGCATCGTGGCCATACATTTGGGCTTCAACCGCTCTGCACACTGCCTATTTCGTATTCCTTGTGATGGCGTATCGCTATGGCGATTTGAGCCATGTCTATCCCATTGCGCGAGGTTCTGCACCGCTGATCGTGGCAGTCGTATCTGTTGTGATTGTGGGCGAAACATTGAATCGCCAGGCAACACTGTCGGTTTTCTCGTCGGGCTTGGGATCATGAGCCTCACCTTGACGCGCGGCGCAAGTGGCTTTAGAGAACCTAAAGCAGTTTTGTATGCCCTAGGAACCGGCGTCTTCATAGCAGGGTATACAGTTGTAGATGGTCTGGGTGCCCGACTTTCAGACAGCGCCCATAGCTACATTTTTTGACTCAACATTTTCGACGGAATTCCAATAACCATATTGGCGTTCTGTCTAAGAAGGGATCAGATCCTTGTACAAGTCCGGCCATCTTGGAAGCTTGGAGTGCTTGCGGGTATCGTTTCTCTCCTTGCCTATTGGGTTGTCATCTGGGCAATGACCTTGGCACCACTCGCATTGGTATCTGCAGTTCGCGAAACAAGCATGGTTTTCGCTGTGCTCTTTGGCGTCTTTTTCCTAAAAGAGCGGCTCAATTTAGCACGCCTGGCATCAACTACCATTACCTTGCTTGGTGCCGTGATGCTTAAGACAAGCAGATGAATGCTGCTATAGGCGAACTCGGAACTACCCGACCGGTCGGGGGCTGATGTGGCAAGGAAAACAACACGCGAGCGCGGGGCGAAAGAAGAAGCAAAACGTGAGCCGGTAAGATCTCAGACAGAGCCTTCAACGCCGCCAATGGTTTCGCGGGAGCCGACACCGCCGCGCACGGGCAAGCCAACGATTTGGCTTGTGGCCGTGGGGGTCTTTCTACTGCTGGCAGGCGGGATGTGGTACGCCTGGGATCAATACCAACAGCGGGTCGAGGCAGAAGCCTTGCGGCAAGAGACTGAGCAACAAGCTAGCGAGGCGCAGGCTAAACAGCGAGCGCTAGAGGAAGCTCAGCGTCAGGCTGAGATCGAGAGGCAGCGAAAACCAGAACTCGAAGCGAGACGAAAAGCGGAAGCTCAGCGCCAAGCGGAACTAGAGGCAAAGCGGAAGGCAGACGCAGAAGCTAAACGCAAAGTGATACTCGAGGCTCAACGCAAAGCGAAGCTTGAGGCAAAGCGCGAGGCAGAACTAGGAGCAAAACGCAAAGCGGCGCTTGCTCGGCAACCCGGTACCGTCTCCCACGCCGACCTCGGCACCGCCCAGCTGCAGGGGGCCGACCTCAGGGGCGCCAACCTGCAGCAAACCGACCTCAGGAGCGCCCAGCTGCAGGAGGCCAACCTCAGTTTCGCCCAGCTGCAGGAGGCGGACCTCAGTTTCGCCCAGCTGCAGGAGGCGGACCTCAGTTTCGCCCAGCTGCAGGAGGCGGACCTCAGTTTCGCCAACCTGCAGCGGGCCATCCTCACCGACGCCCAGTTGCAGGGCGCCAACCTCGGCGGCGCCAACCTGCAGGGGGCCATCCTGCTTGAGGTCCAAGCCGTCACCGCATCGCAAATCAAGCGAGCGACAAACTGGCGGCTAGCATTTTATAACGATGACTTTCTCGCGGAACTGGGCCTCCCCGCTGACCATAACGAAACCGTCGAAAGGAAGTTGGCCGAAATCGAAAAAGAAAAGACCACCATGCCGTGACACTGCGTGGTGATCGCTGCAGGTACAGGGAAATGCGTTTAGTGATCCGTGTCATAGCCCTTTCCTTCCTCGTATTTCTCGCCATACGGGCCTTTGCCGACACCCTCACCGGCAAGGTCGTCAAGATTACGGAATTGGGCCAACGACGTTACCGCCTAATCGTGACCGTCACCTTTTGCCGTCCCCAGCGCAACGCCTTCTTCCGAGACCCGAGATAGACATCGATGCGGTTCGGCCCCTTGATGGCAGAGCCGGTATCTTCGACGACTCCTTGACCATAGCCGGGGATGGTCATTCTTGTGCCGTAGGGATAGTAGCGAATGTCCGCCGCGATGGTGCCTTTCTTCGCCTTGGTGCCACTTGAGGTGATACCGACTTTTTTGCGCCTTCCTTTATTCGGCCCACTGGCGACATATTTGCGCCAGAGCAGGATCTTTCCGCGCTTCCAGTTCGTACTGATCTTGTCCGATGAGTACGCGGTCACGATCATCTGTCGTTTTTCAGAACTGGCGCAACCCGCCAGCAACAGGGTGGCGATAACAACAAGCAAAGGTACCGTGATAATCGGTTTGGTCATTCGTGGACAATAGAAGAGACACGATCTCTTCTCCCTATTTGGTCAACGATGGTACGGGTGCAAATCGTGCTCACATCATACAATGCTGCTGCGATAAACCGCGTTTGCTTGACTTCTAGAGTACCCGAAATATCTGCCAGTGCGGCGTACCGGATACGATATATGGTTCGATGTCCTTACTCCATTGTTTATGGACTTCTATCGTACCGAGCTTCTTCCAGGGGGCGCCGAGGTCAGCGAGATCTTCGATCTCCACGTCCGACTGAATGGTTGACTCCAACGTGCCCACCGCACCAGTCAAAAGCCGAACCTTATCCGGCGTCCAGCCGACTTGCGACCCGATTTCCTCGTTCCAGCGCTTCAACATATCGATAACAGTTCTGTTTGTGACCAAAACGGGCTTCAATTCGCCAACGTGCAATCATCATGGTGTGTCTCCTCATCCATTGTATTTTAACGAGGCGAGCAATGCGCTTGGGCCATATCAGGGGTGTCGCCGCATCTGCCCAACCGCTGGGAACACCCGCCCATCTCGCCACGGCAGGTTCAGCTAATGTGAACTCTACCTAACCAGCGCTCTGAACGTCCGCTAATGAAACTCTGCTGACGTAGTTTAAAACTTTCCACTCGCTGTTCCTAATTAGCGAAACAGCTCGGGGACCATCGGACCAGTCTCCGCTGACGCTCCTTGCCCATCGCATGTGGGTTTTTTCGAGGACGATTCGAACCTCCGACGAGGGCCAAGAGGACAAAGCTCACTTTGTGTGGGCTTTTTCTTTATCATCGGCGCAATGAAAAATCTTTGGGAAGCTACCGCGGAACCGCCCCCCGAGTCCGAGCTTTTGACGGGGAACCGCAGCGCAGACGTAGCCGTGGTCGGCGCTGGATTCACCGGTTGTGCGGTGGCGCTACGTTTGGCACAAGCCAGCATCGACGTCTGTGTTCTTGAGGCGGAGGATATTGGCTATGGCGCATCAGGGCGTAACGTCGGGTTAGTGAACGGGGGCTTGTGGGTGGAGCCGCAGAAAATAGAGGCTGAGTTAGGCCAGGACAACGCACAGCGTCTTAACGACATGCTAATGCGGGCACCGGACGTGGTTTTCGATTTGATCGAAAAGCATAATATGTCTTGTGAGGTGACACGGGCGGGCACGCTGTACTGTGCGCATGCGCGACGTGGATTTCGAAAGCTTGAGCGGCGAGCAGAGCAACTCATCGCAGCTGGAGCACCGATTAAGCTGCTCTCGCCGGATGAGGCGCGTGAGAAGACGGGGTCGGACGCTTTCCACGGGGCGTTGTTTGATCTCCGTGCCGGCACCATTCAGCCGCTTAGCTACGTCCGCGGATTAGCGAAAGCGGCGAGTAGGGCAGGGGCCAAGTTTTACACGCGCTCACGAGTCAACGTACTCACACATCATGGCCAGCAATGGCGCGTGGCGACCAGTCAAGGTTCAGTAAGCGCTAAGTCGGTGATTCTCGCCACCAACGCATACACGGCGTCGCTGGATTCGGCGACGATGCCATCGTTCGTACCGATTCACTACTGTCAGTTTGCTACTGCGCCTTTAAGAAAGGATCTGGCTGCCAGAATATTGCCGGAACGTCAGGGAGCATGGGATACGGCGACAGTGATGTCGTCATTTCGAATGGATAACAATGACCGACTGATTGTTGGTGGTATCGGTCGGCTCGACGGGCCCGGCGCGCGTGCACACGCGGCATGGGCCTGTCGAAAACTGAAGAGCCTCTTTCCCGCGGTGCAGGCTCAGCACTTCGAATTCGGATGGTCGGGCCGCATGGCGATAACCGGTGACCGCTTGCCCAAAATCGCGAGGATCGGGCCTGGCGCGTTAATGGTGCACGGCTACAATGGTCGTGGCATCGGCCCGGGGACGATCTTTGGAACCGCTTTGGCGGATTACCTCTTAGGTGGTGACGAATCAGTGTTGCCCGTTCCCATCGTCGACCAGCATCGTGAATCATTCCGGTTGCTTAAGTCGTGCTTTTATGAGGTGGGGGCAACCGTGTTTCATTTGTTGAGTGCGCGGGTTAAGTAGGTGCTGCATGATTGATGATCACTGTCTTCGACAGGAAGCGGACAAGATCCGCGCCGAGCTTAAGCACCTTGACCAACTCGAAGATGTGCTCGACGAGGCGCGGAGCGAGTTCGAGCATGAATTGCGACGAGCGGGGGACGCGCTAGTGAGAGCAGGCGGACGTTCCTGGGGTGTCGAAAACCGAATTAAGGAGTTGAAAGGCAATATTGCGCGCAATCGCAAAGACCTGGACGAAAATGAAAAGCGGCGCCAAGAACTCGAAGCGCGCCTTAAGAATATCGAGCAAAAACTCTCCTAGAAATCGGTGGGGGCGCCGCCCTCTTGTTTGCGCTTGATGACAAACGCCTCAAGCTCCTCTCGCAGGCTCTCTTCCATTGGCGGTGGTGTGTATTCTTTGATGAGCTGTTTCCAGAGTTTGTTGGCACGTTCGAGCATTGTTTCCGACCCTGCTTCTTGCCAAGTCTCGAAATTACGCCAATCGGAAAGAAACGGACTATAAAAGGCAGTGCGGTAACGGCTTTGCGTATGAGCACAACCGAAAAAGTGTCCGCTGGAGCCCACTTCTCGGATTGCATCGAACGCAAGATCGTCATCGGTGGTGGAAACCGGTTGATGATAATAAATAAATTGTTGTAGGACTTCGCAGTCCATGACAAATTTCTCAAAGCTTGCGGCAAGCCCGCCCTCAAGCCAGCCGGCAGCATGGAACATCATATTCGCGTGCCCGCTTGTGCTACCCCAAAGCGAAAACACACTCTCCCACATGGCCTGCGCGTCGGCACAGTTCGCGGCGTTGGCGTTGGAGGCGCGCAACGGTAGCTTGTAACGCCTCGCTAACTGACCCGAGATCTGCATGGCGCGCATGTATTCTGGCGTCCCAAACGCGGGCGCCCCCGACTTCATGTCGACATTCGATGTAAAAGCACCGTAAACCACAGGCGCCCCGGGCCTTACCGTTTGTAGCAATGCGATCGCGGCCAGGCACTCGGCCGTTTGTTGGGCCAGGGCACCGGCGAGTGTTACCGGGGCCATGGCACCAGCAAGCGTAAACGGCGTGACCACGACGCATTGGTTACGTCGGGCCAGACGCATGGCGCCATCGAGCATTGGCCAATCGTGCTTCAACGGAGAGGAGGAATTGATGTTGGTAAACATTCGCGGCGTGGCCGCAAATTCTTCATGTGTTAGCCCAGCCGCGATTCGAAACATTTCTATGGCATCCTCAACCCGTACCGTGCCCAAGGAGTAAGCATGCGATGCCTTGTCGGTGAGCGTCAGCTTGTCGTATAGCGCATCGAGGTGCCGGGTCGACGCATGGAGATCCACCGGTTCGACTGGATATCCGCCAATCATGTGAAGGCAATTAAAGGTTTGCGATAGCTTTAGAAAATTCTGGTAGTCGGTGCGATTGCCTACTCGGCGACCGTGATCAATATCGGTTGCGTTCGGCGGACTTGATACCGGGCTCAAGGCGAGCTTGTCACCGCCAATGAAAATCTTACGTGAGGGATTGCGAGGTGTAATCGTGAACGTTGATGGGGCCTTGGCTACTTGTTGCATAACGAAGTCCCGATCCATTCGCACCTGATCGGAATCCGATGCGACATCACAGCCGGCGTCTTTCAGAATTGTCTTTGCTTCTTCGTTGAGGAAGTCGATGCCGATTTCCTCGAGTATGCGCATGGCGGTGTCATGGATGCGCTCGATGCCGTCGGCGTCCAGCGGCTCGATGGGCTTATCGGCGTATTGCAACTGCTTCCATTCGAGTTGCTCTAGGATGGGCCGTTGTTGCTGGGGACCTTGTTTACGACGCCGACGTCCGCGTTTTTCGCCGGCCGCTGATTCCTCAACCATTCATGTCCTCCACGCGGGCGAACCGTCGTTTCATAATAGAAGGCGCATGACATTGAACTTGAGTTGCTAGGTAATTAGGCCCGCTTGGATCTATCAAGTCGATCGCCGGTGTATCGCCAGGGGACCGAATGCTTGGCACACTGGCATGAGTTGGATGGTATTGATGTTGATATGGGGTGGGCGGGTGACCGCCCAGTGGATGGCGTCGGCGATGTCATCAGCCGTCAGGGTCTCGGTACCCGCATAGAACGCATCAACTTTGGATTGATCGCCCTTGTGTCGTATAGACGAGAATTCGGTGTCGCTCACCATCCCAGGCACGATCTCGGTAACGCGAATAGGCGTACCAAGCAGATCTGCACGCAAGTTGGTGCTGAATCGATCGACAAACGCCTTGGTGGCCCCATATACCGCATTTCCGGGGGACGGATACTGACCTGCTATCGAGCCAACGTTAATGATGTGGCCACGATTGCGTTCGATCATGCCCGGCAGGAAGATATGGGTACCGAATAGCAGACCCTTGACGTTCGTATCGACCATGGTTTCCCAATCCTTGTAGTCGGTGCGATAGGCCGGGTCTCGGCTGAGCGCTAGCCCGGCATTGTTCACCAGTACGTCGACCGCAACGAAGGCCTCTGGCAACTCTCGAATGGCGGTTGCATAAGCAGTCGTATCGCGGATGTCAAAGGCGGCGGTGTGCACTCGGCTCGAATCGAGTTCGTTCTTCAGGGCTTCAAGCCTGTCACTACGGCGACCCGTGAGGATCAGCTGCGCACCATCAGACGCGAAACGTCGGGCTGCGGCAGCACCGAAACCAGAGGTTGCACCAGTAATAAAGACAGTCAAATCCACGTTCCAGGTCCTCCAACTTTTTCATTCTATGGATTGACTTCTCGATCTCAACTAGAATATATTTAACCATATGGTTAAAGATAGACAACAGACTTTGGATCAGGTGTTCCAGGCGCTCTCTGATCCAACGCGGCGAGCTATCGTTCGAGCGTTGGCAAAGCGCGAGCGCACGGCCGGTGAACTTGCGACGCCGTTTGATATGTCATTGGCGGCGGTATCCAAGCATCTCAAGCTACTCGAAGAGGCAGGCCTAATGGCGCGTAGGGTCGAAGGTCGGACCCACTATTGTCGCCTCAATCCCCGGGGACTGGAACGCGCACAAGGCTGGCTGTCTTTCTATGAACGCTTCTGGTCGGAACGACTAGACCAACTAGCTGAAATCGTTAGCGAAGATGGATGAGAGGCGGATATGAATGATGCGGACACGCGATTAGTCATTAAACGTACCTTCCAGGCACCGGTGGACAAGGTATACACGGCCTGGACGACACCTACCTTGATGCAAAAATGGTTCATACCTGGCAGTGGGAGGGGTCGGAAGAGGAAACACTAGTGGCCATTGAATTTCATGCGCGTGGCGAACGCACCACTGAGCTTGTGGTCACACATGAACGCTTTACGACCACGCAAGCGAAAGAGGCCCACAACAAAGGCGGGAACGGCTGCCTACAAAACTTCCAGTCCTGGCTCGAAGGCGGATCCTAAACCCCCACGACCTAAAGATGTTTCGGTAAATCCCCCGACACCGGGTTGCGGGTTGGGACCACCTCCGGCCATGTTCTGGGCTATACTCTTGGCAACGCCCAGGGGTTTTGTTCCATGGAGTGGGGTATGGGTCGATTCCATAGTGTGTACGTTCAACGGATGATACTGAGCGTCAATCTACGTGACAGAAGGGCATATGTATGGCGCATAGCCCAGGCCCGGTCCTGTGCCCAACCCTCTTTCTGGAATAGCATGCGCTAGACGCGCACAATCTGCGTGCTCAAGGATGAGGCAAAC